>Ga0247818_10002711_pt1 | contig 11418 bp, 8 predicted proteins | sample 13C_Glucose_Day1_FD_192424 | JGI IMG/M metagenome (GOLD analysis project Ga0247818, IMG submission 192424) | Soil microbial communities from agricultural site in Penn Yan, New York, United States - 13C_Glucose_Day1 | ecosystem: Environmental > Terrestrial > Soil > Agricultural land | place: USA...
GGTCCTTCAGGCGCACGCGGCGGAACAGCTCCGGGGCGAAGTGCGGAATACCGGTGAAGCCCAGCGCCTCGCCTTCGGTGAAGGTGTCGCCGATCTGGATGGTGCCGTGGTTGTGCAGGCCGATGATATCGCCGGCATAGGCCTCCTCCAGCTGCTCGCGCTCGGAGGAGAAGAAGGTCAGGGCATCACCGATGCGCACGTCCTTGCCAGTGCGCACATGGCGCATCTTCATGCCCTTCTCGTACTTGCCCGAGCAGATACGCATGAAGGCGATACGGTCACGGTGTTTCGGGTCCATGTTCGCCTGGATCTTGAACACGAAGCCGGTGAATTTCTCTTCCACCGGTTCCACGGTGCGCTCGCGGGCGACACGGGCCAGTGGGCGCGGCGCCCAGTCGACAACCGCGTCGAGCACATGGTCGACACCGAAGTTGCCCAATGCGGTACCGAAGAACACCGGGGTCAGCTGGCCATTGATGAACGCGTCCTGGTCGAACTCGTGGCAGGCACCCTGCACCAGCTCGAGTTGTTCGAGGAAACGGTCGTATTCATCACCCAGGTGGGCGCGGGCTTCATCGGAGTCGAGCTTCTCGATGATCTTCGCTTCGGTGCGCTCGTGGCCATGCCCCGGGGTGTAGACGATGATGTAGTCGCCGGCCAGGTGATACACGCCCTTGAAGTCGCGGTAGCAACCGATCGGCCAGGTGATCGGCGCGGCCTTGATCTTCAGCACCGCCTCGATTTCGTCGAGCAGTTCGATCGGGTCGCGGATGTCCCGGTCGAGTTTGTTGATGAAGCTGACGATCGGCGTATCGCGCAGGCGGCACACGTCCATCAGGGCAATGGTGCGCGGCTCGACGCCTTTACCGCCATCGAGCACCATCAGCGCCGAGTCCACCGCGGTCAGGGTGCGATAGGTGTCTTCCGAGAAGTCTTCGTGGCCGGGGGTGTCGAGCAGGTTGATCATATGCTCGCGGTAGGGGAACTGCATCACCGAGGTAGTGATGGAGATGCCGCGCTGCTTCTCCATTTCCATCCAGTCGGAGGTGGCGTGGCGGTCGGACTTGCGCGACTTCACGGTACCGGCGACGGCAATGGCCTTGCCCATCAGCAGGAGCTTCTCGGTGATGGTGGTCTTACCGGCGTCGGGGTGGGAAATGATTGCGAAAGTGCGGCGCTTCGCGACTTCGGCGGCCTGGTTGGTCATGGGAAATCGCCTGACTGGGGATTCAAAAAGGGGCGATATCATACCTGAAGTCGGGCGTCAGGCCAAAACAAGCCCCAACGGTTCGACCCAATTCGCCCCTGCCGCATTGGTTAACCATCAACAAGCGAATCGCCGGCAAGCCCCTCGATGGTTATAGGAGCTCGGCCAGGCAGATGAACGACCAGCTCCAGTCTTCCCCCCATGGCTTCCAGATAGTCACGCAACGTAGAGATCAACATATCGCTACGGTTCTCGAACCTGGAAACATTGCCCTGACGAACGTCGAGGCGCTCGGCCATGCTTTCCTGGGTGATCTCGAGTTGTTTACGCAAGGCCTGAAGCGTCATTTCCTCACGAATCAGTTCGCGACCACGCTCCTCGATTCTTGCCCTGCGCTCAGGCGTCAGCTCGTTCATCACGTCTTCAAGCGTCTTGTACATTTCTCAACCTCTGGACAAATGTCGATCAAACCGTTCATCGGCACGGGTAATCAGGCTTCCATAAAATCTACGCTCATTGATACCAGCCTTGTCCCCCGCAACGAGCAACAACGCAGAGCGCGAACGATCGAAAGCGAATGCGACTCGCCATACACCGCCATCTGCGTTGAACCTCAACTCTTTCATGTTCGAATGCCTCGAGCCTTTCAGCGTGTCCACATGCGGACGCCCCAATGCGGGGCCAAAATGCTTGAGAAGATGAAGCTGCGCCAGCAATTCATCCTGTACCACCTCGGTCAACACCTGTAGCTCGGAATTGAACTCCCGGCACATTCCAATAGACCACCCCATTAAAATACCTCTAAGGGAATATCCCCTCAAGCGCATATCAAGAATATTCGAGAAGAAATTCTGAACATCTGCAAGATGCCTCGATAGCAGGTACTTCAACGTCTCAACGTAATATTCACGCTTGATTTTCGCGTGAAATTTCCTACACACCAGTGATTAACACTGGCCAAATGCCGCCCCAGATGGGAACCTTTACGTCCACGGAGACGTCCACTCCCCTGCAAGCCGCTTCGCTTCAGGGCTGGTTTCACTGCTTCACGAGCCCGACGGGGTTCGGCTCATGGCCTGATGCCGCGCATCGGGCTGCTACTCGCGACCACGCTGCCCGCCGCCAGGAATGGCCGGCCGCACGGGGGTGTGATCGCCGACTATAAAAAAGGAGTCCGCCTGTGGCTGCACGCTACGGAAAAGGGCTGTTGGGATGGGCCGCCGTGCTCGTCATCCTGGCCCTGCTGATCCACTGGATCGGCATCGACACGATCGCCCGCTACCGCGACGATCTTGGGTTCTACCTGCAAGCGCACCTGGTCCTGGTGCTGGCTTCGATGGCGGCGGCGCTGGCCGTGGGCATCCCCGCCGGCATTGCCTTGAGTCGACCGCACCGGGTCGACAAGGCCGAGCGCTTCATGCAGTTGTTCAACGTTGGCAACACCATTCCTCCCCTGGCCGTTCTGGCCATCGCCCTGAGTATCCTGGGCATCGGCGCAGGTCCTGCGATCTTCGCACTGTTCCTCGCCTCCCTCCTGCCCATCGTGCGCAACACCTACGAGGGCCTGAAAAACGTCCCCGCCTCGCTCAAGGAAGCCGCCACCGGTATCGGCATGACCCCGCGCCAGCAACTCTGGCAGGTAGAGCTGCCCAACGCCGTGCCGATCATCGTCGGCGGCGTGCGCGTGGCCCTGGCACTGAACGTGGGCACCGCGCCCCTGGCGTTCCTGATCGGCGCCAACAGCCTGGGCAGCCTGATCTTCCCCGGCATCGCCCTGAACAACCAGCCGCAGCTGCTGCTCGGCGCCGCCTGCACGGCGTTGCTGGCCCTGGCGCTCGATGCGTTGGTGAGTTTCTCCAGCAAGCGCTGGCTGGAACGTGGCCTGGCCCAATAAGAAGAGGCAAAGCATGAAGAAGACAATCGCCTTGTTCCTGGGCGCGGCCCTGCTTTGCGCAGGCGTTGCCCAGGCCGCGGAAAAACCACAGATCCGCATCGGCGCCCGGGTGTTCACCGAACAGACCGTGCTCGCCGAGATCACCGCCCAGCACCTGCGCGCCAACGGCTTCGAGGTGCGGGTGACCACCGGCCTGGGCAGCAACATCGCCCGCCAGGCCCAGGAAACCGGCCAGCTCGACCTGATGTGGGAATACACCGGCGTATCGCTGGTCTCGTACAACCATATCGACGAGCGCATGCCCGACGCCGCAGCCACCTATGCGCGAGTGAAAGAGCTCGACGCGAAAAAGGGCCTGGTCTGGCTGACTCCGTCGAAATTCAGCAACACCTACGCCCTGGGCCTGCCAAAGGCAGTCGCCGCGGCCTACCCGCAGATCAACTCGATCAGCGACCTCAACCAGGTGCTGCATGACGAAGCCGACCGCAACCACCTGGTGGCGCTGGACACCGAGTTCGCCAACCGCCCGGATGGCCTGGTTGGCCTGCGCGAGCTGTACGAACTGCCGCTGGACCGGCGCAACATCCGCCAGATGGACGGTGGCCTGGTGTACACCGCCATGCGCAACAACCAGGTGTTCGCCGGCCTGGTCTACACCACCGACGGGCGCCTGAACGCGTTCGACCTCAAGCTGCTGGAAGACGACAAGCACTATTTCCCCGACTACACCGCCGCCCCGGTGCTGCGCCAGGCCGTGCTCGACGCCCATCCTCAGCTGGCCACCCTGCTCAAGCCGCTGGCCGAACAGCTGGACGACGAGACCATGCGCCAGCTCAACGCCAAGGTCGACGTCGAGCACCAGAGCCCGACGGTGGTGGCCGCCGCGTTCCTGCGTGAGCACCCACTCAGCGAGGTACAGCCATGAACCTGCTCGACACCTTCGTCCACCTCGACTGGGCACAGGTCCTGCAACTGACCTGGCAGCACATCATGCTGGTCGGCATCGCGGTGGGCCTGGCGATCCTTGTCGGCGTGCCGCTGGGCATCCTGATGACCCGCTTCCCGGTGTTCGCCGGCCCGCTGCAGGCCAGCGCCACCGTGCTGCTGACCATCCCCTCGATCGCCCTGTTCGGCTTGCTGCTGCCGTTCTACTCGAAGTTCGGCCAGGGCCTGGGGCCACTGCCGGCGATCACTGCAGTGTTCCTTTATTCACTGCTGCCGATCCTGCGCAACACCTACCTGGCGCTGACCAACGTCGAGCCCGGTATCCGTGAAGCCGCACGCGGCATCGGCATGACCTTCGGCCAGCGCCTGCGCATGGTCGAGTTGCCCATCGCCGTGCCGGTGATCCTCGCCGGCGTGCGCACTGCCGTGGTGATGAACATCGGCGTGATGACCATCGCCGCGACCATCGGTGCCGGCGGCCTGGGCGTGCTCATCCTCACCTCCATCAGCCGCAGCGACATGTCGATGCTGCTGGTCGGCGCTGTGCTGGTCAGCCTGCTGGCGATCATCGCCGACCTGCTCCTGCAAGCCCTGCAACGTGCCCTGACTCCAGAAGGACTGCGCTCATGATCGAACTGAAGAACCTCAGCAAGACCTTCAACGTCAACGGCAAGGACGTCAAAGCCGTCGACGCGGTAAGCCTCACCGTCAACGAAGGCGAAATCTGCGTGTTCCTCGGCCCCTCCGGCTGCGGCAAGAGCACCACGCTGAAGATGATCAACCGCCTGATCACACCGACCTCAGGGCAAGTGTTCATCAATGGCGAGGACACCACCGGCCTGGACGAGGTGACCCTGCGCCGGCACATCGGCTACGTGATCCAGCAGATCGGCCTGTTCCCCAACATGACCATCGAGGAGAACATCACCGTGGTCCCGCGCTTGCTCGGCTGGGACAAGCAGCGCTGCCACGACCGCGCCCGCGAGCTGATGAGCATGATCAAGCTCGAGCCCAAGCAGTACCTGCAGCGCTACCCGCGTGAACTGTCCGGTGGCCAGCAGCAACGCATCGGCGTGATCCGCGCCCTGGCCGCCGAGGCCCCGGTGCTGCTGATGGACGAACCGTTCGGCGCGGTCGACCCGATCAACCGCGAGATGATCCAGAACGAGTTCTTCGAGATGCAGCGGGCCCTGAACAAGACGGTGATCATGGTCAGCCATGACATCGACGAGGCCATCAAGCTGGGCGACAAGATCGCCATCTTCCGCGCCGGCAAGCTGCTGCAGCTGGATCACCCGGACACCCTGCTGGCACACCCGGTGGACGATTTCGTCAGCAACTTCGTCGGTCAGGACAGCACGCTCAAGCGCCTGCTGCTGGTACGCGCCGAGGATGCGGCGGACAACGCGCCGTCGCTGAGCCCGGAAACACCGGTGGGCGATGCGCTGGAGCTGCTGGACGAGCATGACCGCCGTTATGTGGTGGTGACCGATGCGCAGAATCGCGCGCTGGGCTATGTGCGCCGCCGCGACATGCACCGCCAGCAGGGCACGTGCGGGGATTTCCTGCGACCGTTCAATGCCACGGCGGCGCACGATGAGCACCTGCGCATCCTGCTGTCGCGCATGTACGAGTTCAACCGGGCGTGGTTGCCGGTGCTGGATGCCGAACAGGTGTTCCTGGGAGAGGTGACGCAGGAGTCGATTGCGGCGTACCTGAGTTCCGGGCGCTCGCGCGGGGCGAAGACCTCGATCGTGTCGCCGGCGCAGGCAGTGATTTCCTGAGCCGACCTCATCGCGGATGAATCCGCTCCTACAGGTAGGAGCGGATTCATCCGCGATAAAGGCGACGCGCTATCAGAACCCTACACTGGCCTGCACATAGAACGTGCGCGGCTCACCCACATAGATCCCCGCGTTGTTGTCGCTTGAACGGGTGAAATACTGCTTGTCGAACAGGTTCTTCACCCCGGCGGCCAGCTTCAGGTTCGACAGCTGCGGCCCGAACGCATAGCCACCCCGGGCATGCCAGGTGACGTAGCCCGGAATGTCGCCATACTGCCCGTCGGCGCTCGGCTGGGTGATGTAGTTGCCGTTGAAGCTGCCATCGGCGTTCATCCCGGTACCCGGCGCGCGCTGCTTCGACTGGGCGTAGGCATCCAGGTTCCAGGTCCAGCGGTTGACCTCGTAGCGCACGCCGGCGGTGGCCACCTGGCGCGAATAGAACGGCAGGTCACGCCCCTTGAAACCAGGGATCTCGCCCTCGTAGGTGGCACGGGTGTAGGTGTAGCCAGCATTCACCGACAGCCCCTGCAGGCGTGGGTCCAGGCCGGACAGGTCGTAGCGCGCCGAGGCCTCGATGCCCTGGTGCTTGGTCGCCCCCAGGTTGGTCCAGCCGACATCGTTGCTGATGTACTGCAGCTCATCGTCGAAGTCGATGTAGAAGGCTGTCAGCTCACCGGCCCAGTTGCCGTTGTCATAGCGCGTACCAATTTCGTAGGTCTTGGCCTTCTCCGGCTCCAGGCCGTTTGCCGTGCTGTCGCCGACGCCGCCCTGGCCCAGCTGGAAGTACTGCAGGCTGCCGAACGAGGTCTCGTAGTTGGCGAACAGCTTCCACGCATCGGACAGGTGGTACATCACGCTCAGCGCTGGCAGCGGTTCGTTGCTGGTGATGCTGCGGTTCTTCTCCGGCACTGGGCGATAGTTGGCGTCCATCACCGGGCGGTCGCGCCAGTCGGTGTTGATGTGCTCGAAGCGGATGCCCGGGGTGATGGTCCAGTTGCCGACGTCGATCTTGTCGTCGATGTAGTAGGCGCTGGCCTCGGTGCCACCGCTGCGGTCCTGGAACACATGGCCGTCGGAGGTCGGGGTCACGGTCGGCACGTTGTCGACCAGCGCCAGGCGGGTGGACTGCTCGCGCATCGCTTCCTTCAGATAGCGATAGCCGACGCTGACTTCCTGGGTGGTCGGGCCGACGAAGAAGATCCGCGACAGACGTGGCTCGATGGCTAAGGTGTGGTAGTTGCGCGGGTACGACGACAGGGTCTTCTGGTCGCGGGCGGCGATGGCGCTGCCACGGAAGCTGTCGGTGTAGTAGGTCAGCACCTCGAACTGGGTGGCGTCGTCGATCTGCCGCTGCCACTTGAACGACACGTCCTTGCGGCGGCCGCTGAAGTAGTCGTAGTCGCGCACCGACTGGTAGGGGTTGTGATCGTACTGCGCCTGGGTCAGGCCACCCGGCATGTCGGCGCGGCCGTCGTAGTAGTGGAAATTGAGCCAGAACTCGTCGACATCGGTCGGTGCCCAGTGGGTCTTGAGCATCACGTCGTCGATATCGTTGTCGTTGTTGCTTTCGCGATAGCCATCGCCATTCACGCCGGTATACAGCAACGCCACGCCCATGCCGTTGTCGGCAGTGCCGCCGACGAAGGCCGACTCGGTGTGCTTCCAGCCGCCATCGCGCGAAGTCTCGAGGGTGGTGGACAGCTCGCCGCTGGCCTTCTCGGGGATCGCCCGAGTGACGAAGTTGATCACCCCACCGACGTTCTGCGGGCCATAGCGCACGGAGCCTGCACCACGGACCACGTCGATGCTGTCGAGGTTGCCCGAGGAGATCGGCGCCATCGACAGCTGTGGCTGACCGTAGGGGGCGAAGGCCGCCGGGATGCCATCGATCAGCACGGTCGAACGCGGCGACAGGCGCGACGTCAGGCCACGCACGCCGACATTCAGCGACAGGTCGCTGCCACCGGTGCCGTTGGAATCCTGCACCTGCACGCCCGGGATACCGCGCAGGGCGTCACGCACGTTCATCGTGCCCTTCTCCACCATCGCTTCGCGGCGCACCACGGTGCGCGCGCCAGGGTGGTTCTGCACCACGCTCTGGTCGGCGTCGCCCAGCCAGTCCCCGACCACCTTGATATCGGTGGGCGCCAGCTCCAGGCTGCCGGTGGTCAGGGTACCGGCGGCCTGGGCCGGCTTGACCACCACGGTGTCCGCGGACTGCTCGAAGGTCAGCCCGCTACCTTGCAGCAGTTGCTGCAGGGCCTGCTCCGGCGCCAGGTTGCCGGACACCGCCGGGGCCTGCTTGCCGTCCACCAGCTCGGGGCTGAAGAACAGTTGCAGGTTGGTCTGCTGGCCCAACTGCTTGAGCGCGCCCGCCAATGGCTGGGCCTGGATCTGGATGCTGTCGGCGTAGCTGTTGCCGGCGGCGGCGCTGACCGCCAGGGCCAGCGCCAGGCGGCGCAGCTGGAGAAGGGGATTATTGTTGTTCACGTCTTCGATGGGTCCTGAGAGTCGGGATAAACGCCAACCGCATGCAAATGGAAATGCTTGGCAGTTGCAGCTGGCGGGGAAGACGAACGAACGGAAAAAAACCTGAATCTATTTCAGAACAATTTCGCTGGAGCCGTCCGCAAGGGTCTTCACCCGCACCGGCAGTATGCTCGGCAAGGCCCGCAACAGGGCGTCCGGGTCGTCGGTGCTGAAGGTGCTCGACAGGCGCAGAGCAGCGGCCTTGCCGGACGCCACATGCAAAGGTCGGGCGCGGTAGCGCGAAACCTCCGCCACGACATCGCTCAGCGGCGCGTTGTCGAATACCAGCTTGCCCTGGCGCCAGGCGGTCACCGCGTTGGCATCGATGGCATAGGGCGCGGCGACCTTGCCCTGCGCATCGATATGCGAACCCTGGCCGGCAGTGAGCAGCGCCAGCGACTCGGCCGCGCCCTGTACCTTGACCGAACCCTGCTCCACCGCCACGCGGGTGCTGCCCGGATCCTGTCGTACATCGAAGCGGGTGCCGGTGACGGAGACATCGCCCTGGGCAGTGCTCACCACGAAGGGGCGATCGCTGTCATGGGCGACGATGAACATCGCCTCGCCCGCGCCCAGGCGCACATGGCGCTGCCCCGCAGAGAACATCACCTGCACCTGGGTGGCACTGTTGAGTTCCAACTGTGAACCGTCCGGCAACTCGACCTGACGCCGCTCGCCCAGGGCCGTGCTCAACGTGTCCTGGTGGTTGAGCTGCTGATACTGCCAACCTGTCCAACCCAGCCCCAGCGCGACCACCGCCACGCCGGCCGCCAAAGCCTGGCGCAGCAGACGGCGGCGCGGAAGCTGGCGCACCGGCTCGGGCTGGCACAGCGCTTCGAGGTGTTGACGCGGAATGAAGTCGGCGGCGCGCCACAGTTGCGCCAGGCGCTCGTACTCTTGCCGATTTGAGGGGTGCTGCGCCAACCACGCCTGCAATGCCGCGTGCACGGCTTTGTCGTGCGGCGCGTCCTGAGCGCGGGCGAACCAGCAGGCCGCCTGCTCGCCCACGGGATCGGGCACGTGCTGTTTCATCGAAGGGGTCTCCTGACTCATCTGGCCGACACATCCAGGTGCTCACGCAGATGTCGGAGCGTGCGGATCATATACTTTTCGACCATGTTCTTGGTCAAACCCATGCGCTCGGCAATTTCGGCCTGGGTCAGGCCCTCGAGCTTCTGCCAGATGAACACCCTGCGGCAATTCAGCGGCAGCTCGGCCAGCGCACGCTCGACGCTGTCGGCCAGTTCCAGGGCGTGCACATACGCTTCCGGGTCGTCCCCTGCGGCCATATCACCTGTGAAGGCCTCAAGCTCCAGGGCCTGGCGCCGGTCCTCGCGGCGAAAGCCGTCGACGGCGATGTTGCGCGCGGTTTGGTGCAGATAGGCGCGTGGCTGTTCGACCTGCTCGCGCGGGTTTTCCAGCACCCGCACAAAGGCATCGTGGGTGAGGTCCTCGGCCTGCTGTCGACTGCGCAGTTTGCGCGTCCAGGTGCCGATCAGCTCTTGGTAATGGTCGAGGAAGCCTTTGGGTCCGGACACGGTCGGGGTCGTCAGGGAGGCAGATGAGGTCGCGAATAGTAATGTTTCTCATCAAGGACGGCAATCGACATGTCCCTTGCACGACCAATGGCCCAGATAGGCTCTGCGTAACAAAAAATTTATGGCCAATTTCGTGGTAAAGACCAGGCTAAGCATGTGGCCATAAATTTGAACACCCTGTGTTCATTCGCCCTCCTGCCTCAGCCACCGACAAACGGTCACCAACAGGTTCCTCCGCCCTTTCGCAGCGAAACCAGAGCCATCATGCAAAGAATGAAGCTATCAACCGATCGCAGCCAGATCGCCACCTATTCCACAATTTTTTACGCTCATGGTCTTTTCCTGAACCTACCTGGTTCACATCGGTCGGTTATCGCAACGGCAGGCCGCCGGCACACGACGAATGCCCTCGGATTGCCTGTTGATATTGGCGTTTTCACACCCTAAAGTGCGCGCCGAACGTCCATGCTGGAAACGATCCATCCGGCTCAAGTACTGACGACGAGACAGCAAGGTCACCCGCCTTTATCCCGGCACGGTCGACCTTTTTGCTTTCGGCGACATGCCTTGGGAAGTAGGCGAACCAAAGTGGGGATACGGAGGGCGTTCAGTTGCTGCCACTTATCTTTTCAGTTTGCCCATGGAGCCCCTGAGCATGTCGATCCAGGTCGAAGACTACTTTGCGCGTGACACCTTCCAGAAAATGAAGGCGTTCGCCGACAAGCAGGAAACCCCGTTCGTTCTCATCGATACCCAGATGATCAGCCAGGCCTATGACGACCTGCGCGCCGGGTTCGAATTCGCCAAGGTCTACTACGCGGTCAAGGCCAACCCGGCGGTCGAGATCATCGACCTGCTGAAGGAAAAGGGCTCGAGCTTCGACATCGCCTCGATCTATGAACTGGACAAGGTGCTCGGCCGCGGCGTCAGCGCCGACCGCATCAGCTACGGCAACACCATCAAGAAGTCCAAGGACATCCGCTACTTCTACGAGAAAGGCGTGCGCCTGTACGCCACCGACTCCGAGGCCGACCTGCGCAACATCGCCAAGGCCGCGCCGGGTTCGAAAGTCTATGTGCGTATTCTCACCGAAGGCTCCACCACCGCCGACTGGCCACTGTCGCGCAAGTTCGGCTGCCAGACCGACATGGCCATGGACCTGCTGATCCTCGCCCGCGACCTGGGCCTGGTGCCCTACGGCATCTCCTTCCACGTCGGCTCGCAACAGCGCGACATCAGCGTGTGGGACGCGGCCATTGCCAAGGTCAAGGTGATCTTCGAGCGCCTCAAGGAAGAAGACGGCATCGAGCTGAAGCTGATCAACATGGGCGGCGGCTTCCCGGCCAACTACATCACCCGCACCAACAGCCTCGAGACCTACGCCGAAGAGATCATCCGCTTCCTCAAGGAAGACTTCGGTGACGACCTGCCGGAAATCATCCTGGAGCCTGGCCGTTCGCTGATCGCCAACGCCGGCATCCTGGTCAGTGAAGTGGTGCTGGTCGAGCGGGGGCAGATAGC
>Ga0247818_10002714_pt1 | contig 11415 bp, 11 predicted proteins | sample 13C_Glucose_Day1_FD_192424 | JGI IMG/M metagenome (GOLD analysis project Ga0247818, IMG submission 192424) | Soil microbial communities from agricultural site in Penn Yan, New York, United States - 13C_Glucose_Day1 | ecosystem: Environmental > Terrestrial > Soil > Agricultural land | place...
CGAGCGGTCGCGGCGCAGGTACCAGCCGACGACACCCGTCCGGTAGCGGCCGCGGCCGGACCACGGACGAGCCGTCAGCTCCTCGGTCGCCAGCCCCGCCTGCGTGGCCTGCGCGACGAACCGGTCGACGAGCACCTGGGCCTTCGCCGACTCCCGCGCGCTGCGGCGCCGCTGCGCCTCGACGTGGTAGTCGGCACGCTCGGCCCGCTCATCACCATGCTTCGCCGCATCCTCATCCATCGGAACCCTCCATCTCAGGTCGCACGGTCTGCTCGGCCTCACTCGGCGCGGACGGAAGACCGCGCTGCGTCACCGTCCGAATGCACCCTCAGGTGTTCCGGCGCTGTCGGCAGATAGGGCGGCGCGGGGTCAGCGCCGGCCACCAGGGAGCCACGGTGATCGGTCGAGGATCCTCCCTCGGGGACGGCGTTCTCGAGTAGCAGCGCGGCCAGGTCGTCGGTGAGCTGCCCGTCCGGCACGTGCTCGCGCACCCTGGCCAGTATGCCGTCGAGCGCGTCTTCGACGCTGGAGACCCTCAGCAGCGGCGCGAGCGACAGGAGGGGAAGGTACTCGTCCTGCTCGTCGCGCGCCTCGCTGAGGCCGTCGGTGTACAGCAGCAGCCGGTCGCCCACGGTCCACGGCATGCTCATGGACTCGTACGAGCTGCCCAAGCCCAGTGGCAGGCCCACCGGCGGCACGACGAAGGTCGCGTCGCCGCTGCTCGGGATGAACATCGGCGCCGGGTGTCCGCAGTTGACCAGCGTCAGCCGGGTGCTGTTGGTGATCTGCACCAGGACGGCGGTGGCGAACTCCTCGTCGTCGAAGAACTGCATCAGGTACGCGCTCATCTGCGCGGCCATGGCGGCCGGGTCGGCGCCGGCGGCGGCGGACTGGCGGAACGCGCGGATGACACGGGCGGCCTGCTCGACCGCGCCCACCCCCTTGCCGCGGACGTCTCCGACGATGAAGCAGATGCGCCGGTCGGAGCGGAACCAGTCGTAGAGGTCACCCCCGACGAGCGTGTCCTCGGCGGCAGACAGGTAGCGGGAGCCGGCCGTGAGGGGTCCCACGCGGTGGGGGATCAACGGCAGCACTGTCCGCTGGGCGACCTCGGCAATGCGTGAGACGCGGGCCAGCTGCCCTTCCCGGCGCACCCTGACCCACGCCACCATCACGGCCGCGGCGCTGACCAGGAAGATGTCGACGAGGCGGACCCAGACCTGAGGTGTGCCCCGGGCGGCATTCCACTGGTTCGACCCCGCCGCGAGGAGGAGCGCGGCGACACCGAACACCGCGGTTGGGCCCGCCGGGAGCACTGCGCAGGCGATGAGTGGCGCGATCGCAAACAGGGGTGCCAGTGAGAGGGTGGGGTCGGTCACGGCCACGTCGACGACGACAAGGACGACCAGCCACACCATCGCCACGATGGCCCCGAGCAGTCGTCGACGCTCCTCAGTGGTCACCGCACCTCACCGGCCCGGTGGGCTTGCGCTGATGTGCCCATATCTCGTCCTACCCGAACGCTCCCGGCACGGCAAGGACCGTTGGGACCATGCCCGTGAGCGCCCGCCACTCGACCGTCTGATCGCGGTCGGTGGGACTCGGCTCGGGTGGTCGGCCGGTCACCGCCGCCTCACCGGCCGCGTCGGGCGGGCCCCTTCCACCGAAAGTGCACGAAGATTCGGCCGTGGTTGTCCACGTCCTTCTCGACGCGGTGGTAGAGGGCGCGGTTCTCCTTCTGGTCGAGGAACCGCAGGACCCGCTTCTTCAGTGCCCCAGACCCCTTGCCCGGGATGATTTCCACCAGGGGAGCCTTCTTCGACACCGCCTCATCCATCACGGCGCGTAGGGCGCGGTCGATGTCCGCGCCCCGGTTGTAGATGTCGTGCAGGTCGAGGGTGAGCTTCACCCCGTCATCGTCCACCCGCAGGAGGACGATCTGAAGCGGCATACGTGGCCGCCCTCGGTTCCCAGGCCGCCGACCGACGTCACGCGGAGCTGCGGATGTCACGGTGGGGTCAGCTGGTCACGGCCGTCCGGACTCGGTCCAGCATGGCCTGCTCCCGGTCGCTGACCTGCTCCGCGCCGAAGCCCATGAAGCCGCCCTCCTTCGCGGCGTCGGCGGCTGCCTGCGCCGCGGCGACCAGCCACCGCCCGAACGCCGCTGTCTCATCGGGTGTGGACTTGGCTGCCACGATCGCCTGCACGGCCTGCAGCTCCTCGAGCACCGCTTCGCCGGGGTTCCCGTCCTTGGTGGGCTTGAACCCGCTGAGCGGATTGTGCCGCTGCTGCGCCATGGCCTGGATCTCGAGTGCAACCTCCGCCAGGAGCTGCTCGCGGCTGGGAGGGTTCGTGGCGTTCTTCAACGTGGCCATCGACTCCTTGGCGGCCTCGATCGGGCCGCCGGGATCCGCCAGCGAGATCGCCAGCCCGGCCACCAGCGGTGCACGCATGACCCGGGACCATTCGTCCTCAGTGAACGCGTTCTTTGTCGTCACATGATGTCCTTCCTGAGAGGCCACATGTCGCCATCGGCCCCCTTTCGATCACCACACCCCACACTGCGCCGAGTGACCGGCGCTCTGAGGAGAGCCTCGCGCAGCCGAGCGGGACCGGCCTCACCCCCGAGGGGTGAGGCCGCCGGGGAGGGGCTACCCACCAGCCGCATGAGCGCGCACATCTGGACATCGCGGAGCCGTCTGCGGCACGCTCCCACCGTGCGATCTCGAATGGACGGCATGTGGTGGGGGACCGCCATCGAAGCCCCCGACCCCGGCGCCTTGGCGAGGTTCTACTCCGAGCTGCTCGGTTGGCCGATCGGACACGAGGAGCCCGGAACGGCCATCCTCGCGGCTCCTGAGGGCTCCATCTACATCGTCTTCCAGCAGGCGACCGGCTACCAGGAGCCGGTGTGGCCGCCGATCGATGGAGCGCAGCGCCCGATGATGCATTTCGACTTCCAGGTCGGCGACCTCGATTCCGCGGTCGACGAGGCGGTCGCTCTGGGAGCGACGGTGGCTGACCACCAGCCGCAGGAGAACGTCCGAGTGCTCCTCGACCCAGCCGGCCACCCCTTCTGCCTCTGCCGGGACGAGGGCTAGGGAACGCCGCCACCGGCTTGTGCGCAGCCCTCTGGGCTCGTCCGGCGTCCACTCAGCGAAGAGCCCCCGCGCTCGTCCGGCGTCCACGTGGCGAAATGACTAGTCCAGAACCCCCCAAAGTAACTAGTCATCAGGCATCATGTGTCGGTGGATTTCAGTACGTTCCGCAAGACCGGTGTCTCCCGTACGGCCCGCGCCCGCCGCGGCCTTCGCCGCCACCTGAGCCTGGTGCAGAAGCAGGTCCTGGCGCGGTACCTCTTCTACTTCGCGCTCCCGATCACGGCGATGTTCGCAGTCGGCTTTGCCATGGAGGGCAGCCGGCGCGCCATCACCCTGCTCGCGATGCTGGCGCTCATGCCCGCGCTGCTCATGGCGTCCACCTCGCGACTCGAGCCGATCGCCACCTGGGTGGCCCGGCGGACCAGGCGTCGTGAGGTCGAGCTCCTCGAGCGGCTCTGGGCGTCGTCGCCTCACCCGCAGTCCTAGCGGCCGCACGGCCACCGCCTCCCTGCGCCACCTGACGGCGGCCGCGGGTGGGACGGTGCTCAGGCGACGGCTGTTGAAAACGGCGTGTTGGCCTGTCCGAGTGTCTGGTTGCGGTGCTCGGACACCAGTGCCTCGGCTTCCCGCTCTGGTAGGAACCCGGAGTCGGCCCCGCAGTCGTGGCAGACGGCCAGCGCCCGGCGGCCGAGGTGGACCACCTCGACGAAGTGCGGGTGGCACTCTGGGGTGCCCCCGTGGTGGTGGTCTCGGCGGTGAGCGGCCGCCGCCGTACAGGCGGCCACCTGCGCCGCGCGGTGTTCTGCGCCCAGTTCTGCTGGCTGCTCCTGCATGTCGCACCCCTTCGTGCCGAGGCTCTCGCCGCTCCCCAGTACACCAGCCCTGCGTGAGGCAGCCTCTCCGCGACACGCGGTCGACGATCATCCCGGCTACTCCATGGAACGCCACGTGTCGGCCCCCGCGGCATCGGCCAACCGGGCTAGTGCGAGTGGCTGCGGCGAAGGCCAAGCGGCGAAGGCGAGGCGGGGTCTGGGCTGGCCCGGCCTGGCAGGTCCAGTCGCCCAGAGACCAGACGGCCCTATCCCCATACGGCTCAGGGGGCCATCATCGAGCGCATGGGTGGCATTGGGCTGGTCCTGGGCGCGGGCGGTGTGGTCGGCCAGGCGTACCACGCGGGCGTCCTGGCCATGCTCGAGCACGACATGGGCTGGGACCCGCGCAAGGCCGACGTGATCGTCGGGACCTCGGCCGGGTCGATCACCGGGGCCCTGCTGCGCGCCGGCGTCCCGGCATCTGAGCTGGCCGCCTGGACCGTGCGAGCGCCGTTGTCTGCCGAGAGCAGTCTCCTGCATCGCCTCGTCGGCACGGACGTCCCCGAGTTCCCGCCGTTCCACCCGCTGCGTGCGCTCACCCGCCGACCAGACCTGCCGAGCTGGGAGATGCTCCTGCACGCTGCCCTTCGCCCTTGGGAGTTCCGTCCGCGGGTGGCCGCCCTGGCCCTCCTGGCCCCCGGTGACCACGACATCGTCGAGCGGTTGGCGATGCTGCGGGCGGTGGAGGGCCAGTCCTGGCCCGAACGTGACCTCTGGATCTGCGCGGTTCGCCGCCGTGACGGCAGACGCGTGGTCTTCGGGCGGGTTGGGAGCGCGGACGCCCCGCTGCACCTGGCCATCGCGGCATCCTGTGCACTGCCGGGCTATTTCTCCCCGGTCAAGATCGACCACGACACCTACATCGACGGAGGCTCTCACTCACCCACGAACGCGGCGATCCTCCGAGAGCGCGACCTCGACCTCGTGGTCGTGGTCTCGCCCATGTCGGGCCCATCGGGTCTGCCCACGGACCTCTACGGCGCCTCCCGGTGGCACGCGGGCCGTCTGGCACGCCGCGAGGTCAATGCGCTGCGCAGCAGGGGCGCCGACGTGGTGGTCTTCCGGCCGGGGCCCGCGGAGCACGAGGCCATGGGCAACGACCTCATGGCCGGCGAGCGGGTGGACGAGGTCGTCCAGCAGGCCTTTCTCGGCGCTGGCTCCTACGCCGCCAGACCCGAGGTGCGCGACCTCTTGGCCGCCGCCTGGTAGCTGCGAACGGCCAGCTTGGTAGCCGCGAGCGGACCGCTAGATTAGAGGCGCTCCGGGTCGGTCAGCGAGCCGGCCACCTCGTCGGCGAGCAGCACGGCAACCCGGCGCGCCTCCAGCGTCGGCCGCACCACCCGCGAGGCCGCGGTGAGCAGGAAGTGGCCGCGGACCTGGCCTCCCGCACGCACCGGCAGGACCACGCTCGACTCAACGGGAAGGCCATCGCGCTCGACGTTGACGCGGTGCTCGCCACGGGCCACGGACCCGTCGGGTCGCAGCGTCGGCGCCATGGGGTCGAGGCTGTTGCCCACGGCGAAGGTGCACGTGTCGAGACGGAGCACCTCCGTGATCCTCTGCGCGACAGCGGTGGTGACCTCGTCGCGGCTGCGGCCGGGCTGGGCGATGGTCTCGGCCGTCGTCAGTACGCCGTCCAGGTACCCCTGCTGTCTGCTCAGTGCGGCTTCCTGTCGTTGCCCCCACAGGGCCGTCTCGGTCACAACGCCGCCGATGACCATCAGCAGGGCGGCGGCCTCGAGGTCGTTGGGCTTGTTGATGGCGAAGGATGCGTAGGGCGCGGTGAGGAAGAAGTCGAACCACGCCGCGGCGGAGAGCGCCGCAACCAGCCCGGCCGCCCGGATGCCGGTGGCGCCCGCAACCACGACCAGGGCGACGAGCACGAGGACGGCTGTGGCCGCGGTGATGCTGTCCCGGAACAGGGAGAGCGCGGCCGCCACGGCAAGAGGTGCGACCGCCGCCGCCACGACGGTGGCCGTGCGGTGCTGGCGCGCGATACGCCGCGGGTCCATACGGCCATGAGGCACCCGCGGCGACAGCCGCGTCAACCCTGGAAGGGCCCAAGCAGAGGGGGGCAAAGCCGAGGGGTTAAGAGCGCGTCAGGGTTTGCGCCCACGCCGTTAACAACGCATCAAGATCGCAGCTCCCCGGGGTGAGGTGGTGCTGGGCTGTTGGGGTGACCTCCCTTGCTGCGTTCCCCAAGCGCCTTCTCGTCGGCACTCCCCTGCGAAGCTCGATGATGGGGGAGACGCTGCTGCCGAAGAAGCTGGCACTCCCGGTGTTCTGCAGCGACCCCCTGTCGTCAAACGCGTATGCCACCGAAGAGATCCTCCTGATGCTGAGCCTGGGCGGTCTCTCCCTGCTGAGCTTGACGCCCTGGGTCGCGGGCGCTGTCGTGGTGCTGCTGGTCATCGTCGTCCTGTCCTACCGCCAGACCTGTTATGCGTATCCCAACGGTGGCGGCGCGTACGCGGTCAGCCGGGCGAACCTGGGGCGCAACGCCGCCCTGGTGGCAGCCAGTGCCCTGCTGGTCGACTACGTGCTGACGGTCGCGGTGTCGGTGGCCGCTGGGGTGGCGAACATGGTCTCCGCCGTTCCCTCGCTGGCACCGCACGCAGTGGCGCTGTCGGTCGCGCTGGTCGTGCTGCTGGCCCTGATGAACCTTCGCGGCGTCAGGGAGTCGGGCAGCGTGTTCGCGGTCCCCACCTACGGCTTCGTGGTCTGTGTCTTCGCCATGCTGGCCCTGGGCGCCTTCCGCGTCGTGGGAGGCAACCCGCCGGTCGCGGAGTCGGCTGGGATCGGCGTCAGCGCGGAGCAGCACGCCAGCGGCCTCCTGCTCCTCGCGCTGGTGCTGCGCGCTTTCGCCTCCGGCTGCACCGCCCTGACCGGCGTGGAGGCCGTGAGCAACGGTGTGCCCAGCTTCAAGAAACCCAAGAGCCGCAACGCCGCCGCCACGCTGACCATCATGGGCGCGCTGACGGTGGCCATGTTCACGGGGATCACGGCCCTCGCCCTGGTCAGCCGGGTGCACGTGGCCGCCGACCCCTCCCAGCTGGTCGGCGCCCCGCCCGGGTACGCCCAGCGAACCGTCATCGCCCAGATCGCCGGAGCGGTGTTCGGCAGCGACTCGATCGGCTTCTTCGCGGTGCAGGCCTTCACCGCTGCGATCCTGGTGCTGGCCGCGAACACCGCCTTCAACGGGTTCCCGATCCTCGCCTCGATCCTGGGTGAGGACGGTTTCCTTCCGCGCCAGTTCGCCCGTCGGGGAGACCGTCTGGTGTTCTCGAACGGCATCGTGATCCTGTCGGCCCTTGCCATCCTCCTCATCTGGGCGTTCGACGCGAGCACGACCCGGTTGATCCAGCTGTACATCATCGGGGTGTTCGTCTCCTTCACGCTCAGCCAGGCAGGCATGGTGAGGCACTGGCTGGGCCTGCTCCGTCAGCCGGGTGGGGTCAGGGACGTGGGGCGGACCAGGCGGGCCATGTCGGTGAATGCGCTGGGTGCTCTGACCACCGCCCTCGTTCTGGTCATCGTCCTCATCACGAAGTTCACGCACGGCGCCTGGATCGTGGTGATCGCCATGCCGCTGGTCTTCCTGCTGATGACCGGCATCCGCAGGCACTACGACGACGTCGACGCCGAGCTGCAGCCTGGTCCGAGCGGTGTGCTGCTGCCCAGCCGCATCCACGTCATCGTCCTGGTCTCCAGGCTCCAGACACCTGCCCTGCGGGCCATCGCGTTCGCCCGCGCCACACGCCCGCACACGCTCACAGCCGTGACCGTACGGGCCAGCGAGCGTGAGACCGACAAACTGATGCGCGACTGGATCGAGCGCGACGTCCCGGTGCCGCTGACAGTCCTGGACTCCTCCTACCGAGATGTCACCCGTCCGGTGATCGAGTACATCCGCAGCATCCGGCGGCAGAGCCCCCGGGACGTCGTTGCCGTGTACATCCCCGAGTACGTCGTGGGGCACTGGTGGGAACACTTCCTGCACAACCAGAGCGCCCTCCGGCTCAAGACCCGCCTGCTGTTCGTTCCCGGGGTCATGGTCACCAACGTCCCCTTCCAGCTCGGGTCGGCCGAGGCGGCCGCGGCCCGGACTGACGCCGACGACGCCGACAACGGAAACGGCACCCCAACGCCCAGGAACTCCGCGGCGGCTGTGGGACGCTGACCACGTGCACAGCGTTGGTGGCGGGGGGGAGGATGCCCTGCCGTCCGGCCGTCTGGGCGAGCGCCCTCGGGTGGCGTCGCGCAGGCGCCGCGTCACCGGTTTCACGGTCACCGCAGTTGGTCTGCCCCTGCTCACAGCGGCGCTGATGCCTTTTCGGGGCAGCCTCGCCGAGGGGAGTCTCCTGCTGGTCTACCTGCTTGCCGTCGTCGGTGTGGCTGTTCTCGGTGGGCTGGTCCCGGCGCTGACGGCGGCCGCCGCCTCGTTTCTGCTCGTGAACTGGTTTCTCACTCCTCCCTACTACACGCTGACTGTCGCGAGCAGCGACGCCGCCGTTGACCTCGTGGTCTTCGTCGCCGTTGCCGTCGTGGTGAGCGTGACCGTGGACCTGGGGGCACGCCACCGGGAGGCCGCCGAGCGCAACCGCTTCGAGTCTCGGCTGGTCTCGGAGCTGGGGTCGGCGGAGATCAGCGGGGTGTCGCTGGCCGCGGTGCTCGAGCGTGTTCGGCTGCTCTTCGACATGACCACGGTGGCCCTGCTGGACCCCTCAGAGGAGTCGGGCAGGCCGCTGGCGTTCGTGGGCCCTGAGCCGACTGGCCGGCCGAGTCTGGAGGCCGTCAGCGTGAACGGCCTGCGGCTGGCGGCCTATGGGCCAGAGGTCTTCGCGGAGGACCGACGCCTGTTCGGGGTGCTGGCGGACATGGCGGGTCGCGCCTGGGAGGGACAGCAGCTGGCCAACCAGGCGGCCCTGGCGGAACAGCTCGCCGAGACCGACCGGGTGCGGGCGGGCCTGCTCACAGCGGTGGGCCACGACCTGCGCACTCCCTTGGCGGGGATCAAGGCCGCGGTCTCGAGCCTGCGTCAGGGCGATGTCTCCTGGACGGCCGCAGAGAGGGACGAGCTGTTGCGCACGGTGGAGGAGTCGACCGATCGGCTCACCGCCGTCATCTCCAACCTGTTGGCCATGAGCAGGGTCCAGGCGGGCGCCATGTCCGTGCACCCCGCGCCGGTGGCACTCGACGAGGTCGTCGGGCGCGCCCTGCTGCAGAACCCGCATCGCGTCCAGGTCGACGTTCCCGAGGACCTGCCCCTGGTGCTGGCCGACGCCGGGCTGCTCGAGCGGGTCGTCGCCAACCTGATCGACAACGCCGTTCGCCACAGCCCGGACGAGAGACCGGTGGAGGTCCACGCCGAGGTTGTTGCCCCGTCGAGGACGGGGGAGGGGGACGAGGGCTCGACGGGCGTGCGGCCCGCGCTGGCGCGGCTGCGCATCGTCGACCACGGACCCGGCATACCGCCCGCGCAGCTGGATGCCGTCTTCGCCCCGTTCCAGAGACTCGGGGACCAGGACGCCGCCACCGGCCTCGGACTCGGTCTGGCCATCGCGCGCGGGTTCACCGAGGCCATGAGCGGCCAGCTCGTTCCCTCGACGACGCCCGGAGGCGGGCTGACCATGACGGTGTCGCTGCCGGTGGCCTCATGACCAGGGTGCTCATCGTCGAGGACGAGCCGCAGCTGCTCAGAGCCCTGAGCATCAACCTGCGCGCCCGTCGCTACGACGTGACCACTGCGCCCAACGGGGCGTCTGCTCTCAGGGCGGCGGCATCCACGCCCCCCGACCTGGTCATCCTCGACCTCGGGCTGCCGGACATGGACGGGGCGGAGGTCATCCACGGTCTGCGCGGCTGGACCCAGGTGCCCATCATCATCCTCTCGGCCCGCGAGGGTCAGGGGGACAAGGTCGACGCCCTCGACGCAGGGGCGGACGACTACCTGACGAAACCCTTCGGCATGGACGAGCTGCTGGCCCGGGTCCGTGCCGCCCTCCGTCGGGCCCAGCCCGGCCCGGACACGCCGGTCGTCGTCACCGCCGCCTTCACCGTCGACCTGGCTGCCAAGCGAGTCACCCGGGATGCCGCCGACGTCAGGCTCACACCCACGGAATGGCACCTGCTGGAGATCCTCACCCGGCATGCCGGGCGACTCGTTCCGGGCAGCCAGCTGCTCAGGGAGGTGTGGGGCCCCGGCCGCGAGGGCGACACCAACTACCTGCGCGTCTACATGGCCCAGCTGCGCCGCAAGCTCGAGCCCGACCCCTCCCATCCCCGCCACCTGATCACGGAGGCGGGGATGGGTTACCGCTTCGAGCCCTGAGATGGGCGCCCCGCTCGCCCCGGGCGCCCCGCTCGCCCCGCTCAGGCGTCGACGATCACCGGGATGATCAGCGGGCTCCGGCGGTGCCGGCGGTGCGCCCAGGTGGAGGCGGCCTGGCGCACGAGCTCCTCGATCTGCTCGAGGTCCACAATGCCCTCCTTCGACGCCTTGGTGAGCGCTCTCTGGATGGCGGGGGTGGCGTCCTCGAAGTCCATCGCGTCCGACGCAAAGCCGTGGGCGAGGTAGTCGGGCTCCTCGGCGAGCTTGCCGGTGTCGGGGTCGGCGATGCAGACGATGGTGAGCACGCCCTCCTCGGCGAGCGTGCGCCGCACGTGCAGGGACTCCTCGGTGATGCCGCCCACGGTGGCGCCGTCGACGTAGACCAGGCCCGCCGGGACGGTGCCCGTGATCGAGGCCCGTCCGTTGACCAGGTCGATGACCGAGCCGTCCTCGGCGATCACGGTGCGCTTGGGGTCGATGCCGGTGCGGATCGCGATGTCGGCGTTGGCGCGCAGGTGGCGCCACTCACCGTGCACCGGCATGACGTTGCGCGGCTTGATGATGTTGAAGCAGTACGCCAGCTCGCCGGCGCTCGCGTGGCCCGAGACGTGGACCTTGGCGTTGCCCTTGTGCACGACGTTGGCGCCCCAGCGGGTCAGCTCGTTGATGACCCGGTAGATCGCGTTCTCGTTGCCGGGGATCAGCGAGCTGGCCATGAGCACCGTGTCGCCGTCGGTGACGCGGATCGGGTGGTCGCGGTTGGCCATCCGGGAGAGCGCGGCGAGCGGCTCGCCCTGGGAGCCCGTGCAGACCAGGGCGATCTGGTTGGCGGGCAGGCGGTCGAGGTCCTTGAGGTCGACGACCAGTCCCTTGGGGACGGTGAGGTAGCCGAGCTCGCGGGCGATGCCCATGTTGCGGACCATCGACCGGCCGACGAAGGCGACCTTGCGGCCATGCGCGTGCGCGGCGTCGAGGACCTGCTGTATGCGGTGGACGTGGCTGGCGAAGCTGGAGACGATCACGCGCCCGGGGGTGGTCCGGAACACCGTCTCGATCGCCGGCGCGAGCTCGCCCTCGGAGACGGTGAAGCCGGGGACCTCGGCGTTCGTGG
>Ga0247818_10002715_pt1 | contig 11415 bp, 8 predicted proteins | sample 13C_Glucose_Day1_FD_192424 | JGI IMG/M metagenome (GOLD analysis project Ga0247818, IMG submission 192424) | Soil microbial communities from agricultural site in Penn Yan, New York, United States - 13C_Glucose_Day1 | ecosystem: Environmental > Terrestrial > Soil > Agricultural land | place: USA...
TACCTGAGCTCCCTGCAGTCCGCCCTCGACGCCGGTCACGGGCGCGTCGCACACGAACCCCCGGCACACGTAGGCCGTCGGCCTGCCGTCCACGAGCGGCCGGTCCGCCAGCAGCGGTATGCCGGGCGCGCCCGGGGCGCCGTACGCGACGACGAGCCCGGGGGAGCCCGACCGCCACGCCGTGTCCAGCAGGGGTCGTGCCTGCTCCCTCTGGTCGTCACCGCGCGCGATGGCGACCTGGAGCGGGCCAGCGGCAGCGGCCTCGGCCACGGCCAGTACCCAGCCGCCGAACCGCGGCTCGCGGGCGGCAACCACTCCCGACGCCGCCAGGGCTGCGTCGGCGGCGGCCCGGTGGTCGCCGCTGCCGGTGAGCGCGGCATACGTCAGGAGGGCACCGGCCAGCGCGGACTGCCCTGACGGCTCGGCATTGTCGCCCTGGCTGCGGGGCCGGGTGAACAGCTCCTCGGCGTCGTCGGCGGTGTCGTGGAACCCGCCGCCGTCGGCCGCGAAGTGCGCCAGCGCCACATCGATGATCTCGTGGGCGGTCTCCAGCCACCGCGGGTCGCCGGTCGCCTGGTGCAGGGCCAGCAGTCCCTCGGCGAGGTTGCCGTGGTCGTCGAGGACGGCAGCCGCTGCGCCGACGGCGCCTGCCCGGGAGGCGCGCCGGAGCCGGCCATCGACGAGGTGGGTGCGCAGCACGACGTCCGCACAGGTCACCGCGGCCTCCAGGAGGGACGGCTCCCCGAGGAGGACGGCAGCGTCGCTGAGACCGGCGATGGCGAGGCCGTTCCACGAGGTGATGACCTTGTCGTCGCGCGCCGGCTGGGGTCGGTCGCCGCGGGCGCGGAGCAGCCGTTCGCGGACCTCCGCCCACCACTGCGGGTCCTCGGGGTCCCGGCGCAGCTGGAGCGTGGAGGCCCCGTGCTCGAAGGTCCCCGCGGTGGTCACGCCCAGCAGGTCCGCGGCCCGGGCGCCGTCGTCGGGGCCGAGCACCTCGGACAGCTGGGCCGGGGTCCAGACGTAGGTCAGCCCCTCCACTCCCTCCGTGTCCGCGTCCAGGGCGGAGGCGAAGGCGCCCTCCGGTGTTCCGAGGTCGCGCAGCATGAACTCCGCCGTCTCCAGCGCGACCCGGCGGGCCAGCGGTGAGCCCGTCGCCCGGTGCAGGTGCGCATAGACCCGCAGCAGCTGGGCGTTGTCGTAGAGCATCTTCTCGAAGTGGGGGACCACCCAGTCCGCGTCGACGGAGTACCGCGCGAAGCCGCCTCCCAGCTGGTCGTACATGCCGCCGCGGGCCATCGCCTCGCAGGTGCCCTCGGCCATGAGGAGGGCGTCCGTGGAGCCGGTGCGCCCGTGGTGTCGGAGCAGGAACTCGAGCACCATCGATGGCGGGAACTTGGGCGCCCCGCCGAATCCGCCTCTCGCCTCGTCGTACTGGCCGAACAGCCGGGCGACCGCGCCGACCAGGACCTGCTCGTCGACCGGCAGCGGCGGGGGTGCGGCGCCGACCTCGTTGAGCCGTGCCGCGATCGAGCCACCCGTCCGCAGCACGTCCTCGCGCTGGTCGGCCCATGCCCGGCCCACGGCCTCCAGGAGCTGGAGGAAGTGGTCGCGGGGGAAGTAGGTGCCGCAGTAGAACGGCTCCCCGGCCGGGGTGAGGAAGCAGGTCATCGGCCACCCGCCGTGGCCCGTGAGCGCCGTCGTGGCCGTCATGTAGACCGCGTCGATGTCGGGGCGCTCCTCGCGGTCGACCTTCACTGCGACGAAACCCCCGTTGACCACCGCGGCCACGCCGTCGTCCTCGAAGGACTCGTGGGCCATGACATGGCACCAGTGGCAGGCGGCATACCCCACCGACAGCAGGACCGGCACGTCTCGGCGCCGTGCCTCCTCGAAGGCCTCCGGCGACCACTCCTGCCAGTCCACGGGGTTGTCCGCGTGCTGCAGCAGGTAGGGGGAGGTGGACCTCGCGAGACGGTTGGCCATGCCCTCACCGTATGCCGCGTCCCCACAGTGCGTCGCGCAACGCAGGTGGGTGGGCGGTGAGCCGAGGGGCGCCGGGCGCGACAAGGCGGAGGACACCAGCGGCCTACGTCACTGATCCGGATCTGCGATCAGTGTCGTAGGCCGCGTGGTGGTAGGCCTCCCGGCCCTCGGGCCGTGCCTAGCGGTTCGCCGTGGTGGCGTACTCCGGCTGGGTCACGGTGGCGGCACCGTGGGGAGCGGCGCCGACCTCGGCGGGGGCGGCGTGGTCGTCGTCGATCATCGTGGCCTCGTCGAAGGGCCGCTGCCCGGCGAGCACCGCGGCACACTGGTCGCGGTCGATCTCGCTGGTCCACGTCCCGATCAGCACGGTGGCGACGGCGTTGCCCGCGAAGTTGGTCAGGGCTCGGGCCTCGCTCATGAGCCGGTCGATGCCGACGATGAATCCGACCCCGTCGACGAGGTCGGGACGGTGCGACTGCAGGCCGCCGGCCAGGGTGGCGAGTCCGGCGCCGGTCACGCCGGCCGCGCCCTTGGACGCGATGATCATGAAGACGAGCAGTGAGATCTGCTGGCCGATGCTGAACGGCTTGTCCATGGCCTCGGCGATGAACAGCGACGCCATCGTCAGGTAGATCGCGGTCCCGTCGAGGTTGAACGAGTACCCGGTCGGGACCGTGATGCCGACGACCGGACGGGAGACGCCGAGGTGCTCCATCTTGGCGATGAGGCGCGGCAGGGCCGACTCCGACGACGAGGTCGACAGGATGAGCAGGAACTCGCGGCCGAGGTAGCGCAGCAGGGAGAAGATGTTCACGCCCGTGACGGCCTTGAGCAGCAGGCCCAGGACGACGAACACGAACAGCGCGCAGGTGACGTAGAAGCTCACCATGATCAGGCCGAGGCTCTTGAGGGCGCCGAGCCCGGTGGCGCCGACGACCGCGGCCATGGCCCCGAAGGCACCGATCGGCGCGAGGTACATGATCATCGCCATCAGGCGGAAGACCAGGCGCTCGACGTGCTTGATGCCGGTCAGGATCGGCTCCCCGGCGGGGCCCATCTTCTGCAGCGCGAAGCCGACGAGGAGGGCGACGAGGAGGGCCTGCAGCACCGAGCCGGAGGTGAGGGCCGAGACGAGCGTGTCGGGGATGAGCCCGAGGACGAAGTCGACCGTCGAGGTGTGCTCGGCGCTCTCGACCTGCTTCTGGCCGGCGGCGGCGAGGTCCTCGGTGAGGTTGAGCCCGGCGCCCGGCTTGATGATGTTGCCGACCACGAGCCCGATCGCCAGGGCCACGGTCGACATCGTGAGGAAGTAGCCGAGGGCCAGGCCGCCGACGCGGCCGACCTGTGCGGCGCGGCGCACCGAGCCGATGCCCAGGACGATCGTGCAGAAGATGATCGGCGTGATCATCATCTTGATGAGGTTGACGAACATCGTCCCGAGCGGCTTCAGCTCCTTGCCGAGCTCGGGCCAGATGGCGCCGACCGCGATGCCCGCCACCATGGCGGCGATGACGGCGACGTACAGGTAGTGGGTGCGGTCCCGTGCCGGTCCGGGTCTGGTGTCGACGGCGTTGTCGGCTGTGCTGCTCACGGTGTCCTCCAGCGGTGGGTCCCGGGCTGGGCCCAGGAGTGGTGATCTGACACGAGCGTGGAGGCCGGGGTGGCTAGGGTCACCGTTGTGTTCATTGAGTTCTCGTCTGCCGCTCGCCGCGCGGCGCAGACCGACCCGGTATGCCGGTGAGCCCGGTCTCCGGGTCCGCAGGACCGGAACACGGGCTGAGGCACCTGCTCAGCGCGCCCTCGCGGTGGAGCGTTGCGGGCCAGACGTTCGCGCTGCAGGTGCTCGTGGCGGTCCTCGTGGTGGGCGCGGGACTGCTCGGCGCCTACGCGCAGACCCAGCGCTCGGGGACGGCCGAGGCGACCGCGCGGGCCACGGCGGTGGCCGAGTCCGTCGCGGCCACGCCCGACGTGGTGGACGCGGTCCAGGCGCCCGACCCCGCCCGCGTCCTGCAGCCGTACGCGGAGCGGGTCCGCGCGGAGACGGAGACCGACTTCGTCGTCATCATGAGCACGACCGGCACTCGCTACAGCCACCCCGACCCGTCGCAGGTCGGGCGCCGCTTCATCGGCCACATCGCCCGGGCCGCCGCCGGGGGCACCGTGGTCGAGGACTACAGCGGGACGCTGGGCCCGTCGCGGCGGGTGGTCGTACCCGTTGTGGACGGCGGGAGGGTGGTGGGGCTCGTCGCGGTCGGGATCCGCAAGGCGGCGGTGGCCGAGCGGCTGCGCGACCAGCTGCCGGGCCTGCTCCTGGCGGGTCTGGCGGCAGCCCTGCTCTCGGGGCTGGGCACCGCACTCGTCGCGCGCCGGATCCGCCGGCAGACGCACGGACTCGGCGAGGCGCAGCTGCGGGAGATGTACGAGTACTACGACGCGGTGCTGCACGCGGTCACGGAGGGGCTGCTGCTCATCGACCTCGACGGCCGGCTGCGGATGGCCAACGACGAGGCGGTTCGCCTCCTGGGCCTGCCCGACGGCGCGCAGGGCCGCCCCGTCTCGGAGCTCGGCCTCGCGCCGCCGCTGGTGGCCGCCCTGACCGACCCCGAGCCGCGCGAGGACGAGCTCCACGTGACCGACGCCCGGGTGCTGGTCCTCAACACCGCGCCCGCGCAGTGGCAGGGCCAGCCGCTGGGGTTCGTCGCCACGCTGCGCGACCGGACCGACCTCGAGGACCTCACGGGCGAGCTCGACTCGGCCCGCGGGCTCACCGAGGCGCTGCGCTCGCAGGCCCACGAGTCCGCCAACCGGCTGCACACCATCGTGTCCCTCATCGAGCTGGGGCACGACGAGCAGGCACTCGCGTTCGCCACCGAGGAGCTCGCCGCCTCTCAGGTGCTCACCGACCGGGTGGTGGCCTCGGTCGAGGAGCCGGCCCTCAGCGCCCTGCTGCTGGGCAAGGCCGCGCAGGCCGCCGAGCGGGGGATCGACTTCGAGGTCGGCGACAGCGCCCGCTGGCCGGAGGGGGCGGCCCCGGCCCGCGACATCGTGACCATCGTGGGCAACCTCGTCGACAACGCCTTCGACGCCGTCGCGGCAGGTGACGGCCCCCGCCGCGTGCGCGTCGACGCCCGGGTGGAGGACGGTGACGCCGTGCTCGTGGTGGAGGACAGCGGGCCGGGTCTGCCCCAGGAGGCCCTCGACCGGGCCTTCGAGCGGGGCTACTCGACGAAGGAGGCGAGTGGTGCGGGTCGGCGCGGGATCGGCCTGGCCCTCGTGGCGCAGTCGGTGCAGCGCCTCGGCGGCGAGCTGTCCGTGGAGGGGCCTCCCGGCGCCCGCTTCGCCGTGCGCATCCCCCTCGGGGGTGCGTCGTGAACAGCGGTCCCGGGAGCTCGCTGGGCGTCCTCCACGTCCTCGTCGTGGAGGACGAGCCGGTGGCGGCGGAGGCCCACACGGCATACGTGGAGCGCGTGCCCGGTTTCGCGGTCGCAGCGACCGTGGCCACGAGCCAGGCCGCGCTGCAGGCACTGCAGGAGAAGCAGGTCGACGTCGTGCTGCTCGACATGAACCTGCCCGACCGGCACGGGCTCGAGGTGATCCGGGCGATGCGCGCCGGCGGCCACCGCGCCGACGTGATCGCCGTGACCTCCGCGCGCGACCTCGACGTCGTGAGGTCGGCCGTCTCCCTGGGGGTGGTCCAGTACGTCCTCAAGCCGTTCGTCTTCGCGACCCTGCGCGAGCGCCTGCTCGCCTACCGCGCCTACCGGGAGCAGGTCCAGGTGGCCGAGCAGGTGGGTACCCAGGCCGAGGTCGACGAGGTGATCGCCGGACTGCGCGGCGGCGCCGAGACGCACCTGCCCAAGGGGATGAGCGAAGAGCTGCTCTCACGGGTGTCGCGCACCCTGCGCGAGGCGGGTGAGGGCGTCTCCGCGTCCGAGCTCGGCGATGCCGTGGGCGTCAGCCGGGTGACGGCCCGGCGCTACGCGGAGTTCCTCTGCGAGAGCCGTCTCGCGGTCCGGCGCTCGCGCTACGTCGGCGCCGGACGACCCGAGGTGGAGTACCGGTGGTCGGGGTGAGCGCGCTCGGAGACGGCGGACGGGCCTTCGAGGAGGCGGCTGCGGCGATCGTCGAGAGGTACGACCTGGACGGTCCCGCCACCCTCGTCGGGCCGGTCGACCGCGGCGAGCTCGGTGAGATCTGGCGACTGGAGACAGGGCAGGGCCGGTATGCCGTCAAGGTGCCGTTCGAGCCCGTCGACCCGGCCGAGCTCCACGAGCCCGCAGCGTTCGCCGACGCGGTCGCGGACGCCGGCGTCACGACACCCAGGGTGCTCCGGACCCTGGACCGGTCGGTCGTGGAAACCGTTGCGGGGCAGCAGGTCGTGCTGCTCGAGTGGCTGGACCTGCTGCCGCCCAGCACGGCACTGGACCCCGCGGAAGTCGGCCGGCTGCTCGCCGGCATCCACCGGGTGCCCTTCGACGGCACGCGGCCGCCGAGCGCGTGGTTCAGCACCCCTGTCGGCAAGGCCCGGTGGCGCGACCTCGTGGCGGTGACCCGGCGGGAGGGTGCCCCCTTCGCGGATCACCTTGCCGACTACGTCGACGCGCTCGTGTCGCTCGAGGCGCTGCTCGACCCGCTGCCGCCCGACCGCACCTGCCACCGCGACCTGTGGGCCGACAACGTGCGCGGCCTGCTCGGCGGTGGCCTGTGCGTCTTCGACTGGGACGCCTGTGGCCCGGGGAGCCAGAGCGAGGAGCTGGGCCTCGTCCTGTACGAGTTCGGCCGCGGGGACCCCGCGCGGCACCGGGCCATCCGGGACGCCTACAGCGACTCGGGCGGGCTGGGCCGCGTCACCAGCACGCGGGCCTTCTCGATGCTCATCGCCCACCTCGGCCACATCGGTGAGTACCAGGTCAGGCGATGGCTCGAGGCGCAACCGGGATCCGGCGAGCGGGATCGGGCGGCCGACGCGGTGCAGGAGTTCGTGGGCCTGCCCCCGTACCCCCGGCTCGACACCGACACCCTCGAGGCGATCCTCGACGACGTCACCTAGATGCCTGGCGACCCAGGTGCCTCGCGCTAGTCCTCGAGGGCCTTCGCCAGGGCCAGGTGCAGCGTCACCTGCTCGGGCTCGCCGTCGAGCGAGGACCAGTTGGCCTGGATGACCGAGCTGAGGATCGTCCAGGCGCGTGCGGCGTCCTCGTCGATCCCGGCCGCCTCGCACACGACCTCGAGCCGGCGTCGCACGAGGTGGCGGAAGGTCGACCCGGTGCCCAGCTCGGCCACCCGGTTGCGCAGCACCGGCTGGAGCTCGAAGCCGGGGTGGCCAGCCATCGGCTTGGGGTCGATGGCCAGCCAGGGCTCGCGCGTTCCCGCCAGCACGTTGCCGAAGTGCAGGTCCGTGTGGAGAAGGGTGCTGTCGCAGTCGGGCTCGAGCACGAGGTCGGTGGCCAGGTGCACGGCACGCTCGATGGCGCGACGTGGCAGGCGCTCGCGGGCGTCGGCCAGTCGCCCCACCTGTTCCGCCGCGAAACCCGACAGGGTCCGCAGCCGCGCCGGGGCCCGGACGTGCAGCCTGCCCAGCAGCCCGCCGATGACCTCGCAGGCGGTGTCGACGTCCACCTCGGCCGCCTCGAGGTCGCGTGCCGGGTCGAGCGCCTCGAGCAGCAGGGCAGCGCGGCCGGGGTCGGCTGCCACCAGCCGCACCGCACCGTTGCCGTTCCAGTGGCGCAGGGCCAGCGCCTCGCCCGCGCTCTCGTGGTGGGGCCAGGCGACCTTGAGCACCAGGGGCTCGCCGTCCCGCTCGACCGGCACGACGAGCGCCGTCCACCCGGTCATGCCCTGGCCGGTCGGCGTGAGGCCCCAGTCGTCGACCAGCTCGCCCAGCAGCCTTGGCAGACCTGCCGCCCAGTCCGCGCCGGAGGGACCGCCCTCAGGCGGAAACCGGCCGATCCACTCGCGCCAGCCGGACGGGATCAGCGCACGTGCCTCATGGGCCGAGGTCACGACAGCCCGGGAAAGGGCTGCAGCGGCGTCCGCCACCGGTAGCCGAGCACCTCCGCCTCGCTCAGCCACTGGGTGCAGGACGTGAGCGCGCTGGCCTCGCCCACGGCGTCCTTGGCTGCCGCGGCGTGGCTGGCGCGCAGCCCAGCGAGCACGTGGACCGCAAGCCTCCTCGCCGCGGCGGGGGTCGTCACAGGGAAGGGCAGCGGGTAGCCGAGGGACGGGGGAGGGCCGGCATCGCCGGCGAGGTCCGAGAGGGCAGCCGCACGGGCCCGCAGGGTCCCCAGCGTCGTCGTCGCCAGGGTGCGCTGGGAGTCGCGCGACTGGGCCGCCACGACTTCCAGCCCGTAGGCCGCCGCCCGGGTGTCCTCGAGGGCCACCGCGGCGAACTCGGCGGGAACCGCTGTCTGTGCGGCCCAGGTGACCGCCTTGCCGAGCAGCGCGGCCGCGGCCGCTCGCTGGGCGAGGGCGGCCAGGGCGACGGGGGCGGCCTCGCGGCCGACCTGTGCCAGACCGCCGAAGGCCTCCTGGCTGAGCGCCGTGGCCTCGGACTCGCCGAGCGCGGCGGGTGTTGCGCGCTCGGGGCCGGTCCCGGGTGTCCCGTCCGCGGGGGGTGCAGGTGTGGCGGCCCCCGCCGAGGCTCCCGTGCTCGGGGTCGAGGTCGCCGAGGCCCGCGCACGCTGGTGCGCGGAGGCCGCCTCGGCGGCCACCCTCTCCGGAACGCCCAGCCGGCGCAGCAGGGCGCGGAGGGCGCCGGCCTGCTCCTGGTGGAGTGTGCCGAGCTGGCCGGGCAGGGAGCTGGCGGCGCCTCCGATGGATGCCGCCTGGGCGGCGAGGTCGCCCGAGCCGAGCCACAGCGACAGCAGGAAGGCCTCTCCGGGGACCGGCTCGCGGGTGGGCACCAGGGGCACCCGGGGGGCGTCGTCCTCGAGACGGATGCCGCACGCAGCCAGGGGCACCACGACTGCGGCGAGCCCCAGCGCACGCAGCGCGGTGCGCCGGCTGGGCGCACCCGGCATACCGTCAAAGGGGTGGGGCATGGGCCAGATCATGGCACGCGGGACCGCACGTCCCGCGCCGCACGGCCGCCACATGCACCGCCATCGCGCCGTGGATAGAGTGGGCGCGCACGGACCCAGAACTTCAGAGAGGACGATCCGCATGAGCGTCAAAGAGCAGATCCGTCCTACCGTCGAGGGCCCGCTGTCCGGGCTCGGCCTGCTCGTCGAGGACGTCGCCGTCACCCCCGCCGGACGCCGCCGCCTGGTGCGCATCTGGATCGACCGCGACCTCGCCTCGGACGGGTCCGACGTCACCGCACCGACCCCAGCCCTCAGCCTCGACGAGGTCGCCGACGCCACGCGCGTCGTCAGCGACGCGCTCGATGCCTCCGACGTCATGGGGGAGCAGCCCTACACCCTCGAGGTGACCTCGCCGGGGGTGGACCGGCCCCTGACCGAACCCCGCCACTTCCGGCGCAACGTCTCCCGGCTCGTCACCCTCACCCCCCTCGAGGGCGAGCAGGTCACCGGGCGCATCGTGCGCGCCGGCGACGCCGACCTCACCATCGAGGTCCCCGCCGCGAAGAAGCAGCCCGCACGGACGCACGACGTCCGGTATGCCGACCTGTCCCGTGCCGTGGTCCAGGTGGAGTTCTCGCGCGGGCGCGGCGAGGCGGACGGCGGGGACGACGCGAACGGCGACACGGACTTCAGCGACAACAGCGACGAGGAGAACTGAACATGGACATCGACCTGGCGGCACTGAGAGCCCTCGAGCGGGAGCGGGACATCTCGCTCGACATCCTCATCCCCGCCATCGAGCAGGCCCTGCTCGTCGCGTACCACCGCACCGAGGGCGCCTACCGGCACGCGCGGGTCGAGCTCGACCGCAAGACCGGGCACGTCATCGTGTGGGCCCGCGAGGAGATCGAGGCGCCGGAGCCCGAGGAGGGGCAGGGGCACCTCCCGGAGACGGCGACGGAGTCGTCGAGTCCGGGGGCCGAGCGCGGCAGGCCCGAGCTCGGACCCGAGTTCGACGACACCCCCACGGGCTTCGGCCGGATCGCCGCCTCGACCGCGCGGCAGGTCATCGTGCAGCGGCTCCGGGACCTCGAGGACGAGGCCATCCTCGGAGACTTCAAGGGCCGCGAGGGCGACGTCGTGGCCGGCGTGATCCAGCAGAGCTCGGACCCGCGCCACGTCCTGGTCGACTTCGGCACGGTCGAGGGCATCCTCCCGCTCGCGGAGCAGGTCCCCGGCGAGAAGTACGTGCACGGCGAGCGGCTCCGCTGCTTCGTCGTGAGCGTTCGGCGCGGCCCCAAGGGCCCGCAGATCGGGCTCTCCCGGACCCACCCCAACCTCGTGCGCAAGCTCTTCGCCCTCGAGGTGCCCGAGATCGCCGATGGCACGGTCGAGATCGCCGCGCTGGCGCGCGAGGCCGGCCACAGGACGAAGATCGCCGTGCACTCCAAGGTCCCCGGCCTCAACGCCAAGGGCGCGTGCATCGGGCCGATGGGGGCCCGGGTCCGTGCGGTGATGACCGAGCTGCACGGCGAGAAGATCGACATCGTCGACTACTCCGACGACCCCAGGACCTTCGTGGCCGCCGCGCTCTCGCCCTCCCGGGTCGAGTCGGTCGAGATCGTCGACCCGCAGCTGCGGGCGGCGCGGGTCGTCGTCCCCGACTACCAGCTGTCGCTGGCCATCGGGAAGGAGGGCCAGAACGCCCGCCTGGCGGCCAAGCTGACCGGCTGGCGCATCGACATCCGCCCGGACACCGCCCCCACCGGGCAGGCTGGCGGGCCCGGCGCAGGCCCCGGGGCGGCATCCCCGCAGAGGGCCTCCGGCGGCGCCGGTGGCGCACGCCAGTAGCAGAAAGAGGTAGAGTGGTAGGGACCGACCGGACTGGACTCCGGACCCGGACCACCCGCACGACCCCCGCGGAGGGCGCGAGCCGCCCGATTCGGACGTGTGTGGGGTGCCGTGGGACGGATAGCTGGTCGGCACTCCTGCGAGTGGTCGCGGAGAAGGACGAGAACGGTGCACTCCGGCTCGTTCCGGATCCGCGGCGTTGTCTGCCGGGGCGCGGCGCATGGCTGCACCCCACGGGCGACTGCCTTGAGCAAGCTCTCCGACGCCGGGCCTTCGGGCGTGCGCTGCGCACCAGCGCCGCCCCCGATCCGGCAGCGGTCACGGCATATCTCACGGCCCACGAGCAGAAGAAACCGTCCGACAAGGGAACCGAAAGCGGGTTTGACGCTGATGAGCACCCGATGAGTACTCAGCGATGAGCACCCCCCAGCTGTAACGACGGTCCGCGCCTGTCCCGGCACGGACCAGACAGGAGAAACGTGGCCAAGGTCCGTGTCTACGAGCTCGCCAAGGAGCTCGGAGTAGAGAGCAAGACCCTGCTCAACCACCTCAAGGAGCA
>Ga0247818_10002716_pt1 | contig 11410 bp, 12 predicted proteins | sample 13C_Glucose_Day1_FD_192424 | JGI IMG/M metagenome (GOLD analysis project Ga0247818, IMG submission 192424) | Soil microbial communities from agricultural site in Penn Yan, New York, United States - 13C_Glucose_Day1 | ecosystem: Environmental > Terrestrial > Soil > Agricultural land | place...
TTCACGCCGACACGCCGCAGACTGCGGCGCGCTCGGCGACATGGCGCAGGCTATCGAAGTTGATATTGGCGCCCGAGTCGATCGCCACGAATGTCTGCTCGCGCACCCCGGTTCGCGCTACGTATTGCTTGATCCCTGCAACGGCCAGAGCGCCGGAAGGCTCGGTGATCGAGCGGGTATCGTCGTAAATGTTCTTGATCGCCGCGCAGAGGTCGTCGTTGCTGACGGTGATTACCTCGTCGACGCAAAAGCGGCAAACCTCAAACCCGAACGCGCCGATCTGCGCTACCGCCACGCCATCGGCGAACGTACCGACATTAGGCAGCACGACACGCTGATCGGCTTCCAGCGCAGCCTTCAGGCACGCGGAGTGTTCGGATTCGACGCCGATGATCCGCACTTCCGGCCGCAGGTATTTGACGTAGGCTGCGATGCCGGCGATCAGACCGCCACCGCCCACCGGGATGAAGATCGCATCCAGTGTGCCCTGATGCTGACGAAGGATTTCCATCGCCACGGTGCCCTGCCCCGCGATCACTTCCGGGTCATCGAATGGAGACACGAAGGTGCGTCCAGTCTGTTCCGCCAGTTGCAGCGCGTGGGCCAGCGCGAACGGGAAACTCTCGCCGTGCAGTAGCGCTTCAGCGCCACGACTGCGCACACCCAGCACTTTCAGTTCCGGCGTTGTCGCCGGCATGACAATGGTCGCCGCAATCCCTAGCTCGCGAGCTGCCAGCGCCACACCTTGCGCGTGATTGCCGGCCGATGCGGTGATTACTCCGCGCGCCTTTTGCTCGTCACTGAATTGCACCAGTTTGTTGTAGGCACCACGGATCTTGAAGGAGAACGTCGGTTGCAGGTCTTCGCGCTTGAGCAGAATCCGGTTGCCCAGCGCCTCCGACAGCGCCGGCGCCGCTTGCAAAGGCGTGCGCACCGCGAGGTCGTACACCGGCGCGGCGAGGATCTTTTTCACGTAGTGCTCAAGCAGGGTTTGCTGGTCGGGGCTGTGCGGCATGGTCGTCTCCTGACATTTTTCAGAACCCCGGAGACAGAAAGTAAAAACCCGCCTCTAGGGCGGGTTGGGTGCTGCAGTCGTGAGCTAGCCCGCCGAATGAGGAATGGCGGTAATAATGCTTGGCTGGCAGCGCGATACAGTCGAAGTCATGGGCTGGAAATTAGCCTGTGCGCTAATGGCAAGTCAATGGCCAATTTTGCGCGGCGGCGTTAGTCTGGCGACTCTCTCATCACACCAAGGAAGGATTGCATGATGTCTATCGCCCTGCCCCTCACGGCTTTGCTCGCGTTCAGCGGTTACACCGTTTCGGTGATGCTGCAGGCTGAACAGTCGTTGATCGATTTTGGCATCAGCCTGATGTCGCGGCCCGATACTGCGCAGGTGGTGATTGATCTGTATCTGCTGGCGACTCTGGCCGGGGTGTGGATGGTCAAGGATGCCCGGTCGCGTGGGCAGTCGGTTTGGTCGGTGGTGCCGTATTTGTTGCTGACGGCGGTTTTTGTCTCGGTTGGGCCGTTGTTGTATCTGGTGGTGCGTGGGGTTCGCGAGCGCAACAGGAAGGCAGTGGATCTGGCTCGGGTGAGTTGATCCGGGTTATCGGATGCCGGGTAGATTGCCTTCGCGAGCAGGCTCGCTCCCACAGGGGTTGGTGTCAGCACTGGCAAGGTGTATCTCGTTCAAGAATGCCTGATCAACCCAGATGTCAACTGTCAAGTCTGACAGTTATGCCGCCTACCCTGATGCGGTAACTTGAGCCTTCACCGGGAGCTTGCTCCCTTCGAGGTCATACGTCAGGAGCATGAGCGATGAGTGATTCGGAGTACACATCTACAGGAGAGTTTTCTGCCGAGACGGAAGGTGGCGAACGCTTGTTGTTTCATACGACCTTAGTGAATCTGGCCATCAGCTCTCGCCCGGTGCCTGTCCCTTTTTGGCAAGCTATTGGCGATCAGGAATTCGACGGACCGCTTCCGCGGCGACACGCCTATCTGAGTGTCTATTTCCCTGTGGGGGTAACGGCAGGGACCTATTCGCTGACCAGGGACGGCGACTTTCGAGGAAGCTATGCGGTCGGCACTCTTGGTGATGCGGAGTCGTACTATTCAACATCAGGACAAATAACGCTAACTATCGTGCCGTCAGAAGAAGGTGAGCAAGTGGAGGGCACAGTGTTTTTTACAGCTCTGAATGAAAAAAACGGGCAGCAAGTCTTTATCAAAAATGGCAAGTTCAACATGACAAATTAGACCTTTACCTCGGCTGCAACCAGAGCCGGGGTAAACATTGGCTGGGTTAGCCCGGCGTTCTCGCAACCCGGCTGCCTCAGCCCCGCTTAATCGCAACATACGCCGCCGTTTCATACGGCACCGTCACCACATCCCTGTCACGCAGTTCCGGCTCGGCGGTAATCAACGCACGAATCTGCTCATCGACCTTTGCCCGCTGCGCATCCGGCAGTGCGGCGATGAAACTGGTTGAGCGCACTCGATTGAATATCACGTCTTCCGGCGAACCCGTATGAGCATGGTGGAACCGCTCAACCTGCAGCGCTTCGAACGCCAGGTGCGGAAATGCTGTGCGCCAGGCGCCGGTGTAATAGCGCGGCGTGTCCCCTTCCAGTGCGTTGACGATGGCATCCAGTTTCGGCACCCAACTGACTGCGGTATCACGCAAGTTCCAGATCAGCCCCAACTTGCCACCCGGCTTGAGTACTCGAGCGATTTCGCTCAGCGCCTCGGTACTGGCGAACCAGTGAAACGCCTGCGCGCAAATCACCACATCCACTGAAGCGTCCGGCAACGGCAGGTCGGTCGCCGTACCGCTCACCGCGAGCACATCGGGCCAGGCGTCAGACAGTTTTTCCAGCATCTGCGCCACCGGTTCAACGGCGATCACTTGCGCCCCCGTCGCCACCAGACGTCCGGTGAACTTGCCGGTGCCGGCGCCCAGATCGATCACCGTTTTATGCCCATCCAGGCCCAGCGTCGCAGTCAACCACTCACTGACCTGCGGCGGATAGTCCGGCCGCCCATTGACGTAGGTGTCGGCAGCGCTTTTGTAGCCGGCAGCGGCTGAATGATGGACGTGATCGGTCATGGCAACTCTCCTTACGGCAAAACATCGGATCGACGGCAGACGCTCCCGAGCATAGCGCTTGAATTTACGCTGAACTTGAACAGTCACTGATAAAGCAATGAATAAAAATTCACCCTGTGGTGTTCAAAGTGAAACATAAGCCCCTGTGGAGCCTTGCCCATGACTATCCGTTCCGTTATGTTCGCCGCCCCGTTGCTGCTGGTCGCGGCGATGTCCAGCCAATTGGCCTTGGCCAATGGTGATGAAGAAGAACCGGTGCAGAAGCCCGAATGCCCGAAAGGCCAGGTCTGGGACAGCAAAACGCAAAAATGCGTGCTGCAAACCAGCAGTCTGCTGCCGGACGCTGACCGTACTGATTACGCCTATCGCCTCGCCAAGGCCGGTCGCTACGAAGAAGCCTTGGTGCTGCTCGATACGCTCAAGCAACCGAACACCGCCAAGGCCCTCAACTATCGCGGATACGCCTCGCGCAAACTGGGGCGCACTGACGAAGGCATCGGCTATTACCTGCAATCGGTGAAACTCGATCCGCAATACGCACAGGTCCGTGAATACCTCGGCGAGGCCTATGTGATCAAAGGCCGCGTCGACCTGGCGCAGGAACAGTTGCAGCAGATCAGATCGATTTGCGGCACCTCGTGCGAGGAATATCAGGACCTGGCTGAGGCCATCAACGACTCATCGAAAACCTGAGCACTTATAAGGGCCGCCATCATCTTCAACGATCAGGCATTCAGAGCAGAACTCGGGCAGCACCTGGCGCGACTGTGGCGCTACGGTCTGCTGCTGTCGCGCAACCGGCACGTGGCCGAGGATCTGGTACAGGCCACGTGTGTGCGAGCGCTGGAGCGCGCCAATCAGTACATCGCCGGTACGCGCATGGATCGCTGGTTGCTGAGCATTCTGCATTCGATCTGGCTCAATGAAGTGCGCGCTCGTCGCGTGCGTCAGGGGACGGGACAGGTCGATGCCGATGGTCAACTGGCGTTCGATGGTGAATACGCGGCGCAGACGCACGTGATGGCGGCGCAAGTGATTCGCCGCGTCGATGCGCTGCCTGAAATCCAGCGGGAAACGGTCTACCTCGCCTACGTCGAAGGTTTGTCCTACCGCGAAGTCGCGGAGATCCTGCAAGTGCCGATGGGCACTGTGATGAGCCGTCTGGCCACCGCCCGCCTGAAACTCGCCGAATACCCGCCGTTGCAGGCTGTGCCGAAATCCACCGAAGGAGACCGCTCATGAACACACCTTCGGATGAACAACTGGTCGCCTACCTCGACGGCGAACTGGACGGCGACTATCGCCATCAACTGGACAATGCCATTGCCGAAGACCCGCTGCTCAGCCTGCGCGTGCAATGGCTGAGCCGCAGTAATCTGCCGTACAAGAACGCCTATGACGAGCTGGCGCAACAGGCGCCGCTGGATCGACTGCAAGCGCGGCTGGATGCCATTCCTTCGCCAGAAAAGCCTGGGCTGAGTCGCCGCTGGTTTATCGGTGGCGCGGCCGCTGCGCTGTTGGCCGGAGGCGTGTTGGCCGACCGGTTATTCCTCGGCTGGCACGCCGCGCAACCGAACAACTGGCGCGCATTGGTGGGCGATTACATGGCGCTGTATGTACCGCAAACGCTTGATCACCTGCCCACCGACGAAGCCTCCCAACGCGCGCAACTGCGCACGGTTGATGCGCGTCTGGGCCTGAACCTTTCACCAGCGAATCTGAAGCTTCCGGGTGCTGAATTCAAACGGGCGCAAATGCTTGAGTACGACGGCGTGCCCATTGCGCAGATCATTTATCTGGATGCGAAACATGGGCCGCTGGCGCTGTGCGTGACCCGCTCGAACAGCGGCAGTCAGCCATTAGCCCATGAGCGTCGGCGTGAGATGAATGTGGTGTATTGGACTGAACGTGAGCATGCGTGGATGTTGATCGGACGTAATTCTGCGCCGGAACTGAAACAGCATGCGGGACTGCTGCGCTCACACCTACAGAAAGCGTAAGAAAGCTGCAGGCCTTCGCCGTCTCGATATCGCGTACATCCAGCGCTGAATATGGCGGCTGACCCAGCGCTTTCGCGAGCAGGCTCGCTCCCACAATGTCCGTGTCGCAAACGAAACTTGTGAAAACCACTTAACCTGTGGGAGCGGGCTTGCCCGCGAAAGCGTCGGTAAAGGCGAAAACCATCGTTGACCATGAGCTGTTCGCCACAGAGTCATGCCCGCAAATTAGTGGGTAACCACTATGAAATGCCTTCTCCAAGACGAGCAAAGTGGACGGTGCTGCCTCAGAGGGCGTAAGGCAGCACATCCTTCCTTCAGATTTATTTGCGTTCAGGCGCCCCCCAAATGATGTCGTCCCTTGGTTCTTGGGCGGTTACTTCCTTTGGCTCTTCTGGTACCGCGCCCTCCTTTGGTGAATCTTTCACTTTCATATCGTCGTAGGGCTTGATTACGACTTTGACACCTTCGCTGTTCGATTCATCGACCAATTCTTCGCTCATTTCTTTCTCCTTGAGAACGGTTCAGCGCCGACCTGAAAACATATGGGACTGAAGCACCATTGAACCTCATGAAAACCTCAGCGACTACTGTCATTCCTGACAGGTAACAGGCATATTTTTTACCGCTAATCGGAATTTCACAGTCGCGTCAGCCTGCGATGAACGTGCCGCAGCCGTACTGGACGGCACGCGAGCATGCCTGGATGCTGATTGGTAACACCCCCCCCCAACCATCAATGCTGCAAGGCATGACCCAGACGTTGATCAGTATTCAACTTTGATGCAGTCCACGGAGAACCAGTCGGCAGAGGGGCAGTTGATCCTGATGGATTTGATTGCAGGCGCGGCAAATAGCACACTCATCGGCACTCCGTAGGACGAGCCCAGCTTTTTGCTGCCGAGCAATGTCTTGTCGGCAGAAAAATACTCTACAACGCTGTTCTCGTAGTTGACACTCACCTGCCAGAAGCTGATTCGCGCACAGGCTTTCTTGAGTTCCAACTCAACCACGACCGGTTCTGTGCCGAATGCATCGCGACCAATGCTCAATACCTGGCCGTCAATCCGCCCCGGAAACGACGCACCGATTTCGTCCCGGGGCATGATTGCGCATTCACCGTCGCCTGATACGAACGTGAACTGCAGGCTCGCGGTTTCCATCACGCCACCCTTTTTCACGGCTTGCGCCGGGGCAAGAGTGAAATCTTCCAACAGCGTGGCAGGTAGGTTCAGAACCTCGTACTCAACCCTTTGGAACAGCACTGCGTCGCTGTCGTCCTTGTTCCCCGCAAACGCAACCATCAACTCTACCGATAGCATGCTGCCCGGTTTGAACTTCAGCAGCAGTTCTCGAGGAAGGGTATTGTCCAGGCCGGCATTGACTTCGGGCTCCGTCACCGGGGCTTCGCGGGCGATCGGAATTTCATAGGGCAAATCATCGTGACCGATGCCATACACGCGAAACCAGCGCAATTGCCCGACAGCCATTGCCGGCCAAGGTTTGCAGGTCGCCTGACCGGGGCCAGTAAATGCGCCCAGATCAAGCGTATTGCCCAGACTTTGAGGAATATTGGGGCTTGGCAGACGCGTGTCGGCGGGTTCAATGCGCCGCACGATGACATCGCGTACGGCTGACATTCGAGTACCTCCCGCCTGAATCAACTCCCACGACAGCTTGAGCGTTTTACCGTGATTAGCCGCCAACACCTGCGGTTTGATCAGGAAGTTGGCCCGTTGATTATTGTTGAACCTGACCGGTTGAAAAAGCGGCGAACCAAGCCCTGGAACGCCATCAAGCAAAAGCCTGGCCATATCGCCCTCGCGCGCATCCTTAAACTCGACGCGCGCATAGACGCCCTCTGAAAAACCGAGCGGATCCAGCTCGTAGCCACTGCCGACCAATGTCGGCGGCGGCAGGTCTGATGTCGCGGCACCCACAATACTGACGGTGATTGCCTCTGAACGGTCCAGTGAAGTACCGCCGCTCATCCGCGTGAAATAGAAAACTGCCGTGCCACCTGCGGCGCCAGCAAAGTACTTGTTTGGCACGGGAATCGAGTACATGAACGGTGCATTCTTCACTTTTTCGGTCAGCGTCAAATGTTCCAGTAACGCTCCGTCCTTAGCATAGAAGCGCCCCGTCAAACGGATTTCATCGTCTCTGAGCCAACTGCGCGATACATAGATTTGTGCAATTGCCGGTTCGCCAGCCAGTTTTTCCAGTTCGACGCTGCTGGCGTCATCGTCAGGATCATCGGGGTCCTCGCTGAGGATCGGCGGGTCATACCAGGTGCCATTCAGGTTGACGTACAGATACTGGCTGGCCGAGTTCGGACTGTTGACATCCGGACTGTTACCCACACGATCAAATACCGTGTAACGCACTTCAAAGTGCGCACTGTCCCCGGCCGCGCGAAAGGTCGCCTCATCGATGGTCATCTGGATGGGCCGCTGCTGATCCGCCGCTTCCTCACTGACCACATGACTGAAGGTTTTACCATTGCAATACACCACGATGGTGTCGAACGCTCTCATTATCGGGTAGGTAACGCTGATGCTTACGCCTGTACGCGCACGCTCGGCGTCTACACCTTCATCCAGCGCATCCGGAGCCACATCAAACACCAGTTCGGAATGGCCTTCCTCCTCAGGAAAACGGTCCACGTTACCCGGACGCTTGTCGTGATAAATAACCGTCAGCGGCGCCGAAGCTTCGAGCTCCACGCCATCTCGCTCTATCGCGTAATCAAGAACATTCAGCGGACTCTTCCATTTGTCCGCAGCCACATAGACGATTACCCGTTGAGAGGCCTCGCCGGTGGCGATGGGTTTCGCCGCAACCCGTTCTCCGTTCAAACGCACGGCATAGACGTCATTGTCCTGCGCGGTAGTGGCGGGTTCGATGAACACCTTCACCCCTTCCGGGTACAGATAAGTCAGTGCCAGAGGCAGCCCTGCATCTGCATTTTCTGGCCCGGGGACCGGCTGACTCATGCCGGCAATTCGCGGTTTTTCAAGGGTCTTGACGTCCATAGTGATCATCCTTTGGGAACAGGGTCCGATACGATCGGAAGCAGGGGTTCTTGTCCTGCGCATGAAACACCCATCGCCCGCGGTTGCCTACTGTCAGATCTGACAGGTGAACCCTGTAAAACCGGTAAAAACGCTACCATTGGTCGGAGTAACCGCAAAAGGCGAACGAAAGCCGGCGCCATTCGCAGCAATCGTAGAGCGGCTCATCCCACGCCTGAATTCGTTGAGCAGTCGTTTTGTGCCAAGAGAAACGTTACTTCCACGCCGAAGAAAGTCATATTCCAGGAGTACTCCCCCGATGGCGATTTCGTCTCGCACTGCCTTACTGGTGATCGACGTTCAAAACGACTTCACCCCCGGCGGCCAATTAGCGGTACCGGAAGGTGACCTGATTGTGCCGCTGATCAACCGGCTCGCCCGCCAGTTCACCCAGGTTGTCGTCGCACAGGACTGGCACCCGACCGGTCACGCCTCATTCGCGTCCAGTCATCCCGGGCACCAGCCCTACGATGTCATCCAGTTGCCTTATGGCGAGCAGACGCTCTGGCCCGACCATTGTGTGCAATCGACAGCGGGGGCCGAGTTTCACCGGGAACTCGACTTGCCTCATGCCCAGTTGATCATTCGCAAGGGCTGCAATCCTGATATCGACAGCTACTCGGCCTTTCTGGAAGCCGATCGCCAAACCACCACGGGGCTGGCCGGCTACCTGAAAGAGCGCGGGATCGATACGGTCTACATGGTGGGGCTGGCACTGGATTTCTGCGTGATGTATTCAGCACTGGATGCACGGGCGGCGGGATTCAATGCTTATGTGGTGCTGGATGCGTGCCGGGCGATCGATCTCAACGGATCACTGACGGCAGCGATTGAGCGTATGCAAAGTGCCGGGGTCGGGTTGATTCAATCCACAGAGCTGGTCTGAACAACGCAATCCCCCATGTGGGAGCGAGCCTGCTCGCTCCCACAGAGATATGTTCAAAGGCATGAAGTTCAGGCGTTAGTGGGCAACCACAGCCGAAACCGCGCACCGCCCAACGGCGAAGACTCAACCGTCAACGTGCCACCCTGCGCTTCCAGTGCACGGCGACTGATCGCCAGGCCCAGGCCAAAACCACCGGTCGCCCGATCCCGGCTGCGATCCAGTCGATAGAAAGGCTCGAAAATCCGCTCACGCTCGTCATCGGGAATCCCGATGCCGTCATCATCGACCCAGATCTCACAGCCCTCGGCATTGACCTGCACGCCAATCTGAATGCGTTTCTCGCAATAGCGCATGGCGTTGCGCAGCAGATTCTGGATCGCCCGCGCGGTCAGGCGTGGATCGAGCGAAAACCGCTCCAATTGACCGTGGAGCAACACGTCGATGACGATCTCCGGCGACTCAAGCTCTTCATCGACACTGCCCAGAATGCTGTCGATGAACTCATCCAGCGATACCTCGACCTGCTCTGGCATTTGCGCCGGGTTCTGCAAGCGACTGTATGACAACAGCTCCAACACCAACTCATCGAGTTCGCGGATATGCGCGACCAGTCCCAGCAAGCGCTCGCGACTGGCAGCCGGCAAATCGTCCGAGAGCGCCAGCGCCAGACCGAAATCCAGCCGCGTCAACGGTGTGCGCAGCTCGTGGGAGACCGCATTGAGCAAGTCACGTTGCTGATTGAGCAGATTTTCGATATCGCCGGCCATGGTGTCGAAGACGTTGGCAAGGCTGCCGATGTTGGAACTCGGGGCAATTTCCGTGCGTTCGCTCAAATGGCCCTTGCCGAAGCGTTCGGCGGTACCTTTGAGCCGTTCCAGATCACGCCAGTGCGGGCGCAGCCACATCAGCAGGCAAGCGAGCAGCGTGGCGCCGACCAATACGTTGATGCTCCAGTACAACAGATTGACGTCCATCGGGTCCGGCGGCACGACCATTTGCACGGCCGAGATGTCGTCCAGCGGCGTCACCGCCAGCGTGCGCCAGCCCCAATCGCCAATGCGCACGACGTTTTCACCCCGCCGTAGGCGCTCCTGCTCGATCGCGGTGAACTGGGCATCGTCGATCCGCGCGAGAACGATGTGCAGCGGCTGGAAATCCTTGTCCATCGACGCCGCCAGCGCCGGCCACTGCGCTTGCGGCACCGCGTGAAACTGCCGGGTGATCAGCGATTGCAGTCCGCGCGAATAGTCCAGGTTGTAAGTGACGAAGCGCTCGCGGAACGCCATGACCACCAGATCCGGCACCAGATAGATCGCCGCACTGTAGGAGACGATCGTCACCAGATACAGGCGAAACAGGATGCGAAACATCAGCTCAGCATTCCCACTCGGAACGGCTGAACAGATAGCCCTTGCCCCACACGGTCTTGATCTTGCGTGCCTCGCCAGCGTGGTCATCGAACTTGCGACGCAGCTTGGAAATCGCCACGTCCACCGAGCGGTCGGTGCCGTTGAACTCGATACCGCGCAGGCGTTGCAGAATCTGGTCGCGGCTCAACACTTCACCGGCGTGTCGCGCCAGCACCACGAGCAAGTTGTATTCGCCACTGGACAACTCGACCGGTTGATCGCGCCACGTCACGGTGCGTTCGGACAGGTCGATGCACAGATTACCCATGACGATGCGGTCGTTGACGGTCAACGGTTCACCGAGGCTGCTGCGGCGCAACAAGGTGCGCACACGCGCCAGCAAGACCCGAGGCTCGCAAGGTTTGGTGACGTAATCGTCGGCGCCCATTTCCAGACCCAGCACTTGATCGTGGCTATCGTCGCGGGCGGTGAGCATCAGGATTGGCAATGTTGCCGAATCGGCGCGCAGTAAACGACAGACTTGCAGACCATCAAGCCCTGGCAGCATCAAGTCGAGAATCACCAGATCCGGCGGATTGACTCGCGCCCGCTCGCGCACATGGTCGCCACGGCCGATCACGCTGACGGAATAACCGTTGCGTTCCAGGTAGCTGGAAATCAGTTCGGCGAGGGCGGTGTCGTCTTCGACCAGGAGGATGTTGGGCATGGGTGATCCAGATATTGCTGTGGTGGATGTCAGACCGCTTTCGCGAGCAAGCTCGCTCCCACAGTGGTTTTGCACTGTTCACAAAACCCGTGTGGGAGCGAGCTTGCTCGCGAAAGCGGTTTAACCGTCACAAAAGAATTCAAGACCTGAAGGATATACGCCCTCGCCCATCCCTGAGCAAAACCCTTACACAATTTCACACAGCGCCTACAAAGCTTCACCGCTAATCTCGGCGTCTGCCCGTAGGATGCGGACATCAATATTG
>Ga0247818_10002718_pt1 | contig 11409 bp, 12 predicted proteins | sample 13C_Glucose_Day1_FD_192424 | JGI IMG/M metagenome (GOLD analysis project Ga0247818, IMG submission 192424) | Soil microbial communities from agricultural site in Penn Yan, New York, United States - 13C_Glucose_Day1 | ecosystem: Environmental > Terrestrial > Soil > Agricultural land | place...
CGAGGAGCAGGCGGGCGACGACGAGGGGGTGCCGTCCTGGGTGTGGTGGGTCGTGGCAGCCCTCGTCCTGGGGTGCGGCGTGACCGTCCCCCTGGTCGTGCGCGCGCGGCGCCGGGCGGCCTGGCGTCGGCGGCTGGAGCGCCAGGAGGCTGAGGTCGAGTGGTTCGCACGGGACCTGCTGCGCGAGCTGCGCGCCGCCGGCTCGCACCAGGAGATGACCGGCGGCTGGGCCGTCAGCCAGGACCGCCTCACCGCTGCCGAGGACGAGCTCACCGTCCTGGAGTCCACTGCACCGGACGAGGCCGGCAGGGACCGTGCGCGGACGCTGCGAGACGCCTCGCGCCACGCGCGCGAGCGCATGCAAGAGCTGGTCGCACCCGGCCCGCACGACACGTGGGCACTCGACCTGGACAGGATCATGGACGAGCTCGACGAAGCCTTGCGTCCGGAGGTGTCCGCGCCGCCGCCCGGGTGACGGTCGCGCGCGGGTTGCCGGGTCGGGACGCTCCGGTAGCCCGATCACCTGGTGGGGTCGGGCTGCGGGGCGGTCAGGGTCTGAGCCGTGACCCGGGTCGCGGCCGTGGAACCGGCGGATCGGTCGTGACCCACCGCCCGGAGGGCAGGATCCACTGGTAGGAACCGTCGGGCAGGCGGTGGTAGCTGAACGCGCCGAAGGTCTTGGCGCGGTGGTGGCGACGGCACAGCGGCGCGAGGTTCGCCGGACGGGTCTGGCCGGATGGACCACCCTCCTCGGGTGGGACGTAGTCCTCGATGTGGTCGAGGTCCGCCGCCTCGGAGCGTCGGCTGCAACCGGGGAACACGCAGGTCGCGTCTCGCAGCCGCACGGCCTCGGCCATCGCCTCGGGTGGGTCGTGCCGGTCCACCGCGGCGATGCGCGTGGTGGCCGGGTCGAGATCGAGGACCGGTCTGATGGTCACCCGTCCGGCCGTGAGGAGCCAGGACCGCAGTCGCCCCAGCAGCACCGGCCCGAGCTCGGTGCGGGCCACCCCACCGGTGTCACCGGCGAGGAGGTCGTGGTCAGTGACGTGCACGACCAGCCGCACCTCTCCCGACCCGGCCCGTTCGTCTCCAGGCAGGGTGGGCCGGCGGAACGGCGACGGCGAGGCGAAGGCGGCCTCCTCCGCCACACACGCCGCGGGGTCGTGGTCGCGGTCGAGGGGGCGGTCGGGGTCGGCGACGTCGGCGGCGGCAAGGAGCTCGAGGGCCTGCTGCGGGTCCGCGAGCAAGCCCACGGCGTGCGCCCGGCGGACCCCCAGCGTCCCGGGGTGGCCCAGCGCACGCATCGTGGTGGCCATCGTCGTGACGGTGTGGTCGAGCGCGACCGCGTCCACGGTGTCGAGCGTCATGAACACCGCACTCGTGCCCGGCGCGCCCTCGTCGTGCAGGACGTCGACGCGCCGTGCCGCGAGGGCGGTGTCGTGGTCGGCGATCGCGCGGTCGGGGTCGGCGTAGAGCCGGGCCTCGTGGACCAGCACCCCGATGCGGTGCGGGTTCAACCGCCGCGGCTGCCACACCAGCAACCGGTCCGCATGAGCGGCTGCCGGCACGTCGAGGTCGCGGGAGACCCGCGCGGCCTCCCGGGCCAGCCGCACCGGCACCCGGAGCCCGCGCACGAGTGCCCACAGCCGCGGAAGGCGGTGGGACAGGTCCAGCACGTCACCCAGCAGCGCCAAGGTCGCCTCGTGGGACTGCTCCAGGACCGCGGCCAGCTCGATGACCGCGAACTCCGCGACCAGCGGCGTCCCCGCACCCGCGATCGGCAGCGGCCGGTCGCCGAACAACGCCGCCGCCGACCCGGACGTGTGGATGGTCTCCGAGCGCCACCCCGCCGAGGCCTCGAGGTCGGTCACGACATGCGCGTGAGCCCACTCCAGCGCCGCCTCCAGCACCTCGACCTCCACGCGACGCCTGGCCTGCATCGCTGCGGCCGCCCGCTCGAGCACCCCATCTCCCGACACAGCGGAGCTGCTGGTCGTGGGAGCCGGGGCAGTGGTCGACATGCGTCCAGTCTCCCAGAGCACACCGACACTCCGACCTGCGTGAACGTGCCGGTGGATGACGAAAATCGAACACACGCTCCGTGAGACGAGTGGGTCGCGATCCCCCATCCCCGGGTGGCCGTCTGGCCACGGCGTCAACTGCGACCTGGCGGCCTACCCGGCCGCGGCGACGCGACGGCCCCACACGCCGATGTGATGGCGTCTACCGGTCATTGGTCCACGCCGCCTCGAACTCGTCAACAGTGATCTCGCCTCGCGGCCAGTTCTCAGATTCGTCCAAGCGCACCTGCCCCAGGCGGCCGTACTCATCCTCGTGGTGGTCTGAGCCGTAGCAGAGCGTGGGGCCGTCGTCGTAGATCTCGATCTGGCGCAGCGGCCAGGCGTTCTGGTCGACCTCGAACATCCACGTCGATGGGCCCCAGTGGTCGTTCTCGTCACCCCGGGACTCCTCCCAACGCCACTTGAACCATCGCCTCGCCACAGTTCCGCAGCCTGCCACGCCAACGACCGCTCCTCCTCCGCGACCCGAGCATCCGCTCACTCCGATGTGCTCGCGTCGGGGGGTACGGCATCCAGAATGACTCCCATGACCGACAACTCGGATCGCCTGCCACTGGACAGCCCACGGTGGGGCCAGCTGTGGACGCGGATGGGGCCGGGGGCGTACCCGGTCCCCCAGGTGCTGCGGCACCTCGGCGACGACCCCACAGATCTCGAGCTGTTCCGGGAGATGTGGCCCGAGATCTGCTCAGAGGACATCACCTACGACTCCGCCTTCGCCGCGACGCCGTACCTGATCGACCTCGCAGCGGGCCTTGGCACAGCAGACGCCGACCCGTACCTCATCGTCGTCGGACTCATCGCCACCTACGCGTCGGAGGTGCCCAGCGACCTGGAACCGGCTTACCGGACAGCGCTGCAGCGGGGACTGACCGTAGCGCTCGAGCGCCTCGAGACGTGCACGCCCGACGCCGACCTGCGGTACCTGCTGGGGTCGGTAGCCGCCATGCGAGGTCGGACCGACCTCGCGGAGGTGCTGCAGAACCTCGACGCGGTCCAGGAACCGTGCCCGACCTGCGGGACCGTGGTCTTCCCCTCAGAGCTGCAGCAGGCGATCGATCGGGACCGAGCGTCCTGAGCCCTGACGCCGCCAAGGGCGCCAAGGGCGACCGAGTGGGGCTGGCCGTGTGACGCACCCGACCGAAAATGGCAGGACGCCTGTCGGTGCGAGAGGCGAGAATGGCCCGCGATGTTCACCACACTGATCGCCTACCTCACCCCACCGTCTCGGCTCGCCGGTCGGCTGTCGATCCAGTCGTTGCTGTTCGCGCTCGGCGACGGCACGTTCATGGCCGGGTCGGCCGTGTTCTTCACGAAGGTGGTGGGCCTCACCGGGCCGCAGGTCGGCCTCGGCCTGACGATCGCCGGCGTCGCCGCGTTCATCGCCGCCTACCCGATGGGCAAGCTGGTCGATCGCTGGGGTGCGAAGCGCTGCTGGGCGATCAGCTCCGCAGGTCAGGCCGCGCTGGTGTGCAGCTGGCCCTTCATCGACAGCTTCGGCGGCTACGTCGCCCTCGCCGTGGCGCTCGAGGTGGTCGGGTCGCTGGGCGGTGCTGCGCACGGCGCCTACACGATCGACGTCCTGCCGGCCGCGGAGCGCGTGGAGTCGCGGGCCTACATGTACTCCGCGCTCAACGTCGGCTTCACCCTCGGCGCACTGGCCGGCGGCGTCGCCCTCGCCACCGAGTCGCTGACGGTGATCTCGGCGCTGCCGTGGTTCACGGCGGTCGTCTTCGCCGTCAACGCCGTCAACATCACCCGCCTGCCCCCCGCCTCCCACGACCTCAGGTCGACCGAGGAGCGCAAGGTCAAGGTCGAGGGACCCGGTCCGATGCGGAACACCGGCTGGCTCGCTGCGTCGTTCTGCGACGGCGTGCTGTGGACCAACCAGGTCATCCTCAACCTCGTCATCCCGCTGTGGCTCGTGCAGAAGACCGACGCCCCGTGGGTCGTGCTGGCCTTCCTCTTCGGCACCAACACCGTCATGTGCATCCTGCTGCCGCTCGCTGCCGCGCGTGGGATCCGCGACCTCTCGACCGGGCTGCGCGCGATCCGGATCTCCACCTTCTTCTTCATCGTGTCGTGCGTCATCACGCTGTCGACCCACCACACGGTGGGCCTGCTGACCATCGTGCTGTTCTTCGCCGGCCACGTGACCCTCACCGGCGCCGAGCTGTTCCTGTCGGCCGCGAGCTGGACCTTCGAGGCCGAGCTGATGGACCCCCGGCGCCGCGGCGAGTACCAGGGAGCAGCCGAGCTGATGGGCACCCTGGGCCGCGTCTGGGCGCCCGCCCTCTACACGTTCCTCGTGATGGACTGGAGCTCCCTGGGTTGGCTCGTCATCGCGGCGATCGTCTCGGCGGCCGCCGCCGCCCTGCACCCGTCCGTACGCCTGGCCCGGCGCTTCCTCGAGCAGCACGTCCCGGCTGACGTGCTGGCCGACGCGACCTCGTCGGTGAAGGCGGCCGAGCCCGCGCCGCTGGGTCCGCCGACCATCGACCAGCCCGCGGAGCCTGGCGGCGTGAGCCCGCTGACCCCCTGACACAATCCCGCGGTGACCTCCTCCGCTGACTGGCTCGCCGGCGCGCGCCCGCGCACCCTTCCCGCCGCGGTCGCGCCCGTGCTCGCCGGCACGGGCGTCGCGGCGTACGTCGACCAGGCCGTCTGGTGGAAGGCCCTGCTCGCGCTCGTCGTCAGCCTCGCGCTGCAGGTCGGGGTGAACTACGCCAACGACTACTCCGACGGTGTCCGCGGCACGGACGACGACCGGGTCGGACCGATGCGGCTCGTCGGCTCGGGAGCGGCGACGCCCCGCGCCGTCAAGGCCGCTGCCTTCGCGGCCTTCGGCGTGGCGGCCGCGGCGGGGATCGTCCTCGCCGCCACGACCGCGTGGTGGCTCGTCGCCGTCGGCGCCGTGTGCGTGGTGGCCGCCTGGTTCTACACCGGCGGCGCGAGGCCCTACGGCTACCTCGGCCTCGGCGAGGTGATGGTCTTCGTCTTCTTCGGGCTCGTGGCGGTCGTCGGCACCACCTACGTGCAGACCGGGACGTGGGAGTGGCCCGCGCTCTACGCCGGCGTCGGCATCGGAGCGCTCGCGTGCGCCATCCTCGTCGCCAACAACCTGCGCGACATCCCCACCGACACCGTCGCGGGCAAGCGGACCCTGGCCGTGCGCCTCGGCGACGAGCGCACCCGCTCGCTCTACGCCTTCCTCGTGCTCGTCGCCGCTGCCGCCGTGGTCGCCGTGGCGGTCTCGACCACGTGGTGGGCGCTGGTCGGCCTGGGCTTCCTCGCCCGGGCGCTACCGCCCACCCGGGCCGTCCTCGACGGGGCGACGGGCCCGGACCTCGTCCCCGTCCTGGCCGCGACGGGCGCCTCGGAACTGATCTGGTCGGCGCTGGTCGCGGCGCCGCTGCTGGTCCTGGGCTGAGCCCCGGATAACCCGTGGCCCGCACGCGGCGGGCTCACTAGCGTGGTCGGGTGGACTACGACTTCGCGATCCTCGACTTCTCCGACGAGTCGGACGAGGCGGTGGCCCGGCGGAACGGCTGGATCGGCGCGGTCCTGCGCGGCTTCCGCGACCCGCGCCCCGAGGACGAGCTCATCGACCGGTGGGTCCGCCACTACCGCACGGACGAGGTCATCGTCCGCGGTGCCTGGCTGCCGGAGGGCGAGTTCGGCGCCGGGCCGATGCCCGTGGCGACGTACGCCAGCTTCGACAAGACGCTCAACGCCGGCCGCGAGCTGCTCCCGCTGCGGATGATCACCGACGTCACCACCAGCGCCGCGCACCGGCGCCGCGGCCTGCTGCGCCGGATGGTCGAGGACGACCTCGCCGACGCCGTGGCCCGAGGTATCCCGGTCGCGGCGCTGACGGCGTCGGAGGCGACGATCTACGGCCGCTGGGGGTTCGGACCGTCGACGTTCCGGCAGGGCGTGGACGTCGACACGACCCCGGGCTTCGCGTTCCGCTCGTTCGCCGACCCCGGTCGGGTCGAGCTGCTCGAGCCGGCCGACGCCTGGCCGCACGTGAAGGCAGTCTTCGACACGTTCCACGCCCGGCAGCGCGGGTCGGTCGCATGGCCCTCGCCCTACCGGGACATGCACACCGGGTCGTACGACTTCAGCGGCAACGGCGCCCACCGCAAGATCCGCACCGCGATCCACCTCGACGGCGACGGGCGCGTGGACGGCTTCGCGATCTTCAAGCACGAGGAGAATGACGCGGTGAAGGTCGACGAGATGGCGGCCCTGACGCCGCAGGCCCAGCTGGGGCTGTGGTCGTTCCTGGCGTCGCTCGACCGGGTGAGGACCGTGGTCTTCAAGGTCGTCCACCCCGACGACCCGCTCATGTGGGCACTGACCGACCTCAACCGCGTGAAGACGACCGAGCTCGTCGAGTTCCTCTGGCTGCGGGTGCTCGACGTGCCGCGCGCCCTCGAGGCCCGACCCTGGGCCGAGGACGGGACCGTCGTGCTCGAGGTCGACGACCCGCAGGGGCACGCGGCCGGACGCTTCGAGGTGACCAGCGCGGGCGGAGTCGCGAGGGTCGCCCCGACCGACGGTGACGCGGACCTGCGGGTCACGGCCGAGACGCTGGGCTCGCTCTACCTCGGCAACGTGCCGGTCGCGCAGCTGCACCGCGCCGGGCGGGTCGACGGCGTGGACGACGCCGTACGACGCCTCGCTGCGATGGCCGACCTCCGCGAGCCGGCCTACAACCTCACGGGTTTCTGAGGTCGAGCTCGGCGCGTGCGGATCAGTCCCGGATCAGCCCCGGATCAGTCCCGGTCCTCGCGCGCCTTGCGCTCCTCGAAGGCCGCCGACGCCCGGGCCGCACGGGACTCGACCCGCTGCGCGAAGGCCTCGCGCTGCCGGTTGAGGATGAAGTAGGACGCGATGCCGGAGACCAGGAACGCCAGGATGACGGCCCAGAAGAGGTTGTAGCGACCGTCGAAGGCCAGGGCCATCACGCCCACGACGATGCCGAACGACGCCACGAACAGCACGAGCCGCATGGCGGTGTAGACGACGAACTCCTTCACGGCACTCAGCCTAGGTCGTGCCCACTACATTGGGAGAATGCTGAAGGTCCTGCTCGTCGTGGCCCTGATCGCGGTCGCCGTGTGGTTCCTGGTCAGGCTCGCGCTGCGTCGCCTGGACGGCGGCGGGTCGTCACGCCCGCGGGTGATCGGCCCCGACGACGACCCCGACTTCCTGCGTGGTCTCGACCGGCCCCGCAAGCCCGAGGACGACTGAGGTCTCGGGCGCCGCTCCCTCGGCGTAGGAGTGCTGGCTGCTCGAGCTGAAGAAGTTGATGCCGATGAAGTTGAACCACAGCGTCGCGGCACCGACGAGCGCCAGGACAGCTGCGTTGCGTCCGCGCCAGCCGGCGGTCGCGCGGGCGTGCAGGTAGGCGGCGTAGACGACCCACGTGATGAAGGCCCACACCTCCTTCGGGTCCCAGTTCCAGTAGGCGCCCCACGCCTGGTGCGCCCAGATGGGGCCGGTGATGAGGACGGCGAAGGTCCACACCGGGAAGCCGAAGGCGTGCATCCGGTAGGCGAGCCGGTCGAGGACCTTCGGCTCGGGGACGCGGGCGAGGTAGCCGGTGGTCGCGGAGGAGCGCGACTTCGCGAGGTAGAGGCCCGACAGCAGCGCCCCGAGGGTGAAGGCGCCGGTGGAGATGACGGCCGACACGACGTGGATGACCAGCCAGGGCGAGTTGAGCGCGTCGGGCAGCGGCAGCACCGCGTCGTCGAGCCCGAGGAACGCCGCCATCAGCGCGGCCACGACGAACGTCGTGACGAGGGGGCCGAGCCACTCGATGTCGAGGCGCAGGGTGCTCAGCACGAAGATCAGCGCCACCACGAAGGTGCCCGCGATCGTGAACTCGTACATGTTGCCCCACGGCACCCGGTTGGGGTCGGCCGCGAGTCCCCGCGCGACGAGGGCGACGAAGTGGACCATCACGGCGAACGCCGTCAGGACCAGGCCGAGCCGCCCGGCGACCTCGCTGCGGCGGCTGGTGCCGGCGGGTTGCTCCACGGCGGTGGTTCCGCTCCCGCCGCCAGGAGCCGCGGCACCGACCGCGACCTCCTCCTTGGCCGAAGTCCGCAGGGTCGCCAGCTCGAAGAAGTAGGCCAGCATGGCGAGGAAGTAGAGCACCGCGGCGGCGATGACACCCTGGTAGCTGAACACCTCCCACTGTGCGTCCGTCACGACTCGTCCTCCTTGGTGATCGTCGACGACCCGCCCGTCGGGTCCTGCAGTGCCGCCACGACCTCGGCGAGCTCGGCCGCTCCGTCCTCGGGGTCGCCCCCCGACGACCGGTCGAGGCGGGCGACCTCGACGAGGGTGGTGCCGTCGTCCTGCCGGCGTGCGCGCACCCACATACGGCGCGGGCGCACGAACAGCGAGCCCAGCAGGCCGAGGAGCGCCAGCACGACGCCGGTCAGCGCGACCAGCTTCCCGGGGGTGCGGCTGATCTGGATCTTGTTCCATCGCTGCAGCCCCTCGAAGGTCACCGAGCCCAGCCCGTCGGGCAGGGTGGCGCTCTCGCCGGGGCGCAGGTCCATCCGGAACGGCTGGCCGTTGGGCTTCGTCACCTGGGTGGCGCCGGCCTTGTCGAGCACGTAGACCGACGAGGCCGACCCGTCCTGGAGGCCGAGGTCGCCGGTCCACAGGCTCATCGAGATGAGCGGGTCGAGGGCGTCGCCCCACACCGACGCCGGCATGGTGAGGTTGCCGTCGGCGTCGCGGCCCATCGCGAAGGTCGGGTAGAGGGCGCCCTCGAGGCCGATCTGCTCCGGCCGGGCGAACGGCGCCTTGACGACGCCGAACGACTCGAACGTCTGCGCGTTGGTCGGCAGGAACACCACGGGGCCGCTCTTGGTGACCTCGCCCTCGCCGTCGCGGATCGTGATCACCGGGGCGTAGCCGTGCCCGATGAGGAAGACGTCGGTGCCGCCGATCGAGAGCGGGTGGTTGACCTTGAGGTCGTAGCTCTTCGTCGCGCCGCCGGGCTCGGTCCGGTAGTCCAGGGAGGCGACGAACTCGCGCGCCATGCCGGCGCGCTTGCCCTCGGTGAGCCAGTCGACGTCGAAGTCGGTGATGCTGAAGGAGAACGGCTCCATCACGTCGGGGTCGAAGAGCGCGCCGGGCGCGAAGTCGTCGTACTGGGTGAGGTTGTTGGAGAAGCCGTAGTCGTCGCCGTTGAGCAGGATGACGCCGCCCTTGTAGCCGAACAGGCTGCCGGCGGCCACCCCGACCAGCACGACGATCACCGCGAGGTGGAAGACGAGGTTGCCCGCCTCACGCAGGTGCCCGCGCTCGGCGGCGACCGCGTCGGACTCGCCCGCGACGTAGTGGACGCGGAACCGACGGCCCCTCACGACGCGGGCAGCGCGCGCGAGCACGGCGTCTGGGTCCTCGTCGGTGGTGTACGACGTGCTCTCCGGCAGGCGCGAGAGGTGGCGGGGCGCCTTGGGGGGCCTCGCCCGCAGGGCGCGGGCGTAGACGAACAGGCGCGGGATGATGCAGCCCACGAGCGAGATCATCAGCAGGATGTAGATCGCGGAGAACCACACCGAGCCGTACACGTTGAACAGGTCGAGCCGGTCCCAGGTCGGGGCGAGCCGCGGGTGGTTGTCGCGCCACTGGCTGACGGCGAGCGAGTCGATGTTCTCCTGCGGGATCACCGAGCCCGGGATCGAGGCGAGCGCCAGCAGCAGGAGCAGCACCAGGGCGGTCCGCATGGACGTGAGCTGCCGCCACGCCCACCGACCCAGCTCGCGGGCGGTGAGGTCGTTGGGCAACGCGGTGGCCTGGCGGTCGTCCGACGGCCGCTGGCGCAGGTCGGGCTGGAGGTCCGTCACACCGGCACCGTGAATCCCTGGACCACCTGCAGCTGCAGCCACTGCACGATGCGGTCCCACCAGCCCGTGACGAGGAGGACGCCGACCAGGATCATCATCACGCCCCCGAGGCGTACGACGAGGAGCTGGTGCCGGCGGACCACGGCGAAGGCGCCGAGCATGCGCCGGTAGGCGAACGCCGCTGCGATGAACGGCAGGCCGAGACCGAGCGCGAAGACGGCCGAGAGCAGGGCGCCGCGGCCGGCGGTCGCCTCGTTGACCGACAGCACGTTGATCGCCGCCAGCGTCGGGCCGACGCACGGCGTCCAGCCGACCCCGAAGAGGAAGCCGAGCAGCGGCGCCGCGGCGAGGCCGACGGCGGGCACCCGGTGGATGCGCCAGTCGCGCTGCAGGAAGCCGAACGCGCCGAGGAACGCGACCCCGAGCAGGATCGTGATGACCCCGAGGACGACGTTGAGCTGGCGGGTGTGGGTGAACAGCCATGCCCCGGCCGCGCCGGTGAGGCTGCCCAGCAGCACGAACACGACCGAGAAGCCGAGCACGAAGAGCGTCGCACCGACGACCATCCGGCTGCGCCGCGCCTGGTCGAGGTCGCCCCCGGAGATGCCGGTGGCGTAGGACAGGTAGCCGGGCAGCAGCGGGATGACGCAGGGGCTGAAGAACGAGATGAGGCCGGCGGCGAGGGCGACCGGCAGGGCCAGGACCATCGACCCGGACAGCGCCGTGTCCTGGAGCCAGTCACTCATCGCGGACCGCCTCGACGAGCGAGACCAGCGTCTGGGTGGTCGGGATCCGGCCGTTGACCGACGCGGCGACGCGGCCCTCGGCGTCGAGGACCACCGTGCTCGGGATGGACCGCGGCGTCAGGGTGCCGGCGAACGGCAGCAGCGCCGACCCGTCCGCGGAGTAGATGGACGTGTAGGGCACGTCGAGGTCACGGACGAAGGCCGCGGCGTCGTCCTGGGAGGCGTCCCGGATGTTGAGGCCGACGAACTGCGCGTCGTCGCCGAGCGCTGCTGCGGCCTCGTTGAGGTCGGGCTGCTCCTTGATGCACGGCGGGCACCACGACGCCCACACGTTGACCACGACCGGTCCGCCGCGCAGGTCGGCGAGGTCGACGTCACCACCCTCGAGGTCGGTCCCGGTGAGGTCGACGGGCTCGCCCCGGTCGGCGGGCGCCACCTCCGTGGGGACGCCGGTGCCCGAGATGTAGCCCTTGTCGCCGGTCCCGGACAGGCCGGAGCAACCCGCGAGCGCGAGCAGGCAGGCGAGGCCCAGCAGCGGGGCGAGGAGCAGGCGGACGGGCTTCAGGGCCGGTCCTCCCGGGGAGCACCGCCGGCGGAGAAGGGGGCGGAGCGGTCGGCGACCGGGATGAGGTCGCCGGCCGGCTCGGAGTAGCGGACCTGGGTGACCCGGTCGTCGTCGAACACGACGCTCGTCAGCGAGCAGAG
>Ga0247818_10002722_pt1 | contig 11405 bp, 11 predicted proteins | sample 13C_Glucose_Day1_FD_192424 | JGI IMG/M metagenome (GOLD analysis project Ga0247818, IMG submission 192424) | Soil microbial communities from agricultural site in Penn Yan, New York, United States - 13C_Glucose_Day1 | ecosystem: Environmental > Terrestrial > Soil > Agricultural land | place...
CCCCATGGGGTCCCGGGACATGGGCTGATGGTCGCGGGTCTCAGTATCGCCCGCCGGGCATGGCGGACCTAGCTGGGAGTTCGCACCGCCCACGGGGCGGTCTCAAAGGATGACGCTCCTGCGGAACAGCGCCACATTGAGGAAGTCGTGCGTGAAAACAGGCTCCTCACCGGCCTTTTGGACAGGCATCGGTCTCGCGTCGAGGACTTCGAGCCAGGAGAACATCTCGCGCAGCTCATCCAGCGTGTAGCCCACCCCACCCTCGAGCGACCTCTGGTGCAGCAGCTGGCGGTCCGCGGCGTCGGTGCCCATCCGACCCGCAGCAAACGTGCAGATCCCGAAGAGCCCTCCGGGCGACAGACAGCTCGCGAGCGCCTCCATGTAGGAGATCCGCCGATGGGGGGCCAGGTGGTGGAAGCAGCCCGAGTCATACACGAGGTCGAACGGAGCACCGGCCACCTTCTCGCGGACAAAGTCCCGCTGGAGGTATGCCGTGGGCTGCCCTTGGGCTCGACGCGCCGCCTCCTCAATGAGCTGCGGTGCGATGTCGACGCCCGTCACCACGAAACCCTGGCCCGCGAGCCAGCGGCTGTTGCGGCCGAGCCCGCACCCCACGTCGAGCGCCGTGCGGCCGGCCCGGTCCCCAAGCAGACCATCGGCCTTCCACGCCACCAGGGCGGCGTCCGGCAGGTCGGAGTGGAGGGGGTGGTCCTCCTGGAGGAGCAGGGAGTCCCAGAACCCAGCCGCGTCCCTGCTCGTCCTGTCGGCCCCGCCGGCATACAGACCGTCGAGCAGCTCCAAGAGCTGGTCGTGAGTGGTCACGCGCATGTGCGGCTCCTTCCTCAGAGTTCCCACGAAAGCGTCCCTCGAGAGCGTCGCCCAACCATCCATCGGTCGGGCACGATACCCGGCGAAGCGACCTGCCGAACGACACCGAGCACCCCGCTCGATCCGCTGGCTGAGCTTTCGCAGAAGACCTGCCACCGCTGGTGGCACGCAGTACCGTCAGTCCACGCAAGGACCCGGGGGGAGAGCCGATGCTGACAACCAACCGTCGCCACACGACTGCCGTCGCAGCCGTCGCCACAGCCATCGTCGCCTCAGTCATGGTGCTGACCGGCACACCGGCGGCTGCCACCGTCACTCCTGGCCAGGCCTTCACCTGGGGTGGCGACGGGTTCGGCCAGCTCGGCAACGGCCCCGCCGGTCCCCGGCTGCTCCCCGGCCCGGTGGCGGGTGGTCTCACGGACATCACCGACCTGCACGGCGGTCGGGAGCACGTGGTCGTCCTGCGGTCCGACGGCTCGGTGTGGACGTGGGGCAGCAACCAGAAGGGCCAACTGGGAACGGGTGGGACCGCCAACGCTACATCGCCGGTGTCGGTGCCTGGCGTCCCCCGCGCCGTCGCCGTCGCCACGGGTCACTACCACTCCATGGCCCTGTCCGCCGATGGCCACATATGGGCGTGGGGCTGGAACGCCTCGGGCCAGCTCGGGGACGGCACGATCACCACGCGCCGAACGCCGCTGCGGGTCAATGGTATTGACAACGTCGTGCTCATCGCTGCTGGTGCCGACATGAGCTACGCCGTGCGAGCGGACGGGACCGCCTGGGCCTGGGGCAAGAACAACCTCGGCCAGCTCGGTGACGGCACCCTGGTAGGCCGTCGAACCCCGGTGCGCATCACCGGCCTCGCCTCCGTCACGGCGATCGCCGGCGGCCGGGACCATGGTCTGGCCGTGAGGGCCGACGGCACCGTTTGGGCCTGGGGATGGAACATGTACGGGCAGGTCGGTGACGGGACGGTGGCCAACCGCGCCGTACCGGTGCAGGTGCTCACGGGGGCCACCTCGGTCGCCGCCGGCGCACACCACTCGTATGCGCTGCGCCAGGACGGCGCCGTGTGGTCGTGGGGCCGCAACTATCGCGCCGAGCTGGGCGACGGCACCAAGGTCCAGCGGGTGCGGCCCGTGCAGGTCCGGGGTGTGGTCGGCGCGGCCTCCATCGGTAGCGGTCGCGACCACGGCTTGGCGGTTCTCTCGAACGGCAAGCTCATGAGCTGGGGTTTCAACACCAGTGGCCAGCTCGGCGACGGCACCACGACCACGCGGACGACAGCGGTTGTCGTCTCAGGCATCGCAGGGGCGATGAAGGCCGCTGGCGGCGGCGAGTACTCGGTGGTGGTGGCAAGCTCCTAGGCGGCAAGCCCCTGGGCGGCACGGCCGCGCTGACTGCACGTTGCCGCGGCACCGGCGCTTCACGCACAGTTCGAACACTTTCGTGCCTTTTGAGCGCGTGGTGTATTGTCCCGTCGGTCCGCATCGTCTCCATTTCTGGAGGCAGTGTCCGGACGTGTCCGGAGCCGCTGGGCACCACCGCGTTGGACGCCTGATCGGGCGCCGAACGGTGGTCCCGCCCAGGCGTCTCGGCACCGGGCAGCAGAACACATGAACGGGCGGTGCGCGGACCAGGGGGACATGGACGCCGCGACACCAGATGGGACGACGAAACCTGCCGTCCCACTGCGCGCTGCCACCTACAACCGCACGTCTTTCGCGCAGGGCACGGGCCGTCAGGCCGGGCGATCGACTCCGTCATCACCCTTCACTGAGGATTCAATGAACACCACCAGACGTAACTTCCTGAGGTTCGCAGGCCTGGCAGCCGGCGCGATCGGTGTCTCCGGTCAGGCGGCACTCTCGGCCTCTCCGGCGTTCGCTGCGCCCAGCGTCTTCCCGCCGTCATCCGGGAACGTCTTCTACGGCGCCTCGGAGGCCGGGACTCCGTCGCTGGCGAAGTACTCGGGCAAGAACCTGGGCATCGACCGCGCGTACTACCAGGCGGCCAGCTGGCAGTCCATGGTCAGCTACGCAGCGGGTGCGGCGTCCCGCGGCTCGGTGCCGCTGGTGTCCATCAAGGCGCCCGCGGACTGGCGCACCATGGCCGGCGGGTCCCAGGACGCGTGGATCAAGAACATCGTCAACGGGCTGGCGGCCATCGCGGGGCCGGTGTGCTGGTCCATCCACCACGAGCCCGAGAACGATGTCAACGGGACGAGCATGACGGCCGCCACCTTCAAGGCCATGTGCGGCCGCGTTGCCGGCTTGCACCCCGCTCCCTCGCAGTCCGGCGTCTGGTTCGGGCCGACGCTGATGGGCGGCAAGTACAACCAGATCAGCACCCCCAACACGTCGGTGCGGCAGTACCTCAAGGACTGGGTCCACCCCGCCTGCCACGCGGGCTTCTTCGACGGCTACAACCACTGGACCCCTGGTGGCCTGGCGAAGTGGCGCACCGTGCCGGACACCTTCGACCACATGGTCAACGGTTACCGCGACAAGCGAACTGGCGTGACCTACCAGGGGTACAAGCAGCTGCTTCCCGGCAAGCCGATCGTCATCGCGGAGTACGGCGTCCGCTACGACTCCACCGGCACCTACGACGCCGTCGCCTGGATGGCCGACGCCTACACCTACGCCACGTCGCAGGGCCTGGCAGGCATGTCGTTCTTCTCCTCGAACCAGAACGTCAACGACGGCGGCACCGCCTGGACCCTGGACGGCGCCCGCCGCGACGAGTTCAAGAAGCTGCTGCTGCGGACCACATCCGTCCTGACGAAGTAGTCCCTGGCCTGGCGTCCGGTCCGCGCGGCTTCGGGCGCGGGACAAGCCAGGTGACACGCGCGGACGCCCCCGCCCCGGGAACTGCCGGGGCGGAGGCGTCTGCGGCAGCGGGCCGGTTCACCCGCAGCAGCCGCCGGACGGGCTCGCCGACACCTCGGTGAGCACCAGCGGGGCAGGAAGGGCCGCCTCAGCAGGAACGTCGCCGGCGCGTCCATTGGCGACGCCGGTCGCGAACCCCAGCCGCAGGCGCTCCAGGGATGCGGCTGCCTCCCGGGAGCGGGCGGCATCCGACCCGGTGGCGGAGCCGCAGCACACCGCGTCCGGCTGCACGCCTGCCGCGACGGACTCGTCGGACAGCGCGTTGCCCGACGAGCACACCCCGGTCTCGGGGAGGACGAGCTGGACCTCGTCGGCCGCGACAGCGTCGCCCGCGAGGTGCGCGACGATCGAGCGCACCTGCTCGTTGCCGGTCGTGATGAGGAAGGTCGGCGCGCGGCCGTAGGACTTCATCCCGACGACGAAGAAGCCGGGCTCGCCGTCGTGGGCGAGCTCGCGCCAGCCATGCGGCGCGACGGTGCCGCACGAGTGGAAGGCCGGGTCGACCAGCGGGCCGATCGCCCGCGGGGCCTCCAAGCCGGGGTCGAGGTCGAGCCGCAGCTCAGACAGCACGCCCAGGTCGGGACGGAACCCGGTCGCCGCGACGACGTTGTGCACGCCCTCGATGGCCCGCTCCCCCTCCGCGGTGTCACCCACCACCGTCACCGTGCTGCCGTCCGCCGCGGGGCGCAGCTCGCGGGTGGAGAACCCCGTGAGGAACTGCACGGCCCCTGTGGCGACGAGGTCGGCAAGGTCGGAGCCGAGGCGCCCGCGGTCGGGGAGCTGGTCGGCCGTGCCCCCGCCGAGGACGCGGCGTGCGCTGGTGCCGCGGATGGCCCACACGATGCGCGTGCCGGGGACCTCGCGGGCCAGCTGCGCCAGTGCGACAAGGGTGTTCGCCGCCGAGTGGCCCATGCCGACCACCAGGGTGGCGCGCCCGGCGAACCTGGCCCGGTCGGCGCCCAGGACGTCCGGCAGCGGGCCGGTGAGGAAGCCGGCCGCAGCGGCCCGCTCCTCCCCCAGCGCCGGCAGCCCGGAGGCGCCGAGCGGGTTGGACTGGCCCCAGGTGCCGGACGCGTCGATGACCGCGCGGGCTCGCAGGTCCTCCACCGCCCCGTCCGCGCGGCGGACCCGGACGACGAACGGGCGTTCTTCGCGCCCGACGCTGCGGGAGCGGTCCAGCCCCTCGCGCGAGACCGCCAGCACTCGGGTGCCGGTGCGCACCGCGTTGCCGAGGGCGGCCGCGAGGGGGACCAGATAGCGCTCGACGATCTCGGCCCCGGTCGGGGACTGTCGTTCCGCCGGACGGGTCCACCCGGTCGAGGCCAGCAACCTCTCCGCGCTGGCGTCGACGATGTACTGCCACGGCGTGAACGTGCGGATGTGTCCCCACTGCGACATCGCAGCACCGACGCGCTCCCCCGCCTCGAGGACGACGGCCGGCAGCCCGCGGCCCTTCAGGTGGGCGGCGGCGGCGAGGCCGACCGGCCCCGCACCGATCACGACGACCGGCAGCTGGGCGACAGCCTGGGCAGGAACCGGAGCGGATGCCTCGACGGCGGTGACGGTCATGCGGGTCTCCTTCGAATGGTGGGCAACCCCTCGTCGGGGCGGGGCAGGTCGCTGCATATTTCGACGTTCATCAAATCAGAACTTCGACGGTCGTGGAAGTATTTCTTCGAAGTTCGTCGAATTTGTTCCCACGGCGAAGGTAGGCTCAGTCCGATGGCGACGACGACCCCTGCGGCTTCGACCGGCACGGCACCCCACATGGAGCTGACCGTGCTCACGGCCTGCTGCTCGCCTTCGCAGCCCGCGGTCGCCGACGAGGCTGCGCAGCAGCTGGCCGCCATGTTCAAGGCCCTGGCCGACCCCGCGCGGGTCAAGATCATGTCGATGCTGCTGAACGCCGAGGAGGTGTGCGCCTGCGACGTCTCCGAGGGCATCGGCAAGAGTGCCGCCACCACCAGCCACCACCTGAAGCTGCTCCGGGACGCTGGGTTGGTCACCGGGAGCCGGCGCGGCACGTGGGTCTACTACCGCGCCGTCCCCGAGCGGCTCGCCGCGGTCGGCGACGCACTGTCCCTGGGGCCATGACCCGACGAAGTCCTCGAGCAGGCTGAGTCAGCTGGAGGCTGCCGGGAGGTCGAGCTCGTCGAGCAGCGTGAGGATCCGGGCCTTGATCTGGTCTCGAATGGGCCGCACGGCCTCGACACCCTTGCCGGCCGGGTCGTCCAGCTCCCAGTCCTCGTAGCGCTTGCCAGGGAAGATCGGGCAGGTGTCGCCGCAGCCCATGGTGATCACGACGTCCGACTCCCTGACCGCGTCGGTCGTGAGGACCTTGGGGACCTCGGCCGCGATGTCGATACCCTCCTCCGCCATGGCCTCGACGGCGGCGCGGTTCACCTGGTCGGCGGGAGCCGAGCCGGCCGACCTGACCTCCACCGCGCCCCCGGAGAGGTTCGCGAGGTAGGCGGCCGCCATCTGGGAACGGCCGGCGTTGTGGACGCAGACGAACAGGACGCTGGGCTTGTCGGTCATGGCTGGGGCGCCTTCCTGGACGAGGGCAAGAGCGGTCGTATGCCGTGGGTCAGGGCTGAGGGGTCACGTTCGCCGGGTGCTGGGCGAAGCGGCGCCGCAGCGCCAGGCTCACGTAGACGAGGGCGACCAGGGCGGGCACCTCGATGAGCGGGCCGACGACACCCGCCAGGGCCTGCCCGGACGCGGCCCCGAAGGTCGCGATGGCGACGGCGATCGCGAGCTCGAAGTTGTTGCCGGCGGCCGTGAAGGCCAGCGTGGTGGTGCGCTCGTAGCCCAGGCCCAGGCCGGCGCCGAGGGCGAACCCGCCACCCCACATCACGGCGAAGTAGACCAGCAGCGGCAGGGCGATCCGGGCCACGTCCAAGGGACTGGAGGTGATGGCCTCTCCCTGGAGCGCGAACAGGATGACGATGGTGAACAGCAGCCCGTAGAGCGCCCACGGCCCGATGCGGGGCAGGAAGCGCTCCTCGTACCAGGTGCGACCCCTGGCCTTCTCGCCGAGGCGGCGCGACAGGAACCCGGCCAGCAGCGGCACACCCAGGAAGATCAGCACGGAGCGCGCGATGTCCCACGTCGAGGCGTCGATGCCAGTCTGCGACAGGCCGAGCCAGCCGGGAAGGACGGAGAGGTAGAACCACCCGAGGCCGGCGAAGGCGACAACCTGGAAGACCGAGTTGAGGGCGACCAGGACGGCTGCGGCCTCACCGTCGCCACAGGCGAGGTCGTTCCAGATGATCACCATCGCGATGCACCGGGCCAGGCCGACGATGACCAGGCCCGTGCGGTACGGCGGCAGGTCGGGCAGGAAGGTCCACGCCAGGGCGAACATCAGCGCCGGGCCCACCACCCAGTTCAGCAGGAGGGAGCCGACCAACAACCGCCGGTCGCCGGTGACCGAGTCGAGCCTGTCGTAGCGGACCTTCGCGAGCACCGGGTACATCATCACGAGCAGGCCCAGCGCGATGGGCAGCGAGACGCCGCCCACCTCGACCGCCGAGAGTCCGGTGTCGAGGCCCGGCACGAGGCGTCCCATCAGCAGGCCGGCCACCATGGCCAGGCCGATCCACACGGGCAGGAACCGGTCGAGGGTCGAGAGCCTTGCCGCAACGGGCTCGTGCACGGTGGGGCGGGGGTCGGTGGTGCTCGCGCTCACGCAGGACGGCCTTCCGGACAGGGTGGGGCTCGGCTGAAGCGAGGGCCCTCGCGCCCCGCTGAATCGACTACTGTCGATACTGAGAGCATCTCGACTGCATCGCCATGTGTCAATATGGGTGGGGTCGGTCGCCACGACCGATCCTCCACGGAAGGGAGGCGCCGTGCCGTCCACGACGTTCAGCACGACGCCACAGGCCGTCTCGGCCTGTGGCAGCGCCCCGCAGGTCCCCATGCCGAGGGACGAGGCGGAGCGGCACGCCACCCTGCTCAAGGCCGTTGCCGACCCGGTCCGTCTCCAGCTCCTGAGCATCATCCGCGCGTCCGAGAACCGCGAGGCGTGCGTCTGCGACATGACCGAGGCGGTCGGGCTCTCGCAGCCCACTGTCAGCCACCACCTCAAGATCATGACCGAGGCCGGCCTGCTGCGGCGTGAGCGCCGCGGCACCTGGGCCTGGTTCTCGCTGGTGCCCGAGCGGCTCAGCGACATCACCCGCGCCCTCGACTGATCGCGGCCTCCCCCTCCTGCCCGAGAGCGGCGGGAGGCGGGTGCGACGCTCTCAGAACCCCCGCACCGGCACGGCCGCAGCGACGAGCGCCGCAACGGCGGCGGCGTGGGTGAACAGGTTGTTGTGGGAGCCGGGCAGGACGGACACGCCCGTCGCCGGGCTGCCGGAGGCCGCCGCCACCGTGCGCATCCAGGCCTCGGGGGCGAAGGTGTCGGCCTCGCCCGCCGTCAGCACCAGCGGCACCCGGAGCCCGGGCACGCGCTCCTCAGGACGGTCGCGCTGGCCCGACCGCACGAGCCGTACGACGTCGCTGCCCGCCCGTGTCAGGCTCCGCAGCGCGGCCATCTCCCGGAGGCTGTCCTGTCGGTATGCCGTGGCGGCGCCCCTCAGGAGCCCCGGCACGGTGCGGTGCGCGGACCGGAACGTCAGGCCGGCCAGCACCAAGGTCAGGTCGTGCCGAGCGGCCTGGAGGCCGAGTGCCCCAGTCAGCGCAACCTGCGCGCCGGTGGAGTGGCCCATCAGCACGACGGGCCCCTCGAGCGCAGACTGGGTCACCCATGCGGCCGTCGCCTGGCCCATCGGCAGGACCCGCGGCGGCACGCGTGACCCCGAGCGCCCCCTCAGCAGGTCCAGCACCACGCACCTCAGCCCCAGGCTGGACAGGGCCCGGGCTGTCCCGAACGTGTAGCTGGGCATCCCCAGGCCGGGCACCAGCACCACTGTGGCCCGAGGGTCGGCCGAGGGGCCGAACTCCAGGGAGCGCACCCAGGCCGGCCCTACCTGACGCCAGACCTCGCGCGGCTGCTCCTCGCTCTGCTCCCCCACTGGGCACACCCTACGTGCGGCCTCCGGTAGGCGACGCAGCGGTGTGCCGCACCCCTGCGAAGGAGTCGCCGCCCCAGCCTGCCGACGATGCGAGACTGGGCGGCATGAGCAACCTCGAGATCCGCCCCGTGGAGACGGAGTGTGAGCACGCCCCGGCCCCCTCTCGCGGCGGCCGCCCGGTGGTGGAGGTGCTCGCCGCCCGCGAGGTGCCGCTCGGCGGTCCACGCGCGATGACCGTGCACCGCACCCTTCCGCAGCGGCAGCGCTCGCTCATCGGCGCCTGGTGCTTTGCCGACCACTACGGCCCCGACGACGTGAGCACCTCTGGCGGCATGGACGTCCCGCCACACCCGCACACCGGTTTGCAGACGGTCAGCTGGCTGTTCGCCGGCGAGATCGAGCACCGGGACAGCGGCGGCCACCACGCCCTCGTGCGGCCCGGCGAGATGAACCTCATGACCGGCGGCCGGGGCATCTGCCACTCCGAGGTATCCACACCGGGCACCCAGACCCTCCATGGCGTCCAGCTCTGGGTGGCGCTGCCGGACGCGGCGCGCGACGAGCCGCGGGCCTTCCAGCACCATGTGCCGCCGTCGCTGCGAGTCACCGGCGCCACGGTGCGCGTCCTGCTCGGTACGCTGCTCGGCCAGACCTCGCCGGTGCACACCTACACACGGCTGCTGGGCGCGGAGATCGTGCTGGAGCCGCAGGCCCGGCTCACCCTGGCCGTCGACCCCTCCTTCGAGCACGGCGTCCTGGCCGACAGCGTGGGGATCTCGCTGGAGGGCGTCGGACTGGGCCGCGCCGAGCTCGGCTTCATCGGCTCCGGACTCACGCGGCTGACCCTCGCCAACGGTACGGACGCGAGGGCGCGGCTGCTCCTGCTCGGCGGGACGCCCTTCGAGGAGGACATCCTCATGTGGTGGAACTTCGTCGGCCGCTCCCACGAAGAGATCGAGCAGTTCCGCCAGGAGTGGCAGGAGGAGGGCGAGCGGTTCGGCCGGGTCGAGGGGTACCAGGGTGTGACCCAGCGGCTCGCGGCGCCGGAGCTGCCGCACGTGCGGATCCGCCCGCGCCAGAACCCTCCGCCGCCGGTGCAGCCGACCGCATGACGCGGTCCCGGGCACAGGCCGTCGCGGCCGCCGCCGGGGTCGCGCTCGCCACGGCCGGCTGCGCCGTCCCCGTCGCCGCGGCATACGTCATCGGCGTGCTGTTGTGCGCCTCCGCTGCCGCTCTCGGGCTGCGCGGGCGCCTCTGGCTGGCCGTGGGAATTGCCGGCCTGGTGGCGGCTCGGCGTCGGCCTCCCCGCCCTGGCGCTGCCCGACACCGAGGGGCTCTCCGGAGACTGGGCCACCATGGCCATCTCGGGCGTGGTCGTCGCGGACCGCGCCATCGTCAGCCCCGACAACTCCTCGATCGACCTGCGCACCGGCAGGACCGTCAGGCTCGGTTCGGTGACCGGCGGCACCCGCCACGTCGGGGACGACCGCATGGTCGTCGTCAGCGCCGACCGCGTGGACTCGGTCCGGCTCGACGCCACGCAGCGCTGGACCTGGCGCCCCGAGGCACCCAGCACCGTCACGCCGCTCGCCGCCGCGCAGGGCCAGACCGTCCTTCGTGTCTGCCCGCGGGCCTCGCCGCGGCAGTGCGGGCTGGTTGGCGTCGACGCGCGCGGCCACACCGCCTGGGCCACCGACGCCCCGGGCCAGACCGCCGCGACCGAGCCCCTGACCGACGCGGCCGGCGCCCTGCCGAGGGTCGCGGTGCTGCGCGCCCCCGGGCCCGACGCCGGGCTCTTCCTCGTCGCTCCCGAGACAGGCCAGCGCACGATGGTCCCCGGCGCCGCGGTGCTGCCGGTGCCCTCGGGCGTGGTCGCTGTGACCTACCGCAGCGGGGGCCGCTGTGTCACCAGCCTGTATGCCGCGCCGCGGCCTTCGTGGACCCGGGTCGCGGACGGCGCGTGCCCGGACGCCGCACCGCAGGCCTGGTTCGCCACGGCCAACGACCTGTGGGTGCGCCGCGGGGAGACCTGGTCGGGCTACGCGCTGGCCGGCGGGCGGCCCCGGCAGCCGCGCCCCGGCACGACCCCGTCACCGGACGACGGGGCGCCGCTCGTGGCGGAGGTCGCCGGCGTCCGCAAGGGGCCGAACCCGTTCCGCAGTGGCAACACCGTGTACGCCCTGACGCTGCGCGACCCTGCCTCCGGCAAGGAGGTGGGGCGTCTGGTCAGCGAGGGGTGCCCGCAGCTCGTGCACCTGGAGGCGCGGGCGATCGTGGTGCGCACGGGCGGTCAGGTCGTGCGCTACACCGTTGACCGCACCTGACAGGATCCGACCATGAGCCTCGACGTCGCCGCGCTGCGAGCCCACTTCCCCGCCCTTGCCGAGGGGGCGGCCCACTTCGACGGCCCTGGCGGTTCGCAGGTCCCCGACGTCGTCGGGGAGGCCGTCGCCTCCACGCTCACCGCCGCCATCGCGAACCGGGGCACGGTCACCCGCGCGGAGCAGCGTGCCGAGTGCGTGGTGCAGGAGGCCCGCTCGGCCATGGCCGACCTGCTCGGCGCAGACCCGCGCGGCATCGTCTTCGGCCGCAGCATGACCGCCCTGACCTACGACATGGCGCGGACGCTGTCAGCCACGTGGGTCGAGGGCGACGAGGT
>Ga0247818_10002723_pt1 | contig 11402 bp, 10 predicted proteins | sample 13C_Glucose_Day1_FD_192424 | JGI IMG/M metagenome (GOLD analysis project Ga0247818, IMG submission 192424) | Soil microbial communities from agricultural site in Penn Yan, New York, United States - 13C_Glucose_Day1 | ecosystem: Environmental > Terrestrial > Soil > Agricultural land | place...
GCCTTTCTAAATGAAACGGGAGTCTCAACCGGTTTTGATACGACATTTCGGCAGCTAAAAGTACCGTGAACCGGCCATTTCAGCGGCGGTCGGGTATTTTGAGAACGAACGACACGGGACTAAAACTTGAGATAAAACCTACGTTTAGCCGCGAAAAATCGCTGTCATACGTAGGCATCTTTCTCGATATACGGTCGCAAGGAAACACCGCGAAATGCTTTTTGCGGAAAGGTAGCAGAAGAAGCATAGCGGCAATTGAGCAGAACGCTCATGGAGACTGCTTTAGCGAGTGAAGCTCTCCGCAAATCCGCCGAGTCCTGTGACCCGGCGAACTTGCGTCGCAGCTTTGCCTGACCCGGCCCTTGCGCAGGTACTCCCTGTACCCGTAGGTCACTCCGACCCTGGAACAGTCAGAACGTCCCGACCCCATGGTCATGCGTCTACCTTCCTCGGGTAGCGCAGTGGAAAGAAGCATGTTGCTTCCTTCATTTGACGAATTCAGTACCAGTTCGGATCTTTCTTCAGCTGTTCCATCAGCAAGCCCTGCATGCCCTGGTCCGGTTTGCCAAGGAAGCGGTAGTTGGCATGTCGCGTCGGCGACTTGTCGGCCGGCAGTCCTGCGGGCACTTCGACCAGCATGGCGTAGGCGTCTTCCTTGTCGAAACTGAAGGCCACAATCAAGCGCTCGTTCTGGCAGGTCGGTTGCGTTTGGCACAGCGGCCCGACCAGATATTTGTGGCCATTCTCTTCCACAGCAGTCATTTGCTCGGCATCACCAGACAGGTTCATGACCCATTCAGGCAAGCGTTCTTCCTTCTTGACTACGTGTTGCCATGTTTCACGGTATTGCGGGTCCGTAGTGAGCAATCCATTGACCCGCATCTGGCCATCATTGGCCGCCATCGCCATGGCACTACCGCCCAGAAGCAGGGCGGCTGCCAGTGTCTTAAACAGAACGCTCATGTTCACCCTCGACCGCGACGGCCAAAGAAGAAGGAAGCAATGAACATCACCAGGAACACGACAAAGAGAATCTTGGCGATACCCGTGGCGGTGCCCGCGATACCACCGAAGCCCAGTACTGCAGCGATGATGGCAATGATCAAGAATGTGATTGCCCAGCTCAACATGGTGATTCTCCTTACGCTTCATTAATTAGAGGTGTCACTTGTGGTGCTTGTCCCGGCGCAAGGAGCACGCCAAGTTCGGTTAACTAAAATACCCAGCGCTCCTGACGCGGCATCTCATCCAAAGGCTGCGCCTGGTCGACGTCCATCATCCGCATGGGGGCGATGTCGGCGAGGTTGCTGCTGGCGGCACTGAAGTGGGTTTGGGTCGGATGTTGAATCGACAGGTGTGGCGCCTCTGGCTGCTGGCTCTGCTCCCAGCGAAAGAACTGCTGGCCGGCGATCAACGTGATCAGCATTGCCAGCACAGCAAACAAGCCTTGCTGGATATGCAGCGGCGAGATATGCAGTTGGGCGGCACGGTAGCGAGTCATCCTGAAGCTCCTCCCACTTTGGTGGTGATCTTGTTAGAGGGCGTCGTATGGAAATGCCCTGATTACCCAGACCATTGCAGCGTGCATGCCAGTTTTTTTGAGCGAATAAAAACTAACAAAATCAATAAGTTATAAGTATTTGAAAAATCGTCCGCGACGCATCCTGCACGATGCTCCCTCCATGCTCGTGCGAAATGCACGATAAATTCAGGGGTGTCTGGAATTTTTTTGAATTGCGTGGCGCACGCAGATGTCAGAAAGGGAGGCGAGCATTCGCCTGAATTCGATTTTTATCTAAAAACCCATGCAATTCAGTCAATTAAGCAGCGCAGCAGCAGATAGCTACCCGACTGGCGCTGGAATGGATCAGAATCGACCATGCAACTTGCCCGATTTGTTCGGGACTAACCAAGATCAAACTTTAAAGGAGCGCAGGAACATGGAATCAGCCACGGTGCATCAAGGCCGCATTCTGCTAGTGGATGATGAGTCCGCTATCCTGCGAACCTTCCGCTATTGCCTCGAAGACGAAGGCTATAGCGTTTCCACCGCGACCAGCGCGGCCCAGGCCGATGCCTTGTTGCAGCGCCAAGTGTTCGATCTGTGCTTTCTTGATTTACGTCTGGGTGAGGACAATGGCCTGGATGTTCTGGCGCAAATGCGCATCCAGGCGCCATGGATGCGGGTGGTGATCGTTACCGCACACTCGGCCGTGGACACTGCTGTCGATGCGATTCAGGCGGGGGCCGCCGACTACCTCGTCAAGCCATGCAGTCCCGATCAATTGCGTCTGGCCACCGCTAAGCAGCTGGAAGTGCGACAACTGTCCGCCCGCCTGGAAGCCCTTGAAGGTGAAGTGCGTAAACCCAAGGATGGTCTGGACTCCCACAGTCCGGCCATGAAAGTGGTGCTCGAAACCGCCCGCCAGGTTGCCGGTACCGATGCCAACATTCTGATTCTGGGCGAGTCCGGCACCGGTAAAGGTGAACTGTCCCAAGCCATTCACGGCTGGAGCAAGCGTCAGAAGAAATCCTGCGTCACGATCAACTGCCCGTCCCTGACCGCTGAACTCATGGAAAGCGAACTCTTCGGTCACAGTCGTGGTGCCTTCACCGGTGCCAGCGAAAGCACGCTGGGGCGCGTCAATCAGGCCGACGGCGGAACGCTGTTTCTCGACGAGATCGGCGATTTTCCTCTCACATTGCAACCTAAATTGCTGCGATTCATTCAGGACAAGGAGTACGAGCGAGTCGGTGATCCAGTGACCCGCCGCGCCGATGTGCGCATTCTCGCCGCGACAAACCTGAACCTTGAAGACATGGTGCGCGACGGGCGATTCCGCGAGGATTTGCTCTATCGCCTGAACGTCATCACCTTGCACCTGCCACCGCTGCGCGAACGCCGTGAAGATATCCTCAACCTGGCCGATCGCTTTCTCGCCCGCTTCGTCAAAGAGTACGCGCGCCCGGCCCGTGCCTTCAGCGATGAAGCCCGTGAGGCGCTCCTGGGTTATCGCTGGCCCGGCAACATTCGCGAGTTGCGTAACGTGGTGGAGCGGGCGAGCATTATTTGTCCGCAGGAGCGGGTTGAGATCAGCCACTTGGGCATGGCCGAAACCCCGGTTAACAATGCACCGCGCATTGGCGCGGCGTTGAGCCTGGATGAATTGGAAAAAGCTCACATCGGTGCAGTACTCGCCACGGCGGATACACTGGATCAGGCGGCAAAGACCTTGGGCATTGATGCCTCGACCCTGTACCGCAAACGCAAGCAATACAACTTGTGAGCTGTAACCGATGAAACTGGCGATGAAGCTGCGTACTCGGCTGTTCCTGAGTATTTCCGCACTGATCACCGTGGCGCTGCTCGGGCTTTTGCTCGGGCTGGTCAGCGTGATGCAGATGGCCGGCTCCCAGGAAGCGCTCGTTCGCAACAACTTCGCCACCCTCGACCTGGGGCTGAAACTGCGTCAGACCCTGGGTGATCAATTGATGGTCATGGTCAGCGAGAAGCCCGATCCCGTCAGATTCGAGTCGGCGAGGCAGCATTACATCCAGTTGCTCGATGAAGGCATCGCCCTCGAACAATCCGGCAATGGCGGCCCATACGGGTTTGAACAGGCCAAGGACGACTATCTGGATTTTCTCCAGGCCTACGGCCAGGCCTCTGACCCGGCCAAGGTGTTGAGTGGCAACGAAGCGCTCACGGAAAAATTCAACACGTTGCGCAACGGTCTACTCACAGAACACAAACGTGCGCTGGATAACATCACTGACACCGAGCGCCAGTCTCGGGAGCGCGCATTGCTGGTGGCTGGCCTGCTGGGGTTGGTGGGATTGGCGGTGTTGATCATTGGATTTGTGACGGCCCACGCGATTGCCCGGCGTTTTGGTGAGCCTATCGAAGCTTTGGCCCACGCCGCCGACAATATCGGCCAGGGCAATTTCGAGGTAACCCTGCCGATTTCGTCCGCCGTGGAACTGAACCTTCTGACCAAGCGCTTCGGGATCATGGCCGAGGCATTGCGCGAGCACCAGGCCACCAACATCGACGAACTGCTCGCCGGTCAACAACGCCTGCAAGCGGTGCTCGACAGCATCGACGACGGCTTGTTGATGATCGATCGTGAAGGCCATCTTGAACACCTCAATCCGGTAGCTCAACGTCAACTGGGTTGGGACACCGATCGCCTGGGCCAGGGCCTGGGCGCGGCCCTTGAACGTCCGGAACTGGATGAACAGCTGCAACTGGTGCTGCGTGGCGGCACGCTGGAGCGTGCGCCGGAAGATTTGAGTATCGAGGTCGATGGTGAGTCGAGGTTGCTGACCTACAGCCTGACGCCGGTCATCCATACCCAAGGTCATATTCTTGGCGCGGTGATGGTGTTACATGACGTCACCGAACAGCGGGCATTCGAACGGGTACGCAGCGAGTTTGTCTTGCGGGCTTCCCATGAGCTGCGAACACCGGTCACTGGCATGCACATGGCTTTCGGTCTGTTTCGCGAGCGGGCGAAATTTCCACAGGATTCCCGCGAAGCGGACCTGCTGGATACCGTCAACGAAGAAATGCAGCGCTTGATGCAGTTGATCAACGACCTGCTGAATTTCTCTCGCTACCAGAACGGATTGCAGAAACTGTCCCTGGCGCCATGTTCCATCGAGGATCTGCTGACGCAGGCCCATGCTCGCTTTGCAGATGCCGCGACAGAGCAGGGCATCGAATTGCGGGTAGAAGTGCAGGGGCCATTGCCCCGGTTGCAGGCCGATCAACCGCAACTCGACCGGGTGCTCGACAACCTCATCGACAACGCTTTGCGCCATACCGCGCGGGAAGGGTTGATTCGGTTGCAGGCCCGGCGCCATGGCGAGCGGGTGATTATCAGTGTCGAGGACAACGGCGAAGGGATTGCCTATGGGCAGCAAGGGCGAATCTTTGAGCCCTTTGTCCAGGTTGGCCGCAAGAAAGGGGGGGCCGGGCTGGGTTTGGCACTGTGCAAGGAAATCGTGCAATTGCACGGTGGGCGGATGGGTGTCTATTCGCGGCCGGGGCAGGGTACGCAGTTCTACATGGCACTGGCGGTATAAGCCGTTTTCACGCCTCGTCATTTACGCGTCGGCCAGCCTTTCGCCGACCGCGGGTAATCAGTTCGATGAACTGCACGGAGCTCAAGGCGTGGGCGAACAGCCAACCTTGACCGAACTTCACCCCTTCGCTGCATAGAAACGCGGCTTGCGCTTCATGTTCGATGCCCTCGGCGATCACTTTGAGTTGCAGTGCTTGTGCCATGTGGATGATGTGCGGTGCGACGCCGCTGCTGGCGGCGTCATGGCCCAGAGCATCGATAAACGCCTTGTCGATCTTCAGGCAATCCACCGGCAAGGTTTGCAGGTAGGCGAGGCTGCAATAGCCAGTGCCAAAGTCATCGATCAGCACTTGATGCCCGACATCGCGCAACGCTTGCAGGTTTTCCCGGGCCACCACCACATCAATCAATCCCCGCTCTGTCACTTCGAAGGCAATCTGCTGCGCGGCGACCCGGTGCAGGGTCAGCAGGCGGGCCATTACTTGACCGATACGCGGCACCATTACATCGCATGCAGCGAGATTGACCGAGATGTACAACTGCGGGTTAGCGCGTAGCAGTTGCCCCAATTGTTCGAGCAGGCGTTGCAGCACGAAGTCGGTCATTTGCCGGATCTGGCCGGTGTTTTCCGCCATCGGGATAAACAGGTCGGGGCTGGTCAATGTGCCGTCTGGCCTTCGCCAGCGCAGCAACGCTTCGGCACCGACACAGTTGCGGCTGTCGAGATCGAAGATCGGTTGATAAAGCACCTGCAGCTCGCCTCGTCGTATGGCGCCGTGCAGTTCGGCGTCCAGCGACTGGCGTTGGCGCACCAGCAGAAACACCAGAAAACCCACAATCACCCCCAGCATCAGACTGGCAGGAAGCAGCCACCACCACACCGCTGGCACGTGCATGACCGTGCGCGGTGTGATCAATACCAATTGGTATTCCGGATTGTTGGTCGGCATGTGGTAAATCAAGCGGGTTTGCGTGACTTGCAGTGCGTCGCGACTTTTGGGGACCCAGGATTCCGTCGGTGGCCAGACTTGGGCTGCACCCAATACGGGAATCGCGCGCGTTCCGCGGTCCAGCACCACTAGCAGGCTGCTTCCAGGCGTCAAGTCGACCATGTCGGTCAAATGTCCGCGAGACGTTGCCACCCGGAAATTTCCCCTTCCAAGCATCAGCGCGGCACGGTTTTCATCGGGTTCGGTGGTGGTGTTCAGCCAATAGCTGTAGGTGGGGCCTTTGATGTCGGGAGGTCGCAGCAGCGAAAGCCCTTCCCGACGAGGACGGTTGGAGCACAAGCGTGAATCATCGACGTAAGCCGCTTCGTAAACGAAGCGGTAGTTGAAGCTGACCTGTTGCAACGTTGCGATCAATTCGGCATCGCAGCCTCGAAGTGGCTGGGATTCGAGGTCGTCGAGGCTTTCGCGTAGCTGCCCGAATAGCTGTTCCAGGCGGGCGAGAAAACGCTCGCCCTGAGCGTTCATTTCCTGGCTTTCGTTCTGTTCAACCTGATGCATCGCCACGAACAGACTGCCGGCGATCAACAAGGTCGCGCTCAGGGCAGCCGCCAGCATCGCCAAAAACCAGGGACGATAGAACCAGCTACGTAGTGTCTCGCGCTCTACAGCCATCATTGATATCCGAAGAATTACCAATGAGTTATAGCTGCTGATTGGGAAAAAGCCCTTACTGTCGGACGGGCGCCATTAATTTGTCTGATTCACGACTTGCAGGATTGCAGCTGATTCAGCGTCCGGCGTGCCGTCGAAGCGGGTAGGGCGAAAGTGCAACTGAAAGGCCGCCAACACATGGCGCGTCGCTACATCCAGTTCACCGGTTTGTGGGGTGTCATAACCCAGTTTGGCCAGTTGTCCCTGAAACCAGCTGATGCTCGGCAGTTGTGCTGCGAATTGGGCTTGCTGGCGCGCTACGGCTTGCTCGTTGGGCCACACGCCTATGCCTTCGGCGGCCAGGCGTTTCCATGGGAATAGCGGACCGGGGTCGAGCTTGCGCATTGGCGCGATGTCACTATGGCCGATGATGGCGCGAGGATGGATGTTGTAACGCGTGCTGATGTCTTTGAGCAGGAAGATCAACGATTGCACTTGATCCTCGCTGTAGGGGTACCAGACGCGTCCGGTGGGGGTGTCTTTGAAGCCCGGGTTGACGATTTCGATACCGATGGAGCTGGAGTTCAGCCAGGTCCTGCCTTGCCATTCGCTTTCGCCCGCGTGCCAGGCGCGATATTGCTCGTCCATCAGCTTATAGATGGTGGCGCCCTTGTCGTCGCCAATGAGGTAATGGCTGCTGACTTCGCCATGGGTCAACAACTGCAGTGAGCGCTCCAGCGAGGCGTTGGTGTAATGCAACACCACGAACTGAATGCGACTGTCGTAGTTTTTCGAAGCGTGGCTGGTGTCGATACGGGGGCCGCTGGCACAACCGGCCAACAGCAGCAGAGACGCGATGAGAGCTAGATATTTCATGGCAAGTCTGTACACACAAGACAGTAATGCAACAGTGTAACGTACTGCTTTGAGTGCCGACGGCAAATGCGCTGTTTTCAACAAAATGGAACAAATGGCCGTTAGCCGGCCTCTACTCGATTGCGCCCGGCATTTTTGGCGCGATACAGCGCCTGATCGGCTCTTTTGAGGGCCATATCGCTATTTTCATCGGGTTTAAGCGCCGTAAAGCCCATGGAAATAGTGATTGTTACGCGCTCACCTTTAAAGTGAAATGGGCAAGCCTCGATCGAGGCGCGCAGGGTTTCCAGCAGTTTTGCACCGACTGCCGGCACGGTGCCGGGCATCAGAAGCACAAACTCCTCGCCACCAAATCGCGCGACGAAATCGGTACCGCGCAGGCGCTTGCGCATCACGTTGGCGATGATCTTCAGCACTTTGTCGCCTGCCAGGTGGCCATAGTTGTCGTTAATACGTTTGAAGTGATCGAGATCGAGCATGGCCAGCAACAAGGTATTGCCGTGCCGCTGCCATTGGCCGACTTCGTGATCCAGGCGTTCGCTCCACGCGGCTCGATTGGGCAGGGCGGTGAGCGGATCGATCAACGCTTTCTGGCGCTGCTCTTCAAGGTGCTTCCGATAACCCTGCGCTTCCTGCTCCATGTGCGCCACCCGCTCCGCCAGGCTGTGTAACCGTGCTGCGACCGCTTGTTCACGCTCATCGCGCTGCTTCTGGTGGTGATCCATGGTGCCAAGCAGGCCTTCCAGATGATTCTCCAGAACGAGTTTGAGGTCGTCCAGGTCCGCCGCTTCCTGCATGCTGCTGTGCAAGCCATCGACCTGTTCGCGGATCTGCGTATCCATCTGCCGCGCCGCAGAGCGGCTGTCGGCGTGCCCTTCGCTGGCCGCCTTCAAGTTGCTCTGGAAGGATTCCAGGCGTTCATTGAGTTGCTGTAAATAGGCTTCGAATTCGTGCTCGCCGCCGTGGTTTATCGCCAACATCAGGGTCGCTAGATCGTCGAGGATCGGAATCAGCTCATACCAGTTCAAACCATGTTGAAGGCGATCCCGCATCGCTTCCGCTTGGGGTCGGTGGCGTTCCGGTAATGTCAAATCGTCGAGCAGGCCGAGCAGTGTGTCTTCGATGTGTTTGGCGACAGAGCTGTAGGACGGCTCCGGTGAGTCAGGCAAGGCGTAGAGGAAGTGCTCTGGTTCGCTGTGCTCAGGATCAATGGTCGTAAATGCCGGGGTCAGCTCATCGGGATTGATTGCCGGTTGGATCGCAATGACGGGGGCGAGGAAGGGAAGGGTGGGCTCTTCCTGGTGTTCATTGTCCGACGCTGTTTGTGGTTCTGGAGCTGGCGTCCAGGCGGCGACTGCTTCAAGGGCGGGCGGGACAAGTGCTACCACTTCACAGGCGGGTGCCACTAGTTGTGTAACTGACGGCCGGTCCTCACTCGATGCGTGATCGACATGTGCAATTTCGGCAGCGGGCTCCACAGGTTGCGCAGCCGTGGTGTGAACGGAAGGTGCGATGACCTGTGACACTTCCTCGTCAGCTTCGCGGCTGCCGAACAGTCTCTGCAGAAAACCGGGCCGGTCAGGTTCGGCTGGGGTCTCCAACTGGTTCAAGGCCTTGCCTTGCAGGCCGCTTAGTTCGCTGAGCAGCAACGGAATTTCGCGGGCCTGACTGACTCTACCCTCGAGTTTTTTGGCAAAGCTCTTGAGTGGTCGGCTCACTTCCCGAGGCAGCGGCAATGATTGCAGTTGCGAGACCAGCGCTGTCAGTGCGGCGCTGGTCTGACTGATTCGGGTTTCCCGGCGCTTTTCGGAATCGAGCACGGCTTTTTCAAGTCGCGGCAGCAGGGCGGCCAAGGCGGCGTCCATGTCATCGGTGCGCACGACTTCGCGCATCTCTTTCATGCATTGGTCGACGGCGCGGTCGGTACCCTCAGCCGCCAGAGTGCTACGCACCAGCCCACGGCGCAGCAGGTCAAGCCGGGCGTCCCAGCGACGTTCAAGCTTTTCCTGTTGTTCGATGTTTTTGAGGTACTTCTCTTTCCAGCGCTGTGTTTCGTCGCTCATTCATGGGGTCCGCGAGGGGCAGGGCTCAACGCGGGTAATGCATCTGCCGTGAGCGAACCCGGCAGACGAATCTCTACCGCGACCGGCAGGTGATCGGAAATGGGCTGTGCCAGGACCTGGACCTTTTCAAGGGTCAGCGTCGGGCTTAGCAGAATATGGTCCAGGCAGCGTTGTGGGCGCCAGCTAGGGAATGTCGCTTCCAATTGCGGCGCGAGCAGGCCGAGGTCACGCAACGGGGAGTTTTGCAGCAAGTCGCTGGCATGGGTATTCATGTCGCCCATCAGCACTTGGTGTTTATAGCCGCCGATCAACTCGCGGATGTAAGCCAGTTGGAGGCTGCGCACGCGAGCGCCCAGCGCCAGATGCATCATGACCACCACCAAGGCCTCCGGACCTTCACCGAAGCGCACCAGAATCGCTCCGCGACCCTTGGGGCCCGGTAGCGGGTGATCTTCAATGACCCATGGGCGCATACGGCTGAGCACGCCATTGCTGTGCTGACCGAGGCGACCGAGGTTGCGATTGAGCTGTTGATACCAGTAGGGGAAGGCGCCGAGTTGCGCCAGGTGTTCGACTTGATTGACGTAGCCTGATCGCAGGCTGCCGCCATCGGCTTCCTGCAAGGCGACCAGATCGAAGTCGCCCAGCAGGTTGCCGATTTTTTGCAGATTGTCGGCACGCCCGGTGTGCGGCAACAAGTGTTGCCAGCCTCGGGTCAGGTAGTGCCGATACCGCTCGGTACTGATGCCGACCTGGATATTAAAACTGAGCAAGCGCAGTCGACTGTCTGCGGGCAAGCCCGTCGACTCCAGGTGATGTTCGTTGACCCGTGGATCATGCAGGCCAACAACGCGTTCAGTTCCCCAGCGGCGCATGGCAGTCGCTTCGCTTAGTTGGCGGCAGCCTTGCTAGCCGCTCGCTCTTTGTCGACCAGTGTATCGGCCAGTTTCAGGGCTTGCTCGGCACCGCCGGCGGAGCCCACGTCAAAGCGATATTTACCGTTGACGATCATGGTCGGTACGCCGGAAATTTCATACTTCTTCGCCAGGTCTTTGGCTTTGGTGATCTGGCCCTTGATGGCGAAGGAGTTGAAGGTGGCCAGGAACTTGTCCTTGTCAACGCCCTGAGTGGCCAGGAACTCTGCCATTTCTTCTGGAGTGACCAGCTTCTTGTGTTCTTTCTGGATGGCTTCGAAAACCGCCGTGTGAACCTGATGCTCGACGCCCATGGCTTCAAGGGTCAGGAACAGTTGGCCGTGTGCGTCCCAAGGGCCGCCGAACATCGCTGGAATGCGCACAAAATTCACATCGGAGGGCAGCTTCTCGACCCAAGGATTGATTACCGGTTCGAATGCGTAGCAGTGCGGGCAGCCATACCAGAACAACTCCACCACTTCGATCTTGCCAGGCACTGCGACCGGAACCGGATTGGTCAGTTCGACATAGGGGGCAGCGGGGGCTTCGGCGGCTTGGGCAGTCATGCCGAACAGGCTGGCAGCGACGAATGCGGCGCTGATGATCAGATTACGCATGCTTTACTCCTGGACAATTTTGGTCGCCTCGCGCGACCTGTTTTCAGACAGGTCCTGGCGGGCTTGAGTTCTGTAGTGTAACGGCAGCGGCCACAAAAAAGGGCGGCCAAAGCCACCCTTTTTATGCTTGCACCGACGGATTAATCGAGCGTTAACGTTGCAGGAGGTGTACACCTCGCGCAACGCCCGATTCGTCGGGTCTTAGTGCAGACCTTGAATGTAGCTGGACACCGCTGCGATATCT
>Ga0247818_10002725_pt1 | contig 11396 bp, 7 predicted proteins | sample 13C_Glucose_Day1_FD_192424 | JGI IMG/M metagenome (GOLD analysis project Ga0247818, IMG submission 192424) | Soil microbial communities from agricultural site in Penn Yan, New York, United States - 13C_Glucose_Day1 | ecosystem: Environmental > Terrestrial > Soil > Agricultural land | place: USA...
AAACGCAACATCGCCCGTCACTACCAGGACGGCGCCCACAATAAGACAGCCACTGAACGAGGTGAGTCATGAGTTCCAAGCACAGCACTCCAGGCCAGCGTTTCCGCGATGCGGTCGCCAGCGAGCACCCATTGCAGGTGGTCGGCGCGATCAACGCCAACCACGCGCTGCTGGCCAAGCGCGCCGGTTTCAAGGCGATCTACCTGTCCGGTGGCGGGGTGGCCGCAGGTTCCCTCGGCGTTCCGGATCTGGGCATCACCGGTCTGGATGACGTGCTGACCGACGTGCGGCGGATCACTGACGTTTGCGATCTGCCGCTGCTGGTCGACGTGGACACCGGTTTTGGTTCGTCGGCGTTCAACGTGGCGCGTACCGTCAAATCTATGATCAAGTTCGGCGCGGCGGCGATTCACATCGAGGATCAGGTCGGCGCCAAGCGCTGCGGCCACCGTCCGAACAAAGAAATCGTCAGTCAGCAGGAAATGGTCGACCGCATCAAAGCCGCCGTCGATGCCCGCACCGATGACAGCTTCGTGATCATGGCGCGTACCGATGCGCTGGCGGTGGAAGGTCTGGAATCGGCACTCGATCGCGCAGCGGCGTGCATTGAGGCTGGCGCTGACATGATTTTCCCGGAAGCCATCACTGAACTGGAGATGTACAAGCTGTTCGCCAACCGTGTGAAAGCGCCGATTCTGGCCAACATCACCGAGTTCGGCGCAACACCGCTGTACACCACCGAGCAACTGGCCGGCGCCGACGTGTCGCTGGTGCTCTATCCGCTGTCGGCGTTCCGCGCGATGAACAAGGCGGCGGAAAACGTCTACACGGCGATCCGTCGCGACGGCACGCAGCAGAATGTCATCGACACCATGCAGACTCGCATGGAGCTCTACGATCGCATCGATTACCACACCTTCGAGCAGAAGCTCGATGCGTTGTTTGCCGCGAAGAAATAAAGATCAAAAGATCGCAGCCTGCGGCAGTTCCTACATGAACCGCATTCCCTTGTAGGAGCTGACGAGTGCAACGAGGCTGCGATCTTTTGCGAACAACACCGTAATTGCAGATTCCCTAACAAATTCAAGAATTGGAGACAGCAATGGCCGAAGCAAAAGTACTCAGTGGCGCCGGGCTCCGTGGCCAGGTTGCCGGGCAAACCGCACTGTCCACCGTGGGCCAGGCCGGTGCCGGGCTGACCTATCGCGGCTACGACGTGCGCGAACTGGCAGCCGATGCACAATTTGAAGAAGTCGCCTACCTGCTGCTCTACGGCGAGCTGCCGACCCAGGCGCAACTCGACGAATACCAAGGCAAACTGAGCAAGCTGCGCGACCTGCCGCAAGCGCTGAAAGAAGTGCTCGAACGCATCCCCGCCGACGCCCACCCGATGGACGTGATGCGCACCGGGTGCTCGTTCCTCGGCAACCTCGAGCCGGAGAAAGACTTCTCCGAGCAGCGCGACAAGACTGACCGCCTGCTCGCCGCGTTCCCGGCGATAATGTGCTACTGGTATCGCTTCAGCCACGATGGCAAACGCATCAATTGCGTCAGCGACGAGCCAACCATCGGCGGCCACTTCCTGCACCTACTGCACGACAAGAAGCCGAGCGAACTGCACGTCAAAGTCATGAACGTCTCGCTGATCCTTTATGCCGAGCACGAATTCAACGCCTCGACCTTCACCGCCCGTGTTTGTGCATCGACCTTGTCTGACCTGTATTCCTGCGTAACCGCCGCCATCGGTTCGCTGCGCGGTCCGTTGCACGGTGGCGCCAATGAAGCGGCGATGGAAATGATCGAGCGCTTCTCGTCGCCGGAAGAGGCGATCAAAGGCACCCTCGGCATGCTCGAGCGCAAGGACAAGATCATGGGCTTCGGCCACGCGATCTATAAGGACAGCGACCCGCGCAACGAGGTGATCAAGGGCTGGTCGAAAAAACTCGCGGATGAAGTCGGAGACAAGGTGTTGTTTCCGGTTTCCGAAGCCATCGACAAGACCATGTGGGAGCAGAAGAAATTGTTCCCCAACGCCGATTTCTACCATGCCTCGGCGTACCACTTCATGGGCATCCCGACCAAACTGTTCACGCCGATCTTCGTCTGCTCGCGCCTGACCGGCTGGGCTGCGCACGTGTTCGAACAGCGCGCCAACAACCGCATCATCCGTCCAAGCGCCGAGTACGTCGGCGTCGAACAGCGCAAGTTCGTGCCAATCGAACGTCGCTGAAATGGTGGGGTGACGCGATCCCGGAAAACACCGCTAGACCCTGTGGGAGCGAGCCTGCTCGCGAAGACGGACTGACATTCACCATCGATGTCGACTGATCTACCGCTTTCGCGAGCAGGCTCGCTCCCACAGTGGATGGTGTGTAACTCAGGTTTGTGTCAGCCACCCTTTGAAACTACCGTGACCCGAGTCCTGACCCGATGAACACAGAATTCCGTAAAACCCTGCCCGGCAGCCCTCTGGATTATTTCGACGCCCGTGCGGCGGTCGAAGCGATTCAGCCCGGCAGTTACGACACCCTGCCGTACACCTCCCGCGTGCTGGCGGAAAACCTCGTGCGTCGCTGCGACCCGGCCACGCTCACCGACTCCCTCAAGCAACTGATCGAACGCAAACGCGACCTCGACTTCCCGTGGTTTCCGGCCCGTGTGGTCTGCCACGACATTCTCGGCCAGACCGCACTGGTCGACCTCGCTGGCCTGCGTGATGCAATTGCTTTGCAGGGCGGCGATCCGGCGCAGGTCAACCCGGTGGTGCCGACGCAATTGATCGTCGACCACTCGCTGGCAGTGGAGGCGGGCGGTTTCGACAAGCAGGCGTTCGAGAAAAATCGCGCCATCGAAGACCGGCGCAACGAAGACCGTTTCCACTTCATCAACTGGACCAAAAAGGCTTTCAAGAACGTCGACGTGATCCCGCCGGGCAACGGCATCATGCACCAGATCAACCTGGAGAAAATGTCTCCGGTGATCCAGGTGCGTGAGGGCGTCGCGTTCCCTGACACCTGCGTCGGCACCGACAGCCACACCCCGCACGTCGATGCGTTGGGCGTGATCGCTATTGGTGTCGGTGGTCTGGAAGCCGAGAGCGTAATGCTCGGTCGCGCGTCGTGGATGCGTCTGCCGGAAAGCGTCGGCGTCGAACTGACCGGCAAGCTGCAACCGGGCATCACCGCCACCGACATGGTGCTGGCGCTGACCGAATACCTGCGCAAACAGAAAGTCGTCGGCGCGTGGCTGGAATTCTTCGGCGAAGGCGCCGCCGCGCTGACCCTCGGCGACCGTGCGACCATCTCCAATATGGCCCCGGAATACGGCGCCACGGCGGCGATGTTCTACATCGACCAGCAGACCATCGATTACCTGAAACTCACCGGTCGTGAAGATCAGCAAGTGCAGCTCGTCGAGCAATACGCCAAGCTCACCGGCCTGTGGGCAGACAGTTTGAAAGGCGCGCAATACGAGCGCGGCCTGACCTTCGATCTGTCCTCGGTCGTGCGTAACATGGCCGGCCCGAGCAACCCGCACGCCCGCGTCGCGGTGGCGGATCTGGCGGCCAAAGGCATCTCCGGGCAGTGGGATGACGTGCCGGGGCAAATGCCTGACGGCGCGGTGATCATCGCCGCCATCACCAGTTGCACCAATACCAGCAACCCGCGCAACGTCATCGCCGCCGGCCTGCTGGCGCGCAATGCCAACAAGCTCGGTCTGACCCGCAAACCTTGGGTGAAATCCTCGCTGGCGCCGGGTTCGAAAACCGTGGCGTTGTACCTCGACGAAGCTGGGCTGACCACTGAACTGGAGCAACTCGGTTTCGGCGTCGTCGCCTTCGCCTGCACCACTTGCAACGGCATGTCCGGCGCGCTCGATCCGCTGATTCAGCAAGAGATCATCGACCGCGATCTGTATGCGACTGCCGTGCTCTCGGGCAACCGCAACTTCGACGGCCGCATCCACCCGTACGCCAAACAAGCGTTTCTCGCCTCGCCGCCACTGGTGGTCGCTTACGCCATCGCCGGGACCATCCGTTTCGATATCGAGAAGGACGTGTTGGGCGTGGTCGATGGCAAGGAAATCCGCCTCAAAGACATTTGGCCGAGCGACGAAGAAATCGACGCCGTGGTGAAGTCTTCGGTCAAGCCTGAGCAGTTCCGTCAGGTCTACATTCCGATGTTCGCCGTCCACGAAGACACCGGCCCGAAAGTCACGCCGCTGTACGACTGGCGTGAGATGAGCACTTACATCCGCCGTCCGCCGTACTGGGAAGGCGCGCTGGCCGGCGCGCGTCCGCTGAAGGGCATGCGCCCGCTAGCGGTGCTGCCGGACAACATCACCACCGATCACCTGTCGCCGTCCAACGCGATCATGCTCGACAGCGCCGCCGGCGAATACCTGGCGAAAATGGGCTTGCCGGAAGAGGACTTCAACTCTTACGCCACCCACCGTGGCGACCACTTGACCGCACAGCGCGCAACCTTCGCCAACCCAAAATTGTTCAACGAAATGGTCGTGGAAAACGGCAAGGTCAAACAGGGTTCACTGGCGCGGGTCGAGCCGGAAGGCGAGGTCATGCGCATGTGGGAAGCCATCGAAACCTACATGGAGCGCAAGCAGCCGCTGATCATCATCGCCGGCGCCGATTACGGTCAGGGTTCGTCCCGTGACTGGGCGGCGAAAGGCGTGCGACTGGCCGGTGTCGAAGCGATTGCCGCTGAAGGTTTCGAGCGCATTCACCGCACCAACCTGGTGGGCATGGGCGTGTTGCCGCTGGAGTTCAAATCGGGCACCGACCGTCACACCCTGGCCATCGACGGCAGCGAAACCTACGACGTAATCGGCGAGCGCAAACCGCGTGCGGATCTGACGCTGGTGATCCATCGCAAGAACGGCGAGCGCGTTGACGTGCCGGTGACTTGCCGTCTGGATACCGCTGAAGAAGTCTCGATCTACGAGGCTGGCGGCGTGTTGCAGCGCTTCGCTCAGGACTTCCTCGAAGAGTCGGCGGTTGCCGTTTAAATCAACTGATGTGGGCATGGGATTTTAAGTCCCATGCCTTCGGTAAGGAGCAATATGGCTCACGCACCACAGATTAAAATCCCCGCCACCTATATGCGCGGCGGCACCAGCAAAGGCGTGTTCTTCAGCCTCAACGATCTGCCCTTAGCGGCGCAGATTCCCGGCCCGGTTCGCGATGCGTTATTGCTGCGTGTGATCGGCAGCCCCGACCCGTACGACAAACAAATCGACGGCATGGGCGGCGCGACTTCAAGCACCAGCAAAACCGTGATTCTGTCGAAAAGCATAAAGGCTGATCACGACGTCGATTATCTGTTCGGTCAGGTCTCGATCGACAAGCCGTTCGTGGACTGGAGCGGTAACTGCGGCAACCTCTCGGCTGCGGTCGGTTCGTTCGCCATCAGCAACGGCCTGGTCGACGCTAGCCGCATTCCGCACAACGGTGTTGCGGTGGTGCGCGTGTGGCAGGCCAACATCGGCAAAACGATTATTGCCCACGTGCCGATCACCAACGGCGAAGTGCAGGAGACCGGTGATTTCGAGCTCGACGGGGTGACCTTTCCGGCGGCCGAAGTGCAAGTCGAATTTATGGACCCGGCGGCGGAAGAAGAGGGCGGCGGTGGTTCGATGTTTCCTACCGGCAACCTGATCGATGAGCTGGAAGTGCCGGGCGTTGGTACGTTCAAGGCGACCATGATTAACGCCGGCATCCCGACGATTTTCGTCAACGCCGCAGACATTGGTTACACCGGCACTGAGTTGCAAGGCGCGATCAACAGCGATCCGAAAGCGCTGCAGATGTTCGAGAAGATTCGGGCTTATGGCGCGCTGCGCATGGGCCTGATCTCCAATCTGGACGAAGCGGCCAAGCGGCAGCACACGCCGAAAGTCGCGTTTGTCGCCAAGCCTGCGGATTACGTCGCGTCGAGTGGCAAAGCGGTTGGCGCTGGTGACGTGGATTTGTTGGTGCGGGCGTTGTCGATGGGCAAGTTGCACCACGCGATGATGGGTACGGCGGCGGTGGCGATTGGGACTGCTGCGGCTATTTCCGGCACGTTGGTAAACCTTGCTGCCGGTGGCGTTGAACGCAATGCCGTGCGCTTTGGGCATCCGTCCGGGACGTTGCGCGTTGGCGCTGAAGCCAGTCTGGAAAACGGCGAGTGGATCGTCAAAAAAGCGATCATGAGCCGTAGTGCGCGTGTCCTCATGGAAGGCTACGTGCGCATCCCGGGCGATTCTTTCTGATTTGAGATTTTTCACCCTCACCCCAGCCCTCTCCCGGAGGGAGAGGGGGCCGACCGAGGTGTCTGGAGTAGTACATCGACCTGAAAGATCGAGTCGATTATGGATTTTAAGGGCCGACCGAGGTGTCTGGGATGTTCATCGATCTAATCGATTATGGATTCCGTGGAGATCGTTCACGTCGGCGGACCTCTACAGCATCCCCCATTCGGTTCCCTCTCCCTCGGGAGAGGGCTAGGGTGAGGGGCCACCCACTGAAGAAACCCAAAACAAGCAGGCACCCCAGACCTGCAATCAACCAGACCAAACCCGCCAAGCCCTGAGGAAGACCGCACCCACTCATCATTCCCGCACAGGAGAACCGCAATGAGCGCCAACGTCGACCTGAACAACCGCCCCGACTACGACCGTGTCCTGCAGGACATTGCCGACTACGTCCTCACCTTCAAAGCCCCCTCTGCCGAAGCACTCGACACCGCCCGCAACTGTCTGATGGACACGCTGGGCTGCGGACTGCTGGCGTTGCGTTTTCCAGAATGCACCAAGCATCTCGGCCCAATCGTCGAAGGCACCGTCGTGCCGTTCGGTGCGCGAGTCCCAGGTACGTCTTATCGCCTCGACCCGGTGAAAGCCGCGTGGGACATCGGCTGCATCGTCCGCTGGCTCGACTACAACGACACCTGGCTCGCTGCCGAGTGGGGCCATCCCTCCGACAACCTCGGCGGCATTCTTGCGGTGGCCGATCACCTCTCGCAGAAGCGTCTGGCCAATATTGAAGCGCCGCTGACCATTCGCGATGTGCTGGAAGCGATGATCATGGCCCACGAAATTCAAGGCGTGATTGCCCTGGAAAACTCCTTCAATCGTGTAGGACTCGATCACGTCATTCTGGTGAAAGTTGCTTCAACCGCCGTCACCGCCAAACTCATGGGTGCCAATCGCGAGCAACTGTTGTCGGCGTTGTCCCACGCGTTCGCCGACGGTCAGGCCCTGCGCACTTATCGTCATGCGCCGAACGCCGGTTCGCGAAAATCCTGGGCAGCGGGGGATGCGTCGAGTCGCGGTGTACGTCTGGCTGACATTGCCATGCGTGGCGAAATGGGCATTCCCGGCGTGTTAACTGCGAAGCAATGGGGCTTTTATGACGTCCTGTTCAGCCACAGCAACAGCGATCTGGCATTGAAACCCGAAGGCAAACGCGCCTTCAGTTTTTCGCGGCCGTTCGGCAGTTACGTGATGGAAAACGTGCTGTTCAAGATCAGCTTCCCCGCCGAATTCCATGCGCAAACGGCCTGCGAGGCGGCAGTGACGTTGCACCCGCAAGTGCGCAATCGTCTGCATGAAATCGACCGGATCGTCATCACCACCCACGAATCGGCAATCCGCATCATTTCCAAAGTCGGGCCGTTGGCCAACGCTGCCGATCGCGACCACTGCATCCAGTACATGACCGCCGTGCCACTGGCGTTCGGCAATCTGGTCGCCGAACAATACGAAGACGATTTCCACCGGGCGCATCCGATCATCGATGTGTTGCGCGAAAAAATGCTCATCGTCGAAGAGGCGCGTTTCACCCGCGAATACCTGGAGCCTGACAAGCGCTCGATCGCCAACGCCGTGCAGGTGTTTTTCAAGGACGGCAGCAGCACTGAAAACGTTGTCGTGGAGTACCCGATCGGTCATCGCCGGCGCCGTGCCGAGGGAATTCCATTGCTGGAGGACAAGTTCAAGGCCAATCTGGCTACGCGTTTCACCGGTCAGCGCAGCGGCGAGATCTTCACGTTGTGCAAGGATCAGGCGCTGCTTGAATCGACGGCAGTCAACCGCTTTGTGGATATGTTCGTTATCTGAACCACTTTTCCACAGGCAATTTGGTGATCGCAAAACCACTCAACAAAATCGCCGAATAGATCATCAGCTCCCGGGACAGGGCTTGCCCCTCGTACCAGGCGCCGATGATCACGGCGAACACCGGGAAAATGATAAACACGAACGACAGGATGATCGGGCTCAGGCGTTTAAGCAGCAGAAAGTAAACGATGAATCCGCCGACCGAGGCCACCAGCCCGAGATAGAACAGGGCGCCCCACGAGCGTGCTGTCACTTGCGCAAACACCGGCGCTTCAACACTCAAGCCGACAATAAATAACATCGCCCCGGCAATGCCGATCGGCAGGGTGTTGTAGGTAATCACGCTGATCGCGCTGCCGTGTTTTTTCGTCACCACGTAGCACAGCGCATGCATCACCGCTGCACACAGAATCGCCAGCACCCCCAGCCATTCGGCCTGATCCAAGTGCAGACCCTGACTGCGAATAATCATGAACAGACTGCCAAAACCGATGGCGATGCCGAGCATTTGCGACGGGTAGATTCTCTCGCGCAGAAACAGTGCGGAAAACAACAGGATAAACACCGGCATGCAACTGAACAGCAGGGCGGTCAGGCCCGATGACACGTGCATCTCGCCGTAGTTGAGCAGGTAGTAGGGCAGGCTGAAATACGACAGCGTGACGAACACAAAAAACCAGCGACTTTGCCGTGGGAACAACAGCGGTTCCTTGCGCAACAGCGCGAAGCTCAGGAACAGCGGAAAGGCAATCAGAAAGCGCAACCCGGCGGCGGTCAGCGGCGGCACGCTTTCCACCGCGATCTTGATCCCCAGCCACGTCGTGCCCCAGCTCAGACAGACGATCAAAAACAGCGTGCTGGTGAGCAATCCGGCGAGCCAGGGTTTGCTGATGTGCATCGGTGTGCTGACGGCGGTCGACATGTGGCGTGCTCCGAACGGTGGAATTGACCTGATCGCGGAAACGGTCTATTCCTGATTGAACCTGTTTTCAGAACGCTATTCGGGGCGAGAATGACTGTCAAAGTAAGTATTGCCATGGTGTCAATCCTCCGCGATGGCCTCGCCAACGGCGTGGGCGTGAAGTACAAACGTCTGGCGGATGCAGTCGGGCAAGCCATCGATGAGGGCGTCATCGATGCGGGATGCAAGTTGCCGCCGCACCGATTGCTGGCGGATAGCCTGGGGGTGACCATCGGCACCATCAGCCGTGCCTACGGTGAGCTTGAGCGTGTCGGATTGGTGGTTGCTCGCGTAGGAGATGGCACCTACGTCTGTCAGCGCGGGATGGAGCGGCCGCAGGATAAAGGCTTTCGCAATGTCAGCGATGAGCCGTCAGGCTGTTTCGACATGAGCCGCAATCAGCCGATTCCCGCACAGGAAGCGGCGTTCATGAGCCAGAGTCTGCAGGAGCTGGCCAGCGATCCGCGGGTGTTACAGCAACTGACCGGGTACACCGCTGAAGGTGGGCTGGCACGGCACCGATTGGCCGGGGCGGTCTGGTTGCAGCACGAAGCGTTCGTGCCGCATGCCGATCAGGTGTTGTGCGTCAACGGTGGTCAGCATGGTCTGTTGTGCGCGTTGATGGGTTTACTCAAGGCCGGCGACACAGTGGTGACTGAGCATTTGTCCTACCCGGGATTGATCGGCGTCGCACGCCAGCTTGGGATAAAACTTGTCGGCGCGACGATGGATGACGAAGGACTGTTGCCGTCGGCGCTGGAGGAAATCTGCCGTCAGCACCGAGTGTCGGCAGTGTATTGCACGCCCACGATCCAGAATCCTACAGCCGCCGTGATGTCGATCCCACGGCGCGAGGCGATTGCCGATATCTGCCGTCAGCAAAATTTGCTGATTATCGAAGACGAAGCCCATGCGGTTCTGGACCGTCAGCGCCCGTTGCCGCTGAGTTACTTTGCGCCGGAGCGTTCAGTGCTGATCGGCAGTTTGAGCAAGGCTGTTTCAGCGGGTTTGCGCGTCGGTTACCTGTACGCTCCGCAGCCGTTGATCGGCCGTTTGAGTGCTGCAATCCGCGCAACGTGCTGGATGGCCAATCCGTTATCAATGGAAGTGGCGAGCCTGTGGATTGAAAGCGGCATGGCCGAGCGCTTGCTAGACGAACAGATCAGCGAGATCGCTCGGCGCAAAGCGTTGGTGGCGCCTGTTCTGCAGGGTTTGAATTACAAGACTCACCCTTACAGTCCGCATTTCTGGGTCGAGGTGCCTGAGTTGTGGCGCGCATCGCAGATTGCCGCGGAGTTGAAGGAAAACAACTATCTGGTAGCGACCGCCGAGGCGTTTGCGGTGGGGCATGCAGCGGTGCCGCAGTTTATTCGGGTGAGTGTGTGTAATGCGGTGGGGGATGATCGGTTGTTGCTGGCAGGTTTTGAAGCTCTGGCCAAGGCATTAACAGACACCGTGTAATCGTTCTTCGCGAGCAGGCTCGCTCCCACATTCGACTGCATTCTTTCAGTTGGAATGCATTCCCCCTGTGGGAGCGAGCCTGCTCGCGAAGGCGTCGGATCAGGCAATACAGACCTATTTGAACCGCCGCTCCACACCTTTCTCCACCAGAATCTTCGCCGAAATCTCTTCCACGGAAAAATGCGTGGAGTTGATGTTGGGGATGTTCTCGCGGCGGAACAGATTCTCCACCTCACGCACTTCGAATTCGCACTGCGCGTAGCTTGAATAGCGGCTGTTGGGCTTGCGCTCGTTACGGATCGCGGTGAGGCGGTCGGGGTCGATGGTCAGGCCGAACAGCTTGTGCTGATGGGCGCGCAGGGCCGTCGGCAGGGTCAGGCGCTCCATGTCGTCTTCGGTCAACGGATAGTTGGCCGCACGGATGCCGAACTGCATGGCCATGTACAGACACGTCGGCGTTTTGCCGCATCGCGACACGCCCACTAGTATCAAATCGGCTTTGTCGTAATAGTGGGTGCGCGCGCCATCGTCATTGTCGAGGGCAAAGTTGACCGCCTCGATGCGCTCCATGTAATTGGAGTTGTGCCCGATCGAATGCGACTTGCCGACGGTGTAGGAAGAATGCTCGGTCAGTTCCTGCTCCAGTGGGGCAAGGAAGGTCGAGAAAATGTCGATCATGAAACCATTGGACGTTGCGAGAATCTCACGGATGTCCTGATTGACGATGGTGTCGAAGATGATCGGGCGAAAGCCGTCGGTTTCAGCGGCTTTGTTGATTTGTTGTACCATGGCCCGCGCTTTGTCCGCGTTGTCGATATACGGCCGCGTGAGCTTGGTGAAGGTAATGTTTTCGAAC
>Ga0247818_10002727_pt1 | contig 11393 bp, 6 predicted proteins | sample 13C_Glucose_Day1_FD_192424 | JGI IMG/M metagenome (GOLD analysis project Ga0247818, IMG submission 192424) | Soil microbial communities from agricultural site in Penn Yan, New York, United States - 13C_Glucose_Day1 | ecosystem: Environmental > Terrestrial > Soil > Agricultural land | place: USA...
GCGTGTACATGGACAGATTTTCCTTGGCGAATGCCTGCATCCTAGGCAGGCTATTGGTCCGTTGTAAGAGCCATTGCCGAGCCATTTCATAGGTCCATTCGCCATGCCTGATCTGCCACCCTTGTCGATGCCTTTCAATCCGGCCGGAATCGAACTCGATCGCCGTCAGGGCCTGAGTCGCCAGCTCTATCAGTCTTTGCGCCTGCGGGTGCTTGATGGACGTCTGGCCAGTGGCACGCGATTGCCGGCCAGCCGTGACCTGGCCTCGGCGCTGGGCATTTCCCGTAACAGCGTGGTGCGCGCTTACGATCAGTTGTATGCCGAGGGCTTTATCGAAGGGCGCGTGGGCGACGGTACTTACGTGGCGCAATTGGCTCAGGCATCCACGCCTGAGAAAAAACTATCCACAAATTCATCCACAGGCTTGTCAACAGGCTTACCCACAGCCTTATCCACAAATTGGCTGGATTTACCTGTGAATTCATCCAGCAAAGTTATCCACAGCGGTGGCTTTTCTCGCATTGAAAAGCATCATTTACCTCGGCCACCGAGCGGTCCGCCGCGCGCGTTTCGGGTGGGCGTGCCAGCATTCGATCTGTTCCCGTTCGAGGTCTGGGCCAAGCTCAACGCGGCTTTCTGGCGTAAACCGGATCTGCAGCAGCTGTGTTACGGCGACCCGGCCGGTGACGCGCGGCTGCGCAGCATGATCGCTGCCTATTTGCGCAGTTCGCGCGGCATGCAGTGCACGGCTGAGCAAATTGTGATCACCAGTGGCGCACAGCAGGGCATCAGCCTTTGTGCACAGTTGCTGGTCGAGCCGGGGGACGGGGTGGCGATCGAGAATCCGGGCTATCGCGCCGCCGGGCATGCCTTCGCTGTGGCGCGGGCGAAATTGCATGGGGTGGCGGTAGATAGCGACGGGATCGATTGCAGCGCCATGGCCCGGCTCAGCGATTGTCGGGTGGCTTATGTCACGCCGTCTCATCAGTACCCGACCGGAGTGGTGATGAGTCTGGCCCGGCGTCTGGAATTGCTCGCCTGGGCCGAGCGTGTCGGCGGCTGGATCGTCGAGGATGATTACGACGGCGAGTACCGCTACACCGGCGCACCGCTGGCGCCGTTGGCCGCACTTGATCGTCAGGGGCGTGTGCTCTACGTCGGCACCTTCGGCAAGGTCGCTTTTCCGGCGTTGCGCCTTGGTTATCTGGTGCTGCCGCCAGCGCTGGTCGACGCGTTTGCGCAACGCCGCGCCGTCGATGTGCGGCACTCGGAGGTCAGCACCCAAGCGGTGATGGCCGAATTCATGGCTGCCGGGCATTTCCAGCGGCATATCCGTCGCATGCGCCGGGCTGCGCTGAGCCGACGCAACTGCCTGCTCGAAGGCTGGCCGACGGTCGCCGGTGTCGGTCAGTTGCCGGCCGTTTCAGCCGGGCTGCACCTGACCGTCGCCGTGGACAGCATCGAGCGCGAGCAGCAATTGATCGCTCAGGCCGCTGATGTCGATGTCGAAATCAACGACCTGAGCAGCTACTGGTTACCCGACTCGACTACGCCCATGGATAAGCGCGCCGGCCTGGTGCTGGGTTTTGCCGCCGTACCAGAGCCTGCGATCAAAGCGGCGCTGTCGCGTCTGCGGCAGGCTTGGAGAGATTGAAGAACAGCGTTTCGGCGCTGCGAGTGGAAATTTCGCTGCGATGGATTTCTATCAGCCTCCGATTATCCACACCCGTTATTTCGGCGACGCCCCCCATGCGGTGCTGAGCGAGCGTTTTCATATGTCCACGCACAAATGCACCAACGGGCGCGTCGACGCTGCTGTAATGGAAATGCGCATAGCAGAGGACCTTGTCGGTATGCGCATCACGAATCTGATACTCGTCGAGAAAATCGTTCTGATGGCGCCTCAGACGCCGTCGGGTCAGGGTTTTCGAGATGCTCACTTCGCCCTTGTCCTTGAGCCACTCGACCCCGGCAGCTGTTGGCAGTTGTTGCTTGACCAGGCGGATTCGCGTGCTGGTGCCTTTTTGCTCCAGTGTCGTAGCCGCAGCGTCGAGCTTGTGGTTGAGCTCTTCGGACGGTTCATGCAGAGCAGCGGTGAGGTTACTCGCCGTTAACGCTTCATCGATCGCCGCACAGGCTTTGCGCAATAGGGTGGCGTGGTTGTGGTATTCCTCTTCGACCTCCACTGGAATGCGCGAGCCGCGTTTGAGACGCGCCTCGATGCGCCGATGAAACGCCGCCAGCCCGTCGATCAATGCCTGCCCTTCGCTGATGCTCTTGTTGAGGTTGGGCCGGGCTTTAGGCAACGGTGCAGGCCGTGCATTCTGCTCGACCCAGATACCTGGCGATTCCTCCTTGAATGTCGCGATCACTCTCGTCAGCGCCGTACCGACTTCGACCAGATCGGTGTTCTTGCCGTCGAGGCTTTTTTTCCGCTGGCCGACCAGGGTGCCCTTGTTGCGTGTCTTGATGATCTGCCGATTCGAAGCTGACGTTGCGGGTCTCGACGGACCGGCTTGCGGCACCAGTAAATGCCGGTAGCGCAACAGGTCGGCGAGTCGGTTGTCGGCGCTATCCTTGAATGCGGCCACGCGCGCCTGCAATTGCCTGAGTCGTTCCGTGTGTATGTGTTCGGAATATTCACTCGCCAGGTCATCGAAACGCTTGTCCACGGAAGCGAACTGTTCGCTCACCTGACTCAGGGCGTCGATGCGTATGCGCAGATCACTGAGGCTTTCATCGGCGCTCAGGTCCCGGGAACTCTGAACGTTCAGCGCAGCATCTTCGAACAGACTGGCCAGCGCTTGTTGCGCCTCGACATGAGCGGTGGAATCGCCGGGCTTGATGCAGGTGTACTGGCCGAGACTGATCTGCAGAGTCTTCAGATCATCCAGCGGGTAGGGCGCCAGGCTGATGTTGTATTTCTGCTTTATCTCCAGGCCATCAGGTCCCAGCCTGGTCAGTTCATCCAGGCAGGCTTCAGCCGACTCCATTTTCTCGATAATGGTTTGAGTGGCATCGTTCAACTGTTCGAACGCAGAGGTGACTGCCTGCGATTCGCCGCGCAGTTCGTCGTCCAGTATCGCCTGCACCCTCAGTACGCGTTGCTGGTAATCCGAAGCGTTATTACTGAGCCACTCCTGCCCCAGAAACAACTGCATGTCCAACCGCTCCGGCATGACCGTGCGGTAGTTGGGAATCGATTGCTTGCAGTTGAGTGTCTTGATCAGCTGAATGTTCGCGGCATATTCGTTGTGCTGTGAATCGAGCGTGGCGAGGTACTGCGCAAGCGCTTGTTCGCGTGCCTGCGCAGGGGCATCGCGCAGGCTGTTGCGTTCGGTATCGAGAAGGCTGCCTTTGCTCTCCATCGTCAAATCGAACGCGGTGATCTGCTCGGACAATACGGCCACCTCTTGGTTTTTTTTGCCTTGCGCCACCTTGCGACCGTCCTCCAGCCCGCCTCCGCGCAGGCGCAAACGCAGATCTATCACCCATTGGCCATTGGCGGTATAGGCAAGCCTGGGCCCGGCTGGTCGGGTGGGCTGACGCGTATCGACGATGTGCACATCGCCATGCGCGTTGCGCGCGACTTCGAACCAGCGCTCACCGACCCGGGCGTACCATTTGTCTGCGTGGGCGTAGAGGTCTCGGTACGCGCCTTCCCGGGTGGCTGCGCCAAGGGCTTTGGGCTTGCCGACCTCGAAACCGTCCAACAGCGTGGCGAGTGCCGTCGGGGATCGCTTCAGCGCCGTGATGCTGTCGATCGATGTGCCATGGAATTGGGTTAATTGCGGGCCGGTGATATCGGGCTGGCGCAGCGCTTTGACGATTCTGGCGGCAGGTCTGGTCGTCGCTGGGTCCTCTTCGAGCTCCGTGGCCACGGGTGTCGATGGCGCATCGCCCACCGCCGCACGGTGGGCGAGCACCATGCCCAGCGCCAGGAGAATATCGGCGATGGCCGTCCAGGCGATCTTCCCCGATTGCTCGTTGGCGCCGTCGGTGATTTCCTGCAGATCATCCATGATCTGCCAGATCCACGCCGCTGTGCCTACGCTGCGGCCCAGGAACGGCAGCGCGGCATTGAGCATCACCCAGCCGCCCTGTTTCAGCGAGGCCCAGCGTGCTTCGGCATCGGAGACCGACTGCCGGTCGGCTTGAGTGACAAGCGCCTTGACGTTGCGTTCGTGCAGGGTTGCGAGGACATCGCTGGCGATCACCTGAGTGCCCAGCGCAACCGCGCCTGACATATCCAGCGCAGTGGTCGGATTGATCATCAGTTGCGGGATCGTCCACACCGACGGCAGCCTGGCGGTAAAGACGAACTGGCTGTAATTGAAGCGCACATCGTCCGGCAACCAGGCCAGTACCGAGTCACGCAAATGTCGCGAATGCTGGATCGCAAAAAGCAGATTCGCGGGCCCCGGATATTGCAGCAGAGTCTTGTCGAACAGCGGTCGATACAGCACGCACGGCCCTTTGTCGGCATCGCGCGGGCCTATGACATACATGTTGTCGACAGTGTCTGCGGTGGAGCGGCTGCGATGAGCGACGAAGGCCAAAGGGCGAATGACGATTTCCTCGCCATCGACGTAGCGTTCCGCGCCAGTCGTGGCGAATGCGGCGACCACGTATCGATAACCCGATTCATCGAGGCCGGCTCTACCCCGGATCTTGTGCTGCAACGCCAGCAATGGCAGCTCAATGCGCAACTGACTGGTGTAGAGCCCTTGCAACAGCGGCGCTTGCACGGGGTCGTCTAGCAGCATGGCCTTGAGATGCGCCGGGTAGGTCTTGCCGATGTCGACCGTGCTGACCAGTTTTTCCAGAAAAGTCGCGCTCATCCACTCGGGTACCGGGCTGCCATCCTTGTACCGCACAGTCTTGTTGCCCAAGGGCAGGCCTGCGAGGTTTTGCAGGGCAAGCTCGGTCAGCGTCCATGTCTGAGCCTGAGTATTTCCCGGCAATACAAACGTGCCCCAGACCACGAGACTGGTGATGGTGATTTCGATGTTGTCGATGTTCACGTCTTTGGCGCCGGGCTGCTCCTTGAGAATCTGTTTGATCAGCGCTGCACGAGTGAACGCCTGCAGGCTGGTGATTTCGCTTTGAAAGGATTTGCCGTTGTTTTCGTGCTGCAGCGTTGTCAGATCCAGCAGGTGCCGGCTGTAACGCGTCTGATCCATGGGCAGTGCGTCGTTCAGCCAGTCCGGAAGCATCGGCTGCAAACGCTCGAAGTGCGCTTCGAGGCGCGGTGTCGGTTGAGCCGGTTTGCCGGCCGTGCCGGTATGCGGATAGACGCGTTTACCAGGGGAATCCTGAAAAAAACTGATTTCGCCCAAGGCATCCGCTTCCATGGAAATCAGCGTGCACGCCTGCTGGTCGAAGAAATTGCCCTGGGGTTCGACCAGCCGCCACTTGAGATCTTCGCCCGAGACGCTTGCGCCATATATCCGCAGCAGAGCCTCGCCGAGTTCCTCCAGTGAGTCGAAACGCTGAAAGCCCTGGGTGACCGCGTGGGTGAGAATCAACTTGCGGTCTGCGATTGTGCCGATCACTACTGCGGCATCGACCAGGGTCAAGTGCGATGACTTGTCGGAGCTACCGCGATCGAGGTCAATCAGATATGCCTTTGCCGAGTACGGGGCGGGGGCCAGGCGTTGTTGCGGGTCGGGCTGTTTGAAAATCGCCCGGGCCATGGCGATCTCGTCAGCGTCCCAGCCGACGCTGGCATCGACGTTCCACAGGTTGCGCAGTGCCTCGGACAATTGCTGCCAGCGCGGTTGCCCGGGGTAGGTGAACTCGTCCCAGTATTCGACGTGCTGCTCCTTGTAGGCGATGAACAGCAGTGGCGCCAGTTCGTTGAGCAACAGGCCGATGGCATCGATCTTTACCGGCAGATGCGCGGGTGCGGGCATGCCGGGTTGCAGGGTCAGATAATGCTCGCCATCAAGGTACGTCACCGTGGTGCCGGACAGGCCGAGCCGCACCAGGGCGTTGGTCAGCGATCCAGCCTGATACCCGTCGGGTACGACTCGACCATCCACAATAGCCCAGGTGGGTTGCACGACCATCGCCAGACGCGGGTCTATGTCGAGATTCGGATACAGCGTCTTGAGGGCATCGCGCAGCGTTTTTGAAGCGACTTCCTGCAGTGAGGGGCCAGTAACCAGCTGAGTCACGATATCGACGGCACTGGCTTTGGGAATGGCGGTCATGGTGGTTTCCTGCTCTGTCGGGACGCCGCAAGGGCGGCGGAGCAGGGCAAGTTAAAAGGCGCAACAGCGACCCGTGCGGTAGATAAAGCTGCCAGGCAAAAAAAGACCCGCCGAGGCGGGTCTTGAGCAAACGAGCCGGTTTCAGGTCCCGGACTTGATTTTCGTCCACGCTCGCGTGCGTGCGCGTTCGGCATCCCGAGGCAGCGGCTGCAAGGTGTAGAGCGTGCTCATTGCCGCGTCGGTCGGGTACAGGTTCGGGTTGTTGCGAATGGCTGGATCGACCAGGCCGGTGGCGTCCTTGTTCGGGTTCGGATAGCCGACAAAATCGCTGACCGGGGCAATCACCGCCGGTTGCAGCAGATAGTTGATGAAGGTGTAGGCGTCCTCGGTGTTCTTCGCGCCCTTGGGAATGGCGAGCATGTCGAACCAGATCGGAGCGCCTTCTTTGGGCAAGCGCATTTCCACCACCACGCCGTTTTTCGCTTCCTTGGCGCGGTTGGCCGCTTGCGAGAAGCTGCCGGAATAACCGACGGCCACGCAGATGTCGCCGTTGGCGATGTCGGCCATGTACTTGGACGAATGGAAGTAGGTCACGTAAGGACGAATCTTCATCAGCAGCGCTTCGGCCTTGGCGTAATCCGCCGGCTTCTTGCTGTTGGGGTCCAGGCCCAGGTGTTGCAGAGCCAGCGGCAGAATCTCCGACGGTGAGTCGAGCAGGGCGACGCCGCACTGCTTGAGCTTGCTGATGTTCTCTTCCTTGAAGATCAGGTCCCAACTGTCTACCGGCGCGTTATCGCCCAGGGCTGCTTTGATCTTGGCGGGGTTGAAGCCGATCAGAATGGTGCCGTACATGTACGGCACGGCAAATTTGTTTCCAGGATCATTGGCTTCGATCAGCTTCGGATCGAGATGATTCCAGTTCGGCAACTTGCTGCGATCAAGCGGCTGGAACACTCCGGCCTCGATCTGCTTGGCGAGGAACACGTTGGACGGCACTACCACGTCATAGCCGGAGTTGCCGGTGAGCAGCTTGGCCTCGAGCGCTTCGTTGGTGTCGAAGATGTCGTAGATCAGTTTGGTCTGGCTGTTCTGTGCCTTGAAGTCGTCCAGCGCCTTGGGCGTGATGTAGTCGAACCAGTTATAAACGCGCAGCGTGCGTTCTTCGGCGTGGGCGCCAGCGCTCAGCATGGCTGCGCACAGCGCCGAGGCGATCAGTCGCTTTTTCATTGTTCGAAACCTTCCAGCACGTTCACTGCGTTGATGCCGATTTCTTCCACCGCGTAGCCACCTTCCATGACGAACAGGGTCGGCTTGCCGAGGGCGGCGATGCGCTTGCCCATGGCCAGGTAATCCGGGCTGTCGAGTTTGAACTGCGAGATAGGGTCGTCCTTGAACGTGTCGACCCCGAGGGAGACGACGATGATGTCCGCGCCATAGCGATCGATCTCGTCGCAGGCCTGATCCAGCGCTGCACTCCATACATCCCAGCCGGAACCGGCCGGCAGCGGATAGTTGAAATTGAAGCCTTCACCGGCACCTTCGCCGCGCTCGTCGTCGTAGCCGAGGAAGAACGGAAACTCCGCTTCCGGGTGACCATGGATCGAAGTGAACAGGACGTCGCTGCGTTCATAGAAAATCGACTGAGTGCCGTTGCCGTGGTGGTAGTCGACGTCAAGGATCGCGACTTTCTTGTGGCCCTGATCGAGAAAGGCCTGAGCGGCGATGGCGGCGTTGTTGAGGTAGCAATAACCGCCCATCAAGTCGCTGGCGGCGTGATGTCCCGGCGGACGGCACAGCGCGAAGGCCGCGCGTGCGCCACGCTGGATTTCAGCCTGCGCGGTAAGCGCCACTTGCGCCGCGCTGTAGGCCGCTTGCCAGGTGCCGGCGGTAATCGGCGCGCCGCCGTCGAAGCTGTAATAACCGAGCTGGCCATGCAGGCTGGTCGGTTTGATCGCACGCAGCGTGCGCGCCGGCCAGGTGTAAGGCAGCAAGTCGCCGTCGGTGTTGAACTCGGTCCAGCGTTGCCATGCACCTTTGAAAAATTCCAGATAGTCACGGCTGTGAATGCGCGCGATTGGCTCCAGGCCGAAATCCTTCGGCGCTTCGACCGCCCCGAGGTTTTGCTTCTGCACGCGCTGCAGTACGTGGTCGGCACGTGACGGCATTTCGAAGCACGGCTTGAGCTGGCCATCGATGAGTTCGCAGCGGCCATGGTGCAAGTGGTGATCGTCTGAGTAGATCGTCAGCATTTGTTGTTCTCCGCAAGGCTGATTCGGTGGCTTTCAGTGTTGCGGCGCAGTTTGAATCGGAGAATGTCGGGAGCGGCCAAAAGGGGATCGATATGGCCAAAACCTCTGACCGCAATTCGCCCCTCACAGCCAAAGATCGCAGCCTTCGGCAGCTCACCGATCCCTGTAGGAGCTGCCGAAGGCTGCGATCTTTTGATCTTCAGGATCTGAACTGACTCGGCGCCACGCCACTCCAGCGCACAAATGCATGACGGAAACTCGCGGTCTCGCTGAAGCCCAGCGTCTCGGCGATCCGATAGATTGGTAACTGGTCCTCACACAGCATCTGCTTGGCCCGTTCGAAGCGCAGTTCATCGAGCAGTTCCTGATAGCTGCTGCCCATGTCTTTCAAATGCCGGCGCAGGGTGCGCGGTGAGCACTTCATTTGCTGCGCGAGCCCCTCGAGCCCCGGCGCGGCATTCAATTGTGCGCTGAGCAACTGACGAATCCGCCCCAGCCAGGCCTGACGTCCGGTGAACTCAAGATTCTGCTTGCGGCAACGTTCGGCCATGGCCTGATGAGTGATCGCGTCGGCCAGCGGCAGCGGCTGATCGAGCCAATGGCGGTCGAAGGCGAAGGCGTTGTCTTTGGCCGAGAAGTGCAGTGGCGAGTTAAAGGGTTCGGCGTAGCTGTCGCGGTAGTCCGGCGCTGCATGTTCGAAGCGCGTGGCGCGCAGCGGCAGCGGATGGCCAAGCAAGTCGTCGCAGATGACTTTCAGTGACACCAGACAGAATTCGGCGTTGAACACCGCCATCGCCGCGCTTTCACGGTAATCAGCAGCGACGAACCAGACCTGCTCGCCATCGTCTTCCAGGCTCAGTTCGAACAACGTGCCCAACAGCGCCGGATAACGGATAGCCAGACGCAAAGCGTCACCGAAGGTGGCACAGGTCAGCAGGGCGTAACCGAGCATGCCGTAACAGGACACGTGCATGCGTCGACCCAACTCAAGGCCAATGTCACGTTTGAGCGCGACCGCGTTGGTGCAGACCTGCATCTCTTGATGGGTGGTGATGCGCGTATCGGCACGCTGCAGATCCGCTGCCACGATGCCGCTGCCGGCCAGTAACGCCTCGCTCGACAGGCCTTCGGCCTTGAACGTGTTGAGGATCAGCGAGACCGCGTTGAGGGTGGTGAGGTGGGAGTGGAGCATGGGATCTTCCAGCCTGGAGGTGGCTGGGACGCAGCAAGTTGCATGCCGCAGGCCCTCACCCCAGCCCACTCCCAGAGGGAGAGGGGGCCGAACGGGGGATATTGCAGAAATACACCGACGTGAGACACCGCCGCCGAATCCATAATCGACACTGTTTATAAGGTCGGTGTATAGCGCAAGACACTACGGTCAGTTCCCTCTCCCTCTGGGAGAGGGTTAGGGTGAGGGGCAATCCAGCGCCGAGCTCAGTTCAACTCACCACACAAATCCAGCTCGATCAATCGGCGCACTTCAGCCGTTTCCAGCCCGGCCCCCAGCAAGCCATGCAACTTGCCGAACGCCGCCTCGCGGGTCATGCCGCCACCGGACAACACGCCCACCCCACGCAAGCGGCTGCCAGCCTCGTAGACATCCAGCTCGACCCCGCCTTCATGGCATTGCGTCACTGCCACCACCACCACGCCGTTATCCCGTGCACGGCCAAGGCTGGCGAGGAACTCGGGGTTATCGCTCGGCCCGGTCCCGCTGCCGTAGCATTCCAGCACCAGACCTTGAATGCCGCTGTCGAGCAGGCCGTCGAGGACTTCGGCACTGATGCCGGGAAACAGCGGCAACACCGCGACTTTCGCCAGTTGCTTCGGCTGGTTGTAGTTCAGCGCGCCTGGAATCGAAGGCGCCTTCACACCACCGCCCTGACGCTCCAGGCGTTTGAACGGATGGCGGCCGAAGCTGCGCACTTTCGCGCAGCGGGTCGGTGCCAGCAGTTCGCCGTGGAAGTACAGGTGCACGCCCGGCGCCAGGCCTTGGCCGAGGGCGACCAGCGCGCCGCCGAGGTTTTCCCAGGCATCACTGTCGGTCACGCCCGCTGGCAGCATCGAACCGGTGAAACACACGCGGGCATGCAGACCGAGCAACTGAAAACTCATCGCCGCCGCGCTGTAGGCCAGGGTGTCGGTGCCGTGCAGAATCAGCACGCTGTCGCAGCCTTGCACGTCCACGGCATTGACCACCGCTTCGCGCAGTTGCTGCCAGTAGGCCGGGGTCATGTTGGCGCTGTCGATCAGCGGCGACATTTCCCGAAATTGCCACTGCGGCACTACCAGCTCAGGCTGACTGTGCAGGTAGTCGCGCATCCGCGCTTCGAAACCGGACGCCGGGGCCAGACCGTTGGCGCTGGCCTGCATGCCGATGGTGCCACCGGTGTAGAGCACCATGACGTGTTGAGCGGCGGGATAGGTCGACGAGCTCATAGGATTCTCCGAAACGATGAGGGCCCTGTGGGAGCGAGCCTGCTCGCGAAAGCAGTGTGTCATTCAACAATGATGTTGGCTGAAAGTCCGCCATCGCGAGCAGGCTCACTCCTACAAGTTATTGCATCACAATAACTGACGGGCGCAGGGGATGCGCCCGTCATTCACCTGTCAGCGTTGCGCTGCAGGTACGCCTTGCGGCGCAGTTTCAGTCTGGCCCGCCGCTGCTGGCGGGTTCACCGGCCAGGCGTTGCGATCCAGATCCAGATCGGCGAATTTGCTCGAATCAAACACTGGCTGTTTGACGCCGGCGCGACGCTGCTCGTCGTAGTCGCGCATCACCCGCAGGCCGACCTTGAACAGCATGGCCAGGGCCACGAGGTTGACGAAGGCCAGACAGGTCATGGTGATGTCGGCGAAGGCGAACACCGTCGTCAGGTCCTGCATCGAACCCCATACCACCAGCGCCAGCACAAGGCCGCGGAAC
>Ga0247818_10002729_pt1 | contig 11390 bp, 10 predicted proteins | sample 13C_Glucose_Day1_FD_192424 | JGI IMG/M metagenome (GOLD analysis project Ga0247818, IMG submission 192424) | Soil microbial communities from agricultural site in Penn Yan, New York, United States - 13C_Glucose_Day1 | ecosystem: Environmental > Terrestrial > Soil > Agricultural land | place...
AGTTAGTTAGTTGTGGATGGCTACGGATGTTGCGAGCAGTTGTCGCCCCTGTCAAGAGTCCGCACGGAAACCGATCGGCGGGCCGTGCGGAATCCGGGCCTTTCTCCCCGAAAGGCCCGAAGCCTCTCGTCCGGCCCGTGCCGGGCGCGTGCCCCGGCCCCGTTCCCCCGATCCGGCCCGGCCCGAACGGAAGGCCCTAGTGTCGCTCGGCCGTGAGGTACGCGATGATCATGTCGCCCAGCATGGTCCGGTAGTGCTCGCGCCGGCCGGTCTCCACCAGGTCGCGGCCGAAGAGGGCGCCGAAGGTGTGCCTGTTGGCGATGCGGAAGAAGCAGAACGAGCTGATCATCGCGTGCAGGTCCACGGCGTCGACGTCCGCCGTGAACAGCCCCGACGCGCGCCCCGTGTCGAGGATGCGCCGCAGCACCTCGATCGCCGGTGAGCTGATCCGGCTCAACTCGGCCGAGGCGGCGATGTGTTCCGCCTCGTGGATGTTCTCGATGCTCACCAGGCGGATGAAGTCCGGGTGTTCCTCGTGGTGGTCGAAGGTCAGCTCGGCCAGCCGGCGGACCGCGGCAACGGGGTCCAGGTGCTCGACGTCCAGGAGCTGTTCGGCCTCCCTGATCCGGGTGTACGCCCGCTCCAGCACCGCGGTGAACAGCTGTTCCTTGCCGCCGAAGTAGTAATAGATCATCCGCTTCGTGGTGGCGGTGCTGGCGGCGATCTCGTCGACCCGGGCGCCCGCGTAACCGAGGCGGGCGAACTCCCGCGTCGCGACGGTCAGGATCTCGGCCTTGGTGCGCGCCGCGTCGCGGGTGCGCACAGCGGGCTGGGCGGGTCCTTCGGTGCTGGTCATCCGGATCCTTCGCGGGAGTCGGTGCGTGCACGCGATTGTAGAGCGGCGCCTTCGGCGGCCGATTCCGTCCAGGGTCTTCCCAGTGCGCCTGTCTTTCGGTATGACTAACTAACCAGTCCGTACATTAGAGTCGAATGTGCCGGCCGGACCCTCGGCCCGCGCATCCATGGGAAGTGACCGATGCCGAACCCCCCAGTCCCGCCCCCAGGCGTCCCCGTCCTCGTCCTGAACGGACCCAACCTCGATCTGCTCGGCCTGCGCGAGCCCGCGGTCTACGGCAAGGACACCCTCGCCGACCTCGACGAGCTCTGCCGGACCACCGCGCAGGCCCACGGACTGCGCGCCGACTGCCGGCAGAGCAACCACGAGGGTGTGCTCATCGACGCCGTCCACGAGGCCCGCACCGCGCACCGGGGCATCGTGATCAACCCCGCCGGGTACAGCCACACCTCGGTCGCCCTGCGAGACGCGCTCGCCGCCGTGGACCTGCCCGTCGTGGAGGTGCACCTGTCGAACATCCACCGGCGCGAGGCCTTCCGGCACCACAGCTATGTCTCGTCCGTCGCCGAGGCCGTCATCTGTGGCGCGGGTGCCCACGGTTACGCCGTGGCGCTCACCCATCTCGCCCGTCTGCTGGAGGAGAACCGTTGAGCCCGGACTCGTATCTCGTCGGCCTCATCGGCACAGGCATCGGCCCCTCCCTCACCCCCGCCCTCCACGAACGCGAGGCGGACCGGCAGGGGCTGCGCTACCTCTACCGCCTCATCGACATCGGCGCGCTCGGCATCGCGCCCGAGCACACCGGCGAACTCGTACGCTCCGCACGGAACATGGGCTACGACGGGCTCAACGTCACCCACCCCTGCAAGCAGCAGGTCCTCGCCCACCTCGACGCACTCTCGCCGCAGGCCGAAGCCCTCGGCGCGGTCAACACCGTCGTCTTCGAGGGGGACCGGGCGATCGGTCACAACACCGACACCACCGGCTTCGCCGCGTCCTTCGCCCGAGGGCTGCCCGACGCGCCACTGGACCGGGTCGTGCAACTCGGCGCGGGCGGGGCCGGGGCCGCCGTGGCCCACGCCCTCCTCGCGCTGGGCGCCGGCCGGCTCACCGTGCTCGACGCCCGGCCCGAGCGGGCGGAGGCGCTCGTGGCCTCCCTCGACCACCACTTCGGCCCCGGCCGTGCCGCCGCCGCCGACCTCCTGGACATCGCGGACCGGCTCGCCGACGCCGACGGTCTGGTCAACGCCACGCCCATCGGCATGGCCGCCCACCCGGGACTGCCGCTCCCCGCCGACCTGCTGCACCCCGCGCTGTGGGTCGCCGAGATCGTCTACCGGCCGCTGGAGACCGCGCTCGTGCGCACCGCCCGGGCCCTCGGCTGCCCCACCCTCGACGGCGCGGGCATGGCCGCCTACCAGGCGGCCGACGCCTTCCGGCTCTTCACCGGCCGCGAACCCGACACCGCGCGCATGCTCGCGGACATCGCCGATCTCACGTCCGCGCGCTGAAGCCCAGCCCCGCAGGAGGACCGACATGCGTACGTCCATCGCCACCGTCTCGCTCAGCGGAACGCTCACCGAGAAGCTCACCGCGGCAGCGCGCGCGGGTTTCGACGGCGTCGAGATCTTCGAGAACGACCTGATCGGGAGCCCGCTCACCCCGGAGGAGATCAGGGACCAGGCGGCCGACCTCGGCCTGACGATCGACCTGTACCAGCCGATGCGCGACATCGAGGCAGTCCCCGCCGACGAGTTCGCCCGCAATCTGCGGCGGGCCGCACACAAGTTCCGGCTCATGCGACGGCTCGGCGCCGACACCGTCCTGGTCTGCTCCAGCGTGTCGCCGTACGCGGTCGACGACGACGACCTCGCCGCCGGGCAGTTGCGGCAGCTCGCCGACCTCGCCGGGGAGTACGGGATCCGGGTCGCCTACGAGGCGCTCGCGTGGGGCCGCCATGTCAGCACGTACGAACACGCCTGGCGCATCGTCGAGGCCGCGGACCATCCCGCTCTCGGGGTCTGCCTGGACAGCTTCCACATCCTGGCCCGGGGGTCCGACGTGACGGGGATCGAGGCCATCCCCGGTGAGAAGATCTTCTTCCTCCAGCTCGCCGACGCCCCGCAGATGGCCCTGGACGTCCTCCAGTGGAGCCGCCACCACCGCTGCTTCCCTGGTCAGGGGGACCTCGACGTCGCCGGGCTGGTCCGGGCCGCCGTCCGCGCCGGATACGAAGGCCCCCTCTCCCTGGAGGTGTTCAACGACGTCTTCCGCCAGGCGGACGCCGGCCGGACCGCGGTGGACGCCCGCCGGTCGCTGACGCTGCTCCAGGAGTCGGCCGGGCTGGCCGCGCCCCCGGAGCCGGTCGTCCCCACGGGCTTCGCCTTCGTCGAGATCGCCACGGCCGACACGGCCAGGATCACTCCCGTGCTGACCGCGCTCGGTTTCTCGCGTACGGCCAGGCACGCCGGGAAGCCGGTGGACCTCTGGGAGCAGGGCGAGGCCCGCATCCTGGTCAACACCGACACCGGCAGCCACCGGCCGGAGCCCTCGCTGACGGCGGTGGGCCTGGAGAGCCCGGACCCCGCGAGGGCCTCCGCGCGCGCCGAGACGCTGCTCGCCCCGGTCCTGCCCAGGCGCCGGGCGCCCCAGGACGCCCCGCTGGACGCGGTGGCCGCGCCGGACGGCACCGAATTCTTCTTCTGCGCCACCGACCGCTCGGGGCGGACCGGCTGGATCGGCGACTTCGCGCCCGCGGCGCACGCCCCGGAGACCGTCGGGATCACCCGTGTCGACCATGTCGCGCTGACCCAGCCCTGGCACCACTTCGACGAGGCGACCCTCTTCCACCGCGGCGTGCTCGGTCTGCGTCCGCACGCGAGCGTCGACCTGGCCGACCCGTACGGTCTGCTGCGCAGCCGGGCCGCCAGCAACGAGGACGGCACCGTGCGCATCGCGCTCGGCGTGGGGGCCTCCCCCACCGACGACCCCGCCCGTGGGGGGCGGCCCCAGCACGTCGCGCTCCTCACCGAGGACCTCGTGGTCACCGTCCGCCGGGCCCGCGCGGCGGGAGCCCGGCTGCTGCCCGTACCCGCCAACTACTACGACGACCTCGCCGCACACCACACGTTCGCCCCCGGCGAGCTGGAGACCTACCGGGAGCTCGGCATCCTCTACGACCGGGACGAGAAGGGGGAGTTCAGGCACTGCTACACGGTGACGACCGGCCGGCTCTTCTTCGAACTCGTCGAGCGCGTCGGCGGGTACGACGGATACGGGGCCCGGAACGCCGCGGTCAGGCTCGCCGCCCAGCACGCGCTGGCCGAATGACCGATCGGCCGACGCGGCGGTCAGGCCCGCCGCCCCGCACGCGCCGGCCGGCGCCGGCCGCCGGACCGCCGGGAGTCCCGGGCGGCCCGGCGGACCGATCCGCACGGGCCGGGCCCGCGCGTGCCCCGGGCGGTCCGGCGGTCAGGCCCTCACACCTTCGGGGCCTCGAAGGCCGCCCTGGCGTCGAAGGCCGCGCGGCGGGTGGCGCGGCGCAGCGCCCGCAGCAGGGTGGGGCCGATGGACAGGGTCAGGGCCACGGTCAGGGCGGCCCGGCCCAGATCCCAGCCGAGCGAGGTGGCGGCGCAGTAGGCGAGGAAGCGGACCAGGTTCTCGTGCAGCGCGTCGCCCGCCACGAAGGAGATGCCGGGAGCGAGATCCCGCAGGATCGTCCAGCCGTACAGATTCATCACCGTGCCGTAGGCGAACGCCGCCACGAAGCCGTACACGGCCAGCATCAGCAGCTCACCCCTGCCGCGCAGGCGGTCCGGGCCGGGCAGCAGGCCCGCGCCCATGGTGAACCAGCCCATCGACAGCATCTGGAACGGCATCCACGGCCCGACCCCGCCCGTCAGCAGCGCCGAGGCGAACATCGTGACCGAGCCGAGCACGAATCCGAAGCCGGGGCCCAGCACCCGGCCGCTCAGCACCATCAGGAAGAACATGGGCTCCAGGCCCGCGGTCCCCGCACCCAGCGGGCGCAACGCCGCGCCGACCGCCGCGAGGACCCCCAGCATCGCCACGGCCTTGGCGTCCAGACCGGAGTCCGCGATCGTCGCGAGGACGACGCCGACGAGCAGCACGAGCAGGACGGCGAACAGCCACGGCGCGTCCTCGGCGTGGGCGAGGCCGGAGTCCGGCCCCGCCAGCAGCGGCCAGCCGAAGCCGACCAGCCCGACCACACTGATCAGGACGAGCGCGGCCACGGCACGGGGGCCGAGCCGGACCGGACGGGCGGCACTGTCCGTCATGCGGGGGTCTCCAGGGCGGTACGCACCTGGGCGACGGTCAGCCACTGCCCCGGCGCCAGGATCTTCGCGGTCTGCGGGGCGAAGGCGGGGGAGGAGACCACGACCTGCCGGGTCGGGCCGTCGGCGACGACCTCCCCGTCCGCGAGGATCACCACCCGGTGCGCCAGTTCCGCGGCCAGCTCGACGTCGTGCGTGGCCAGGACGATGGCACGCCCCTCACCGGCCAGCCGCCGCAGTACGCCGACGAGCCGGGCCTTCGCCGCGTAGTCCAGGCCACGCGTCGGCTCGTCCAGCAGCAGGAGCGGAGGCCGGGCGGTGAGCACCAGGGCCAGCGCCAGCGCGAGCCGCTGCCCCTCGGACAGGTCACGCGGGTGGGCGTCGTCCGGCACCCCGGGCAGCAGCTCCGACACCAGCGCCCGGCAACTGCCCCCGGGCGCGCCCGCGTCGGAGTCCGCGGCCGCGCACTCGGCGGCGACCGTGTCCGCGTACAGCAGATCGCGCGGCTCCTGGGGTACGAGTCCGACGCGGCGCACCATGTCGCGGGGAGGGGTACGGGAGGGGCGGAGCCCGCCGACGAGGACGGAGCCCGTGGACGGTTCGGTCATCCCGACGAGGGTGGTCAGCAGGGTCGACTTGCCCGCGCCGTTGCGGCCCATCAGCGCCACGGTCTCGCCCGGCGCGACGGACAGCGTCACCCCGCGCAGCGCCTCGATGCGTCCGTGCCGCACCCCCAGCCCCTGGACAGAGGCGACCGGGGCGTCCGGGTCGAGGGGCGTGGGCGGACCGGCCGGGGCCGTGCGCTCCGGACGGCCCCGGCCGAGCAGGCGGTCCAGGAAGCCGGGCCGGGCGGCGGGCGGCGCGGGCAGCGGGGCTTCCCGGCCGCCCGGCCCGGGCAGCGGGGCTCCCGGGCCGCCCGCCGGGGTGCCGTGCGGCGGCTGCCCGGGCGCCGGCGGCTCCACATCCGCCAGCCGTTCCCGCAGGCCCGCCGCCCTGCGGCGGGCATCGCGCACCGACAGCGGCAGCGGGTCCCAGCCCATCAGCCGGCCCAGGGCCACCACGGGCGGCCGGACCGGCGAGAGGGCCATGACGTCGGCGGGCGCGCCCAGCACCGGCGGGGCTCCGGGCGCGGGCAGCAGGAGGACCTGGTCCGCGTACTGCACCACGCGTTCCAGCCGGTGTTCGGCCATCAGGACCGTCGTCCCCAGGTCGTGCACCAGCCGCTGGAGCACCGCGAGGACGTCCTCGGCCGCCGCGGGATCGAGCGCGGAGGTCGGTTCGTCGAGTACCAGGACCCTCGGGTGCGGGGTGAGGACCGAGCCGATCGCGACCCGCTGCCGCTGGCCTCCGGAGAGCGTGGCGATCGGACGGTCGCGCAGCTCCGCGAGACCGAGCAGGTCGAGGGTCTCCTCCACCCGGCGCCGCATGACGTCGGGTGCGAGGCCGAGCGACTCCATGCCGTAGGCGAGCTCGTCCTCGACGGTGTCCGTCACGAAGTGGGCCAGCGGGTCCTGGCCCACCGTGCCGACCAGATCGGCGAGTTCACGAGGCTTGTGGGTGCGGGTGTCCCGGCCGCCGACCGTGACCCGGCCGGTGAGGACCCCGCCGGTGAAGTGCGGTACGAGACCGGACACGGCACCCAGCAGGGTCGACTTCCCGACGCCGGACGGGCCCACGACGAGTACCAACTCGCCCTCGGGCACCGTGAGGTCGACCCCGGACAGCGTGGGGCGCGCGAGGCCCTCGTAGCGCACCGAGACCTGTTCGAACCGGATCATGCGCGCTCCTTGGGTTGCGAGGGGGACGGGGGCAGCGGTGCCACGGCGGCGGGCAGCAGTCCGACCAGCACGGCCACCGCCGGCCACAGCGGCAGTACCGGAGCCGTGAGCGGTACGACTCCCGGGCTCAGGGCCTCCGGATCGGCGGTTCCCGCCCAGATCATCGCCGCCGCGACGGCCACGCCCGACGCCGCGACGAGCCAGGCCCGGACCCCCCAGCGGTCCGGCCGGTAGCGGGTACGGACCGAGCGGCGCCCGCCGAGCCTGAGCCCCGCCACCGCCGCGAGCAGCCCGGCCAGCAGCAGCGGCAGTCCGAACACGGCGCCCTGCGCGGCCAGCAGCCCGTAGGTCCCCGCGCACACGCCCAGCAACCCGCCGAGGGTGAGGAGATGGGTGGTGCGGCGCACGGCAGGCGGAACCTGCGCCGTGCGCCCGTACCCCCGTGCGTCCATGGACGCCGCCACCGCCACCGAACGCTCCAGGGCGCCTTCGAGCACCGGCAGCCCGATCTGGAGCACCGCACCGATCCCGCCGGTGGGACGGCCGCGCAGCCGGCGGGCCGTCCTCAGCCGTGCCACGTCGGCGACCATGTTCGGCGCGAACGTCATCGCCACGACCACGGCCACCCCCACCTCGTACAGGGCGCCGGGCAGCGACTTCAGCAGCCGGGCCGGGTTGGCCAGCGAGTTCGCCGCGCCGATGCAGATCAGCAGGGCGGCCAGCTTCGCGCCCTGGTACAGCGCGAACACCAGCTGCTCGGCGGTGACCCGGCCGCCGAGCCGGATCCCCTGCGCCCAGTCGGGCAAGGGCAGTTCGGGCAGCGTGAACAGGGTGTGCGTGCCGGGGACGGACGAGCCGAGGAGGACGGAGAACACCAGCCGCACCGCCACGACGAACAGCCCCAGCCGGACGAACGCCCCGTACGAACGGGCCCACGGCGCGTCCGTACGGCGGGCCGCCACCACGTAGCCCGCCACTCCCACCAGCAGCCCGAGCAGCAGGGGGTTGGACGTACGGGAGGCCGCGGTGGCCAGACCCAGCGCCCACACCCACCAGGCCCCGGCCGGCAGCGCGTTGGCGCGGGTGGCCGCCGGGGCGCTCAGGGCATGGCGGAGCCGGGACGGGCCGGCGGAGCGGGTCATCGGCGGCGGCGGGCCCTCAGCACCGCGGCGACACCCAGGACGAGCACCGCGCCGACGCCGGACTGCTCCGGGGCCGCGGCGGACGAGCCGTCCGTCTGCTCGCCGCATCCCGACCGCGGATAGCCCGAGATCGCGCAGAGCATCGCGGAGTCGTCGTACCGCAGCGGTTTCGCCACCGAGGCGAGTGCCTCGGCCGTGCTCGCGTCCGGAGCCACCTGGGCGCAGGCGGTGCGCAGCGCCGGAGGCTTCTCGCCGTCCGGGGCGTCCGCGGCCGTGCCCGGGTCGACGACCAGCGCGATCCTCTTGCGGCCGTCCTTCGCCGGAGTGTCCGCGCAGACGGCCCCGAAGTCCGGTGCGCGGCGCGGCTGGGCCGAGTCCTGCGAGTCCTCGCTCACCGAGAACCGGAAACCCTGCACGGCGCCGTCGTCCGGCCTGACCACGGAGGGCCCTTGGGTGGCGTACGTCCAGCTCTTCCCGCCGTCGCCCTCCCAGAACGACCAGTAGCGGTAACCGGCCGCCTGCGCGCTCCCCGCCCCGAGCACGGCCAGGACGGCGCCGACGAGGAGCAGCAGCGCCGCCGTGCCCGACGCGCGCCTCACAGCTGCTGGTTCTTCCGGCGTCCGCTCAGCAGGAAACCGATGCCCGCGCCGAAGGCGAGACCGATGCCGATGACCCACCAGAGGCCGAGCCCGCCGTCGTCGCTGCTCGTGTCCGCCGGCTTCCCCGGGACGGAGGAGGTCGGCGAGGGCACGGCGGTGGCGGCGGGCGCGGGACCCGTCGCGTTCAGCTGCCTGACCAGGTCGGTGCCGCCGAAGTCGCGGGCGTCGGCGCCGGTCGCGTGGGCGGCGAGCACCAGCTGCGCGGTCGCGGCGGGGCCACCCTTCTTCGCCCAGCCCTGCGCGTGCTTCTCCAGGTAGGCGACCGCACCGGCCGCCTTGTCCTTGTGACCGGACGCCGCGAGGGCCACGACCGCGTCCGCCGTGTTGCCGAAGTCCGGCTGCGGGTCCGACTCCTCGGCACCCGGCATCGGCGGCAGGTCCAGGTGCCCCGAGGCGGCGAGGGTCTTCGCCAGGTAGTAGGCGCCGTTCTGCGCGGACTGCTCGGCGGTGAGGCCGGTGCCCGTGTGGCACACCGGTGCCTTCACCGCGTTGGAGTTGCCCGCGGCCATGCCCTTGCCCATCGCACCGATCACGGCGGCCGCGGTGGCGTCCGCGTTGGCGGTGAGCTTGCCGTCCTTGTCCGGCTGATAGGCGAACGCCCCGGCGTCCGCGCCGTCCCCGCAGGGGAGCGCGAAGCTCTGCAGCGCGGTGTACGGGGTCTTCCCGTCCTTCGTGGTGACGTCGGCCAGGGGCACCCCGGCCCGGCCCAGCGCGCCGGTCACGACGGCGGTGGAGTTGGCGTCGCTCGGGCTGCCCGGGTTGTAGCCCCAGCCGCCGTCCGCGTTCTGCACCGACTTCAGCCAGCTGACCCCGTTGTCCACGACCTCGCGGTGCACGGCCAGCTCGACCATGGCCTGGACCGCGGCGGCCGTGGCGTTGGTGTCGGCCACCGTCTTCGCGTCGCAGGGCCGGGACGCGTCCCGGTAGGAGGCGAAGGCCCCGCTCGCGCACTGCTGGCCCACCAGCCAGTCCACCGCCTTCGTGGCGGGGGTGACCAGCTCGATCTTCTGCGCGAGGAAGGCCAGCGACTGCCGCCACACCCCGTCGTACGTCGGGTCCCCGGTGCCGTACAGCCCGGCCGGCAGAGCCTTCGCCGAGGGGGACGGGGACGGACTCGGCGCGGCGAACGCCGCCGGGGCGGCCGTTCCACAGAGCACGGCGGTGATCGCGAGCGCTGCCGCGCGGCGGCGTACGGACATGACGGGCTGGGCCTCTCGAATGGGGTTTCCCCGGCTCGAGCGGAGCCGAGCGCGCGGGGAAGGGTCGGCGCCGGATTCGCACCGGCTTCCCCCTGTACGGGCATGATGACGACCCGCCCACTCTACCGGGGGCCCCGCGAACCCCTCCGGGCGGAGTGCTGCCATCCCGTGGCGAAAGGGCCTTCCCAGCAGGTCAGAGCCCATGCGAGACTCCGGCGGGGGTCACACGGGCGCGTGCCCGTGGGGGAGAACGACCGGGTGGGAAGCATCCAGTGCGCGGGAGCAGAAGAGGTACGGCGGCGGCGACCGCCGTGGTGGCCGGGTTCATGACGGTGACGGCGGGCTGCGGCCTCATGGACGAGAGCGGGAGCGCTCCGACGCCCTCCCCGGAGCCCACCGTGCCGTTCACCAAGGAGACGGTGGCGGCGGAGATAGAGGCAGTGGCCCGCAACGGCGGGCTGCCGGCGGGGGACACCTCCATGGCCGGACTGCCGAAGGGCACCTGGCACACGTGCGTCGTGCCCTGGTGGGGTGACGCACCGGCGGCGGACGCCGAGGGCGCCTTCGAGACGGCGGTGCGCAAGCTGCGCCAGCAGGACTGGGAGATCGTCTCCAGCCACGCCGAGCAGGACGTCACCTACCGCACCCTGGCCAAGCGGAACTGGAAGCTGTACGCCCGGCACTACACGCTGAAGGACTCGGGCCCCGGGCAACTCGTGTCGCTGACCGCCGTCGAGGACGGGTGCGAGCTGCCCGAGGACATCAGGGGCGGCTACGAGGACCCTGCCTGACGGCGACGGCGACGGCGACGGCGGGTGCGACGGCGAGGGCGAGGGCGAGGGCGACGGCGAGGGCGAGGGCGGGGCGCGGCCCGAGGGACCCTGCCCCTGACACCGGGCGCGGGCCCCTGCCCCTGACACCGGGCGCGGGCCCCTGCCCCGCCCCGACGCCGGGCGCGGGCTCATCAGGGCAGGCCCGGCGTCAGGGGCGGCCACAGGGCCCGGCTCAGGCCTGGCAGCCCGAGTCGGCGATCACGAAGTGTCCGGCCGGCGACTCCCGGAGCGTGTGGGTCACGAAGACGTTGTACAGCCCCATGTCCTGCCCGGAACCGTTCGCGTAGGCGTGCCCGCCCGAGGTGTGCGCCCGGCCGGCCGTGACATGGGCGTAGTTCGACGCCGTGAAGCACCGCGCCGGAGCCGTGCCGCCCGGGGTGGTCGCCGTGACCGGGGACGAGGTGGCCCCCACGGTGCCCGAGGAGCTGACCGCCGCCACCGTCCAGCGGTAGGTGGCCCCGGGTGCCAGCCCGGTGTCCGCGAAGGACGTCGAGGCCGTCGTGGCCACCTTCGCGCCGTCGCGGTACACCGCGTAGGAGGTTGCGCCCCCGACCGCGTTCCAGGCCAGGGAGGCGCCGCTGCCGGTGACCTCGGTGACCTTCAGTCCCGCGGGGGCGCAACCTCCTAC
>Ga0247818_10002730_pt1 | contig 11385 bp, 10 predicted proteins | sample 13C_Glucose_Day1_FD_192424 | JGI IMG/M metagenome (GOLD analysis project Ga0247818, IMG submission 192424) | Soil microbial communities from agricultural site in Penn Yan, New York, United States - 13C_Glucose_Day1 | ecosystem: Environmental > Terrestrial > Soil > Agricultural land | place...
GCTCGGGACCGTGGCCGTGTCCGTCTGGCTTCTGGTGGGCCGTTCCCTCCGCCAGGTTGAGCGGATCCGTGGCCAGGTGGCCCGGATCAACGCCGAGCGGCTGGACGGGCGCGTCGACGTCCCGCCCACCAACGACGAAATCCACGCCCTGGCGCTGACCATGAACACCATGCTGGACCGGCTGCAGGCCTCGGACACCGAACAGCGCAGATTCGTCTCGGACGCCAGCCACGAGCTGCGCAGCCCGCTGGCCACGCTGAGGGCCGGAATCGAGATCGCGGCGGCGGACCCGACCGGGGCGATGTGGCTTCAGATGAAGGATGTCCTCTCCGAGGAGACGGCCCGCATGAGCTTCCTCGTGGAGGACCTGCTGACACTGGCCAAAGCCAATGACGGCGGCCTGCGCGTGGAGCAGAAGGACGTCGATCTTGACGACGTGCTGGACCAGGAGATCCGCCGGCTGCGGTCCACCAGCCGGAACCAGATCTCGGTGGAGCTCGTTCCGACCCGGATCCGCGGCGACGCCCGGCGGCTGGCGCAGGTCCTCCGGAACGTCCTGGACAACGCCGACCGCCACGCCCTGTCCCGGATCGCCGTGGACCTGCACACGGCCGGGGACCGGGTCATCCTCACTGTCGACAACGACGGCGACCCCATCCCGGAGGCGGACCGGGAGCGGATCTTCGAACGGTTCGTCCGGCTCGATGGCAGCCGTTCCCGGGAAGGCGGCGGCAGCGGACTGGGCCTGGCCATCGCGGCGGGAATTGTGGCCGCCCATCATGGGAGCATCCGTCCGACGGACGGACCGGCGGGTCACTGCCGCTTTGAGATCACACTTCCCCTTCCGGAACCTGTGGAGCCGGCCGACGTCACTCCTCGCGACTCCCGGCGGCACGGGGTTCAGGGGTCGGGTCGGCGCTGAGCAGATAGCCCATGCCGCGCACCGTGGTCAGGCTGTGGATCCCGAACGGGACATCAATCTTGCGCCGAAGGTAGCCGATGTACACCTCAACCACATTGTTCGCGCCCTCGAAAGCCGGATCCCAGACGTTTTGCAGGATTTCCGCCTTTGAGACGATCTGGTCATGCCGGCGCATCAGATAATGCAGGAGCCCGTACTCCCTGGCCGTGAGGCTGATGAGGGTGTCGCCGCGGCGCACACTGTGGCTGACGGGGTCCAGGGACAGCGTGCCAAGCGTCATGATGACAGGCCTGGCGGGCGCTCCGCGCCGGATCAACGCCCTGATCCGGGCCACCAGCACCAGGAAGCTGAACGGCTTGGTGAGGTAGTCATCAGCGCCCAGGTCGAAGGCATCGGTCTGGTCGTATTCGCCGTCCTTGGCCGTGAGCATCAGCACCGGAGTCCACACCTTGCGTTGCCGCAATTCCTTCAAGACGTCGTAGCCGTTCATCCGCGGCAGCATGAGGTCCAGCAGGATGGCATCGTACGCGTTCTCCAGCGCCGCCGCGAGTCCCCGCACGCCGTCGTGGGCGACGTCGACGACGAACCCCTCGTTCCTCAGCCCGCGGCGGACTGTTTCCGCCAGGGCGTCCTCATCCTCCACCATCAGGATCCGCAATCCAGCCCCCTCCCTTTGGGCCAGTATGGCCCTTCCGGGGCCGGGCTGGAAGGAACCTCGCGGGTGCAGTGGGAGGGGATGCCCGTCGCAGTGCGGTCAGGCCTGGTGGGGGGGACCGAACAGCCACCCGGAAACGTCGCTGCGCAGGACCACGTGCGGTCCGCCGGTGGAACTGACGCTCCCGTTGGGGACGTAGTAGCCGCGCCCGGCTCCGGGGCCGCCGGCGGCGCGGTCGATGGCGTCGGTCAGGCGACGGGTCAGGTGCCCGCTGGGGCCCAGGGACCGCAGTTCATTGAGTTCGTCCTGCGTGAGCCGTCCCAGCACTGCAGCAATATCGGCCATGGTGAATCCTCCCGACGGATGGTGCGGATGGTGCGGATGGTGCCCAAGGTGGATGGTGCCTAAAGAATCAGGCTAGGGCAGCCAAATTAACGGCACGTGACGCCCCGGTGACCAGTGGCGAACAATGCAGGAAGGCCGGCGTCGCGGGCGTCCGCCTCCGGGTGTCATGAGCGTCACTGCCGCGACTGCCCCGGTCCCCAGCATTTACACGGCGTCATGCTGTACGGTTCAATCCCGGAGATCCGGAGATACAGAGATACGTAGATCCGGAGAGACTCCGAATCACACGCCCAGCAACTGAAATGAGTATCACCAGGTGGCAACCGATTATGACGAAGTACGCTCCGACGTCGCGGAATCCCGCAACGCTTCCCTGGAGGCGCTCCGTTCGGCGAATGCGCCTGACGCGCGAAGCGTTGTCCGCGAACTAGACGAGGCCGATACCTCCGAAGGCGTGGAACTGCCGGGGGCAGACCTGTCCGGCGAGGAACTGACCGTCACGGTCATCCCGCAAAAAGAAGACGAATTCACGTGCTATTCCTGTTTCCTGGTGCGGCACCGGTCCCAGTTGGCCAAGGAGAAGGCCGGCCACGCCTACTGCGCAGACTGCCTCAGCTAGAGCCCCCGGCAGGACCGGCTCAGCCGGTCCGGAAACGTACAGCCCGGCAGGTGTGGTTCCGGCACCGGACGCTACCCGCCGGGCCGCCCGTCGAATACACTTCTGTCACATGCTTCACAATAGTGTCGGGAGGCGGCAGGACATGACCAGCCGGGGCACGTTCGGCTACGCTCCTGTTTGACGATGCGGCGACGGCCGGCACACGGCCGGAGGCTGATCATGCGTAAATCCACCAGCAGCTTGGCTGACCCTGCTGCTGCGCCGCCGTCGGCCGCCGACGCCAACGACGCCAATGGACCCGAACGATCCGACGGGCCGGCCATGCCGGCTGAAGGGCCGGCGGCCACCCGTACCCCCGGCACCGGCAAACCCGCCCGCGCAGGGAGCCTGCAGCGCGAATGGTCCAGGGCCTTCATCCTGGTGCTCCTTGCCCTGCTCGCCGGGGCCGCGGTAACCCTGGTCGGCGTCCGTTTTGTCACGGACCAAATCCAGCACGCCGCCGCACAGCACCGCGTCGAGTCGGAGGCCATCGCCGAGCTCCGGACCGGCATCGAGACCCACGAACAAGCCGGACTCCAGCTGTTGTCCGCACCCGCAGATCCGGCCGCCTTTTTGCTGCAACAAAAGGACATCTCCGCCCAGTTCGATGCCACCGCCCGGATCCTGCCGGAGGCGTACGGCATGCGGGCCACAGTCCGCGAGGCCCGGGCCGCGTGGCAGGAGGCACTGTCCGCACACAATCTCTGGGGAAGCCAGGTGGCCACTCTCCACGGCAACCGAGTGGCGGAGGCCCCGGCGTTCGCCGCGTCCAGCGCCAAGGCCCGCGCCCTGCTCGCCGACGTCCGTCGCGCTTCGCTCGACGCGCTGGACGACGGCGTCGCCCGTGCGGCCGGACTCCAGCAGATGGTATCGACCGTCCGCACGGCCCTCTTTGCGCTGGCCGCGGGCGGGGTGTTCTTTTTCCGCCGGCGGATGACCAAGTACCTGATGCGCCCCGTAGAGGGTCTGTACCGCGGGGTCGTGAAGCTGCAGTCCGGTGATTACAGCCACCGGATCAGCGTTGTCCGCAATGACGAACTTGGCCAGCTGGCCGAGGCCTTCAATTCCATGGCCGCCACCGTGCACGACAACCACCTGGAACTGACCTTCCGTGCCACCCACGACCCGCTCACGGGACTGGCCAACCGGGCAGTCCTCACCGAACGCCTCACCGCCGCGTTCGACCCCGGGGCAAAGAACCCGGAAGCAGCTGGCACCGAGGTCTGCGACGGGCATGAAGGCCTGCTGGTCATCGACGTCGACGACTTCAAAGACGTCAACGACTCGCTGGGCCATGAGGGCGGCGACGCGTTGCTCATTCAGCTGGCCCAACGGCTGCGGGGCTGCGTGCGCGGGCATGACCTCGTCGCCCGGCTGGGCGGCGACGAATTCGCGATCGTCGTGACGGATGAGGGCGGCACGGCGACGGACGACGTCGCACGGCGCATCCAGGACACGCTGCGGGACCCTTTCTGCATCGATGACGTCCGGCTGAAGGTAACCGTCAGCATGGGCGCCGCCCAGCGCAGCGCCGGCGCTGCAGATCCGGCCGAGCTGATGCGGCAGGCGGACTTCGCCATGTACATGGCCAAGCATGGCGGGAAAGGCCGCTACCAGCTCTTCGATGCCCGGGGATATGACGAAATGACCTACCGGGCCGCTCTCCGGGCGGACCTCGCCACAGCCGTGCAGGCCGGGCAGTTGCGCCTCGACTACCAGCCCGTGGTGAATCTCGGCACCGGTGAGATCGCCGGGGTGGAGGCCCTGGTCCGCTGGGAACACCCGACCCTGGGCCGGCTGGGACCGGCCGACTTCATCTCCTTGGCCGAGGAAACCGGCGAGATAGGCCCCATCGGCTGCTGGGTACTGGACACCGCAAGCCGTCACGTCGCCGGCTGGCGCCGGTCCCCCGGCACTGCCGAAGACTTCTGGGTCTCGGTCAATCTTTCCACTCTTCAGCTATCGAGTGACCGGAACCTGGCAGCCCTGGAGCGCATCCTGGCCCACCCCGCCTCGCAGGCCGACAAGGTGATCCTCGAGGTCACCGAATCGGCCCTGGCCACGAGCGCCGACGGCGGGGTCGCTGCCCTGAACCGGCTGAAGAGCTTCGGCGTCCGCATCGCAATCGACGACTTCGGGACCGGTTTCTCCTCGCTCAGCACGCTCGCTGCGCTGCCCGCGGACATTCTCAAGATCGACCGTGCCTTCCTGTCCGGGCTGCCTGGGGACGCCCCGGCCGCGGCGATGCTCGAGGGCATTCTGGAAGTGGCCCGGAAACTGGACCTGGCCGTCATCGCCGAGGGCATCGAGCACACCGGGCAGCTGGATCTCCTGCGCTCGCTCGGCTGCGACATGGGCCAGGGCTTCCTCCTGGCCAGTCCCAGCCCGTCTCCCGTTCTCGAGGCGCTGCTGGCCTCCGGGGCCCGCCTGCAGCCGCCGGCCGGCATGGACGCGACGGCGGCCGGCGCCTGAGCCAGCCGAAGGACCGGACAGGCGGTCGGCGTTGTGCTCAAACGGCGGGGAAGTCCAACGAGGGCTCGTCCGCGGTGGCGAGTGTCAGCACGGCCTCTTCCACCGTTTCGTGGTCCTCAAGTTCGCGTTCAACGCGGCGTAGGGCCACGGCGACGTCGTGTTCCCGGAGATCTCCCTGTATGTCCACGGCCGCCACGACGTAGAGCTTGCGCGGGCCGACGTATTCGAGATGCAGGTACGTGATGCGTTCGATCTCTGGGTGTTCGAGGAGGCGGCGGGCCATGCTGCCCTCGATATCGCCGGTCACGGCTTGTCCCACCAGGAAGCGCCGGTTCCGCTCGATCAGCACGACGGCAACCACGGCCAGGAGGATGCCCACCAGAATGGACCCCACGGCGTCCGGCACGGAGGACCCCGTGACCTGGTGCAGGAATATCCCGGCGAAGGCGATGAGCAGGCCAACGAGCGCGGCCCCGTCCTCGGCGAAGACGGCGCGCAGCGTGGGGTCGGAGCCCTTGAGGACCTGCTCGAGGGTGTTCCGGTCAAGCTCTCGCGCCGCCTTCCGGTTTTGCCGGAACGCCTGGATGAAGGACACGCCTTCAAGGACGAACGCGATGGTCAGCACCAGGTAGGCGATCCCATAGTCACCTGGCGGTTCCGGGGTGATCAGCTGCTGGATGCCGTGCATCACCGACACCACCGCGCCGGCCGTAAACAAGCCAAAGGCGGCGATCATTGACCATACGTAGGCCTCGCGCCCGTAACCCATGGGGTGGGCTTTGTCGCGTTTCCGCGCGGCTTTCCGTTCGGCGATGAGCAGGAAGACCTGGTTGCCGGTATCGGCCCAGGAGTGGGCCGCCTCGGCAGTCATGGACGCCGAGCCAGAGATGAGTGCGGCCACTGTTTTGGCTGCCGCGACGAGGACGTTCGCTGCAAAGGCAATCAGCACTGTGAGCGATGCTGACCAGGACTTCTTACGCTTCACGCAATTTTCCCTCCCTCGGCTGCAGGATGCATGCCAGTGACTACGCTATCTCCCCGGGCTCTCCCGGACCGGCGTTCGACGCCGACTGGTTCCATTCGTGCCGGTCAGGCGCACAATATAGCTAGTACGTTCATCCGCTCGTTTCCTCAAGCCGCTCGGGGTGGTGCGCAATGAATGCTCGTCGGAAGCTGTCGGCGCTGTTGGTGCTCCTGATCTTGCTGGGCACCGGCGGGTGCGCCGGCGGCAGCGGATCGCCGGCGTCGACGTCGGCGCCCCCACCCGGCCCTGCCTACGGAGCCGGCCCGACGGCGGGCACCGCCGCCGCCACCGCCATCACCATCAAGGACTTCGCCTACGGCGACCCGCTCACCGTGGCCCCCGGCGCGGCGGTCACCGTAACCAACATGGATGCCGCGGCGCACACGGTCACGGCTGACGAAGGCTCAGCGTTCGATGTACAGGTCAATGGCGGCGGCACGGCCACTTTCACCGCGCCGACGAAACCCGGATCCTACGCGTATCACTGCACCTACCATCCGGGCATGCACGGGACGCTGGTGGTCAAATGAGCGCCCAGAGCCCCGGACGGACCGTGCGGGTCCATACGGCCGGCATGACACTGCGAATCCTCACGGCCGTTGCCCTGTTCATTGACGCCGCCGTCCACATCCACCTGGCCCCGGGCTACCAGGCGGGGAACTCCGCGGGAATCGGCCAAGGGAACCTGTTCCTGCTGGAATCGGCTGCCGCTGTGCTGGCCGGGTTGTATGTGCTGCTGCGCGGCAGCAGGGCGGCCTTCGCCGTCGCATTCGTCGTCGCGCTGAGCGCCTTCGTGGCCGTGGTGGCATACCGTTATGTGAATATTCCCGCGTTCGGGCCTTTCCCGGCCATGTACGAGCCCATCTGGTTCTTCGAGAAGTCCGTCAGCGCCGTGGCCGAAGGCGCCGGCGCCGTCCTGGCAGCCATCGGTTTCGTCCGGGCCGGACGGCGGACGAACGGGCAGGGCGCCCAATCCAAGCACTGACCAACCCCGGGCGGCGGACTTGCTAGCATGTGGGCGGGGTGGTTCAGGCTGAAGTCGTTTGCAGAAGGCACGAAACAAGAGGACACGGCGTCTACAGGCACGGGATCAGCAGACGTGCCCGAAAGCCGGCCCGCAGACCCGACGAGGGCACCTGCCGCCCCGGCGCCAGGGCAGACCGGGCCGGGATCGGCAGCCGCCAGCCGTGCCGTGGCGGATGCCGGCACCGCCGTCGGCGCCTATCTTGTGGCCTGGGCCTGGTTCGGCGCGGCGGTCTTCACGGATCCTGTTCTCTGGCTCCTGGCCCTGGCGGCGGGGGCCGCGGTGATCATCCGGGCCGCCGGTTCCGTTATGCGGCGGAAACCCCGATTTTCCACCCCCGCGGACCGCGTCACCCTCGGCAGGGCCGGCATCGTGGCCTTTTGTGCCGCCGAAACGGTGGTGGGGTTGATCGCCGGAGCCGGACCAAGCCTTCCGGTGGTGGTCCTGGGCACGGCCGCGTTCCTGCTCGATGCCGTGGACGGACGGGTGGCCAGGTTCACGGGTTGTGCCACGGCCGAGGGTGCGCGCCTGGATTCGGATACGGACGCCGCGCTGGTCCTGGTGCTGTCCTGCGCGGCGGCGGGAAAGTTCGGCCTGTGGCCCCTGGGCATCGGCCTGATGTACTACGCGTTCCTCGCAGCGGCATGGTTCCGGACGTCCCTGAAGAACCCGCTGCCGTCCAGCACCGTACGCAGGGTCATCGGAGCCGCCCAGCCGGCGGCCCTGCTGTTCGCCCTGTTGCCGGCGGTGCCTCCGGCGCTGGGAGCCATGGTGCTCGGGTCGGCGCTTGGGCTGCTGGCCTTTTCATTCGGGCGGGACGTGGTCAAACTGGAACGGCTCCGGGCGAGCCGCGCTTCGGCCGCCGGCTCGCCCGCCACCCGGGCCGGTTCACCCGCAGGAACCTAACGCGGTGCGGGTCTCGGCGCCAGGTCCATCGTCGCCGGGCCCTGGATGACGGTGCCGTCGGCGGAAAACCGCGAGCCGTGGCAGGGGCAGTCCCACGTCGAATCGTCCGCGTTGAACGCGACCGTGCAGCCCAGATGCGTGCAGATGGCCGTGACGGCGAGGAGGTCCCCGGCAGCGCCAGCGTAGACGGCGGTCATTTCGCCGTCGATCTCCACGACGGTGCCTTCGCCGGGTCGCAGCCCGGCGACGACCGGTTGATCCGGCAGCCGGTGTGGGGGTGGCTGGTCCGGTTGCTGGCGCACCCCGCCTGCCTGGCCGGCGGAAGGGCGGTTGGTATCGAATACCGCGGCCCAGGGGTTGTGACGGCCCGACAGGGTGTCGGCCAGGATCAGGGCGGCAGCGGTGCCGTTGGTCAGGCCCCATTTTCGCAGGCCGGTGATCACATGAAGGTGCGCCGCCGTCGGTGTCAAAGTCCCGGCGTAGGGCAACCCGTCGACGGGCATGTTGTCCTGCGTGGACCAGCGGAAGCTGGTCTCCCCGGTGCCGAGGCGTTCCCGGGAGAAAGCCGCGAGGCGGCGGTACCGCTCGGCGGCATCGCTGGCCTCGGCGGCACGGTGCCCCTCGCCGCCCGTGAGAACGAACCGGGAGCCCTCAATGTCGATCGCCAGGATGGAGCGCATCGGCTCGTCGACGCTGATGAAGGTCCCGTCCAGGGGCACGGCAGGTGCCAGGCTGGCAACGACGTAGGAACGGTGCAGGTAGCAGCGCTCGGCAAACAGGCCGGCGTCGCCAACGGGGACGTTGGTGGCAATGATCACCTCGCGCGCCCGGACGGTGCCGCTCCCGGTCTTGACGACGGCGGGCACACCGTCGCGGACCGAGGTGACGCGCGAGTCCTCCAGTACGTGGCTTCCGCTCCCGTCCACGGCGCGGGCGAGGCCTTGGAGGTATTTGACCGCGTGGAGTTGTGCCTGGCCGTCGAACCGGACTGCGCCCCGGGTACCGAACGGCAGCGGCACCTCGGAGGTAAAGACGGCTGGCAGGCCGAGCCGTCCGGCCAGGGCCGCCTCGCCGCGGACCCTGGCGAGGGCGTCGTCGGATTCGGCGTAGGTGTAGTTGGACACCCTGCGGAAGTCGCAGTCGATGCCCTCCTCCGCGACGACACGCGCAATGTGCTCGATGGCGGCCTGGTTGGCCTGCCCGTACGTGCCCGCGACGTCCGGTCCGTGCCGGTCCGCGAGTTCGGTGTAGGCCAGCCGGTGCAGGGAGGTGACTTTGCCGGTGGTGTGCCCAGTGACGCCGGTGCCAATGCGGGCTGCCTCCAGGACCGCGACGGTGCTGCCGGCGCGTTTGAGGGCCAGCGCCGCCGTCAGGCCGGCGATCCCTCCCCCGACGACGGCGACGTCGACCTCAAGATCCGTGTCCAGGGAGGGATAGCGGGTGGTACCGGTTGTGGCGAGCCAGAGCGAAACCTGCCGTCCTTCGAGCCGTTCACCCACGGCGGCGCCTTCTGCTGAACATCCGGGATCAGAGGCCCTCAGTGGCTTCCAGCCGCCCCGAGCGAACCGCATCGGCGAAGGCCTCGTAGTCCTTTTCGTTCTGGTCCGCGTACCGCTCGGAGAAGTCGGTGATGGAGCGTTCGAACTTGTCACTCTTACCGAGGTAGGACGCGATCGCGATGGGGTCGCCGGACCGGGCGTGGGCCCGCGCCAGCGTCCAGCCGCAGGCGTCGGCATAGAAGGTCATGCCGAGCGGCTTCATCCCTTCCACAATGGCTGAGCCCTTCATGTCACGCAGTTGGCGCCAATACAGGTACCGGTTGTCCTGTACCCCCTTGGTCCATCCCAGGAAGATGTCACTCGCGGCCTGCATCATCCGCTGGCCCTGCACCACACGCTCGCCCGGCTGCTTGAACTTGCTCTTCGGTAAGTGGTCCTCGAGCACCGACCTCGTCGCCTCCTTGACCTGAAGAAACAGCGGATCCTGCTCATCCCGGCCCTGGAGCAAGGCGATGAACGCCCGCGTGCCGACACTGCCGACGCCCACGACCTTGCGGGCGACATCGATGACTTCGAAGCGCTCCAGCAAGATTCGTCGGTCATCCGGCAGCGTGGCCCGGTAGGAACGGAGCTGCTCACGAACCGCTTTCTGAATCCCTTCCGCAGACATGCCGAACGATTCACCCAGCTCCCGTGAGGGAATGACGATCGGCGGCTGGCTGACGATCCGGTACTCCCCGTCCACCCGCTCGGCGAGCTTGGAGAGTGCCTGCAGGCTGTCGCGGGTGTGGGCCTTGGCGACGTTCTGTTTCGCCGTCTTTTCCATGCCGTGGGCTGCCTTCTTGAGGGCCTTGCCCTTTTGGGTTGCCACGGCCAGCTCAATGGTTTCCATCAGCTGTTCCTCGGACAGACGGGCGTACCAGATGTCCAGGGTGCCCATCTGTGCGAACTCTGCCATCGCCTCGCGGTAAGCCCGAACGGCGGTGAGTGTCGCGTCGCGCGTTTCTTCCTTGGTGAACGCGTTGTTCCGCGCCGCGATGGTAAAGCTCGCGGCCATGCGTTTGACGTCGTACTCGAATGGGCCGGGCAGAGTTTCGTCGAAATCGTTGAGATCGAACAACAGGGTTCGCTCTGGTGAGGCGAAGACGCCAAAGTTGGATAAATGGGCGTCCCCGCACAGTTGGGACACCAGGCCGGCCCGGGGAGTGTCTTTCAGATCGGTTGACATGATCTTGGCGGCGCCCCGGTAGAACGTGAACGGTGAGACCAGCATCCGGCCGTGCCTCACCGGAACGAGGTCCTGTTCGCGGGTGAGGTTCTGTTCCTCGAGCAGCGCGACCGGATCCGGGCGGTCGGACGCGGGTTTCCACCCAGTGTGGGCGGAGACGGGCGTCTTTTCCCGGCGCCCCTTGCCCTTCGCAGCACGCTCCTCGACACTCGGATGCTTGACTTTTTTGGTCTCGGCCATGATCAGCGACCTCCCTATTAGGTCCGGAACCGCCACCGGCACTGCTTGCCTGGGTCAGTCCCCGCCGAGCGCGCCACTGCGCCTCGGCTCAAGCTACTGCGATTCTGGCCCCGAACCGGCCCATCGTCAACGCGTTGGTGGTGTCTTGCCGAACCCCGCCGCCGCACACCGGAGGCACGTTCGCAGCGCAGCCCCACCGCTGTCCACCGGTTCATCCCGTTCGGGTGATGCCTCCCCTCACTGTGTCGGGTTACGTTGCAAGACGAGTGGGGGTAACCGCGCTCATCGCCAATTCGGCATACGACACCGCAAACCAGATGGAGACATAACCATGGCCGAAGAAGAAGCACCTGTTCTCGCCGTCCTCGCCGACATCACCGCCGTTTCGCTCGAACGCTCCACCCTTGAGCCT
>Ga0247818_10002731_pt1 | contig 11384 bp, 7 predicted proteins | sample 13C_Glucose_Day1_FD_192424 | JGI IMG/M metagenome (GOLD analysis project Ga0247818, IMG submission 192424) | Soil microbial communities from agricultural site in Penn Yan, New York, United States - 13C_Glucose_Day1 | ecosystem: Environmental > Terrestrial > Soil > Agricultural land | place: USA...
GTGCAGGACCCGGAGAACTTCGTCGCCATCGTGATCTTCTTCGCGGTGGCGGTCGCGGTGGCCTCCGTCGTCGACCTCGCGGCCCGCCGTACCCACCAGGCCGCCCGGCTGCGCGCCGAGTCGGAGATCCTCTCCGCCCTCGCCGGGAGCGTCCTGCGGGGCGAGACGGCCCTGGACGCCCTGCTGGACCGGGTGCGCGAGACCTTCGGCATGGAGTCCGTCGCCCTCCTGGAGCGGCAGAGCGACGTCGAGCCGTGGACCTGCGCGGGCTCCGTCGGGCCCGCCCCGGTGGCCCGGCCCGACGACGCGGACGTGGACATGCCCGTCGGCGACCACATGGCCCTGGCGCTCTCCGGCCGGGTCCTGCCCGCCGAGGACCGCCGGGTCCTCGGCGCCTTCGCCGCGCAGGCCGCCGTCGTGCTGGACCGCCAGCGCCTGGTCGGCGAGGCGGAGGCGGCCAGGCGGCTGGCCGAGGGCAACCGCATCAGGACCGCACTCCTCGCCGCCGTCAGCCACGACCTGCGCACCCCGCTGGCCGCCATCAAGGCCGCCGTCAGCTCCCTGCGCTCCGACGACGTCTCCTGGTCCGAGGAGGACGAGGCGGAGCTCCTCGCGGGCATCGAGGACGGCGCCGACCGCCTCGACCACCTGGTCGGCAACCTGCTCGACATGTCACGCCTGCAGACCGGCACGGTCACCCCGCTGATCCGTGAGATCGACCTCGACGAGGTCGTCCCGATGGCGCTCGGCGGCGTACCGGAGGGCAGCGTCGACCTGGACATCCCCGAGACGCTGCCCATGGTCGCCGTGGACCCCGGGCTGCTGGAACGGGCGGTCGCCAACATCGTCGAGAACGCGGTCAAGTACAGCAACGGCCGTGAACGCGTCACCGTCGCCGCCAGCGCCCTCGGCGAGCGTGTCGAGCTGCGGGTGGCCGACCGGGGCCGCGGGGTCCCGGACGAGGCCAAGGAGCGCATCTTCGAGCCCTTCCAGCGGTACGGTGACGCCCCGCGCGGCGCCGGGGTCGGTCTCGGGCTCGCCGTCGCCCGCGGTTTCGTCGAGTCCATGGGCGGCACGCTCGGCGCCGAGGACACCCCCGGCGGCGGGCTCACCATGGTCCTGACGCTCACGGCCGCGCCGGGGCAGGTGCACCCCGGCTCCCTGCATCCCGTGCAGGTCACGTCATGAGGTCCCCGGGGCGTACCCCCGCCCCGTACACGTATTCCGGAAAGGCAGGTCCGAGATGACCCGGGTGCTCGTGGTCGACGACGAGCCGCAGATCGTGCGCGCCCTCGTGATCAACCTGAAGGCGCGCAGGTACGAGGTGGACGCGGCGCCCGACGGGGCGACCGCCCTGCAGCTCGCCGCGGCCCGCCACCCCGACGTGGTCGTCCTCGACCTCGGGCTGCCGGACATGGACGGCGTCGAGGTGATCAAGGGCCTGCGCGGCTGGACCCGGGTGCCGATCCTCGTGCTCTCCGCCCGCCACACCTCCGACGAGAAGGTCGAGGCCCTGGACGCCGGAGCCGACGACTACGTCACCAAGCCGTTCGGCATGGACGAACTGCTGGCACGGCTGCGCGCGGCGGTGCGCAGGGCGGAACCGGTGGGCCCGGACGGCGCCGACGACCAGGTGATCGTCGAGACCGAGGGCTTCACCGTCGACCTGGCGGCGAAGAAGGTCCAGCGCGAAGGCCGCGACGTACGCCTCACCCCCACCGAGTGGCACCTGCTGGAGGTCCTCGTACGCAACGCGGGCCGGCTCGTCAGCCAGAAACAGCTGCTCCAGGAGGTCTGGGGGCCCTCGTACGGCACCGAGACCAACTACCTGCGCGTCTACATGGCCCAGCTGCGCCGCAAGCTCGAGGCGGACCCCTCGCACCCCCGGCACTTCGTCACCGAGCCCGGGATGGGCTATCGCTTCGAGCGCGGGAAGCAGGTTCCCGAATGAGCGCGCAGACAGGAGTTCCCGGCGCGAGGCTTCACTCGTTCGAGTGAGACCCCCGCCACCCCGCCCCTGACACAGGAGACCGGTACGCTTCGGGTATGACCGCTGTTCCCCGATTCGAGAAGCCCGGCAGGACGGACAAGCCGTCCGGCCGCTTCCGACGCATGCTCGACCGGCTGTCCAGCTCCCAGGAGGATCTGGAGTCCGAGGAGCTGCAGGAGGACGCGCACGCTTCGGGGTGCACGCGCATCTCCGAGTGCTCGGACCGGCAGATCGTCAAGGTGACTGGTACCTTGCGGACCGTCACCCTGCGCCCGCGGGCAGGAGTCCCCGCCCTGGAGGCGGAGCTCTTCGACGGCACCGCGCCGCTCGACGTGGTCTGGCTGGGCCGGCGATCCATCGTCGGCATCGAGCCGGGCCGCAAGCTCATCGCGTCGGGCCGTATCGCCATCAGCCACGGTCGCCGGGTGCTGTTCAATCCCAAATACGAACTCCGACCGCTCGGCAAGGAGTAGCCGGTGACGTCTCTCGACAAGCCGACGTCCGACACGGACCAGCCCCACCGCACCGACCAGCAGGCCGACGACGCGAGGGCGGTCACGGAAGCCGCGCTCTTCGAGGCCTTCGGCGGTGTGCGAGGCATGGTGGAGACAGTCCTGCCCGGGCTGCTCTTCGTCACGATCTTCACCATCAACAAGAACCTGACGGCCTCGGCGATCGCCGCGCTGGCCGTCTCCCTGCTCCTCGTCGTCGTACGGCTGCTCCGCAAGGACACCGTCAAGCACGCCTTCAGCGGCGTCTTCGGCGTGGCCTTCGGTGTGCTCTTCGCGAAGATGACGGGCAACGCCAAGGACTTCTACCTGCCGGGCATGATCTACACGCTCGGACTGGCCCTCGCCTACCTCGTCACGACGCTCGCCGGGGTGCCGCTGATCGGGCTGATCCTCGGTCCGGTCTTCAAGGAGAACCTCTCCTGGCGCACCAGGAACCCCGGCCGCAAGAAGGCGTACGCCAAGGCCAGTTACGCCTGGGGACTGATCCTGCTCGCCAAGTGCGCGATCCTCTTCCCGCTGTACTGGTGGGCCGACACCACCGAGCTCGGCTGGGTGCTCGTCGCGCTCAAGATCCCGCCGTTCCTGCTCGCGGTGTACCTGACCTGGGTCTTCCTCGCCAAGGCGCCGCCGCCCATCGACGTGTTCGCCGAGATGGAGGCGGAGGAGCAGGCCGAGAAGGACCGCGAGGCGGCCCGGCGCGCCGAGGCCGCGGAAGTCCGCAACTCCGAGTTCTGACGCACGACGACGCACACCTGCCCCCGCTCAGTCCTCGGCGGGCTCGCGACGGACCGACAGCAGGTCCTCCAGCTGCTCCTCGCGCGCCTGGGCGGCCACGAACAGCAGCTCGTCACCGGCCTCCAGGGTCTCCTCGGGGCTCGGCGTCAGCACACGGGTGCCGCGGATGATCGTGACGAGCGAGGTGTCCTCGGGCCAGTCCACGTCACTCACCCTGATGCCGGCCAGCGCCGACTCCGGGGGCAGCGTCAGCTCGACGAGGTTGGCGTCGCCGTGGCTGAAGCGCAGCAGCCGGACCAGATCACCGACGCTCACCGCCTCCTCGACCAGGGCGGACATCAGCCGCGGGGTGGAGACCGCGACGTCGACACCCCAGGACTCGTTGAACAGCCACTCGTTCTTCGGGTTGTTCACCCGGGCCACGACCCTCGGGACGCCGTACTCGGTCTTCGCGAGCAGCGAGACGACCAGGTTGACCTTGTCGTCACCCGTCGAGGCGATCACGACGTTGCACCGCTGGAGCGCCGCCTCGTCGAGCGAGGTGATCTCGCAGGCGTCCGCGAGGAGCCACTCGGCCATCGGGACCCGCTCCACCGAGATGGCGGTCGGCGCCTTGTCGATCAGCAGTACCTCGTGCCCGTTCTCCAGGAGCTCGGCCGCGATGGAACGCCCCACCGCACCGGCCCCGGCAATCGCGACGCGCATCAGTGACCGCCCTCCTCGGGACCTTCGGCAAAGGCCTCCTCGACCTTCGCGATCTCGTCCGTACGCATCATCACGTGAACGAGGTCGCCCTCCTGCAGAACCGTCTGCGACGTCGGCAGTATGGCCTCACCCAACCGGGTGAGGAAGGCGACACGGACGCCCGTCTCCTCCTGCAGTGTGCTGATCTTGTGCCCGATCCAGGACGGGGTCGTGTGCACCTCGGCGAGCTGCACCCCGCCGCTCGGGTCACGCCACAGCGGCTCCGCGCCCGACGGCAGCAGACGCCGCAGCATCTGGTCGGCCGTCCAGCGGACCGTGGCGACCGTCGGGATGCCCAGCCGCTGATAGACCTCGGCACGCCGGGGGTCGTAGATACGCGCCGCGACGTTCTCGATGCCGAACATCTCGCGCGCCACCCGGGCCGCGATGATGTTGGAGTTGTCACCGCTGCTGACGGCGGCGAACGCTCCGGCCTCCTCGATCCCCGCCTCGCGCAGGGTGTCCTGGTCGAAGCCGACCCCGCTGACACGCCGGCCGCCGAACCCGGCACCGAGGCGCCGGAACGCCGTCGGGTCCTGGTCGATCACGGCGACCGTGTGCCCCTGCTGTTCCAGGGTCTGCGCGAGAGCGGCTCCGACACGCCCGCAGCCCATGATGACGATGTGCACCTTGCGCCTACCTCGCCGTCCTGGTCATCCGGATGACCTGCGAAAACACCCTGCTCACACTTCTCTCTCAGCTTGCGGGGCAAACAATGGGGCAACCACTTCCGTCGTTGCCCGGGGATGAGCTTATGCGGCCGTGCCCGCACCGCCTCATCCGAGTGTGCGTATCCCACGGCCCGATGAGCAAAGGGGGGCGGCCGACGGAGAACCGGCACCCTTCGGCGGGTGGGCCCGCCCACTCCCCGGCACCGGGGCCCCCAGCTCCCGTACCGCAAGGATTTCGTTAAGGATTCCATGGACTTTTGCGGTGAGGGCGGGTGATTATGAAGGTTTTCCGGTTGCGGAGCGGGTGGTGACGCTCTGGCGTGTCTCGCCAGCGCTTACGATCCTCTGCGTGTCCAAACTGACCGACGTGCCCAAACGGATCCTGATCGGCCGGGCGCTGCGCAGCGACAAGCTGGGGGAAACGCTCCTCCCCAAGCGCATCGCGCTCCCCGTCTTCGCGTCCGACCCGCTGTCCTCCGTTGCGTACGCACCAGGAGAAGTCCTCCTCGTGCTCTCCATCGCGGGTGTGTCGGCGTACCACTTCAGCCCGTGGATCGCGCTCGCGGTCGTGGTCCTGATGTTCACCGTCGTCGCCTCGTACCGGCAGAACGTGCGCGCGTACCCGAGCGGAGGCGGCGACTACGAGGTCGCCAACACCAACCTGGGCCCCAAGGCCGGTCTGACCGTCGCCAGCGCCCTCCTCGTCGACTACGTCCTGACCGTCGCGGTGTCGATCTCCTCCGGCGTGGAGAACCTCGGCTCCGCCGTCCCCTTCGTCGTCGAGCACAAGACGTTCTGCGCCATCGGGGCCATCGTCCTGCTGACGCTCATGAACCTGCGGGGCGTCAAGGAGTCCGGCAAGCTCTTCGCGATCCCCACCTACCTGTTCGTGGCCGGCGTCTTCGCCATGATCCTCTGGGGTGCGTTCCGCGGGCTGGTCCTCGGCGACACCATGCACGCCCCCACCTCCGACTACGAGATCAAGCCGGAGCACCAGGGCCTCGCGGGCTTCGCGCTCGTGTTCCTGCTGCTGCGCGCCTTCTCCTCCGGCTGCGCGGCCCTGACCGGCGTCGAGGCGATCAGCAACGGCGTGCCCGCCTTCCGCAAGCCGAAGAGCAAGAACGCCGCGACCACCCTCGCGGCGATGGGGCTCCTGGCAGTCACCATGTTCTGCGGCATCATCGGCCTCGCCATGGCCACCGACGTGAAGATGGCGGAGAACCCGGCGAAGGACCTGATCCACAACGGCGCCGCCGTCGGCGCGAGCTTCGTCCAGGACCCCGTGATCTCGCAGGTCGCCGCAGCCGTCTTCGGCGACGGTACGTTCTTCTTCGTCTTTCTGGCGGCGGCCACCGCCCTCGTGCTCTTCCTGGCCGCCAACACCGCGTACAACGGCTTCCCGCTGCTCGGCTCGATCCTCGCGCAGGACCGTTACCTCCCTCGCCAGCTGCACACCCGCGGCGACCGGCTCGCCTTCTCCAACGGCATCGTGCTGCTGGCCGGGGCCGCGATCCTGCTCGTGTGGATCTACGGGGCCGACTCGACCCGGCTGATCCAGCTCTACATCGTCGGCGTCTTCGTCTCCTTCACCCTCAGCCAGACCGGCATGGTGCGGCACTGGAACCGTCATCTGCGTACCGAGAAGGACCCGGCGGTGCGGCGGCACATGATCCGCTCGCGCGCGATCAACACCTTCGGGGCGTTCTTCACCGGGCTCGTCCTGGTCGTGGTCCTGGCCACCAAGTTCACCCACGGTGCCTGGGTCGCGCTGCTCGGCATGGTGATCTTCTTCGGCACGATGACCGCGATCCGCCGGCACTACGACCGGGTCGCGGAGGAGATCGCCGCCGGCGACACCCCGTCCGACGACACCGTCAGGCCCTCGCGCGTCCACTCGATCGTCCTGGTCTCCCGCATCCACCGCCCCACGCTGCGCGCGCTCGCGTACGCCAAGCTGGTGCGCTCGGACCAGCTGGAGGCCCTCTCCATCAGCGTCGACCCGGACGAGACCAAGGCTCTCAGGGAGGACTGGGAGAGGCGTGGCATCGACATCCCGCTCAAGATCCTCGACTCGCCGTACCGCGAGGTCACCCGCCCGGTGATCGAGTACGTGAAGAGCCTGCGCAAGGACCGCCCCCGCGACGTGATCAGCGTCTACATCCCGGAGTACGTGGTCGGCCACTGGTACGAGCATCTGCTGCACAACCAGAGCGCGCTGCGGCTGAAGGGCCGACTCCTGTTCACCCCGGGCGTGATGGTGACCTCGGTGCCGTACCAGCTGGAGTCCTCCGAGGCCGCGAAGGTGCGCGCCAGGAGGCGCGCGGACTGGAACGCGCCGGGCTCGGTGCGCCGTGGTCCCGTCGAGCGGCGGAACCAGAAGGAGTCCGGCACCAAGAGCTGACGCGGGCGATCCCGCTCGTGGTGAGCGGTCGGCCGACACCCACGTAGACTCGTAGGTTGTTGTCCGGCCGCTTCGCGGTTCCCGGGTTCCGGTGCACACCGGCTCCCCGTGGTCCCGTCTCCGGCCCGCCGTTCACGGTCACCCGTTTCCCTGATCTCTGGAGCCACCCCCTCATGCAGAACGAATCCATCTCGTCGCGGACCGGGGAGCATCAGGCCGGGGAGAAGCAGGCCGCGGCGCCGCAGGCCGGGGAATCGCTGATCGGGACGGAGTACGAGGTCGAGGTCGGCCCCGTCGCCCACGGCGGCCACTGCATCGCCCGCACCGCCGAGGGCCAGGTCCTCTTCGTACGCCACACCCTTCCCGGCGAGAAGGTCGTGGCGCGGGTCACCGAGGGCGAGGTCGGCTCACGCTTCCTGCGCGCCGACGCGATCACGGTCGTCGAGGCCTCCAAGGACCGTGTCGAGGCCCCCTGCCCGTACGCCGGACCCGGCAAGTGCGGCGGCTGCGACTGGCAGCACGCCAAGCCGGGCGCACAGCGCCGCCTCAAGGGCGAAGTGATCGCCGAGCAGCTCATGCGCCTCGCGGGCCTCACCCCCGAGGAGGCCGGCTGGGACGGCACGGTCATGCCCGCCGAGGGCGACAAGCTCCCGCCGGGCGAGGTCCCGGCCTGGCGCACGCGCGTCCAGTACGCGATCGACGAGGACGGCCGGGTCGGGCTGCGCAAGCACCGGTCGCACGACGTCGAGGTCATCGACGAGTGCCTGATCGCCGCCCCGGGCGTGTCCGAACTCGGCATCGAGAAGCAGGACTGGCCGCAGATGGCCGCGGTGGAGGCCATCGCCGCCACCGGCTCCCACGACCGCCAGGTCATCCTGACCCCGCGTGAGGGAGGCCGGCTCCCGCTGGTCGAGCTGGACAAGCCCGTCTCCGTGATGCGCGTCGAGGAGAAGGACGGCGGCGTCCACCGCGTCCACGGCCGCGCCTTCGTACGCGAGCGCGCCGACGACCGTACGTACCGCGTCGGCTCGGGCGGCTTCTGGCAGGTCCACCCGCAGGCGGCCGACACGCTGGTCCGCGCGGTCATGCAGGGCCTGCTGCCCCGCAAGAGCGACATGGCGCTGGACCTCTACTGCGGCGTGGGCCTGTTCGCCGGCGCCATCGGCCAGCGCATCGGCGAGAAGGGCGCGGTGCTGGGCATCGAGTCCGGCAAACGCGCTGTCGAGGACGCCCGGCACAACCTGAAGGACCTGGACCGGGTCCGCATCGAGCACGGAAAGGTCGACCAGGTCCTGCCGCGCACGGGCATCACCGACGTCGACCTGATCGTCCTGGACCCGCCGCGCGCGGGCGCCGGCAAGGCCACCGTCAAGCACCTGTCCTCTCTGGGCGCGCGCCGCATCGCCTACGTGGCGTGCGACCCGGCGGCGCTGGCCCGGGACATCGCGTACTTCCGGGAGGGCGGGTACAGGGTGCGGACGCTGAGGGCGTTCGACCTGTTCCCGATGACTTCGCACGTTGAGTGCGTGGCGATTTTGGAGCCTGCGGCAAAGGGCGTCTGACCTGCTGTTTTGTGGTTTGGATGGGTCGCTTGACATGTTTCACTCCGCGCAACGGGTCGAGTAGGCGGCATGTCCCTTTCAGGCCATCTCACCTGCGGCTTTGCGTGGGGCGGGAGTGTAGCGGCGACGTCCTCAAATCCCTTCCGGAATATCTTGACGCTCGGATGACGCTCGCAGCGGAAGTAAAATCTGCCGCATTCCTTCGGCCATTGCTGTGCTCGAGGTATCCGCACGAGGAGGAGTCTGCCCGCACGGTGTGGGACTCCTGGTGTCGGCAGTCGCATGGCCCGGGCGGCTGTGGCGCTGCTGCACTCCGTTGGTGATGCTCTGGTCGTTTGCCGAGCGCGTGTCGCTTGCCGCTTCCTGACGTCGGAGTCGTGAGGTCGGATTGGGGTTGCAGCCGAGCACGCATCACCACTGGCTGGCACAGATCTTCCCGCCCAGCCAGCCGTTGTCTCGGGATCCACGACATCAGCGCTGGTCCGGCCGACGCGTCCAACCTCCGCAAGCTGGCTGAGAGGTAGATGGCTGCACTGGGCTTCCCCGCGCGCCGTCCCGCTGCCGCCCCTCAGATGCAGCAGGCGACTCGGCCCGCTGGTTGCGGACCCTGCGGAAGATAGGGGTGGGTGAGAGTGGGCACTAACCGCGCCCGCTCCAACCGGTAATCGATCCCTCCGCCACGCGACGCGGACCCATGCGTGCGTGCAGCCGCCACCGGGCCCGTGACCTCGGGCCTGTTCGCTTCGCCGATGGCCGGCAAGAACGTGCAAGTCGTGGACTCATAGCGACGCTCGGCAGTCACAGAACTATCCCGGTCCGCGTGGTGGTTGAGCCTTGCCACGAGTCGAGTCTGGCGCTGCCGAGGAAGGGGTAGGGCCAGAACCTCAAGCTTCCCGGCCTCCTCTTGTGGTGCTCGACTGCTGCACAATCGTGAAGATCTCGTGTGGCCTCTTCACGAAGGGGCTTCCGAATGCTGCAACCTGCAGGGCAACGCCCTCCGTTGGCCCGCTCAAGGCCCTCGCAAACGTGACTTCAATCACGGGACGGTCGTCCGGTTTGGCGCGTGACGCCAGCATTTTCCCTCTGGATATTCACCTGCCCACTACATAAAGTCCCCATCAGGTCCCGCTCTCAGTGGATCTTCATCTCCTTGGAGCCGGGGTGGGTTTTGTGTGGAGTCATGTGTCTCGCCGACGTCGGGCGATGGCCGCAACTGCGCTGCTCAGCATGGTTGTCGTGATGCTGCCAACTTCGACAGCTGCTTCCTCCGGGAGCGCCCTTGCGGCCGAGGCAACCGCATCCGAACCTGACGCTGGAGAGGCAGGCGTAGCCGCCGCGAGAGCCGCCGCAAAACGAACCGGCCAGCCGGTTGAGGTCCTGTCACTGAGAGCCGAGAGCAGCGATGTCTTCGCCACCAGTGACGGAAACCTGGAAGCGCGCGAGTACCTACGTCCTGTGCGCGCCCGTGTGGACGGCGAGTGGAAGCCTGTCGACACCGACCTGGCGCAAGCCGGTGGAGGTGGAGTCGCACCCGAGGTCACTACGGTCGGCCTGACGTTTTCCGGCGGTGGCGACATGCCTCTGGTGAAGATGACGAAAGCAGGCCGCGAGCTTGCTCTGTCGTGGCCGGGAGAACTGCCGGCACCTGAACTGAACGGTGCGACTGCCACCTACCGCGATGTGCTCCCGGACGTGGACCTGCGAATGCAGGCGCAGGAAGACGGCTTCACTCAACTCCTGGTGGTCAAGACCGCGGCTGCGGCAGAGAACGAGGCGCTGTCGAAGCTGCGTCTGCAGCTTGCCGCTGAGGGCATGGACGTCAACGAGACGCAGGACGGGGGTCTCGAGGCGGTCGACAAGGGCGCGCAGGGGGCAGTCTTCGCCGCCCCGAAGCCGATGATGTGGGATTCCAGTACGGGACCTGCCGCAGCAACGGCCAAGGGCGCCGAAGACGTGCCTGAACGCGAAGCGCGAGCCGCTGCCGCTGATGCAGCATCGTCGACGGAACCAGCGGCGGGGGAGTCGGGAGCGCTCGCACCGGTGGACGTGGATGTGCCGGCCGGCGGCGACGAACTGGTACTGACGCCGAACGCCGAACTGCTGCGGGGCCCGGACACCACATACCCAGTGTTCATCGATCCGCAGTGGTACTCACCCAGAGCATCGTCATGGACGATGGCATCCAAGTACTGGGCATCGTCGCCGCAGTGGAAGTTCAACGGCGAGTCCACGTCAGGCATGGGCTACTGCAACTGGTCCTACTGCGCTCCGCACGACACCAAGCGGATCTTCTATCAGATACCGACGTCGAAGTTCGCGGGCAAGTCGATCCTCTCGGCGGAGTTCGTAGTCCGGAACACCTGGTCCGCTTCTTGCTCGGATCGGAGCGTCGAGCTGTGGAGGACGAAGGGCATCTCCTCGTCGACGACCTGGAACTCGCAGAACGCTTCAGGGTTCTGGATCGAGAAACTGACATCCTCGTCCTTCGCGTACGGCTACGACGGCTGCGCTGCCAAGGACGCAGAGTTCAACGTGCGCACCGCGGTGCAGAAGGCGGCCAACGACAAGGCGTCCTCGCTCACGTTCGGGTTGCAAGCTGCCAGCGAGACCGACGGCTACGCCTGGAAGCGCTTCTCCGACAAGGCATTCCTCCGGGTCAAGTACAACCTTGCGCCGACACAGGTCAAGATGTCCCAGCTCACCATGGAATACGGGGGCACCTGCAAGCGACCGGAGAGCGCCCCGCGTGTCCGCACCCTCGGCAAGGTG
>Ga0247818_10002732_pt1 | contig 11382 bp, 3 predicted proteins | sample 13C_Glucose_Day1_FD_192424 | JGI IMG/M metagenome (GOLD analysis project Ga0247818, IMG submission 192424) | Soil microbial communities from agricultural site in Penn Yan, New York, United States - 13C_Glucose_Day1 | ecosystem: Environmental > Terrestrial > Soil > Agricultural land | place: USA...
GCCGCCCCGGCCTGGCCGCAGAGAAAGTTCGCGGCGGAGTTAAACACTGCCCAGCCGCTGTCACGCAGCAAGGCCCAGCGTCGTTCAGCGTCGGACTGGGACTGCCGGTCGGCGAGTTCGGCCATGGCCAGTGCATGGGTCTTGAACAGCACCGGAAAAACGTCGCCGGCCAGTTCAGTGGATGAGAGTTCGACCGGGCCAGCCCAGTCCACGGTTGTCCAGGGTTCGGAGAGCAATTGCGCGCCCAGCCACAGACTGGGCAGACCGACGGGAAAGGTGTATTGGGCGTATTTGAACCGGGTGGCCGAGTCGGGCAGCCATGCCAGTACCGAGTCCCGCAGTTCGCCGGGCTGATGCAAGGCATACAGCAGGTTTTGCGGTGAAGGAAATTGCAGCAACGGCTGGTCGAGCAACGGGCGATACAACAGGCACGGCCCGGCTTCTGGCTGACGCGGGGCGATGATGAACATGTTGGCGACGGTGTCGCCATCGGTTGACCCGGAATGGACGAACGTCAGGGGGCGGATGACCACGGGTTGCAGGTGACCGGGTGTCGGCTTGAGCCATTCGCGGATGTAGCGATAACCCAGCTCATCAAAACCGCCGATGCGGCGGATCTTGCATTCCAGCGCAATCAACGGCAGCAGGGCGCGCAATTGGCTGATGTAAAAATGCTGCTGCAAGGGTGCCTGTACCGGATCATCGATCAGCTTGTCCTTGATCAGTTTGGGATAGCCCTCACCGATGTCGACTTTGCTCGCCATCTTCGTCAGGTACGCCACGTCCAGCCAGTCCGGGACTGGTTGTGGCGGGCTGAATTGAAGAGTGGCCAGATACGGCGCGGAATTTTGCAAGGCGTATTCGCCCAGGGTTTCGGTATGGATGTCGTGCGGATTGGGCAGCGTCAAACCACCGGATTCGAAGCTGTTGGTGATGGTGATTTGCAGACTGTCCAGGGGCAGATCGGCGGCAGATGCCTTATCGGCAATGATCGCTTCGCGCATGCGGTTCTGGGCATAGGTGGCAATCGGCAGAATGCGGAACATTTTCTTGTCGGTCTGCTTGTACAACATGCCCAATGCATTGATGGACTGACTGTACTGATCCAGGTCGGCAGCCGAAGCACCAAACAGCCAGTCGGGAATGGATTCATCAAGGTCGGTGAGCACGTTTTTATCCGCATCACTGGCATGCTCGACTATCGGAGCGGAGCTGATGCCATCATCCACTTCGGCGGCGAGGCCTTCCTGGCTGATTGCCGAAATAGCATCGAGCTGACTAGCGATCAGGGCCCAGGCCATGTGGTCGAAAAAATTACCCTCGGGCTCGAACAGTTGCCATTGCAGCTTCTGTCCGGCCGGTAGTGTGTCGATACGGTCCGGCAATGAAGCGCCGAGTGTTTCCAGGGATTCGAACGCCTCATAGCCTTTTTCCACGGTGTACATCATCACCAAATCACGCTGTTTATAGCGCCCGATGACCACGGCGGCACCGGCCAGGATCAAGTGTTTGATGTTGCCCTTGTCGTCGACCGAATCAATGTCGATCAGGCAAACCTGGATGGCCGAGAGCGTTTTATCGTGGGTTTGACGCACCTGTTTATCGGGATGAAGCGAGATCGCCCGCGCAACCAGACACTGGTCATCATCCCAACCATCAGCGCTCTGCACATCGAGGGTTTTGCGCAACGCATTGGACAGTTCCTGCCAATGCGGTAGCTGATGCCGGGTACTGTTCCAATAATCCAGTTGTCGTTCCCCGAAGGCCACGAACAGCAGGGGTGCGTAGTCATTGAGCATCCTGGCTATGGCTTCGATGTCGATGTCCAGATGCACCACTGGCGTGGACTGGGGATTGAATGTCAGGAAGTGCTCGCCTTCGAGATAGTTGGCGCTGGAAGAGCTGAAGAATAGCCGTACCAGCGCCTGGGTCAGGGATTCAAACCGGGTAGGCAGGGCCACGAGCTGACCGTCGAGCAATTGCCATTGAGGTGTGCCGATCATGGTCAGATCGGGGTCGATATGCCGACCTGGATACAGCACCTGCAGCGCGCGGCGCAATATTTCGGCGGCGACGTCATCGACCCTGGGGCCGCGACTGGTCTGGTGAATGATCTGGCTCTTTTTTAGTAATCCGTGGGTTTCGGAGTTCTCTGAAGTTTCAGTCATCGTCATTTTCCTTTTTGACGTCCGGGCTTATGAGAAGAACAGCGAGCGCGCCAGCTGCGGGCTGATTTCGCTGCGATAGATGGCGATTATTTGTGGGTTGGTAGTGGCCGAGCGCAGATCGAATGCACCGGCCATCAGCCGTTGATCCAGCAGTTTCAGATGGGCTGCAGTGAACATGTCGACCGGTGCGTCCAGGCTGGCGTAATGGAAATGCGCGTACCAAAGCGCTTTCCCGGTGCGACGCTCGCGAATTTCGTATTCCTGTAAGTAATCCCGGCGCGGGCCCTTGAGGCGACGTCGATCACCGGACGCCACAATGTCGATTTCGTCTTTGCTCAATAGCCATTCGACACGGGCTGCGGTGGGCGGTTGTTGTTTGATCATCTCGACCCGTATCCGGTGACCTTCGGCGTACAGCCGGTCACGGGCCTCGTTCAGTTGCGCGATCACGGTCGGAGGCTCGTCGGTTGTATTCGCCCGGAGCCGGGCCTGCTCCAGGTTCCTGGCACTTTCGTCGAGCTGGTCGGCTTTCTGTTGGAACAACTCTTCGATTTCAACTGGAATGCGGCCAGGTTTTTTTGCGCTCGCCTCGGTTTGTTGAATGAAGTTTTCCACTCCGTCGAGCTGCGTCTGGCCTTGAGCGATTTGCGTGTCGAGATCCGGTAATTTTGCCGTCGGGCGGCGTCTGGGTTGGATTCGCTCAACCCAGACGCCTGGGGTTTTCTCGTGAAAAGTGGCGATCACATTGCCGGTCATGGGCGCTTTCACATCCAGCAATATCGGTTGTCCCGGAGCCGATGGGCGTACTTCGCCAACCACTGTGCCTTTGAAGCGGGTTTTGATCACCCGTTTACGCGATGGTGGAGCAGGCCTCGAGGGGCCGGGTCTAGGTTCCAGTGGTCGCTGCTCCAGCAGAAACTGCGCCAGATACTTTTCGGTTTGCTGCTGGAATTCGCTGACTCGGCTACGTACCTGATTGAGCGGCTGCTCAAGTACCGAGTCCTTGTGAGTGAGGCCGAAATCTTCGAATGACTGGTCGATGGCGGCAAACTGTTCGAGCATGCCATTGAGGCCTTCGATATGTTCGCTCGCCACCAGACTGCCTTCTTCCAGAATCAGGTCCTGAGAGGTCTGGATGACCAGGTTGGTAGTGTCGAGCAGGCGTACGAATTCACTTAGAGCCTGATCCAGTGCAGCCGTTTTTCCCTCTTTCAGGCAGACATCGCGAGCCAGGGAAACTTGAAGAGCCTTGAGATCGTTGAGGCTGAAATCGGGCAGTTTCTTGCGGTAGGTGTTGGCGATTTCGGCGGCACTTTTGCCCAGCAGGCTCAGCTCCTGGAGACGCGATTGAGCGAACTCGATTTTGCTGATCATGCCCTCGGTTAAATCGAACATTTTCTGGTACGTCTTGCGGTCGCCGGTACCGCCGGTCACTTCTTCCGCTGCCAGCAACTCCAGGGTTTCGCTCAGGGTCTGAGTAAAGGCTGGGTCGCGCTGATCGAGCCATGTCTGGTTGAAGAACAGCTGGGTACCGAGCATTTCAGCCATGGCGGCCCGGTAGTTGGGAACCGTATCGAACTGATTCAGCGCTTTCAGCTGTTCAATGGGGGTGGCGTATTCCCGGGTACGGCGATCGAGCGCTTCAAGAAACTTGGCTTGCTCGGTGAGCAGTGCATCGCCGCTGAGCGAATTCATGGCGCTGTGTGCGTCCGACAGCTCTTTGCGCGCCCGTTCGCGCTCGTTATCGAATTCGGCCAGTTGCTTTACAAGTTCAGCGATGCGTTCGAGATTTTTTTGTTTCTGAGCCCTGCGGCGACTCGACAAGCCGCCGCCCCGCAGTCGCAAGCGGGTGTCGACGAACCACTGGCCCTGTTGATTGCTGATCAACGCCGGGCCGGTGCGCACGGGTTTTTGTCCCGAGTCGATCATTGAAACGTCACCGGTTTCCTCGACGGCCACTTCGAACCAGCGCTCGCCTACAGGGGCGTAGTATTTCTGTTCGTGACGATAGAGGTGGCGGTAGAGACCGGTGTCTCTGGTGGGGGGAGTGAGCTGCTCGGGTCGGGTGATCGCAAAGGTATCCAGGGTTTTGCTGAGGCTCAGGGCGGTGTCGGTCTTCAATGACGTGTGATGCTGCGCAGGATGCTCGCCGACCACATCTGGCTGTTGAACGATGCTCACCGGGGTCGCTGCCGGTTCTTCCTTGATCTCGGTAGCGACGGTTTTGGACGTTTTTTCCTCGATTCTGCGGGCTGTCGAGTTGCGTGTGCTGGCGTGGTGGGCGAGGACCATGGCCAGGGTCAGCAACAGATCGGTCATCGCGGTTTTCTGGAGCTCGCCGTCGCCTGCTTCACCGGCATCCACAGTTTGTTGCAAATCATCCAGCACCTGCCAGATCCAGGCGGCCGTTCCGACCGTGCGACCGAGGAACGGCAGTGCCGCGTTGAAAATCATCCATCCTGCGTGCTTGAAGGTCTCCCAGCGATTCTGCGCATTGGACACCGATTGTCGCTGCGCCAGTTCGACCATTGCATTGACGTTGGCCTTGAACAAGGAAGCCAGGTAATCCGTGGCGAGGACCCCGGAGCCCAAGGAGAGCGCACCGCTCATTTGCAGGGAGGTCAGCGGGTCGGCCAGGAGCTGTGAGAGCGTCCAGACGGAAGGCCGGTCGTCGGTGAACACATAGTTGGCGTAATTGGCGCGTGCGTCGTCCGGCAGCCAGGCGAGTACCGATTGGCGCAAGCTTGGGGAATGCTTGATGGCATAGACCAGGTTGGCCGGTGTCGGGAATTGGCTCAATGGCCGGTCGAGCAATGGCCGGTAGAGCAGACACGGCCCCTTATCCATCTGCCGGGGCCCGATGACGAACATGTTGGCCACTTCGTCCGTAGAGCTACCCACGCGCCAGCCGGGCTTGAAGGCCAGCGGGCGAATGACAATCTCCTGGCCATCCACCCGGCGCTTGGCGTCGAGTACCTGAACGACGGCCGCGACGTAGCGGTAACCCAATTCGTCGATCCCGTTCTGCGCGCGGATTTTCTGCTGCAAGGCCAGCAACGGCAACTCCACGCGCAGTCGGCTGGTGAACAGGTTTTGGCGTCGCAGGCTTTCAAGGGGGTCGTCGAGCAGCTTGCTTTTGATCAGCTGCGGGTAGGTCTTGCCGATGTCGACGCTGCCGATCAACGTTTCCAGATAAGTCGCCGTCAACCATGCCGGAAGCGTTGCGCCGCTGGTGCTGCGCACGGATTTGTCGCCCAGCGGCAGGGCAATCAGGTTTTGCAGCGCCAGATCCACCAGGCTCAGAATGGTGCGCTGAGACCCCACCGGCGGGGTAAAACTGCCCCAGACCACCACGCTGTCGACCACGATTTCAATCTCGGCCAGATTCAACTTTTCGGCATCGGCATGCTGCTTGAGCATGGCTTCGCGCAACTTATCCAGGGCAAATTCGCGGATCGGTTTGATGCCGTCCTGAAAAGACTTCTCGGCGTTCTGGCTTTGCACTTGCGCCAGCTCCATCAAATGACGGCTGTACGCGGTGAGGTCGCTGGGTGAAGCGTTGTCCATCCAGTCCGGCAGAGCTTGCTCGACCCGGTTGAACCGCGAAGGCGCCTGTTTGTCCGTCGGGTCGAGTTCGTTGTTCGTGCGGCTGATGTGCGGTGCCAGGTCGGGATTCGGTGTCGAGGCATTGGCCAACGCGCCAATCGAGTCGGTTTGCAGGGCGATCAGGTTGCACGCCAAATGATCGAAATAATTGCCCTCGGGTTCGATCAGACGCCATTGCAAGGTGTTGCCCGGCGTTGACTCATCGACATAGGTCTTCAAGGACTCGCCCAGTTCCTGCATTGAGTCGTAGGTCTCGAAACCACGGGTGATCGTGTGACAGAGGATCAGGGTACGCGAGCCGACGGTGCCGATCAGTACCGCCATGTCGAGGATGTTGAGGTGAGTCGAGGCACCTTCCTTCGTGCAATCGAGGTCAATCAGACAGGCACGCGAGCGAAAACGGTCATGAGGTGCGCGGGTGGTTTTCTCCGGGTAGGAGAACAGGTTGCGCGCCATGGCGCACAGATCGTTGCTCCACTGCGGATTCGTCTCGATGTCCCACAGGTCGCGCAGGGACTTGGACAATCCCTGCCAGCGCGGTGTCGAGGCGCGGGTGAACTGGTTCCAGTATTCGACCTGCTGTTCTTGAAACGCGACGAACAGTAAAGGCGCGAGCTCATTGAGCAGCCTGGCGATGGCGTCGATGCTGACGGGCAGTTGCGCCGGCGTTTGTTCCTGAGGTTGCAGGGTGAGGTAGTGCTCGCCATCGAGGTAAACCACCGGCGTACCCGCTACGCCGTGGCGCACCAGGGCATCGGTCAAGGATTCGAAGTAACGCGGCCCGGGGACGACGCGTTGGTCATGAAAAGTCCAGGTCGGCGTCACCACCATCGCCAGCCGAGGGTCGATCGAGAGTTGCGGGTACAGGATATTCAGCGCGGGTTGCAGGGCATGGGTGGCCACTTCCCTGATCGAGGGGCCGGCCACCAATTGGGTCAGCAGGGCCTCCTGATCGCGGGAAAGGCCGGGGTCAGTAGTGGAGTTGGAAGTATCTGTCATGGTCACATCCTTTGTGAGGGCAGCAGGCACCGTGGAAGGCTCGGTGCGCAATCCTTTGCAAGGTAGTGACGGGCAGAGTGGCAATGGCGGTAAATAAATATTGCGGGCAAAAAAAGACCTGCGCGAGCGCAGGTCCTGGTGACGGCGTGGAATCAGGTGCCGGACTTGATCATTGATTTAATTCCTCATTGAGCGCTTTCAAAACCTTCAAGAACGTTCACGGCATTGATGCCGATTTCTTCGACCGCGTAACCGCCTTCCATCACGAACAGCGTCGGCACGCCGAGCTTGGCGATGCGCTTGCCCATGGCCAGATAATCCGGGCTGTCGAGCTTGAATTGCGAGATCGGGTCGTCCTTGAAGGTGTCGACGCCGAGGGACACGACGACGATGTCGGCACCGTAGCTTTCTATCTCTTTGCAGGCTTGTTCCAGCGCTGCGCTCCAGGTGTCCCAGCCGCTGCCGGCAGGCAATGGATAGTTGAAGTTGAAGCCTTCACCGGCGCCTTCGCCCAGCTCGTCTTCATAGCCGAGGAAGAACGGAAACTCGGCTTCCGGGTGGCCATGGATCGAGGTGAACAGCACGTCGCTGCGCTCGTAGAAAATCGATTGGGTGCCGTTGCCGTGGTGGTAGTCGACGTCGAGGATCGCGACTTTTTTGTGGCCCTGATCGAGGAAGGCCTGGGCAGCAATGGCGGCGTTGTTGAGGTAGCAATAACCGCCCATCAAGTCGCCAGCGGCGTGGTGTCCCGGTGGACGGCACAGGGCGAAGGCACTGCGGGCGCCGCGCTGGATTTCCGCTTGTGCGGTCAACGCCACTTGCGCCGCGCTGTATGCCGCTTGCCAGGTGCCGGCGGTGATCGGTGCGCCGCCGTCGAAGCTGTAATAGCCGAGTTCGCCGTGCAGGCTGGTGGGTTTGATGCGACGCAGGGTGCGAGCCGGCCACGTGTAAGGCAGCAAGTCACCGTCAGTGTTGAACTCGGTCCAACGGGCCCAGGCACCCTTGAAGAAGTCGAGGTAGTCGCGGCTGTGGATGCGCGCGATTGGCTCCAGGCCGAAATCCTTCGGTGCTTCGACGGGGCCGAGATTCTGCTTTTGCACCCGTGACAACACGTGGTCAGCACGGGATGGCATCTCGAAGCAGGGCTTGAGTTGCCCGTCGATGAGTTCGCAACGACCGTGGTGCAGGTGGTGATCGTCCGAGTAGATCGTCAGCATGTTGTTGTTCTCCGCAGGCGGGTTCGGTTGCACACAGTCTTGCGTCGCGGATGGTTTTGGAGAACGGCAGGAAAGGCCAAAATGGGATCGATATGGCCAAAACATTTGACCGAAATTCGCCCCTAGGTCATGCAAAACACGTCCCCATTGTAGGAGCCGGCTTGCTGGCGAAGCGATTTTCGAATCAATGAATAGCGGTCGGATGTAACGGCCTCATCGCCAGCAAGCCGGCTCCTACAAGGGCCGGTGTTGGGGGCGGAATTGGCTGGGCGCTACTCCGCTCCAGCGCACAAACGCGTGGCGGAAACTGGCGGTCTCGCTGAAGCCCAAGGCTTCGGCGATCTGGTAGATCGGTAACCGATCTTCGCAGAGCATTTGTTTGGCCTGCTCGAAGCGCAGTTCGTCGAGCAGCTCCTGATAACTGCAACCCAGATCTTTCAGATGCCGACGCAATGTACGCGCCGAACAATTCATCTGCTCGGCCAGGCCTTCGAGCCCTGGCGCCGCGTTCAATTGTGCGCTGAGCAACTGTCGAATCCGCCCCAGCCACGCCTGGCGCCCGGTGAATTCGAGGTTCTGTTTGCGGCAGCGTTCGGCCATGGCTTGATGGGTGATGACGTCGGCCAGTGGCAATGGCTGGTCGAGCCAGCGCTTGTCGAAGGCAAAGGCGTTGTCCCGTGCCCCGAAGTGCAGCGGGCAATTGAAATGTTCGGCGTAGGTCGCCTCATAGTCGGGCGCAGCGTGCTCGAAGCGTGCGGCCAGTAGCGGTAATGAATGCCCGAGCAGGTCGTCACAGGTGACCTTCAGCGAAACCAGGCAAAACTCGGCGTTGAACACGGCCATTGCCGGGCTCTCGCGATAATCGGCAGCCACGAACCAGATACGTTCGCCATCGTCTTCCAGGCTTAGTTCGAAAACTGTTCCCAGCAACGCCGGATAGCGTATCGCCAAACGCAAGGCGTCACCGAAGGTGGCACTGGTGAGCAATGCGTAACCGAGCATGCCGTAACAGGAAACGTGCATCCGCCGACCCAACTCCAGGCCGATGTCACGCTTGAGCGCGACGGCATTGGCACAGACCTGCATCTCTTGATTGGTGGTGATGCGCGTGTCGGCACGGTTCAGATCCGCAGCGCTGATGCCACTTCCGGCCAACAACGCATCGCTGGACAGACCCTCGGCCTTGAAGGCATCGAGCACCAGCGAAACGGCGTTGAGCGTTGTGAGGTGTGAGTGAAGCATGGGCAGTACCCGTCATTTGTTTGATCGGGACGGAGCAAGTAGCGTGCCGTGATTCAACGCCCTCACTTTCGCAAGGGCGCCTGAACGTCAGCAAAAGCCAACACCCGGGATGCTTCAGGTCGTGCTGAAAAACAGCCGCTTGGCCTGCTCTAGCCCGATCATGCTGCGGTAGTGCGCAAGGCGTTGCGGCCCGCTCAATCCCTGAGTCGAGTCGGCGGCCATGCCCAGCCCTTGTTCATGTGGCGTTTTCAAGCGTGCGTAGACGAAGGATTTTGCCGGCACCCAGGATGTCGAGTACAGAAAGTGCGCATACCAGAGCACTTGCCGTGTTTTGCGGTCGGTGATGCTGTACTCATCCAGGTACAAGGTTTTGCCTCCTTTGAGACGACGCCGAGTGACGGTTTTTGCAACACTGATTGCATTGTTATTGTTGAGCCACTCAACACCGGGGACTGTAGGAGGCTGTTGCTTGATCATCGTCAGCATGTTGTTGGTAGCTTGCTGGTAGAGATTCTCCGCTGCTTCGGTGAGGGCCTTGTTGACGGTCGCTGCCGGGAGATTATTGCTCTCTGTCGCGTTACTGCTGGTCAAGGCTTTCTCGATGTCGCTGCTGGTCTGCTCCATTTGCAGGGCGTACTGGTGAAACAGGTATTCGATCCCTCCTGGCGAGCGCCCTGGCTGCTTGATGTATTCGGTCATGCGGGTATTGAACGCCGCCAGTGAATCGAGCAGGGATTGGCCCTTGTTAAGACTGATCTCAAGGTTGGGTGCCGCAGTGGCTGTTTTGGGGAGGCTGACTCGCTCGACCCAGACCCCCGGTGATTTCTGATGGAAAGTGGCAATGACCTTATCGGTGAGGGGTGACTTGATATCGACGAGGTTGGTCTCCAACCCTTGATCCGACAAGCGCGGCTCGCCGATGAGCACGCCGTTGTAACGCGTCCTGATGAACTGTTTCTTTGGCCTTGGCGGTTGCACAGGCAGTGCAGGACGACTTCTGAGAATTTCCCTTTCGTCGAGCACCAACACCAGATTGCGCTCGGCGCGCTGACGGAATTCGTCGAGCTGCAGGCGAAGCCTCTTTACCGGTGCTTCCAGAGCTTGCGCAGAGAACGTTGTCTTGAAGTCCAGCAAACGTTCGTCGATGACGCTGAACTGTTCGATCAGATCGTTCAGGGAGTCGATTCGCTCGTCGAGCCGGCTGACGCTGCGTTCATTCAGGGTGTCGCGCAGGGTTTGCACGACAATGTCGGCGGTGTCGACGATCTGGTCGATGGTGAGCCAGGCCTCGGCCGCCGTCGCCACCGAGTTTTCCGGCAGGCATACGTTGCGCGCCAGTGTCACCTGGAGGGCCTTGAGGTCATCGAGTGAATAGCCGGGGAGCTTCGATCGGCTGTTCTGAATCACCCGCAGCCCTTCTTTTTCGAGGCGCTTGAGCTCTGTAAACCGTTCCTGAATCTGCTCCAGGCGCGAAATCATGTCTTGGTTCAGCTCAATCAACTGTCGAACCGCCGGGATTTGACGATCATGCCGGTCCTCGGACTGACGGTCGATTTGATTCAGAACGGCCCGCAATTTCGGGGTGAAGACAGTGAGCGCTTCGCCAATACCGGCGGTTATCAGCTCAAGCTGAGCCTTGAGATAGCCAAGGGATTTCTGTTGATAGTCCGCCGTCGGCGAAAAAACATGCAGCGATTTGAGATTGCTTAGCGCTGCCGCGTATTCCGCGCGTTGGGATTCCAGTGCCTGGAGGTAGAGCTGACGTTTGGTTTGAACCTCGTCAGCGGTAGCGCTGCTCATTGCCTGGTGAGCTTTCTGAAGTTCTTGCTGCGCCGTCGCTTTACGCTTCTCGAAAGCCGTGAGTTTTGTGCGCAGTTCCGTGGCTTTGCGCTGGCCTTCGGTCTCGGCCAGGCGGGTCAGGCTCGTCGAGCCGCCGCCGCGCAGGCGCAAGCGAACATCAACCACCCACTGTCCTGGCAGGGTGTGGGCCAGGGCCGGCCCAGAACGGGCAGGCTCTTGTGCATCGATGATCACAACGGTGCCGTTTTCATCCACCGTGACCTCAAACCAGTTCGGTCCCACCGGGGCGTACCATTTGCTGTTGAGGCTGTAGAGATGTTTATAGGCGCCTTCTTCGGTGTTGGCGGTGC
>Ga0247818_10002733_pt1 | contig 11377 bp, 8 predicted proteins | sample 13C_Glucose_Day1_FD_192424 | JGI IMG/M metagenome (GOLD analysis project Ga0247818, IMG submission 192424) | Soil microbial communities from agricultural site in Penn Yan, New York, United States - 13C_Glucose_Day1 | ecosystem: Environmental > Terrestrial > Soil > Agricultural land | place: USA...
CCTGGTCACCGAAGATCGCCTCGAGGACCTTCTGGGCCAGCACCGCGGTGCCGCCGGCGATGCCGACCTCGGCCCCGATCAGCCCCCCGGTGTGCGCGAACGCGACGAGCATGAGGATCACGCCGATCCCGTTGACGCCGTATGCCGCGATGCGGGCTGTGGTGCGCCGGTCGCGTCCCTCGGACCGCACGAGGTCGAGCACCTCGCCCTGCCAGTCCCGGACCAGGCGGTCGACGGCGCTCTCCAGCGAGGGCGAGGCCTTGGCGAGCTCCGGGTGCTCCGCCAGCACGGCTGGGCCGCCCGGGAGCATGCGCCAGGCACGCGCGCCAGCGGCGGCAGCGCCCTGCGCCTGCGCCGAGACGAGCGCAGCCACCCCCGTCTGGAGGGCCTCGCCGAGGTCTCCGGACGGCGGGGGGTTGCCCTTGACGGCGGCCGTGATGCGGTCGCGCAGCCGGGACACGGCGGACTCCACCTGCCGGAAGAACTCGCCCGTCCCCACGAACTCCTGCCAGCGGGCCAGGACCTCCCCGCGCAGCAGCGTCCCGTCGGTCATCCCCTCCTCGACGTGGGCGAGGGCCTCGGCGTAGGCGTGGTCGCTGGCCGAGCGCAGCGCGTCGGTCGCAGCCTGCTGGGCTGCGCTGGCCTCGACCAGCTCGAGGGTGCGCCCGTTGAGCGAGTCCAGGGCGCCCGAGAGGGTCTGGCGGACCACGCTGGCCCGGGCGCGAGCATCGCTGGCCAGGGCCGTGAGCCAGGACTTCAGGCGCTCGACGTCGCCCTCGGGGAGGCGGCCCTCAGCGGTCAGCGCCGACTCCGGGATGCCGAAGATCGGCGCGGTCGCCAGGCCCTGCTCGCGCAGCATCGACGCGAGGTGCGACCTGATCTCGGTCATGGCCTCCGGTGGCACGCGGTCGAGCACGATCGCCACCGCGGTGCCCCGCTCGGAGGCCTGGCGGAGCAGCTCCCAGGGGACGGCGTCGGCATAGCGGGCGGCCGTCGTCACGAACAGCCACAGGTCGGCGGCCGAGAGCAGCTGGGTCGCCAGCGCCCGGTTGGCAGAGACCACGGAGTCGATGTCCGGGGCGTCCAGCAGCGCCATGCCGGGCGGCAGGGAGCTCGAGGCGACCAGGCGCACCGACCCCGGGCCGTCCTCGCCTGTCCCGCCCGTGACCCGGCTCAGGCCGGGCAGCACCCGGTCGCCGGCGAACCAGTGGCGGTCCTGGGGGTGGTGGACCAGGACCGGGCTGACCGTGGTCGGGCGGAGGATGCCGGAACGGCTGACCTCGGCGTCGACGATGGAGTTGACCAGAGTGGACTTGCCGGCGCCCGTCGAGCCGCCGATGACGGCCAGCAGCGGGGCGTCGAGGGAGGACAGGCGGGGCACGACGTAGTCATCGAGCTGCCTGAGCAGCGACTCGCGGTGGACCTTGGCGGCCTGTGTCTGGGGGATGTCGAGTGGGAGGCGGGAGGTTGCCACCTCGGCCCGCAATGCCGTTACCGCACCCAGCAATGCCGTGCTCTCGTCCCCTCGCCCACTCACGGCGCAAGACTAACCAACCCGGGACATACGGAACGAACGGCCGCACCGGTGTCGGCCAAAGGATCCTCAAAGTCTTCGCCGGGAAACCGGACCCACCGCGTGACCACTCACGGCGCGGTCCTGGCTGGCGTTGCTCCCCCATGGGACAGGAGTCGTGGGCGAGCTCGGAGGCGGTCCGGCGCGTGATGCAGGCCAACCGTGCGCGCGACACAGCCCCGGAATGGGCCGTGCGGCGTGCCGTCCATGCCCTCGGGCTGCGCTACCGCGTCGCGATGCGGCCCGAGCCCACCATCCGGCGCACCGCGGACCTGGTCTTCACGCGGGCGCGGGTCGCCGTCTTCGTCGACGGCTGCTTCTGGCACGGCTGTCCCCAGCACCGCACCCACCCGCGGACCAACGCGACCTACTGGGCCGAGAAGATCGAGGGCAACATCGCGCGCGACCTGGACACGACGGCCCGGCTCGAGGCGGCCGGCTGGACGGTCCTGCGGTACTGGCAGCACGAGGACCCGCTCACCGTTGCGAGCGCCATCGCGACCGAGGTGCGCCGGCCGGGAACCGAGCGGCCGCCGGTCACGCCAGAATGGCCGCATGCGCCTGTTCGCGGCGGTGGTGCCGCCTCCCGAGGCGATCGAGGACCTCGCCGCCTTTCTCGAGCCGCGCCAGGAGGCCGGGCCCGACCTGCGGTGGACCACTCCTGAGCAGTGGCACCTCACCCTTGCCTTCATGCCCGACGTCCCGGAGCGCGTCCTCGACGAGCTGGTCGCGCGGCTGACCCGGGCCGCGCGACGGCGAGCGCCCCTGCCCCTGCGGGTGGCCGGGAGCGGGGCCTTCCCCAACCCGTACGCGGCCCGGGTGCTCTGGGCCGGGGTCGAGCACGAGGGGGACGTGCTGCCGCACCTGGCCCGCGGCATACGGTCGGTGTGCGCGAAGGCGGGAGCAGCCCCGGAGGGCGGGCCGTTCCACCCCCACCTGACCTTGGCGCGGCTGCGCCGACCCGCCGAGGTCACGCGATGGCTGCGGGTGTTCGAGGGGTATGCCGGTCCGCCCTGGGTGGCGCAGGACGTCGCCCTCATCGAGTCCCACCTGGGAGAGGGACCTCGTCGGCGGCCCCGCTACGAGGTGCTCGACCGCTTTCCCCTCGGCGACTCGGGGCCGGAGGTCTGACCCGCGAGTTCAGGGACCGTCGTTGGCTCGGTTCAGCCGAGGTCCATCCCGTCAAGGTGGGCGGATGGTTTCAGGTCGGGGAGTCGGAGCATCCGGAAGGAGTTCGCGAGTCCCAGCAGGGCCGCGAGGAGGGGGATCAGCAGGGCGACCTGCAGTGAGCGGTTCCGGGCCTGGTCGTTGATGGCCAGGACCTCGGACTCGACCTCCGGTGGTTGGCCCGTGATCTGCTGCCCCAGCGCGGTGTTGCTCATGACCTCGGCGTCGTCCTCGAGGGCTGCGGCGATCTGCTGCTGCTGGGCCGGCGGGATGACCGTGCTGTTCTCCGTCAGGTTCGTGAAGCTGAAGGACAGCGCGGCGAGCATGACACCGCCGGCCATGGCCAGGCCGAAGGAGAGGCCGAACGAACCGGCAGCCGAGTTGACCCCTGCGGCCTCACTGATCCGCTCCTCCTCGATCGGTGCCAGGGTGTAGTTGTTCAGCTGCGACACCAGCAGACCCAAGCCGCAGCCGGCGATGACCAGCGGGATCACGAGGGGCCACCCGCTGTCCACGCGTGGGACGAGCGGGATGATGATCGCCATCCCGATGGCCGCCAGCAGGAAGCCGGCACGGATGATCGCGGCGGGGCGCCGGTCGCCGGCCTTCCTGCCGGCGATCAGCGCGGCGGCGAACATGGTCAGTGACAGGGGGGCCAGGGAAAGGCCAGCCTGCATGGCGTTGTACTCCAAGGTCATCTGCAGGAAGAGCGGAAGGACGATCATCGCTCCGCCGAGCGCCACCTGCTGGAGCATCTGGCCCGAGATGCCGGCCGTGAAGTTCGGAGTGCGGAACAGGTCTGGGTCCAGCAGGGTCACCCTGCCGCCGCGCTTGCGCCGGACGAGCCATCGAGCCAACGAGACCAGGGCGACGGCGCCGACCGCCATGAGCAGCACGACGAACTCTCCGCCCTCCTGCCAGACGAGGATGCCGAGCACCACGCCACCCATCCCCAGCACCGACAGGACAGCGCCGACCTTGTCGATCTCGCGGGACCCGGTGTACGCCACGTCCTTGACGAGCCGGATCTGGCTCAGGACGACGGCGATGATGACGACCTCGAGCGCGAATCCGACCCGCCACGACAGGTAGGTCGTGACGAAGCCACCGAGCAGCGGACCGACCGCCGCGGCGATCGCGGCCGCGGCCCCGATCAGCGCGTAAGCCTGCTTCTGCGCGGCGCCGGCGAAGTTGCCGTGGATCAGGGACTGCATCGCCGGCAGCAGCAGGGACGCACCCAGGCCGCCGATGATCGCCCAGAAGACGATGATGGCGGTCAGGCTCTGGGCCAACGTCATGGCCAGCGCCCCGACCGCGTAGGCCAGAAGCCCCAGGACGTAGGCCCGTTTGCGCCCGATCAGGTCGCCGACCTTGCTGTTGATGAGGATGAACGCCGCCGACACCAGTGCCTCGAGGGCGATGGCGGACTGCACACCGCTGGCGGTGGTGTCGAGGTCCTTGATGACGGCGGAGATCGAGACGTTCATCAGCGAGGTGTCGACCACGAGGACGAACATCGCCATCGCGAGCAGCACCATCAGACGCCGGCTGACCTGCTGCGCCGGTTTGGTGCCGCGGTTCGTTGAGTCGCTCATCTGCTCCTCCTGTGCCGTCGCCGGCCGGGCTGACTCGGTGGTGGAGGCCAGCGTGAACCCTGCCGGGAACCCGGGATCGCACGGACCGCGGAAGTCCTTGGTCCGTAGCCCCATACGGAGGCTAGGGAACCACTACCCAGCGGGACATCACCCCCAGGGAGTGATGCCCGGTCACCCCCGGTGCGTCCAGTGCTCGTCGTCGGCACGAGCGCAGTCTTCAGCTCCTGTGCCGACCTCGGTCCGCCCGGGTGGTCACAGCCCGGTCTGGGCCTCGAGTCGGCCGGACGTCACGGCGTCGACCAACGCCTGGTAGTCGCGCTCGTTCTGGTCGGCGTAGGCGCTGGAGAAGTCGGCGATGGCACGGTCGAAGGCGTCGCTGTTGCCCAGGTAGGACGCGATCGCGACCCGGTCCCCGGAGCGGGCATGGGCGCGGGCCAAGGCCGCCGCGCAGATCCGGGAGTACGTGGCCATCAGGGTCGCGGTCATGTTGTCGACGTCGGCTGAGCCCTTCCAGTCGCGCAGCTGGCGCAGGTAGAAGTCGCGCACCTGTTCGTCGAGCCCGGTGACGCGCTGCCAGCCGAGGAAGATGTCGCTGGCGGCCTGCATCAACCGTTGGCCCGCCACGACGCGCTGGCCGTGGTTTGGGTACCTGCTCCTGCCGACGAACCTCTCCAGCACCGACTCCTCTGCCTCCTTGGCTTGCAGGAACAGCGGGTCCTGGTCGTCCCGGCCGAGCAGCAGCAGGATCCAGGCGCGGGTGCCGACGCTGCCGACGCCGACCACCTTGCGGGCGGCGTGGACGTACTCGAACGTCTCGAGCAGCTCTCGGCGGTCGGTCTCCAGGGTGCGGCGGTAGGACCGGATCAGGGCACGCAGCTCACCATCGACGTCGTCGCGAGGCGAACCCGGTTCGATGAGGTCCTCGATCGGGACGATCAGGGGGGCGTCCGCGATGATCCTGCGCTGGCCGTCGACCTCGTGCGTGAGCTTGGTGAACGCCTGCATGCTGTCCCGGGTCCTGGCCTTGGCCACGTTGGCCCTGGCCTTCGCCCGCTGCTTCTTCGTGGCCGTGCCCTTCAGCTCCTCGAAGATCCGGTCGACCTCGATGTGGGCGTACCAGACGTCGAGGTTGCGTTCGGCCGCGAGCTGCTGCATCCGGGCGCGGTACTCGGCGACGCACGCCATGGCGATCGCGCGCCGGTCCGCGCTCCCGAACCCGCGGTCACGGCCGGCGATCTCGAAGCTCGCCGCGAGCCGCTTGACGTCCCACTCCCACGGACCGGGCAGCGTCTCGTCGAAGTCGTTGATGTCGAACATCAGCTGCCGCTCCGGGGAGGCGAACACGCCGAAGTTCGACAGGTGGGCGTCACCGCAGACCTGGACGTTCAGGCCCGAGCGAGGGGTCGACGCCAGGTCGGACGCCATGATCAACGCCGCACCACGGTAGAAGGTGAACGGCGAGACCAGCATCCGTCCGTACCGCAGCGGAACCAGCTCAGGGACCCTGGTCCTGCCCTGCTCCTCGAGCAGGGAGACCGGGTCCGGGCGGTTCGCCGCCGGTTCCCACCGTCCGTGGGCGCTGCGCGGCGTCTCGTTGCGGGCCGCCTTGCCTCTCGCCACACGCTCCTCAGGAAGCAGGTGCGCAACCTTCCTCGCCGCGGCACTGCGCGCATCGGGTGTGCGTGCCGTCACCATTGCGGGCTGTCCATCACTGTTCACGAGACTCTCCAGTGTCCACAACGCTTTCAGGAGGGAGCGCGTCACAGGCTCCGATCGACGGTCCCACTACGCCGGAGGCCTGGGCATCACCTGCCGCGGATGACGCCCCTGCGCCAGATGAACGAGGACGTCTCCATCCACGCGCTGCGACGGGGAGCCGCGCCGCTCTCTCCCGAAGTCCGCCCTGACCTCGGCCGCCACAAGGAACCTCCTTGGGTCGCCAGGGCCTACGGAGTGGCGCCCCCGGCAGGACTCGAACCTGCGACCTAGGGATTAGAAGGCCCTTGCTCTATCCAGCTGAGCTACGGAGGCGTGCCGGCGGCCTCCCGCCGGCGGGCACAGTCTAGAGGGGCGAGGTGCAGCCGGTGCGCACTCCGCGGCTCACAGGGAGCGCCGCGACCTGCCCCGCGGGGCGGCCGGTGCCCCGATCGGCGCGCGCCTGCGATGATCTGCCCCGTGGCAGTCGAGGTGAAGGTCCTGTGGCGCCGGGTCAGTGACGACCCCGCCCTCTTCGACCTGCTCGACCAGAGCGAGCGGGAGCGCGCCGCCCGGCGCAGCAGCCCGGCGCGCTACGTCACCGCGCACGCCCTCCTGCGCACGGGCGTCGGCGAGTGGCTCGGGGTCGCGCCCGAGACGGTTCGCTTCGACCGGACGTGCGCCACCTGTGGCAGCCATCGCCATGGCAAGCCGCGGGTGGCTGGGCACCCCGGGCTCTTCGTGAGCCTGTCGTATGCCGGCGACCTGGCCCTCGTCGCCCTCTCCGGGGACGGGGAGGTGGGGGTCGACGTGGAGGAGCTCGACGAGAGCGACTTCGACGGCTTCGACGTCGTCACCCTCGACGAGGTCGAGGTGGCGGCCCTGGACGCGCTCGACGGGGAGGTCCTGCGCCGAGCGCGGGCCCAGGTGTGGGCGCGCAAGGAGTCAGTGCTCAAGGCCAGCGGGCACGGCCTGGTCGTCGACCCCCGTCAGGTCATCGTCACCGGGCCGAAGGAGCAGCCGGCCCTGGTGTCCTGGCGGGGCGAGCACCCGCTGGACGGCCCGGTGCAGCTCGCTGACGTGGAGCTGGGCGACCCGTCCCACGTGGCTGCCGTCGCCGTGCTGGCGCCGGACCCGCTGAACCTGCGGGTGCTCAGCGGCTGAGCCGCCGCAGGGCGAGCTCGGCCAGCAGGGCGGTCGCGTCCGGCAGGAAGGCGTCGTCGAACCCGGCCCGCGGCGAGTGGTTGTCCGGGGCGTGCTCCCAGTCGTCGGAGGGGCACACGCTCAGGTTCACGTAGGCGCTGGGCACCAGCTGGCCCACGAACGAGAAGTCCTCCGAGCCCATCTCGGGCTCGGCCATCGTCATGTACCGCTCGGGGCCGAAGAGGTCGACGATGGTCTCCTGGGCAAAGGCGTACTCGTCGACGTCGTTGACCGTGACCGGGTAGCCGATGGTGAAGTCCACCTCGACGGTGAGCCCGTGGGCGGCGGCAATGCCGGTGACGAGGCGCTCGATCCGCTCGCGCACAGCGACCCGGTTCTCCTCCGAGAGCGTCCGCAGGGTCGCCTCGAAGACGGCGTCGTCGGGGATGATGTTGTCCTTGGTCCCTCCGGCGATCCGCCCGACGGTCACGACGACCGGATCGAAGACATCGAAGCTGCGGGTGACCATCGACTGCAGGGCGAGCACCATCTCGCAGGCAGCGGGGATGGGATCCCTCGTGCGGAACGGCGCCGAGCCGTGACCGCCCTCGCCGACGACGCGGACCCGCACCTCGTCAGCGGCCGCCATCAGCGGGCCGGGGCGGCCGAACCACACCCCGCGGGGGAACTCCGCGGAGTAGACGTGCATGGCGTAGGCCGCGTCCACGCGGCGGCCCGCGGCCTCGAGCAGACCCTCCCGGACCATGATGTCCGCGCCGCCCGGGCCCTCCTCGCCCGGCTGGAACATGAACACCACGTCGCCTGCCAGCTCATCGCGCATCTCGTGCAGGACGCGGGCCGCGCCGACCAGGCTGGCGACGTGCAGGTCGTGCCCGCAGGCGTGCATCAGCCCCTCGTGGGTGGAGACGTAGTCGAGGTCGAGGTCCTCCGTCACCGGCAGTGCGTCCATGTCGCCGCGCAACAGGACGACGGGGCGGCGCGCCGACGATGTGGTGTCCCCTCCCCGACCGCGCAGCACGGCCGTGACGGAGGACAGCTCCTTGCCCACCGAGACCTCGAGGTCCAGTCCCTCCAGGGCTTCCAGGACCAGGCTCTGCGTGATCGGCAGCTCCAGACCCAGCTCGGGCACCCGGTGCAGGCGACGGCGGAGGTCGACGAGGTCGGGACGCAGGGACTCTGCCAGCTCGAGGGTTCGCACCGGCGCAACGCTAGTACGGCACCCCGGCGAACTCGCGGCGCCGGGTCACGATCGTGTCGAGCAGCCGGCGCTCGGCCTCGAGGGCGTGGGCGTCTGCCGCGCTGTGGAGCATCCGCAGCCGCAGCAGGGCGAGCTCGCTGGCCGCGTCCTGGAAGGAGCGCATCGAGCGCAGCGAAGCCCGGCCCCCGGTCTGCCTGGCCCAGAGCCGTGCCCCACGGCGACGGTTCATGCTCGAGAGCATGTGCACCTCGACGGGGCTGAGCCAGCCCGCGTCGGCGTAGGGCATGAGGTAGCGACCGATCAGCCGGCCCTCGCGGCGGCGGGCCCACACGATGAGGGCGATGAAGGCCAGGAACACCGGGATCTCCACCAGGAGGAACACGGCGATGAGGCCCTGGCCGCCGCTGACCGCCGCGAGGTTCCAGATCCCGTGCAGCAGCACCGCCAGGACGTAGCCGGCCACCGGGGCACCGACCTTCAGCACCCGGCTCCGGGTGGTGGCCGCCACGCCGACGCCGATGCCGAACATGACGGTGAAGATCGGGTGGGCGAAGGGGGTCACCAGGCACCGGGCGATGAAGACGGCGGTCAGGACCTGCTCGCCACCCTCGGCGTAGGACAGGCCGAGGTACTGGATGTTCTCGGTGAACGCGAAGCCGGCTGCCGCGATGCCGGCGTAGACCATGCCATCGGTGATGCCGTCGAACTCGCGGCGCCGCAGCCTCCAGACGAGCAGGACCAGCAGGCCCTTGGCGGCCTCCTCCACCACTGGGGCGAAGAACACGGCCGTGGCCAGCTTGGCCTGCTCGGGGTTCGTGGCACTGGAGAAGACGACGTGCGCGCTGGTGTTGATCAGCCCGGCGAGCAGGGCGGCGACGAGCGCCCCCCACAGGAACGCGGCAACGAGGTACTTGTTGGGCTCGGCCTCGTAGCGGTCGAGCCAGAGGAACGTGGGGATGACAATCGTCAGGGGGATGGCCGCCAGCACGATCGCGAGCAGGGTCGTGACCACGCCGAGCGTCATCCCGTAGTAGGCGGCCAGCACGAGAGCCCCGAGCCCGAACCCGATGACCGCCAGCCCCGTGATCACCCAGCCCCGCATCATCGGCCGCGGCGTGGGGTTCCCGGCCACCGGCGCGGGCTGGTAGCCGGCTGCGCTCGGCGGCCCCGCGGCATACCCCTGCTGTTGGTCCGTCGGTCCCCAGGTCATGCGGGCAGGCTAGTGCAGGCCTCTCGCGACGGCGCCTGTCCGCAGCGGGCCGTAGGGTGTGCGCGTGGCACAGAACCCGACGGAGCGCGCACTGAACGACCGGATTGTCTGGATCGACTGCGAGATGACCGGCCTCTCCCTCGCCAACGACGCCCTCATCGAGGTGGCCGCGCTGGTGACCGACTTCGAGCTCAACCAGCTCGGCGACGGCGTGGATCTCGTCATCAAGCCGCCGGCCGAGGCGCTCGAGCAGATGGATGACTTCGTGCGCGACATGCACACGACCTCGGGGCTGCTGGCCGACCTCGACCACGGCATCGCCATGGACGAGGCCCAGGCCCAGGTCCTCGACTACGTCCGGGAGTGGGTTCCAGAGGCCCGCAGGGCGCCACTCGGTGGGAACACCGTCGGCACCGACCGGGGGTTCCTCGCCCGCGACATGCCTGAGCTCGAGGCGCACCTGCACTACCGCATCATCGACGTCTCCTCCATCAAGGAGCTCTCGCGCCGCTGGTACCCGCGGGCCTACTTCAACTCGCCCAAGAAGGCCGGTGGCCACCGCGCACTCGCCGACATCCGGGAGTCGATCGCCGAGCTGCGCTACTACCGCGAGGCCGTCTTCGTGCCGCCGCCCGGCCCCGACACGGACACCGTGCGTGCGATCGCGTCCCGGCACATCATCGAGGCCTGAGCAACGGGCCGTATGCCGTGTGGCAGAGGGTGGTCATGAGCACCCCTCAGAAGCAGGTACGATAGGCGCCGCTGATTCCGCGACCGGCTGTGAAGACCGGTCGTGTGGCTTGGTGGGTGTAGCTCAGCTGGTAGAGCGCTGCGTTGTGGTCGCAGATGTCGCGGGTTCAAGTCCCGTCACTCACCCCACGAAAGGTGGGCCGTGCCTCCGCGAGGGGGCACGGCCCACACCCGTTTCCAGCCGCTTGGGCATCTGCCTTGGCCGTCGGGTGGGTGACCCCGCGCCAGTGGCCTTGCTTCGCGGCCTGCGGTCACCTCGGTGATGTCAGGCGAGCGCCTTGGCCTTGAGCGCCTCGAACTCGCCCTGGTTGATGGCTCCGGAGTCGAGCAGTGCCTTGGCGTTGGCGATCTGGTCGGCCGGCGCCTTCGAGGTTCCCGCAACCTGCTGGATGTACTTCTCCTGATCTGCCCGCTGCTGCGAGACCGCCGCCATCTGCCGCTCGGTCATGCTCCGGCCCCGGGCGATGAGGTAGATCAGCGCACCAAGCCATGGCACGAAGATGAGAAGGAGTGCCCAGCCGGCCTTCCCCCAGCCGCTGAGCGTGCTGTCGCCGAACAGGTCGAAGAGGCAGCGGAACCACACCATCAGCGCGGCGATCCAGATGAAGAACCAGAAGCTCCACAGCAGAACGTCCCAGAAGTCGGTCGTGATTGTATCCATCGTCATTCCCTTTCGTGGTCGGACCAGGCGCCGTCCGCTTGGGTGTTACGCCTCTTCGGATTCGAGGATCGCGATCGCGAAGCCGAGAGCCTCCGTGATGTTGACCGCTGCCTTCGTCGTCCGGGCTGTCCCGATGATCGGGGCGATGGCGACGAGGATGTCCTGGACGTCCTCGACGGTCACTCCCGACTCGAGGGATGGACCGACGTGGAGCAGGTAGGACACGGGGCGGGCGTCAACAGCAGCGAGGGCAGCGATGCGAACCATCAGCAGCTTGTCGGCAGGGAGGTCGCAGTTCTCCAGCGAGGCGGCAGTCATGGCGGCGATGGTGTCGAGCACGGGGGTCTTGTCCTGGTTGGCCACT
>Ga0247818_10002735_pt1 | contig 11376 bp, 7 predicted proteins | sample 13C_Glucose_Day1_FD_192424 | JGI IMG/M metagenome (GOLD analysis project Ga0247818, IMG submission 192424) | Soil microbial communities from agricultural site in Penn Yan, New York, United States - 13C_Glucose_Day1 | ecosystem: Environmental > Terrestrial > Soil > Agricultural land | place: USA...
GGCGAGGCGGGTCAGCCACTCCGTCTCGGCGGCGAGCTCGTGGGTGACCACGCGGTACGCCGCGCGCCGCACCGTCGCGGTCCAGTAGCCGCCGCGGTCGCCCGGCGGGCCCGCGAAGTCCCGGTAGCGGCCCAGGAGATCCGCCGCGCCCATGGGGTCCGTGAACAGCCCGTCGATCCGGTGCAGCGCGTCGTACCCGGTCGTCCCGGCGACCGCCCAGCCGGCGGGCAGGGTCTCGGAACCGGTGAGGATCTTCTCCACCACCGTCCACCGGCCGCCGGTGGCGTCACCGAGCCGCCCGAGATACGCGGCGGGATCGGCCAGCCCGTCCGGGTGGTCGATACGCAGCCCGTCGACGACTCCGTCGCGGACCAGCTCCAGGATCTTGCGGTGCGTCGCGGTGAAGACCTCGGGATGCTCCACCCGGACGCCGATCAGGTCCGAGATGGTGAAGAACCGGCGGTAGTTCAGCTCGGTCCTCGCCAGCCGCCACCAGGCGAGGCGGTAGTGCTGCGCGGCCAGCAGCTCGGGCAGCGGGAGGCCCTCCGTGCCCGCGCGGAGCGGGAACTCCAGATCGCCGTGGCGGAGCACCGGCGAGCCGTCGTCCCGGGTGCCCGGCTCGAAGGCGTCGCTCTCCTCACCGACACGGCCCGCCAGCACGGGCAGCAGCACCTTCCCGCCGCCCGCGGCCCAGTCGATGTCGAACCAGCGGGCGTACGGGGACTCGGGGCCCTCGCGCAGCACCTCCCACAGCGGCAGGTTGTACCGGGGCGCGGCCGCCATGTGGTTCGGCACGATGTCCAGGATCAGCCCGAGGCCGTGCGCGCGAGCCGTGGCGGCCAGCTCCCGCAGGCCCTCCTCACCCCCGAACTCGGCCCGCACCGAGCCGTGGTCGACGACGTCGTAGCCGTGCCCGGAGCCGGGCACGGCCTCCAGGACGGGGGACAGGTGCAGATGCGAGACGCCGAGCTCGGCGAGGTACGGCACGGCGTCGGCGGCGGCGGCGAACGGGAAGTCCGGTTGGAGCTGAAGCCGGTACGTGGCGGTGGGCGTCATGGACTCGTACGTACCCAGCCGGGAGCCTCTCTCCCACCTTCCGGCGACCCGGCACCGGCCCGGCGGCCGCCCGGCCGGTGCCCGTCACCCCAACGGCCTACGCCGGACGCTTGAGCACCGTCAGACTGCGCCCGATCAGCGTCACCCGCTCGCCCGCGGACACCTTGGGCCCCGCACCTGGGGGCACCCCGTCCGGGACGGCCGTGTCCACGACGACCTGCCACTGCCTGCCGTGATTCATCGGGACGGCGAACTCCAGGGTCTCGGCGCCCGCGTTGAACATGAGCAGGAACGAGTCGTCGGCGATCCGCTCACCGCGCGGGCCCGGTTCGGAGATCGCGTGGCCGTTGAGGAAGACCGTCATGGCCTTCGCGTGCGCGGCCTGCCAGTCCCGCTGGGTCATCTCCTCGCCCCTCGGGGTGAACCACGCGATGTCGGACAGCTCGTCGTGCGTGCCCTCCACCGGACGGCCGTGGAAGAAGCGTCTGCGCCGGAAGACCGGGTGGTCCCGGCGCAGCCAGACCATGGACCGGGTGAACTCCAGCAGGCTGGTGTCCGTGGCGTCACCGTCCTCGTCGCCGTCCTTCGCGTGCGAGGCGGCGGCCGGGTCCGGCCAGTGGACCCAGGAGAGCTCGTTGTCCTGGCAGTAGCCGTTGTTGTTGCCCCGCTGCGTACGCGCGAACTCGTCCCCGTGACTCAGCATGGGCACGCCCTGGGACAGCATCAGGGTGGCGATGAAGTTGCGCATCTGACGGCTGCGCAGTTCGAGGATCTCCTTGTCCTCGGTCTCGCCCTCCGCGCCGCAGTTCCACGAACGGTTGTGGCTCTCGCCGTCCCGGTTGCCCTCGCCGTTGGCGTCGTTGCGCTTGTCGTTGTAGGAGACCAGGTCGTGCAGGGTGAAACCGTCGTGGCACGTGGTGAAGTTGATCGAGGCCAGCGGGCGCCTGCCGTCGTCCTGGTAGAGGTCGGAGGAACCCGTGAGGCGCCCGGCGAACTCCGCGAGGGTCCGGGGCTCGCCCCGCCACAGGTCCCGCACCGTGTCCCGGTACTTGCCGTTCCACTCGGTCCACAGCGGCGGGAAGTTCCCCACCTGGTAACCGCCCTCGCCCACGTCCCAGGGCTCGGCGATCAGCTTCACCTGGCTGACCACCGGGTCCTGCTGGACCAGGTCGAAGAAGGAGGACAGCCGGTCCACCTCGTGGAACTGGCGTGCGAGGGTCGCGGCCAGGTCGAAGCGGAAGCCGTCCACATGCATCTCGGTCACCCAGTACCGCAGCGAGTCCATGATCAGCTGGAGCACGTGCGGCGACCGCATCAGCAGGGAGTTCCCCGTGCCCGTGGTGTCCATGTAGTACTTCTGGTCGTCGGCCAGCCGGTAGTACGAGGCGTTGTCCAGGCCCCGGAACGAGAGCGTCGGACCCAGGTGGTTGCCCTCCGCGGTGTGGTTGTAGACCACGTCGAGGATCACCTCGATCCCCGCCTGGTGCAGCGCCTTCACCGCCTGCTTGAACTCCAGCACCTGCTCGCCGCGGTCGCCCCAGGAGGCGTAGGCGTTGTGCGGGGCGAAGAAGCCGATGGTGTTGTAGCCCCAGTAGTTGGCCAGGCCGGCGTCGGCGAGCCGGTGGTCCTGGACGAACTGGTGCACCGGCATCAGCTCGATCGCGGTGACCCCGAGCTCCGTCAGATGGGCGATGATCTCGGGATGCGCGAGCCCCGCGTAGGTGCCGCGCAGCTCCTCGGGCAGGCCCGGGTGAAGCATCGTCAGGCCCTTCACATGGGCCTCGTAGATCACCGTGCGGTGGTAGTCGGTGCGCGGGCGGCGGTCGTCGCCCCAGTCGAAGTACGGATTGACCACGACCGAGCTCATCGTGTGCGGCGCCGAGTCCAGGTCGTTGCGCTCGTCCGGCTTGCCGAACGGATAGCCGTACACCGCCTCGCCCCACTGGATCTGCCCGGAGATCGCGCGTGCGTAGGGGTCGAGGAGCAGCTTCGCGGAGTTGCAGCGCCGCCCGTGCTGCGGTTCGTAGGGCCCGTGCGCCCGGAAGCCGTAGCGCTGCCCCGGCATCACCCCGGGCAGATAGGCGTGACGGACGAAGGCGTCGGTCTCGCGGAGCTCCACCGCCGTTTCTGAACCGTCGTCGTGCAGCAGGCACAACTCGATTCGGTCGGCGGCCTCCGAGAAGACCGCGAAGTTGGTTCCGGCGCCGTCGTACGTGGCACCGAGCGGATACGCGTGTCCCGGCCAGACCTGCATAGATAGGACTCTTCCACTTCTGATCCGGGTGCTGGGGGTTTTCGCCCCGATACTCCCCGAAAGACGGTCCTGTACCTAGTACGTCGAGCGGTGCGGCCGGGTTCCGTCGTGTCGTCCCGCCGGGCCGGTCAACCTGGCACACCTCGGTGTCGCCCGGACAGGGGGCCCGGACCGCCGGGCGTCTCCTCCGTCCGTCCTGTGGCGTGCGAGGGGGTGCGCAATCACTATGAACCATCTCACTCCACCCGATCTCACCGCAAGGAACAGACGCTCGACATAGGGGAGTTGAGTAAGGAGCCTGTGCATCCTGCTGCACCGGCTCCCGCTACCGGAGTACCCTTCCTTGATCGTTGGTGGGGGAGTGGAAGGCGGTACACGGGTGAGCTCGGGAGGGTTCGAGCTGCCCCCAGGTGACGCGGGTCACGAGGGGGAATCGACCGATGCCCCGCCAGGGGCTGTCTCCCTCGCACAGCCCATGGAGATCGGTGCTGAGCTGGACTGGGGAGCGGACGCCTGGAACGAGGTGCGCACGCGCGCCCAGCGGGCGGGGCGTGCCTACATCTGGCTGAACCTGGTGGAGCAGCGGCTGCGTGCCGTGGTCTCCGCCGTGATCCGGCCGATCTACGAACCGGTGCACGGCGAGGACTGGGTGGTCGCCGCCGCGGGGCCCGCGGGGCAGGAGTGGGTGCAGCGCGCGGTCGCCGTCCGGGAGGTCTCGCGCCGCAAGGGCTATCTGCTCGACCCGGCCGACGACAACGTCCTGAGCTTCCTCACGCTGCCGCAGCTGCGCGAGCTGATGGTCCAGCACTGGCCGTGCTTCGAGCCGTACTTCGACGACCGCCGTGAGGTGGAGCTCGCCCTCGACGAGCTGGAGGTGGCGCGCAACGTCGTCTCCCGCAACCGGGCGCTGAACGAGGCGGTCCTGGCCCAGGCCGAGAGGGCGTCCGCGCGGCTGCTGGAGATCCTCGGCAACGGGGCGGCGGTCCCCTCCGCCGACCGGCTGCCCGTGGACGCCGTGGAGGAGCTGGTCGGCGACCGCTACGCCGACGTCGTCTCCGTCCACCCCGACCGGGTGCGCCTGCAGCGTCAGCTGCCCGCCGAGGACCTGTTCGGCGGCGCGCGCCGGCTGGACGCGATCGGTATAGGACTCAACCTCCTCACGCAGAACTTCTCGGGACGCCGGCTGGTCCGCCTCGCCGAGTCGGGCTGCCGGGTGCGGCTGCTGTTCATCAACCCGGCGAGCAGCGCGGTCAAGCGCAGGGAGCGCGAACTCGGACTCAAGAAGGGCGAACTGAGCCGCTCCGTGGAGATGAACATCCTCCACATGCGCCGGGTCCGCTCCAGACTCCGCGACCCGGGAGCCTTCCAGATCCACGTCTTCGACGAGACGCCGCGCTTCACCGCCTACCTGGTGGACGGGGACGGGGCCGACGCGGTCGGGGTCGTCCAGCCGTATCTGCGCCGTGCCCGCGGCATGGAGGCGCCCGTCCTGGTGCTCCGCGGCGGGGGGCGTGCGGTGGTCAGGGCGGGGCAGGACAGTGAGCACGGCCTCTTCGAGACGTACCGCGAGGAGTTCGAGTCGGTCTGGACGGACTCCAGGCCCGTCTCCTGACGTCCCCTCCGGGGGTTGTCAGTGGTGCGTGCGAAGGTGGTCGTCACTCGGGGGAAAGCACCACTGAAGGGAAGATGCGGGATGAGCTGGATCAGCGGGCCGCTGCTGGCGTTCGACCTGGAGACCACGGGGACGGACGTCGAGACCGATCGCATCGTGACGGCGGCGGTCGTCCGGCTGGAGGCCGACGGATCCGTGTCGGCCGAGCTGACCTGGCTGCTGGATCCCGGCGTGGCCATACCCGAACAGGCGTCGGCGATCCACGGCATCTCGACGGAACGCGCCCGCGAGCACGGTCTGCCGGCCGCCGCCGCGATCGAGGAGATCACGCGGGCCGTCGCCGACGGGCTCCGCTCGGGAACACCCCTGGTGGTCATGAACGCGCGTTACGACCTGTCGCTGCTCGACCGTGAGTGCCGGCGGTACGGCGTCGATTCGGTCAGCGAGCGGCTCGGGGACGCGCCCTCGCCCGTCATCGATCCCCTCGTGATCGACAAGCACGTCGACAAGTACCGGAAGGGGAAGCGGGCCCTGCACGCCCTGTGCGCCCACTACGGCGTACGGCTCGACGACGCCCACGACGCGAGGGCGGACGCGGTGGCCGCCGCCCGCGTGGTGCGGCGCATGGCGGAGAAGCACCGGCCCGTCGGGGCCATGCCGCTGGAGGAGCTGCACGGCCTCCAGGTGCGTGCGGCAGCCGAGCAGTCGCAGTCCCTGCAGGCCTACCTGCGGCGCACCGCCGACCCGGCGGCGGTCGTCGAGCCGGCGTGGCCGCTCGTTCCCCGGAGGCGGGAGCCCGCGGCCTGACGACGCCGACGGGGCCGTCCCGGGAGGTCAGCCGGCAGCCGGTGACGCCGTCTCGTCGGCCTTGATGCCGAAGTTGATCCGCTCCCCGTCGACCGAGGTGACGGTGACCGTCACGCCGAGGGTGCTGCCGTCGTCCGCGGTGAGCTCGCACCTGGTCGTGGTGCCGACCTTCCCGGCCAGGTCCTCGGGGCAGGTGATGTCCGGCTCCGGCTGTCCCGTCGTCCGGGCGAGCTTCTCGGAGACCGTGGCGGCCAGTTCGTCCGCCGACAGCTTCGGGTCGCTCTTCCCGACGCTGACCGAAGCCGAGCAGCCGGTGAGCAGGACGCCCGCGGTCACGGCCACGGCCGACAGGATCCACGTCGCCGCGGTCGAGCGGGGCAGGGCCATGGGGGCTCCGTTCTTCGAATGATCAAGGCGGACGCCGTAGCCTACGCGGCGCCGCGTTCCGCGCCCGCCGCCGGAGGGGACGGTCCACCCACCTCCGGCAGCGCTCGGGAACACGCCGTTCCGGACCGGGGCGGAAGCGCGGTCAGAAGGGGTACCAGCGCACCTCGGGGTCGTCCTGGCGCAGCGAGGCCACCCGGCGCCGGAACTCGGCCAGTGCCTTCGGGTTCGCCGGTGCGTGCTGGGAGACCCAGGCGCAGCTGGCGGTCTCCCGCGCGCCGCGCAGCACCGCGCATCCTTCCCACGCGCGCACGTCCCAGCCGTACGCCTCGGTGAACGCGTCGTAGGCGTCGGAGGGCAGGCCGTACCGGTCACGGGAGAGCGCGAGGACCACGAGGTCGTGCTCGCGCAGGTCGAAGGAGAAGGTCTCCAGGTCGACGAGCACCGCACCCTCCGGGCCGACATGGACGTTGCGGGGGAGCGCGTCGCCGTGGATCGGCCCCGGCGGAAGGTGCGGGGCGAGAGCCGCGGCGGCCTTCGCGAAGCCGTCGCGCCGGCCGCGCAGGTAGTCCGCGTCGGCCGGGTCGATCGCGTCCCCCGCGAGCCGCAGCCAGCGCTCCACGCCACCGAGCAGCTCACGGCGGGGCAGTGTGAAGCCCTCCGGTGCCGGCAGCGCGTGCACCTGGGTGAGCAGCGGGGCGAGATCGCGCGGTTCGGACGGGCGCACGGCGTCGGGCAGCCGGTGCCACACCGTCACCGGGTGGCCCTCCACCAGCCGGGCCGTGGGTTCGGCCGCCCGCACGGCGGGTACGCCCGAGGCGGCGAGCCAACGGGCGACGGCCACCTCGCGCTCGGCCCGTTCCCGCAGCTCCGGATGGTGCGTGGCGTCCCGGCCGGTCTTGACCACCAGGTCGCCGACGGCGAACACCGCGTTCTCGCCCAGCGCGAGGAGTTCCGCCCCGCCGGGCAGTCCGGCGGCGGTGAGTACCTCGCGTGCGCGCATCTCGTCCATGGCCTGATTTTCTCATCCGCGCAGGCCACCTTGACGAACGGGCGGGCCGTCAGCACGATGACGGGGGCAGCCCGGGCGGCAATACAGGGATGAAACCGATCCGAAGAGGCAAAGGGGTCGAATTCATGACACTGGCGACCGCGACGGTGCGGTCCGGGCGCGGCACCCCGCGGGGCGGACGGGGCGACGGCCGCCGACGTGACGGCCGCCGACGGGACGGCGCCACCTGGTTCCTGGTGCTGCCCGCGCTGATCCCGATCCTGATCCTGAGCGTCGGCCCCCTGCTGTACGGCATCGCGCTGGCCTTCACCGACGCCCAGTCGGGCCGCACCCGCTCCACCCAGTGGGTCGGCGTCCTCAACTTCCAGGACCTCCTGCACGACACCCTGTTCTGGGACTCCTTCCGGATCGGCCTGCTGTGGGCGGTCGGGGTCACGGTCCCGCAGTTCGTGCTCGCCCTCGGCCTCGCCCTGCTGCTGAACGCGAACCTGCGGATGCGCTGGCTCGCCAGGGCCCTCGCGATCATCCCCTGGGCCATGCCCGAGGTCGTCGTCGGCATCATGTGGCGTCTGGTCTACAACCCGGACGCCGGCATCCTCAACGAGACCGTCCGCGATCTCGGGCTGGGCGACGGCAGGGACTGGCTGACCGGACTCGCCACCGCGCTGCCCGCCGTGATCGTCGTCGGTATCTGGGCCGGCATGCCGCAGACCACCGTGGCGCTGCTGGCCGGACTGCAGAACACCCCGCACGAACTCCACGAGGCGGCAGCCCTCGACGGAGCCGGCGCCTGGCGCCGCTTCCGTACGGTCACCTGGCCCGCCATCAGGCCGGTGGCCCTCGCGATCAGCGCGCTCAACTTCATCTGGAACTTCAACTCCTTCGCGCTGGTCTACGTCCTGACCAGCGGCGGACCGGGCGGCCGCACCCGGCTGCCCATGCTCTTCGCCTACGAGGAGGCCTTCCGCTACGGGCAGTTCGGCTACGCCGCCGCGATGGGATGCGTGATGGTCGCCGTCATCTCGGTACTCCTCGCCCTGTACCTCGTCGGACGGCTCAGAGGAGGCGAGGACGCATGAGCCCGCGTACGAGCGGAACGGTGCGCGCCGGGCAGTACGCCGCGCTCCTGTGCTACCTCGCCTTCCTCGCGTTCCCCTTCCTCTGGCTGATCTCCACCGCTTTCAAGCCGGCCCGTGAGCTCGGCTCGCTGCACCCCACGTGGATCCCCCAGGACCCGACGCTGGACAACTTCCGCCAGGCCTTCGACGAACAGCCGCTGCTCAGGGCCGCGGCCAACTCGCTCACCGCCGCGCTCTGCGCCGCCCTGATCGCGGTCGTCATCGCCACGCCCATGGCCTATGTGACGGCCCGCCACCGAGGGCGCCTCTCCACGGCCGCCACCGGATGGGTCGTGGTCAGCCAGGCCTTCCCCTTCGTGCTGGTGATCATCCCGCTGTTCCTGGTCCTCAAGTACCTGCACCTGATCAACTCGCTGTGGGGGCTGATCCTGGTGTACGTCGTCTGGTCCCTGCCCTTCGCGCTCTGGATGCTCGCCGGATACGTACGGGCCGTGCCGCCCGAACTGGAGGAGGCCGCGGCGGTCGACGGGGCGGGGAAGGCGCGGATCCTCGTCTCGGTCACCGCGCCGCTGCTGGCCCCGGGCATCGTCGCCACCGCCCTCTTCGCGTTCATCACCGCGTGGAACGAGTTCTTCTTCGCGCTCGTCCTGCTCAAGACCCCGGAGAAACAGACCTTGCCGGTCGTCCTCACCCACTTCCTCGGCGCGGAGGGGGTGGCCGACCTCGGGCCGCTCGCCGCCGCCGCGTTCCTGGCCACCCTGCCCTCTCTCGTGCTCTTCGCGGTCATCCAGAGGCGCATCACGGGCGGTCTGACGGCCGGGGCGGTGAAGAACTGATGCCCCGCCGACGCCTGCCCGCCCTGGCCACCGCGGTGACCACCGCTCTCGCGCTCCTGCTGGCCGGCTGCTCGGGCGACGACGGCCGCGGCACGGAGGCGGACGGCACGATCCGGCTCAGCTTCCAGTCGCTGGCCTGGCAGAAGGAGTCCGTCGACGCCAACAAGCAGCTCGTACGGGAATGGAACGCCACCCACCCGGACGTCCAGGTGGACTACGTCCAGGGCAGCTGGGACAACGTCCACGACCAGCTGCTCACCTCCTTCGAGGGCGGCGAGGCGCCCGACATCATCCACGACGCCTCGGACGACCTCGCGGACTTCGCGTACGGCGGCTACCTCGCCGACCTGCGGACCCTGCTGCCGGACCGGCTGACCGAGGACATCCCGCGGCAGTCCTGGGCGACCACCACCTTCGACGGCGGCGTGTACGGAGTGCCCTTCCTCCAGGAACCCAAGGTCCTGATCGCCAACACCGAGCTCCTCGAGGCCTCCGGCGTCAGGATCCCGACCCCCGCGAAGCCCTGGAGCTGGCCGGAATTCCGGCAGGTCACCGCGGAGCTCACGAAGAAGGGGACGTACGGGGTCGCCTGGCCGCTCAAGGAGCCGGTATCCGTCACGCTCAACCTGGGCCTCTCCTCCGGCGGGCGGCTCTTCCACCGCGGCGCCGACGGAAAGGTGACCATCCGGTTCGACGAGGGCGACGGGGTCATGCCCGGCACCGTCCGGGACCAGGTCGTCTCGGACCGCAGCGCGGCGCGTCCGTCCCTCGGCATGGGAGGTTCGGACACTCTTCCCGGCCTGTTCGGCGGGAAGTACGCGATGGTCCCGCTGGGTTTCTCCTACCGCCAGCAGGTCGTCGAACAGGCCCCCGAGGGCTTCGCATGGTCGGTGCTGCCGGTGCCCGCCGGCAGTGCGGGGCTCGCGCAGGGGGTCAGCCCGCAGACCCTCTCGGTCGCCGAGGACAGCCCGCACAAGAAAGAGGCCGTGCGGTTCGTCGACTTCCTGCTGCGTCCCGCGAACATGGTCCGGCTCGCCAAGGGCGACTGGATGCTGCCGACGGGGACCGAGGCGCTCGCCGACCCCGCCCTGCGCACCACGGAGAACGGCTGGGCCACGGGCACCGCGCTCGCCCGGGCGCTCCGCCCCGCACCCGCGCAGTCGGTCCGGGGCTACCCCGAGTGGAAGGACAAGGTCGCCACGCCCGCGCTCCAGGAGTACTACAGCGGTGCGATCGGGACCGCGGAGCTGAGGAAACGCCTGGTCGAGGACGGGAATCGGGTTCTGGCCCGCTATCAGCGCTGATTCCGGGACGAGAGACGGGCGAAATCAACTGGACGAGACGTATCGTCTTGCTTACCTTGATGGCATGACAACGCCACCGCGCGCCCACATCGCCATGTTCTCCATCGCCGCCCACGGGCACGTGAACCCGAGCCTCGAAGTGATCCGGGAGCTCGTCGGCCGTGGGCACCGCGTCAGCTACGCCGTCCCGGCCTCCTTCGCCGACACGGTCGCCGCCACCGGAGCCGAGCCCGTCGTCTACACCTCCACCCTCCCCACCCGTCAGGAGGACTGGGGGAGCGAACTCATCGACCACATCGAGCCGTTCCTGGACGACGCCGTCCAGGCGCTTCCCCAGCTCGCCGACGCCTTCGCCGGAGACGAACCCGACCTCGTCCTGCACGACATCACCGCCTATCCGGCGCGCGTCCTCGCCCACCGCTGGGGCGTCCCCGCAGTCCAGCTCTGGCCCAACATGGTTCCCTGGGAGGGGTACGCGGAAGAGGTGGGGGAGCCCCGGAACGCCGAGGTCCGGAGGACCGAGAGAGGCAGGGCCTACTTCGGGCGCTTCGCGGACTGGCTCGCCGTGAACGGACTGGGCGATCTCTCGTCCGAGGACTTCGTGGCCCGCCCCCGCCGCGGTCTCGTGCTGATCCCGGAGGCGCTCCAGCCGAACGCCGACCGGGTGGACCACGCGCGGTTCACCTTCGTCGGCGCCTGCCAGGGCGAACGCGCCGACCAGGGGGAGTGGAAGCGGCCGGCCGACGCGGAGAAGGTACTGCTCGTCTCCCTCGGATCGTCGTTCACCGGTGGACCCGCGTTCTACCGGGAATGCGTCGAGGCCTTCGGCGGCCTTCCGGGCTGGCACGTGGTGCTCCAGATCGGCGCGCAGGTCGACCCGGCGGACCTGGGGCACGTACCGCCGAACATCGAGGTGCACCCCTGGGTCCCGCAGCTGTCGGTGCTGAAGCAGGCGGACGCCTTCATCACCCACGCGGGAGCCGGCGGCAGCCAGGAAGGACTCGCCACCGGCACCCCGATGGTGGCGAGTCC
>Ga0247818_10002739_pt1 | contig 11374 bp, 13 predicted proteins | sample 13C_Glucose_Day1_FD_192424 | JGI IMG/M metagenome (GOLD analysis project Ga0247818, IMG submission 192424) | Soil microbial communities from agricultural site in Penn Yan, New York, United States - 13C_Glucose_Day1 | ecosystem: Environmental > Terrestrial > Soil > Agricultural land | place...
GACCCGGGCCCGCGAGGGCGCGCCCGGGGGGCTCGTCGTGGTGGCCGAGCACCAGACCGGGGGCCGCGGCCGGCTGGACCGCGCCTGGGTGACTCCGGCGCGGGCGGCGCTGACGTTCTCCGTGCTGCTCCGGCCCCGGGTGCTCCCCGCGCAGTGGCCGTGGCTGCCACTGCTGACCGGGTACGCCGTGGGGTCCGCGCTGCGCGAGGCCGGCTTCGACGCCGGCGTGAAGTGGCCGAATGACGTGCTGATCGGCGACCTCAAGGTGGCCGGGATCCTCGTCGAGCGCGTCGACACCCCCGCGGGCCCGGCCGCCGTGCTCGGCGTCGGCCTCAACGTCAGCACCACGGACGCGGAGCTGCCGGTGCCGACGGCCACCTCGCTCGCGCTCGCGGGCGGCGCGGGCCCGGACCGGACCACGCTGTTGCTCTCCTTGCTGGCCCGCCTGCGCACGGAGTACGACGCGTGGCAGCGCGGAGCGGGCGACCTGCGGGCGGCGTACACCTCGGCCTGCGTGACGATCGGCCGGGACGTCCGGGTGGAACTGCCCAGCGGCGGCACGCTGACCGGCCGGGCCACGGGTCTCGATGAGGGCGGCCGGCTCACGGTCCGCCCGCAGGACGGCTCGGCCGAGACGGCCGTCGGGGCGGGGGACGTGGTCCACGTGCGGTTGGCCGAACAGTGACATGATTCCGGGGTGGCCAATGAACCGGTGCCGACCCGGGACGCCCTCGAACGCGCCATCCTGGGGGAGCCCCCGGTCTTCAACGCCCAGCAGGTCTCTGCCGAGACCGGCGTCACCGTCGAGGAGGCCCAGCGGCTCTGGCGGGCCCTCGGCTTCCCCGAGCACGGCCTCGAGGCGACGGCGTTCAACCACGCGGACGTGCACGCGGTCACCACGCTGCTGAAGGCGGTCACCTCCGGGCTGATCGACTTCGACATGGCGGTCAACCTCACCCGGGCGCTGGGCCAGACGATGGCGCGGCTGGCCGACTGGGAGGTGGGCACGCTGATCCACCGCGTCGAGGAGCTGGAGACCGGCGAGGAGGCCACCGGCAGCCGGATCGGCTCGGCGATGCGCGTGGTCGAGGAGCTCAGCAAGCCGTTCGAGGAGCTGATGATCTATGCCTGGCGGCGGCACCTGGCCGCCGCGGTGGCCCGGATCGAGGCCCTCGGTGCCAACGAGGAGGACCTGCACACGGTCCAGCTCACGGTCGGCTTCGCCGACATCGTCAGCTTCACGGCGCTGTCGAACGAGATCACCAAGGACCGGATCGGCGACCTCGTCGAGCTGTTCGAGTCACGGTGCGCCGATGTCGTCGCCTCGCAGCGCGGCCGGGTGATCAAGAGCATCGGCGACTCCGTGCTGTTCGTGAACGACGACCCGGTCCGGGCCCACGACACCGCCGAAGGGATCATCCACGTGATCGGCCGGGACCCGCGGATGCCCGACGTCCGGGTGGGGCTGGCCACCGGGTCGGTCGTGATGCGTCTCGGCGACGTCTTCGGCCCGCCGGTGAACCTGGCCGCCCGGCTCACCGCCGTGGCCAGGCGCAACCGGGTGATCATCGACGAGGCGACGGCGAGGCGGCTCCCCGACGACCAGTTCGAGACCCGTCGCCTGCCCGCCCGACCGGTCCGCGGATTCGGCGACATCGAGCCGGTCGCGGTGCGCCGGCACTGAGCCGGCGCTGAGCCGAACCAAAATCTCCATTTACCATCTTGTGGAGTTTGCCTTTCCTACCGTGGTCCCGTGTTCGAGGTTCAAGACGTGCGACTCGACCCTGAGAGCCGCCGGGTCTGGCGGGGGGTCGAGGAGATCGCTCTGTCCCGCAAGGAGTTCGACCTCGTGCACGCCCTCATCTCGAGGGCGGGGGAGATCGTCACCCGCGAGGAGCTCATGCGTGAGGTGTGGAACACGACGTTCTGGACCTCCTCGAAGACGATCGACGTCCACCTCGGCTGGGTCCGGCGCAAGTTCGGCGACGACAGCCGGCAGCCCCGGCTGATCACGACGATCCGCGGCCAGGGCCTCCGCTTCGAGACCGAGAACCACCGAGCCGACGGGTGAGCGCGGCCCGCTCGGGCCGGGTCACTAGTCTGGCCCCGTGTCCGAGCCCGCCCCCACCCTCGCCGTCATCGGTGGCGGACAGCTCGCCCGGATGATGGCGCAGCCCGCGATCGCGATGGCGCTTCCGGTGCGGCTGCTCGCCGAGGCCGAGGGCGTCTCCGCCGCCCAGGTCATCCCCGACCACCTCGTGGGGGACTACCGCGACCTCGCGACGCTGCGCAAGGTCACCGACGGTTGCCGGGTCGTCACGTTCGACCACGAGCACGTGCCGACCGAGCACCTCCACGCGCTCGAGGACGAGGGCATCGCCGTCCGCCCCGGTCCGGACGCGCTGGTACACGCCCAGGACAAGGGCGTGATGCGGGCCCGGCTCGCCGAGCTCGGCGTCCCCTGCCCGCGCAACGCGCTGGTGTCGTCGGTTGCGGACGTCGAGGCGTTCGGCTTCCCGTGCGTCCTCAAGACCACGCGCGGGGGGTACGACGGCAAGGGCGTCTGGTTCGTCCGCTCGGCCGCCGAGTGCGAGGCCCCGCTGGCGGCCGCCGCCGACACCGGCGTCGGCCTGCTGGCCGAGGAGCTCGTCGACTTCCGCCGCGAGCTCTCGGCGCTTGTGGCGCGCTCGCCGAGCGGCCAGGCAGCGGCGTACCCCGTGGTCGAGTCCACCCAGCGCGACGGCATCTGCGTCGAGGTGGTCGCGCCCGCCCCGGACCTCGCGCCCGAGCTCGCCGGCCACGCCCAGGAGATCGCGCTGCGGATCGCCGGGGCGCTCGACGTGACCGGCATCCTCGCCGTCGAGCTGTTCGAGACCGCCGACGGCCGGGTTCTCGTCAACGAGCTCGCCATGCGCCCGCACAACACCGGCCACTGGACCCAGGACGGCGCGGTCACCTCCCAGTTCGAGAACCACCTGCGCGCGGTCATGGACCTTCCACTGGGCTCGCCCGCGCCGCGGGCCCGCTGGACCGTGATGGTGAACATCCTCGGCGGCAGCGACGCCGGCGTCGGCCGGTTGTACGACGGCTACCCGCACGCGCTCGCCCGCGACCCGTTCCTGCGGGTGCACCTGTACGGCAAGGAGCTGCGACCCGGCCGCAAGGTCGGCCACGTCAACGCCTGCGGCGACGACCTCGAGGAGTGCCTCGAGCGGGCGCGCCACGCGGCGGCGTGGTTCCGGGGCGATCTGGGTGACGAGAGCGAGTGAAGCGTGAGACGGCTGCGGCGGTGACGTGCGAAGGGACGGCGAGAATGCGGTCGAGCTGCGAACGAGCCAACAGGGGAGTGGACGACCAATGAACGCTGACCAGCCGCGCGTCGGCATCGTGATGGGCTCGGACTCCGACTGGCCGGTGATGAAGGAGGCCGGGGAGGCGCTGGACGAGTTCGGCATCGCGCACGAGTCCGACGTGGTCTCCGCGCACCGGATGCCGGAGGAGATGCTGGCCTACGGCCGGGAGGCCGCGGGCCGCGGGCTGTCGGTGATCATCGCCGGTGCCGGAGGAGCGGCTCATCTGCCGGGGATGCTCGCGGCCGTGACGCCGCTGCCGGTGATCGGGGTCCCGGTGCCGCTCAAGCACCTCGACGGGATGGACTCGCTGCTCTCGATCGTGCAGATGCCGGCCGGCGTCCCGGTCGCGACCGTGGCGGTCGGCAACGCCCGCAACGCCGGCCTGCTCGCGGTGCGCATCCTCGCCGCGACCGATCCGGGGCTGCAGCAGCGGATGCTCGACTTCCAGGCGGAGCTCCGGGCCACCGCCCACGCGAAGGGCAAGGCGGTGCGCGCGGGCGCGCAGCACAGGGTGGGTTTCTGAGCTCCGGCGCGGGCTCCGGTCGCCTCGTCGGACTCGACGTGGCGCGGTGCCTCGCGCTGCTCGGCATGGTGGCGACCCACGTGCTCGACTCACACCAGCCCGACGGCGACCTCTCGTTCGCCCAGGCCGTGGCCGGGGGGCGCGCGTCCTCCCTGTTCGCGGTCCTGGCCGGGGTCACGCTGGCCCTCATGACCGGTGGCCGCGAGCCGGTCCGCGGCCGCGAACGGGCGGCCCGCTCGCTCGGGATCGCGGTGCGGGCCCTCGTGATCGCTCTCATCGGGTTCGTCCTCGGCGACCTGCAGACCGGGCTGGCGATCATCCTCACCTACTACGGATTGCTGTTCCTGCTGGGCCTTCCGTTCGTGGGGCTCCGGGCTCCGGCGCTGTTCGCGCTGGCCGGTCTCTGGCTGGTGGTCGCCCCGGTCGTCTCGCAGCTGGTGCGTCCCGAGCTGCCGCCGCGCGGGTTCAACAGCCCGAGCCTCGTGCAGCTCGCGGAGCCCGGCCGGCTGCTCAGCGAGCTGGCGTTCACCGGCTACTACCCGGTGGTGCCGTGGCTCGCCTACCTGCTCGCCGGGATGGCGCTCGGCCGGCTGGACCTGTCCCGGCGCCGGGTCCAGGTGTGGGTGGCCGGAGCGGGCTTCGCACTCGCCGTGCTGGCGACGTTCGTCTCGCGTCTGGCCACCTCCCGGCCCGAGGTCCTCGACGCGCTGGTTGCCGGCGGCGGCACCGTGGCGGCCACCGGCCCGGCGCTGCTCGACGAGATCGCCGGGGGGATGTTCGGTCAGACGCCGGTCGGCGGGCCGTGGGAGTGGCTGCTCGTGGTGGCCCCGCACAGCACGACGCCGTTCGACCTCGCGCAGACCATCGGCAGCGCGCTCGCGGTGATCGGTTGCTGCCTGCTGCTGGTGGGTGTGCTGCCGAAGGCCTGGACGCGGGGAGTCGCGATCGCGTTCGGCGCCGGCACGATGACGCTGTCGCTCTACACGCTCCACGTCCTGATGAAGACCCCCGAGGTGCCGCCCGCGGAGACGCCGGCGTCGTTCGGGTGGCACGTCGCCGTACTCGTCCTGGTCGGCGCGCTCTCCGTGCACGCCGGCATCCGTGGCCCCCTCGAGCGCATGGTCACCCATCTCTCCGGCCGGGCCGCTGCCCGCGTCCGCAGGCGCGACCGGGTGCGCGAGCCGGGCCAGCCGGGCCAGCCCGATCAACCGCGCCAGCCGCTCTAACCGGGCTCCCCCCGCACCCGCCCGCGCAGCGCCTTGGTCGCGCCGCGTTCCTTCTTCGCCTGCAGCCGGCGCCGCTGCGACCCCCGGGTCGGCTTCGTGGGCCGGCGCGACGGCGGCGGTGGCGCGAGCGCGCGGCGCAGCAGGTCCGCGAGCCGCTCGCGCGCCGCGACCCGGTTGCGGTGCTGGGACCGGTGCTCGGAGGCCACCATCACGACCGTGCCGTCCACCAGCTGGCCCGCCAGCCGGGTGAGCACTCGGCGCCGCTGCGCGTCGCTGAGCGCGGTCGACGACGCCACGTCGAAGACGAGCTCGACGCGGCTGTCCGTCGTGTTCACCGACTGGCCGCCCGGGCCCGAGGACCGGGAGAATCGCTCGACCAGCTCCGCGCCGGGCAGGACCAGCCCCTGGGGCAGACCCGGTCCCGGGGCCACCGCGAGGTCCTCGCCGGGACGGCTCATCGGCCGGACTGGCTCCACACGATGGCCGGACAGGTGTTCATCACCATCGGCACGCCGGCCGCGGTGGTCCGCAGGAACGCGTCCTCGTCGATGACGCCGAGCTGGAACCACACCCCGCGGGCACCCACTGCGACGGCCTGGTCGGCGAACTCGCCGGCCGCCTCGGAGCGGCGGAACACGTCGACGACGTCGATCGGGAACGGCACGTCGGCGAGGGTGGCGTACCCCTGCTCGCCCAGCACCACCGGCGCGGACGGGTGGATCGGCACGATCCGCTTGCCGCGCCGCTGCAGCAGCGCCGCGATGGAGTACGCCGTACGGCTCGGGTCGCCGGACAGCCCGACCACCGCCCACGTCTCGCAGTCGTCGAGCATGAACCGGGTCGCCTCGGGGTCCTGCCATTCCGCCATGCCGTCAGCGTAGGCCGCGGTCCGGCTACGCTGCCGGGCCACCCAGACGACGCCTCGTTACCCGGCAGTAGGATCCGCGCATGAGCTCCGACTTTCCGTTGTACGCGCTCTCCGAGGAGCACCGGGCGATCCGTGAGGCGGTGCGTGCGGTGTGTGATGCCAAGGTGGCCCCGTTCGCCGCCGAGGTGGACGAGGACGCCCGGTATCCGCAGGAGGCGGCCGATGCGCTGCTCGCGGCGGACTTCCATGCCCCGCATGTGCCGGAGGAGTACGGCGGGGCCGGGGCGGATGCCCTGGCCACGGTGATCGTGATCGAGGAGGTGGCGCGGGCGTGTGTGTCGTCGAGCCTGATCCCGGCGGTGAACAAGCTCGGCTCGCTGCCGGTGCAGATCGCCGGCTCCGAGGAGCTCAAGGCCACGTACCTGGGCAGGCTGGCCGCCGGGGAGGGCGGGTTCTCCTACTGCCTCTCCGAGCCCGAGGCCGGCTCGGACGCGGTGGGCATGAAGACGAGGGCGGTCCGCGATGGCGACCACTGGGTCCTCAACGGGGTGAAGCGGTGGATCACCAACGCCGGGGTCTCGGAGTTCTACACGGTGATGGCCGTCACCGACCCCGACAAGCGCTCGAAGGGGATCTCGGCGTTCGTGGTGGAGCGCTCCGACCCGGGGGTCTCGTTCGGGGCCAAGGAGCGCAAGCTCGGCATCCAGGGCTCCCCGACCCGTGAGGTCTACCTCGACGACGTGCGGATCCCCGCCGACCGGATGATCGGCGCCGAGGGCACCGGGTTCGAGACCGCGATGAAGACCCTGGACCACACCCGGGTCACCATCGCCGCCCAGGCGGTCGGGGTGGCGCAGGGGGCGCTCGACCACGCGTTGGGCTACGCCCGGGAGCGCCAGCAGTTCGGGAAGCCGATCGCGGAGTTCCAGGGCCTGCAGTTCCTGCTCGCGGACATGGGGATGAAGGTCGAGGCGGCCCGGCAGTTGACCTACGCCGCCGCCGGGCGCTCCGAGCGCGGCGATGCCGATCTCACGTTCTTCGGTGCGGCCGCCAAGTGCTTCGCCTCCGACGTGGCGATGGAGGTCACCACGAACGCCGTGCAGGTCCTCGGCGGCTACGGCTACACCCGGGACTACCCCGTCGAGCGGATGATGCGCGACGCCAAGATCACCCAGATCTACGAGGGCACCAACCAGGTCCAGCGGATCGTGATGGCACGCCAACTCCTCGCCGGGATCCAGTCCGAGCTCTGACCCACGACGGCCGCCCGGTCTAGGCGCCGAACCCGGATCCCGCCGCCTCGAGGGCCCGGTCGAAGTTCTCGAGGAGGTCCCGCGGGCTGGCGAAGACGGCCACCGCGCCGGCGGACCTCAGCTCCACCCCGCTCAGGCCCCCGGAGAGGACGCCGACGCAGGGAACGCCGGCCTTGGCCGCCGCCTCGACGTCCCAGACCGTGTCCCCGATGACGAGGGCGCCCGCGGCGTCCACGGTGTCGAGGGCGACCTCGACGAGCTCGGGGGCCGGTTTGCTCTCCTCGGTCTCGTCCCCGGAGATCCGCTCGAGCAGCGCGCTGCTGTCCTCGATCAGCTCGAGCAGCTGGTCGGTCATCCGCTGGTCACCCGAGCTGGCCAGCACGGGCTTGAGCCCGCGCTTGCGGAGGTCCTCGAGCAGCTCCGACGCCCCGTCCAGCGCGGTGATCAGGCCGAACCGCTCGTCGAAGTGCCGGGCGTGGAGGGAGCGGACGGTGTCGCCGAGCGCATGCTCCACCGCCGGGCCGGCGACCTCGGAGACCAGACGGTCTCCGCCCATGCCGATCGCCCGGTGGATGCGGTACGACGGGACCTCCACCCCGACGTCGGCCAGCGCGCTCTTCCAGCACGTCACGTGGACGAAGACGGAGTCGACGAGGGTGCCGTCTAGGTCGAGGACGACCGTGTCGATGCTCACTGATTTCCTCCTGGGCTCGCTCGGAGTGCCCGTCGGCGGGCACGCCTCCCCGCCGTACCCTCTCCGGCCGTCTCCAACCGCCCTCCGGCGGAGGGAATCACCGGAACCGGACACATGAGTCGCCCCTCATCTGGGTACCGTCCTGCGGCATGACGAGCATGCGACAGGACAAGAGGAGCGCCTGGTGCTGACCCCCAAGCCCCGCGGAACGCTGAGCCAGACGCTGTTCGAGCTCATGCGGTCCCGTCCCGACGAGCTCGGCACGATCCGCGGGCGGCGGCCCGAGCACCCCGACGACGCGCAGATCTCCCTGTGGGCGCTCTACGAGCTGTCCTTCCGCGGCTTCGAGGACGTCGAGGAGTCCCTGGAGTGGCACCCGGACCTGGTCGCGCTGCGCGGCGAGCTGGAGGCGGACCTCGAGGCCGAGCTGCGCGAGCGGTTCCGGACCGCGGTCGGCGAGGTCCCCGCGTGGTCTCCCGACGCGTTCTTCGACTTCTGCGCGGACCACGACGGCCCCTCGCTCGCCTCCTTCGTGCACCGGGACGCGTCGACCGACCAGGTCCTCGACCTCCTGCGGCTGCGGTCGGTCTACCACCTCAAGGAGGCCGACTGGGTCGCCTGGCAGGTGCCCCGCCTGGACGACACGACCAAGGCCGCCCTGATGGAGCTGCAGTACGACGAGTACGGCACCGGCAACCCCCACCGCCTGCACGCCGGCATGTTCGCGCGCGGGCTCGAGGCGTCCGGCCTGTCCGCGACGTACGGCGCGTACGTCGACGAGGTGCCGGCCGAGATCCTCGAGCAGAACAACGCGATGAGCCTGTTCGGGCTGCACCGCCGGCTGCGGGGCGCCGCGCTCGGCCACCTCGCGGCCTTCGAGGTCACCAGCTCGCTGCCCTCCCGGCGGATCGCCCAGGGGTTGCGCCGCCTGGGCCTGCCCGAGGCGATGGCGGCCTACTACGACGAGCACGTGGAGGCCGACGCGGTGCACGAGCAGCTCGCGGTGCGCACGATCTGCGGCGCGCTGGTGGCCGCCGAGCCGACCCTGGTCACCGACATCTTCCTGGGCGCGTTCAGCTGCCTGGACCTCGAGGACCGGGTCGCCCACCGGCTGCTGGGAGAGTGGGCGGCATGAGCGAGCATCCCGACGTGATCGTCTGCCCCGGTGGCCCGCTGCTGCTGCGGGGCGACCACGTGGTGCAGGACGAGGACGGTGTGACGCACCGGACCACCCGTCCGGTCAGTGCGGTGTGCCGCTGCGGGAAGACGTCGACCTCACCGTGGTGCGACGGCACCCACAAGGTCATCCCCGCACGCAACCGCCCCTGACGCGCACCCACCAGGCGCCGCTAGGACACCGGCGGCCGGCTCAACCGCGCCAGGACGCCCCGGTCGCCGTGCGCCCGGGTCTCGACCACCCGCAAGCGTGCGTGCTCGGCCGCCCATGCGTCGATCTCGGTGACCTGCGCGGCGGTCCCCAGCTGCAGCAGGACCGCGCCGTCCTCTGCCAGGTGGGCGTCGGCCACGGTGAGGCACAGGCGGGCCAGGTCCAGCCCGTCCTCGCCCCCGTCGATGGCCAGCAGGGGGTCCTCGGGGAAGCGGCCGGTCTCCGCCCGGCGTACCCACGGCGGGTCGGCGGTGACGAGCGCGAACGACTCGTCGGCCGCGAGCACCCGGTCCATCGGCCCCTCGCGCACCTCGACGTCGAGCCCGGCCCGGGCGGCGTTCTGCCGCGCGAAGGAGCAGGCGACGGGGTCGATGTCGACCGCGAGCAGCGGGCGGCCCGAGAGCGCGGCGGTCAGCAGCCCGATGTGACCGGCGCCGGTGCACAGCTCGAGGACCCGTCCCGCGGGCAGGTCCGCCAGCAGCTCGGCACCCCAGCGGGACTGCTCCGCGGTCCATGGGCGGGGCTCGAGCACCCGCTCGTCATAGGCGATGTCCAGGGAGCCGAACCTCAGCTCGCGGGTGTGCCCGCCGGCACGGACTGGCTGCGTCATGCCGGCGAACCTACCCACCGGCCGGGTGACACCAGCATGCGCGTGGGGGTTCGGGGTACATGACGGCCACGGGTCTGGCCCCGGAGCCACGTCGACGACGGTGTGGGTGCGCTGTCCAGGCCCGGCCAGGCGTCGGTTTCTCGGCCGACCTCGGGCGACCGCTGCAGAACTCACGCAGGACTGCGGCGGTCGCCCGTGCTTCCCGGACAGGAGGTGCGATGCCCCAGCAGGGCTGGACGAAGAAGCGCGAACGGCAGTACGAGCACATCAAGGACGGGCTGACCGACCGGGGCCGCAGCGAGGACGTGGCGGAGGAGATCGCCGCCCGGACCGTGAACAAGGAACGGGCCAGGAGCGGCGAGGCCGCGCAGGCGAGCCGCACCTCCACCGAAGACCTCTCCTCGTCCCGGCGGGGCGGTCTGCGCTCGCACTCCGGAGGCGGCGGGCGGACCCGGAAGCAGCTCTACGCCGAGGCGCGCAGGAAGAACATCAAGGGCCGCTCCGCGATGAACAAGGCCCAGCTCGAGGAGGCGCTCGAGCGCTGAATCCTCACCCGCCCGGGTGTGGCGACCCCGATGGGCCCATGCCACGGTTGAGCAGTTGGCCTCTCCGGCCACGACGCACGCCCCCAGGAGGTGGACCGGTGCGCCCTGCTGGCCCCACATCCGCACGACAGGAATCGAGCGACCACGCCGTTCCCGACACCGCCGCGGCCCGGGCCCGGTCCCACCGGCGCGCCGAGACGGCCCGGCTCTTCGACGAGTCCGTCCAGTGCGACGGCGCGGCTCGCGAGGCCCTGCTCGAGGAGATCATCCGCCTCAACATGGTGATCGCCAGCGAGCTCGCCCGCCGCTACCACGGCCGGGGCATCGCGGGCGACGACCTCGACCAGGTGGCGAACCTGGGCCTGGTCAAGGCCGTGCAGGGCTTCGATCCCACCCAGGGCAACGACTTCCTGAGCTTCGCCGTCCCGACCATCCGGGGCGAGATCCGCCGTTACTTCCGCGACTTCGGGTGGGCCATCCGCCCGCCCCGGTCGGTGCAGGAACTCCAGAGCAGGATCACCACGGCCGAGGGCGAGCTGTTCCAGGCGCTGGGCCGCTCACCCCGGCCCAGCGAGATCGCCGAGCACCTGGGGGTCGACCTCGACCTGGTCGTGGACTCCCTGTCCGCCAACGGCTGCTTCGCGCCGATGTCCCTCGACGCGCCCGTCGCCGACGGCGACATCGCTCCCACCGACCGGCTCGGAGAGCTCGACCCCTCGTTCGCCACGGCCGAGGCGCGCGTGGTGCTGGCCCGGATCCTCAGCGACCTCAGCCCCCGCGACCGCCAGATCCTCGAGATGCGCTTCTTCGGTGGCTGCAGCCAGGCCGAGATCGGGGCCGAGATCGGCGTCACCCAGATGCAGGTGTCGCGCCTGCTGTCGCGCCTCCTCGAGCGGCTGCGGCGTCGCCTCGAGT
>Ga0247818_10002741_pt1 | contig 11370 bp, 7 predicted proteins | sample 13C_Glucose_Day1_FD_192424 | JGI IMG/M metagenome (GOLD analysis project Ga0247818, IMG submission 192424) | Soil microbial communities from agricultural site in Penn Yan, New York, United States - 13C_Glucose_Day1 | ecosystem: Environmental > Terrestrial > Soil > Agricultural land | place: USA...
ATCGAGGTGTACCGCGGCCCAGCAGAGAACAGTGACTTTCTACTCAAGTATGTAACGGTTAAATCCTATGACGGCTAGAAGCGAAACCATTCAGATCGACATCGACGATGAACAGATGAGCGGGACTTTTCTCAGCCCCAAATCCAAAGTCCCGGGCGTGCTGTTTGTGCACGGTTGGGGCGGCAGCCAGGAACGGGATCTGGAGCGGGCCAAGGGCATCGCCGGTCTGGGCTGTGTGTGCCTGACATTCGACTTGCGCGGCCACACCGGCGGCACAGGAATCCCGCTGACCCGAGTCACCCGTGAAGACAACCTGCGCGACCTGTTGGCGGCGTATGACCGATTGCTTGCGCACCCGGCGCTCGACACGTCGGCCATCGCAGTGGTCGGTACCAGTTACGGTGGCTATCTGGCCTCGATCCTGACCTCATTGCGTCCCGTGCGCTGGCTGGCACTTCGGGTACCGGCGCTGTACCGCGACGATCAATGGCACGCGCCCAAACGTGACCTGGACAAGATTGACCTGCGCGATTACCGCAGCACGTTGATCCGTGCCGACAGCAACCGCGCGCTGCATGCCTGTGCGCAATTCACCGGTGACGTGTTGCTGGTCGAATCCGAGACCGACGACTATGTGCCCCACGCGACCATCATGAGTTACCGCGCGGCCTGTCAGCAGACCCACTCCCTGACCCACCGGATTATCGACGGCGCCGATCACGCCTTGAGCGACCCGGTTTCACAACAGGCGTATACCTCGATCCTGGTGGACTGGATTACCGAAATGGTGGTGGGTGAGCGGTTGAGCATTATTCAATCGACTTGAGATTTGCAGTGTCTTGAAGAATATCGCTGGCAAGTCAGCTCCTACAGGATGATCGCGTTCCAATGTAGGAGCTGCGGTGCGACGATTCGACTTGCCAGCGAAGGCGGCCTCACAGTCACCGTAGATCACTTGGGTTTCCTGGAAATCCGCAACGACTTGGCCTTGGCCTCCACCACCAGATACATCACCAACGTAATCAACAACGGCAAGATGAAATAAATCGCCCTATACGCCAGCAACCCCGCCACCAGACTGCCCCGCGAAACCTCGTGTTGCAGCAGCGCCACAAACACCGCCTCCAGCACGCCAAGCCCCGCCGGAATATGCGTAATGACCCCGGCAATGGCGCTGATCAACAACACCCCCAGCACCAGCGGATAGTCCAGCTTGCTCGGCAATAAGGTAAAAATCACCGCCGCCATCAACGACCAGTTCAGCGCCCCCAGTGCCAGTTGCAGCACCGCCATGCGCAGTGACGGCAGGTTGATTTCCACCCCGCGAATCGCCCATTCCCGACGCTTGGAAAACCGGCAGGCCGCCAGATAACCCGCACTTACCAGCAACAACAAAACACCCACGCCTTGTAATGCGCCGCTGCTCAGTTTCCAGCCGGGCGGCATGCGCACCAGCCCGGTGCTGAACACCGCGCCGGCAATCACCATGTAGCCAAACCAATTGGTCGCCAGGCTCAAGCCGAGGATTTTTGCGATATTGCCCTTGCTCACGCCCAACCGTGAATACAGCCGATAACGCATGGCGATGCCGCCCACCCACGCACTCAGATTGAGGTTGAAGGCGTAGCTGATGATCCCCACCGGCAGGATCTGTTTCCACGTCAGGTCCTGGCGAATGTAAGTGCGGCCGATCAGGTCGAAACAGGCGTACACCAGAAAACTCACTAACGTCAGCCCCGAGGCGATGACTAGTGTGCGTACCTTGAAGTCGGCCAGGGTCTCGAACACTTCGTTCCATTCGAGGCGTTGGGCGAGCATCGTCAGCAGGACGATCAGCGCCAGGAAAAACAGCATCGTCAACGGCCGTTTCAAGCGGCTCCAACGGGATTTGCCCGAGTGCTCGGCGTGGGCGGTCGAGTGGGCTTCAGCGCGGGACATGTTGATCGCTCCCGGTCGGCTGAGTGAAGGCTTTCAGGCGCGGCTTGTGTGCCGGCAGCCAACCCGCCCAGGCCGGGAAATGCCGCAGGAAGTGAAACACCAGAAAACCGACCGTCATGTGCCAGATTCTTCCGCGCGGGGCCGTGTCGACGCACATGGCTTTGCAGTGGTTGTCGCTCAGGTGTTCAAGCCGTTCGAACAGCGTGCGGTTGAACGCCCGGTCGCGGATCAACACATTGGCTTCCAGGTTCATGGACAGGCTCAACGGGTCGAGGTTGCTTGAACCGACGGTGCTCCAATCCTCATCGACCAAGGCGACTTTGCCGTGCAGGGGCCGCTCGCAATACTCATGAATCTGCACGCCCGACTTGAGCAAATAGTCATAGGTCATGCGCGCCGCGAGTTTGGCCACCAGCATGTCCGGTTGGCCCTGCAGGATCAGCCGTACATCGACGCCACGCCGCGCTGCATTACGGATCTCGCGCAGCAAGCGATAACCAGGGAAGAAGTAGGCGTTGGCGATCACCACCCGGCGTTTGGCGCTACGCAATACCAGGCGGTAAACCTCTTCGATATCGGTGCTGTGGTCGCCATTGTCGCGGTACACCAGCCGAACCTGGCCGTCATGATCGTTGACGGCCAGTTCCGAACGCCGTTGCCTGCGTCGCTGCCACCAGTATTTGGCGCGGGCCGGGCGACCGCATTGCAGCAGCGCGAAGTGATGAATGTCGGCCACCGCCGGGCCTTGCACTTCAACGGAATAATCCTGCTTGGCCTCGGGGCCAAAGTCGCCCAAATGGTCGGCGGAAAAATTGATCCCGCCGATGAAGGCAATCGTGCCGTCGACCACGACGATCTTGCGGTGCAGACGGCGGAACCAATTGGTGCGAATGCCCAGACGTTTAGGCGCCGGGTCGAATATCTGAACGTGCACACCGGCCTCGCTCAACGCAGCCAGGAACCCGGAGCTCAATTCGCCGCAGCCAAAACCGTCGAGACTGGCGGTGACCCGCACACCGCGCCGGGCTGCGTCGATCAGCACTTGCTGCATCTCATTGCCGACCTTGTCCTCGAACACGATGAAGGTTTCCAGGAGGATTTCACTCTTGGCCTGGCGCATGGCCTCGAACACCCGTGGGAAATACGCTTCACCGTTTTCCAGCAACTCGACCCGGTTGTTCCCCTGCCAGCCATAGTTGACATCCACCACCGCGGGTTTGCCGGTGGTCGGCGCGGCCAGGTGCTCCACGCTGGTTTTTTCCATCGACGGGATGCTCATAGTTCGATCTCCACCGACAGCGGTGCGTGGTCGGAAAGGTGAGACCAGGGACGCGCCGCCAACACCTGCGGACGACTGGCCTTGAGGTTACGCACATAGATGCGGTCGAGTCGTAATGCCGGCATTCGCGCCGGAAAACTACGTGCCGGTTTGCCGTGATGTTCGGCGAACACCTCGCGCAAACCGCAGGGCTTGAGCAGCACATCGGCCCGCTGGCGCCAGTCATTGAAGTCTCCGGCAACGATCACCGGCGCATCATCCGGCAACTCGGCAAGGCGTCGGCTCAACAGCTTGAGCTGTTCGGTGCGATGGGTTTCGCGCAGCCCCAGGTGCACGCAGATGGCGTGAACTTCCTGACCGTCGCCGGGCAGGCGCAGCACGCAATGCAGGAGACCGCGGTTTTCGTGGCCGCTGATTGAGACGTCGAGGTTGTCATGGCGAATGATCTGGAATTTCGACAGCAACGCATTCCCGTGATCGCCCGCCGGGTAGACCGCGTTGCGGCCATAGGCAAACTGTGGCCACAAGGTGTCGGCAAGGAATTCGTATTGCGGCATCGCCGGCCAATTGCTGTAGCGCATGGGGTGCTGTTCATGGGCACCGTGGACTTCCTGCAAAAACACCACGTCCGCAGACACACTGCGCACCGCTTCGCGCAACTCTGGCAGGATGAAACGCCGGTTGAGCGCGGTAAAACCTTTATGTGTATTGACCGTTAGCACGGTGAAACGGCGCTCGGTGGTGAGGGTTGGCGGGGGATCATCGGCTGCGCCGAGCGGCTCGGAAACGTTCATGGCCGCACGCCTTTGGCCAACGATTTGCCGGATGCGAACACACTCGCCAATAGGTGATGGACGTCACACAGGCCTTGGAGCCAGCCTGAAATACCAATATGAATCGCCGCCATGTCGCCTCCCGCCTGATGGCCTTCGCACAGCCCTGTCTTTTGATGACTGTCTGGCGTGGGAGAAAGTTTCGACAGGGCTACGGACGGTACAGGCCCACACAAAATCCAATGTAGGAGCGAGCCTGCTCGCTCCCACAAGGGGATTCGGTGACAGTTCCACCGATCAAGCCGGCCGCAAAGATCGAAGATTCGAGACCTTCAACGCTCTTAGCCGATTTACGCTTGTAGGCGCGGGCGAAGGCTGCGATCTTTCGCCTACTACGACTATTCAAAAGGAGCACTGCGTTTGCATCAGTTCAAGACTGCGATACTGCTGGCGCTGCTGCTCATGACAGCTAGTGTCGGCCTGCAAGCGGCGGCGATACCGGGCCTGCCGGCAACCAGCACCGCCGCGACACCACCGGCCCATCCGGAGCCGCTGGTCCAGGGTGGTTTGCTAGGGGCGATCAGTTCGAGCATCGATGAGGTCGAGGGAAAGCTCGATCTCAATGAGGAACTGGTCGATGCCTGGCGTCTGCGCGCAGACCGCGCCGCCGATGAAGTCGATCAACTGGTCAATCATCCGTCGGCGCGCTCCAGTTGGAGCGTGGCGGGGGATTTCCTGCTGTTGTCCGGTGTGTGGGCGGGCGTCTTTGCGTTGCTCTGGCTGCTTGGCGGGATGCTGGCCACGCGTCTGAGCCGGCACCGCTTGCTGCTCACCCGCGAACGTGGCCAGGCGGTACTCGGTTATGCCTTGCCTTACAGCATTCCGGCGCTAGTCAGCCTGCCGTTGACGATCATTGTCAGCCATTACTTGCCAGTATCCGCCGGCCGGGCCCTGGCGTTGTGTTTCTCTTATGCCACCAGCAGCGGCATCTTCGCCGCCTCACTGGTGCTGACATTGGTGGTCTTGTTCAACTCTGGCCACAAGCGCCGGGCGGTGCAGATCCTTCGTCAATACAGCCCACGGCCGTTGTTTGGAATCGGCTTTCTGGTCGCCATCAGCGATGCCCTGACCAGCCCGCAGATCGCCCACCAGTTGGGAAGCAATCTCACCAGCAGTGTCGCGGTCTTGACCGGGCTGGGGGCCTCGATTTCCTTTGGTTTGCTGGTGATCAAAATGCGTCGCCCGGTCGCGCATCTGATCCGCATTCTGCCGTTGGCCCAGCGCCTCAAACAGCCGGCACTGCGCGAGACACTGCGGGTTTTTTCCGGACTGTGGTACTGGCCGATTCTGTTGATGGTGATGGTCTCGGTCATGAACCTGATCAGCATCAGTGATGACAACCAGCAGGTGTTGCGCAGCGCTCTGTTCACCACCGTGTTGTTGATCGCGACGGTGTTTCTCAGCACCACGTTGCATCACTTGTTCAAGTCCCGCAGCGACCAAGCAGCGCGCCGCAGCAATGCCTACAAAGAGCGTTTCCTGAGCCTTTCACACGCGTTGCTGAGGATCGGCATGGCGATTGTGTTCATCGATATCCTGGGGCGAATCTGGGGGGTGTCACTCCTGGAATTTGCAATGAGCAACACGGTCGGGCGAGCGATCAGTGATTCGCTGGGCCGCATCGGTCTGATTTTCCTGGTGACCTGGATGGTCTGGGTGGTGCTGGACACGACGATTCAGGAAGCCCTGAAACCACCGGTCAACAAACGCTCTGCGCGCCAGCCAAGTACACGGGTGAAAACCATCCTGCCGCTGCTGCGTAATGCGATCAAAATCCTGCTGGTGGTGATTTGTGCGATCACCACCATGGCCAACCTGGGGATCAACGTCGCGCCGTTTCTGGCCGGCGCCGGGGTGGTGGGGCTGGCCATCGGTTTCGGCTCTCAGCAACTGGTGCAGGACGTCATTACCGGGCTATTCATCATTATCGAAGACACCTTGTCGATCGGTGATTGGGTGGTGCTCGATTCCGGGCATGCCGGCACGGTCGAAGGCCTGACCATCCGCACCCTGCGTCTGCGCGACGGCAAGGGCTTTGTGCACTCGGTGCCGTTCGGCCAGATCAAGGCGGTGACTAACCAGTCCAGGCAATTCGCTTATGCGTTTTTCTCGGTGCAGTTCACCTACGACACCGATGTCGACAAGGCGATCGAATTGATCCGCGAGGCCGGGCATTCGATCAGCGACGACCCGTTTCTCAAGTACAACCTGCAAGGGCCGCTCGACGTATTCGGGGTCGACAAAATGGACCTCAATGGCGTGGTGCTGACGGCGCAATTCCGCACCGTGTCGGGAGGGCAATACGCGGTGAGCCGGGCATTCAACCAGCGCTTGAAAAAGCTTGTGGATAACAGCCCGTGGGTGCATTTCGCGCAGACTTATCCACAGCAGGTTTTCATGCCCAAGCGGCAGATGGATGAGCCGGATGACGAAGTGGCGCGGGAACATTCGGCGGTGTTGATGCCGGATCAGCCGCGAACCCAGTGATTTGTGTTCCAGATCGTTCCCACGCTCTGCGTGGGAATGCCTCACCGGACGCTCTTGAGACGCAGAGCATCTCTGGCTGCATTCCCACGCGGAGCGTGGGAACGATCAGTGGCGAGTCAACTTGCTGCGTATCTCTGTAGATGCCTGCTGATCCAGCTCCAGCCAGAAAACCTGCTTGCCGGCAATCTCCGCCGCCGCCGGAATTCCATCGCGGTACACCAACCGATTACTCGCCAACGCCGGTACTTTCGCACCGGGTAACAGCGTTCCGGCAAGGTTCAGCGGGTCAACCCCGCACACCGCGATCAAACTCCCGTCATGGGGTCGCCTACGTACTTCGCGCAGCAGTGGAATGGCCTCGGGCAATGCAAACTGTTCACCGGCCAAGCCACTGACAAACCGCCCGCCGCGTATCTCGCCCCGAGCCTCCAGCCGGTGAAATGTACGCAGCAATTCGCGCCAGCTCGGCAACCAATCCGCCTCACGTTCCAGCAGCCGCCAGAACACCACGCCATAACGCCGCAACAGGGTCATGGCGATGTGTTCCAGTGTCTCCGTCGGTGTCGGCGCTGGACGTTGGTTATCCACAACCGGCGCGGCCGGCCGGCGGCGTAACAAGGCCCAACGTCCGGCGTCGTCCATCCCGCCGACAAACGCCCCACGCCCGCGTCGACTGCTGCGACTCTGGCGTTTGCTGGCCGGGGTAATCAGTGCCCGCAATCCGGCGAAGCTATCGGCGTTCACCAATCCGGCCCCGACAAGCTCCTGCAAGGCGATTTCCAGTTCCGAGCGCAGCAGATGAGCTTCATGAATCAGTTCATCGAAAAACAGCGCGCCGTGTTGGCTGAGCGCCTCATGAACCTTTTGTGTTTTGGGTGACAGTTCGCTGACCGGTGTCTGCTCGGTCAAGCCGCTCCACAAGCCAACCTGACTGCGCGGCAACAACAGAATCGGCGTGCTGCGCAATGCCGTGCCGGCTCCTTTGTTGCGCGCGGTCAGGCGTGTCCAGACCAGTTTGCCGCTGCGGCACAGATCATCCAGCCACCCCGGCGAGTAATCTTTGATTCGCGCCGACAGAATGTCGCTGTCCCAGGCTGAGGCAGCGGCGGGGTAGCCTTCGAACTGACCGACGATGGAGGGCAACACCGCGCTGCCCTGGCCTTGAGTCGCCGCCGACAGGTGTTGCCAGTCGAACAGAAAACGCATGAAATCCTGCAACGCCACCGGCTCGATTTCCCGCCGCAAGCGCTTGACCGTGTAACGGTGAATACGCGCCAGCAGATGCCGTTCGCACCATTCCTCCAACCCTGCGCCGGGCGTGAAGCGGCCGCGCAACACATAGCCTTCGCGTTCCAGTTGCGCCAAGGCCTGGGTGATGTGATTCGCCGCCAATCCCAGGGGTTCGGCAATCGCGGTGAGCGGCAGCGGGCCAAACGCGCTGAGTCGTGCGCGGATCACTTCAAGCACGGCTTCGTCTGGCGTCCAGGGATCATCGAAACCGGGCAACGCTTGCAGTGCCGGCAACAAAGTGGCTTGTGGATAAATCGCTTGCAAGCCGGTCAGTCGCTCCAGTGCCAGCCACAACCCGTGCTGTGCGTTGATCTGCATTCGGGTGGCGCGACCGCTGTCGGCCAGGGCGTTCAGCCAGTCGAGCCAGTGCGCATTAGTCTGGGCCTCGGCATCGGTGATGCACGCAAGACTCATCAACGCCTCATGCATTTCATCGACGCCAGTGGGTGCCGGCCAGGCCTCGTCGCGTACCGCTTGAATCGCGTCGGCATCCAGCGCTCCGAGGTCGTCGGTGGACTCTGGATCGGTCCAGCGTCGGTTGAGCACCGCTTGCGTGCGACGCTCTTCCAGCGGCGCATCGTCGAGAAAGGTATAAGGCCGGGCGCTGAGGATTTCCGCCGCCAGCGGCGACGGCGCTGGCAGGTCACGGCTGATCAGCCGCACGTCGCCACGTTCCATGCGCCGCAGCAACGCCAGCCAGCCTACGCTGTCCATCGCCTCGTGCAGGCAATCGTCGAGGGTCTGTTCCACCAATGGATGGTCGGGAATTTCACGTTCACCGGCGAGGTTTTCCACGCAGGCAATCTGATCAGGAAAGACACTGGCAATCAGGTCTTCGCTTTTCATTCGCTGGATCTGCGGCGGGACTTTACGTCCGCCGCTGTAACGCGGCAGAGCCAGGGCGACACCGGTATTCCAGCGCCAGCGCACGCCGAATAGTGGCGCGTCGAGCACCGCTTGAATCAGCAGGTGTTCGGCGCTGTTGCTGTGCAGGTAGCGCCAGACGTCGTCGAGTTCAAAACTGTGGCTGGTGGACAGCGACAGCACGATCGCGTCTTCGCTGGCGGCGGCCTGCAATTCGAAGTTGAAGGTGCGGCAGAAACGCTTGCGCAGGGCCAGGCCCCAGGCGCGGTTGATGCGGCTGCCGAACGGGGTGTGGATGATCAGTTGCGTGCCGCCGGACTCGTCGAAAAAGCGCTCCATCAGCAACGTGTCCTGTGACGGCAGGGCACCCAGCGTCAGGCGCGCCCGGGCGAGATAATCGATCAGTTGCTCGGCGCTGGCGACGTTCAGGCCGAGTGTGTCGGTCAGCCAGTCGAGGGCCGGTTGCAGGTTGCCTGGCGTGGCGCCGAGCAAGTCGTCGAGGTGTGCTTGCAAGCGAGCGACGGCAAACGACAACTCCGCGCTGCGCCCCGGTGCTTCACCCAGCCAGAAGGGAATGGTCGGCGGCTGGCCTTGAGCATCTTCGACCCGGACCTTGCCGGTTTCGACCCGCAGGATTCGGTAGGAGGTATTGCCCAACTGGAACACATCCCCGGCAATGCTCTCCACCGCAAAGTCTTCGTTGACGCTGCCGATGTTCAGCCCTTGGGGCTCCAGCAAAACGCTGTAGTCGGCGTTGTCCGGAATCGTCCCGCCGCTGGTTACGGCGGTCAATCTGGCGCCTCGACGAGCGCGCAGGGTGCGGGTAACTGCATCGCGGTGCAGGTAAGCGCTGCGCATGCCTTGTCGACTGTTGTAGCCCTCGGCGAGCATGTGCAACAGCGCCTGATAATGTTTTTCGTCGAGTTCGGCATACGGCGAGGCGTTACGCAGCATCTTCAGCAGCGCGTGTTCCGACCATTCCTGGCAACTGACCTCGGCAATGATTTGTTGCGCGAGTACGTCCAGTGGCGCTGTGGGAATCTGCAGTGTGTCGAGTTCGCCGCGCCGAACACAATCGAGCAGCGCGGTGCATTCGATCAGGTCGTCGCGGGTGGTGGCGAACAAGCGGCCCTTGGGCGTACCGCCGACCTGGTGCCCGGAACGGCCGACCCGTTGCAGAAATCCTGAAATCGAGCGAGGCGAAGCGATTTGGCACACCAGGTCGACATCGCCAATGTCGATGCCCAATTCCAGTGAAGCGGTGGCGATCAGCACTTGCAGGTCGCCGCGCTTGAGCCGTTGTTCGGCGTCCAGACGAAACTCCTTGGCCAGGCTGCCGTGGTGGGCGGCCACTGCCTCCTTGCCGAGGCGTTCACTCAGGTGCCGGCTCAGGCGCTCGGCGAGACGCCGGGTATTGACGAAAATCAGCGTGGTCCGATGTTCGCGGGCGAGGGTGGCGAGGCGGTCGTAGACCAGTTCCCACACGTCATTGGCCATGACCGCGGACAACGGCACGGGCGGGACTTCGATGTCCAGATCCCGTGGGCGGGCGTGGCCGATGTCGACGATCTCGCAGGGACGGTCGCGACCCACCAGAAAGCGCGACACCGTTTCGATGGGTTTTTGCGTGGCGGACAGGCCAATGCGCAACAGCGGTTCTGCGCACAGCGCCTGCAACCGTTCAAGGCTCAGGGCCAAATGGCTGCCGCGTTTGCTGGCGGCGATGGCGTGGATTTCATCGACGATCACCGTGCGCGCAGTGCCGAGCATCTTTCGGCCGGAGTCGGAGCCGAGCAGCACGTAAAGGGATTCCGGGGTGGTCACCAGAATGTGCGGCGCGGTCTTGCGCATGGCTGAGCGATCTTTCTGCGGCGTGTCGCCGGTGCGCACGGCGGTGTTGATCTGCAAGGGGGGCAGGCCCATCACGCGCAATTGCTCGGTGATCCCGGCGAGCGGGTTTTGCAGGTTGATCTGAATGTCGTTGGACAAGGCCTTGAGCGGCGAGACATAGACCACCAGGGTTTCGTCAGGCAGCCCGTCGGCGGTTTCCAGGCCCCGGTGAACCAGTTCGTCGATGACGGCGAGGAACGCGGTGAGGGTTTTGCCGGACCCGGTGGGCGCGGCGATCAGGGTCGAACGTCGCTGACGAACCAACGGCCACGCCCGGGCCTGGGCGGCGGTGACCGTCGGGAAGGTGTTGCTGAACCAGGCGCTGACGGCGGGGTGGAAGCCTGCCAGGGCGCTGTCCGTCGGGATTGGCAGATTCATGGGGTCTGTTATGCGGGTGGGGGGATGAAGATGCAAGTACCGCTCAAGACCTTCGCCGACCTCCAGGGCTTCTTCGCGGGCCAGTAGCAGCACCACAAATCCCGGCGATCTACACTTTACGGATGACGGTTGCGCACTAAACCCGCAAAATGCAACGATTCCAGAAATTATCAACGACATTGCCCGCGGGCGATGTCGATAAAGCCATCGTTCCAACCAGACTGGGCCTGCTGACTCTATGCGAATGCGCCTTATGTTACTGGGCGGCGGAAATGCCCTTGGGCAGGCGCTGATTCGCCTCGGTGCGGAGGAAGACATCGGCTTCCTCGCCCCCCGCCCCCCGCAAGACGGCTGGGATGCCGCGAGCCTGACGCAATTGCTCGACGACACCCGCCCGGACGCGTTGATCAA
>Ga0247818_10002742_pt1 | contig 11364 bp, 8 predicted proteins | sample 13C_Glucose_Day1_FD_192424 | JGI IMG/M metagenome (GOLD analysis project Ga0247818, IMG submission 192424) | Soil microbial communities from agricultural site in Penn Yan, New York, United States - 13C_Glucose_Day1 | ecosystem: Environmental > Terrestrial > Soil > Agricultural land | place: USA...
TTTCATCGCGAGTCCTTGTGGTCATGGCCGGGCGCTGAAAGATTGCCCGGTGGCTGTCTGTGGGCCAGTATGCGCAGCAAGCAACCGGCCAGGGAATCACGCGGCCGGGGTAACCCGATAGGGGTAGTCCATGTCCGTTTCGTTTGATGACATCACCTGGCACCGCGCCGTCGGCCAACTGATCGACGCCCTCGACAAGCCGAATTTCTGGGCGCAACTGGTGCGCCTGCTCGACCAGTACGTGGCGTTCGATAGCTGGGTGGTGCTGCTGTTCAGCGCCGATCAACACCCGCAGGTGTTCGCCGAATGCCCCGGCGACGACGGCAGCCCTGACCCGTTGTTTCAGGATTATCTGCGCGGGTTGTACCTGCTCGACCCGTTCTACATCGCCTGCCGCGAGCAGTCGCGCACCGGGCTGTTGCGCCTGTCCGAGGTGGCGCCGGAGCATTTCGAGCTGACCGAGTATTACCAGCGATACTTTCGTCTGAATGTGGTCGCCGACGAAATCCAGTTCAATTGCCAACTTGAAGGCGAACGCACGTTGTGCCTGTCGCTGGGCAGTGAAAAACGTTTCACTGGCGAACAGATTGCGTTGCTGTCATTGATCCAGCCCTGGGTGCTGGGCCTGTTGCGTCAGCGCCTGCCGTACGAGATCAACCAGACCGTGGCTCTCGCTGCCGCACCAGCAGCGGCCGACTGGCGGGTGCAACTGGAAGCGTCGGTGCAACAACTCAAAGGCGCGCAGCTGACCGCCCGGGAGCTGGATGTCGGTCGGTTGATGCTCAGCGGTTGCTCCAGTAAAGAAATCGCCCGTAAGCTGGAAATCTCCGTAGAAACCGTGAAAGTCCATAAGAAACACATGTACAGCAAGCTGGGGATCAAGTCCCAGTCGGAGCTGTTTTCGATTTTTCTCCAGGCGCAGAACGCCTGAAAAAGCCTTGGTACGCAGGAGATATCTGAAGCTTGGAATCCCCTGTGGCGAGGGAGCTTGCTCCCGCTCGACTGCGCAGCAGTCGCAAAACCTGGTCACGCGATGCAGCAGACAGACCGTGATGGCCAGGTTTTGGGCTGCTGCGCAACCCAGCGGGAGCAAGCTCCCTCGCCACAAGAGCAAGCCAGTCTGCGCGCCATGGGTAACCATTGAGTCCGAACCAAGGAAACCGTATGAGCCTGTCACTCCTGAGCCGCTACGCCTTCTTTGCCGTCTGCGTGATGTTCACCCTCGCCAGCCTGCCCTTTCTCGAACACGATTGGCTGTGGCCGATCACCGCCGTCACCGGCGTGCTGAGCCTGCTCGGTCTGTTCGACCTGCTGCAGAGCCCGCACGCGGTGCGCCGCAACTACCCGATCCTGGGCAACATCCGCTATCTGGTCGAAGGCATCCGCCCGGAAATTCGCCAGTACCTGCTGGAATCCGACAGCGACGCCCTGCCCTTCTCCCGCGCCCAGCGTTCGCTGGTGTATTCGCGGGCGAAGAATGAAAGCGCCGACAAACCCTTCGGCACCCTGATCGATGTCTATCAATCGGGCTTTGAGTTCATCGGCCATTCGATGCGCCCGGCGCCGTTGAGCGACCCGAGCAGTTTCCGCGTCACCGTCGGCGGGCCGCAGTGCACGCAGCCGTATTCGGCCTCGGTGTTCAACATCTCGGCGATGAGCTTCGGCTCGCTCAGCGCCAACGCCATCCGCGCGTTGAACCAGGGCGCCAAGCTCGGCAACTTCGCCCACGACACCGGCGAAGGCAGCATCAGCCCGTATCACCGCGAACACGGCGGCGACCTGACCTGGGAACTGGGCAGCGGCTACTTTGGTTGCCGCACCAGCGACGGCCGTTTTGACCCGGAACGCTTCGCCACTCAGGCGCAGAATCCGCAGGTGCGGATGATCGAAATCAAGATGAGCCAGGGCGCCAAACCGGGTCATGGCGGGATCCTGCCCAAGCACAAGGTTACCCAGGAAATCGCTGACACCCGCGGCATCTTGATGGGCGAAGACTGCATCTCGCCGTCACGCCACAGCGCGTTTTCCACGCCGATCGAAATGATGCATTTCATCCAGCAACTGCGTGAACTGTCCGGCGGTAAACCAGTGGGCTTCAAGTTCTGCCTCGGGCATCCGTGGGAGTTCATGGGGATCGCCAAGGCCATGCTGGAAACCGGCATCCTGCCGGACTTCATCGTGGTCGACGGCAAGGAAGGCGGCACCGGCGCGGCGCCGGTCGAATTCACCGACCACATCGGCGTGCCGATGCGCGAAGGCCTGCTATTCGTGCACAACACCCTGGTCGGCCTGAACCTGCGCGACAAGATCAAACTCGGCGCCAGCGGCAAGATCGTCAGCGCCTTCGACATCGCCAGCGTCCTCGCCATCGGCGCCGACTGGGCCAATTCCGCGCGCGGCTTCATGTTCGCCATCGGCTGCATTCAGTCGCAAAGCTGCCACACCAACAAATGCCCGACCGGCGTCGCCACGCAAGACGCCCTGCGCCAGCGCGCCCTCGTCGTCCCGGACAAGGCCCAGCGCGTTTACAACTTCCACCGCAACACGCTCAAGGCACTGGCGGAAATGTTGGCGGCGGCAGGCCTCGAACATCCGTCGCAACTGTCGGCCAAGCACCTGGTGCGACGCATGTCGGCGACCGAGATCAAACTGTTCTCGCAACTGCATGTGTTTCTGAAACCGGGGGAATTGCTCACGGGTGAGGTGAATGGCGAGTTTTACTCGCGGATGTGGCAGATGGCGCGGGCGGACAGTTTTGAGCCAAGCGAGGTGGTGGCTGCATGAGCGCAACCGGAGTGCCGGCTTCAGTTGAGGTCGGCACTCCGGTCGCAGGCAAACGAATACAACGAAACGTTCCCCTCCTGCAACGATTGCAAAGGTCTCCTCACTTTTGCAAGGCGCGGTGGTTCATTCGGCAAAACCGTATTGGTAATCCACCAGATTTTTCGGCCTGGACAATCAAGTACCGTCACACCATCGATATAGACATTCATTACCGGATCATTGAGTAGGCTCAACACACCCTGACGGGTGAGCTGCAAGAATCCATCAATCGATGAGCGGATCTCGAACTTTGGATCAATACCGGTGGTGTTGTAATAAGCGAAGCTCGGATACCAGAAAGCACTGGCGATCACGATCTCGTCTCCTGGATGCGCCAGCTGATTCAACTGAGTCACCAATGAGCTGAAGCTTGTGTCCTTGCGTGCGCCTGTCCCGTTTAATCCATCGGTTTGCAGGTACACCATCGTCAGACCGTGAACTTGCATAATGACCAACAATAGCAACGCCGCGCTCGCCAGAATGATTCGACGCCGTCCCCAGATATCCATCGCCGCCGCAGAAATCAGCGCGAGGGCCGGCGCGCAGAACACCAGGTATCGGGGTACAAATAAAGGAAGCGCCAAGGCAATCAGATACAGTGCGACCAGCGGAACAAAGAAGTAACTGACCAGCAAAACACTGAAGTGACGTTTGTCGGGGTTGCTGATGATGATTGTTCCGGCAAACACCAACATCAGCCCACACGGCAGCAGTTGCCATGTCAGAGGTATTGAAGCAGCCTCCCCGAGAACTGTGTACTGCCAGACAAGCGTCAAGGCGCCCTGCAACGTCACAGGTTCTATCCAGTCGAAGCTGCCGGTGCCACTTAGCTGCTGGATGAAACGGGGAATCCAAGGCAAATACAGAAACACGATCGCAATATTGGCAACTAACCATGATTGCGCTGAAATCGCCGCCCCGTCCCGAGTGGCCCGGCTCTGCCACCAGAACAGCCAATGCACCAGCACACACAATCCTGCGAAGTAGTGGGTATAAAACGCAGCAGTCATCAGCAAAACGTAGATCAACGCAAAGCGTTTTTGCTCAGGATGTCTTGCCCAACATAGCAATGCCACGGTTGCGGCCATCAGCCAGAATCCAAGCAATGTGTACATCCGTGCTTCTTGACTGTAACGCACTGATATCGGCAGTAGCGCCAGCAGTACGGCAGCAATCCAGGTAGCCCTGCGTGTCGAGATCAGGCTCATCAGCTTGACGCAAAGCAGCAACGTGCCGATATCCGCCAACACACTGAATGCGCGAGCCGCCAAAGGAGACTCTCCCCACACCGCCAACCAATAATGCAACAGCACATAATAGAGCGGCGGATGCACATCCAGTGCGGTCAACGCCCAGATACGCGCCGGCGTTTCTCGAGCCAGCAGCAGACTGTAGGCCTCGTCATACCAGATCACGGGGACAGTGATGGAGTAGAACCGCACGCACAGCGCAATAATCAGAACTGCCGCCAGAGCCAGCCGATCGGCCCGCACTGAAACATTCGCGTCTTTGAAAAAAGGTACGGCCACCCAGGGTTTCATGTCCGTTGTCCACGAAACAGCACAAACCGGAAAAAGCAGTACCCCAATATCAGGTTCAGCGCGGTAAACACCGTCACCGTCAGCAATCCATGCCAGTCACACGTATCGGCAATCGAGCCGATGGCGAAGCTTGCTCCCCCCATCCCTCCCATAAACAGCAAGTAGCCGAATACCGGCGTTTTGCTGTCGAAGGTGTAGAGCATATTCACGTAAAACGAGAACGCTGCCGCCACGCAGAACGCGGCGAAGTTACTGGCCGCCTGGGTGAATCCGATGGCGCTGCACAGGACGAAAAAAATCTGCCAGTGGATAAGTGCATCAGCGATTCCAATCACTGTCAGCGCAGGAAATCCCTTCATTACCGCTCCTTGCCGTAGCTTCGTCCGGCCAAATTTCGAAGCTAGGGCATGGCGCTTGAGTGGTCTACTGTCAGAAATTACAGGTGCTGGGTGGATTGCGACGGACGGTCGGGGTTACCACTGCAACAACCTGCCGTGAGGCGGCTCTTTCATGACGATGAAACCGTAATCGCCAGTTGTCGTCGATGTAGCGGAAGTCGGCGAGGATCAGGGGCAGGACGTACAACACGGTGGCCAGCAGGAAGAACAGCACGAGCGGCCGGTGACTGAGCTCTCGTTGGAGAAATGCGCTCACCTTCATGTCTGCGCCTCGATTCACTGCCGCGCGAGAATGCAAAGTGCTACAGGTTTGAGCCTTGCTTCGGGTTTTGTATCGCTCTTCCTGAGCGGTGGTAAAACGGCAAAAGATCGCAGCCTGCGGCAGCTCCTACAGGGTGAATACATGTCCCGTGTAGAGCTGCCGCAGGCTGCGATCTTTTGCTTTTGCTATCGCGCTAGATCAAGTGGCCGAACGCACCGCGCCCTGCGTTTCACCGGTCGGCTGCAACTTGAACACGTAGAACAATACCGTCAGCAGCACCAGGAATGCCGGCCCCACATAGAGCGCCACGCGGGTGTCCGGGAAGTACGCCATCAGGCCGACCACCAGCACCAGGAACGCCAGCGCGAAGTACGAGCTGACCGGGTATAGCCACATCTTGTATTTCAGGCCGGCACGTTCGCTGGCGCTCAGGCCTTTGCGGAATTTCAGTTGCGCCAGCAGGATCATCACCCAGGTCCAGATTGCGCCGAAGGTCGCAATCGAGGTGACCCAGACGAAGACTTTCTCCGGCACCAGGTAGTTGAGCAGCACGCCGATCAGCAGCGCGAAAATCGACAGCAGCAACGCGCGGCGTGGCACGCCGTTGGAGGTCTTGGCGAAACCGGCTGGGGCCTGGCCGTTCTGCGCCAGGCTGTAGAGCATGCGCCCGGTGCTGAAGATGCCGCCGTTGCACGACGACAGCGCCGCAGTGATCACCACGAAGTTGATGATGCCGGCGGCGGTCTTGATGCCCAGACGTTCGAAGGTCATCACGAACGGGCTGCCCTGAGTGCCGATTTCGTTCCACGGGTAGATCGACAGGATCACGAACAGCGCACCCACGTAGAACAGCAGAATGCGCCAGAACACCGAGCCGATCGCATCGGGAATGGTCTTCTGCGGGTTCTTCGCTTCACCGGCGGTCAGGCCGATCATCTCGACACCGAGGTAGGCGAACATGACCATTTGCAGGGACATCAGCACACCGGTCACGCCGTTGGGCATGAAGCCGCCGTGGGCCCACAGGTTGGAAATCCCCAGTGCCACGCCGTCGTTGCCGAAACCGAAGGCAATGATGCCGACGCCGCCGATGACCATGGCGATGATGGTGACGATCTTGATCAGGGCGAACCAGAACTCGAATTCACCGAAGGCTTTGACCGCGATCAGGTTGATCGAGCCCATGCTGATCAGCGCAGCGAGGGCCCAGATCCAGCGCGGCACATCGGGGAACCAGATGCCCATGTACACGGCGACGGCGGTGATTTCCGCGACGCAGGTCACCAGCCACAGGAACCAGTAGTTCCAGCCTGTGAGAAAGCCCGCCAGCGGACCGAGGTAATCCTGGGCATAGCGGCTGAACGAGCCGGCCACCGGATTGTGCACGGCCATCTCACCGAGGGCGCGCATGATCACCAGGATCGCCAGGCCACCGAGAATGTACGACAGCATGATCGCCGGACCGGCCATTTCAATGGCCTTGGCCGAACCCAGGAACAGGCCGACGCCGATACAGGCGCCGAGCGCCATCAGGCGGATATGCCGTTCACCGAGTTCGCGTTTGAGCGAGCCGCCGTGAGCGGTCTCGCCATGGGGCAGGTGATTGCCGACTGGCATAGGGATACAACCTCGTCTTGTTATTGGATATGACCACCGAGTGGCGAAGCGTCGACCGATAGGCCCTGGCTTGCCGAAACCGCGCCGGCCTCGTGGGCAAACGCGCCTTGCAGGTCCCGACCTGCAAGATCAGCGGGGCGTGCAGTATAAAAAGCTTGTGACAGGGCTTTTCACTCTATAAACCACAACATTCAGCGGGAACTCTCGGCAGAAAGCCGGTTTACGGAGAGGCATTAACTGCTTTACGTAGGAATAGTCGCCACCAAAAAGGCCGCCGAGTATTGCACAGCATGGGTGCACCGTCATGCCCCTGCGTTGGTGGTATTGCATGGGGAATGGCTCTAGCACAGCGGTTTCGATGAATTGACTGTCAAATCCCCTGTGGCGAGGGAGCTTGCTCCCGCAAGACTGCGAAGCAGTCGTAAAACCTGCGCACGCGGCGTTTCAAACACGTCGCGATTAGGGGGATTGGGGTTGCTACGCAACCCAGCGGGAGCAAGCTCCCTCGCCACAGAGGATCCGACATCTGGAAATTTTCGGAAATTTCGTACAGTCATCGCCGACCCAATTCTTGAATGCTGCGACTAGCGTGAATAAGGATTGAACTCGCAAAGGACGCAACGGAATGCGTAAACATCTACATTCACACAGGCTACGCCGAGGGCGCTATTCGGAATCGGGACGTGCCTATCTGATAACTGCAGTGGTGTATCAGCGCCGCAGGATATTCAGCGATTGGCAGGTAGGCCGTTTATTGGTAGCGGAGCTCAGGCGAGCTCATGATCAGCGATGGGTCGACTCGATCGCCTGGGTGGTGATGCCTGATCACCTCCACTGGTTGGTCCAGCTGGAAGCAATGCACATGGAAGGCCTGATGCAAGCGGTGAAGTCCCGCAGCACATTGTCGATTAATCGCGCCCTGAACCGAAAAGGCGCGTTTTGGCAAACCGGCTACCACGACCGCGCCATCCGTGATGGCGAAGACTTGAAACCCTTCGCCCGATACATCATCGCCAATCCGCTACGGGCAGGATTGGTGGAGCGGATTGGCGACTACCCGCTTTGGGACGCCTGCTGGCTCTAAACCCCCCACTCTCCCTGTGGCGAGGGAGCTTGCTCCCGCTCGGCGGCGGAGCCGTCGTAATACCCGCGCAGGCGGTGTTTCAGACAAATTGCGACTACAGGGATTGGGACTGCTGCGCAGTCCAGCGGGAGCAAGCTCCCTCGCCACAGGTGCAGTTTTCTTCAGAAACCACCCCACTCAAACCCCGCACTTTTTTTCCCCCATCACCAACCACCGTCTAAGCTTCAGTCAAGTCCGATCAATCTGCGTGAATGGATCAATCGACTATGGGCGCTTTGTGGCAAACCGATTCGAGTAAAGCCGTGGTTCCGACTGAACGTGTGGATGAAGCGCCTGTCCCCCCCAAAAAACGCCGCAACCGGCATGGCTGGAAGGCGTTCTGGTTATTGCTGCTGATTATTGCCATCGTGGTGGGTCTGGCCGCGAGCAAGGAGATGCGCACCTCGCGTTTCCAGTCCCGGGAGCTGAGCCAGTACGCCGCCTCGCTCAAATATCAGCTGGAGCCCGGCCCCAGCGAAGCGATCCGCTATCCGGGCAACGGGCCGTTCGATCTGCGTCTGGGCTACAGCGCCCTCGATGAATTCCTGCCGCGTCTGCTCAAGCGCAATTATGTGATCACCGAGCAATCCCGGTTTTCACCCGCGCTGCTGAGCTACACCGACAAAGGCCTGTTCGTGCCCTATTCGGAAAAGATCCAGGCCGGGCTGTCGATTACCGATTGCCGCGCTGCGCCGTTGTATCAGTACAAGTACCCGCAGCAGCTGTATTCGAGTTTCGCGGCGATTCCACCGGTAGTGGTCAGCAGTCTGCTGTTCATCGAAAACCGTTTTCTGCTCGACCCCAAACAACCGCTGGCCAACCCGGCGGTGGACTGGCCGCGCTTCGGCATGGCCGCCTGGTCGCAGGTGGCGAAGTTGCTGAGCCTGCCGGGGCAATCGGCGGGGGGCAGCACCCTGGCGACGCAACTGGAGAAGTACCGGCACTCACCCGATGGCCTGACGGTGTCCGGCGCCGAGAAGATCCGTCAGATGATTTCCGCCAGCGTGCGCGCCTATCAGCCCGGGCCGGAAACCCTCGGCGCGCGGCAGAACATCATCCGCGACTACCTCAACAGCGTGCCCCTCTCCGCCGTGCCGGGGCATGGCGAAGTACATGGCATGGCCGAAGGTTTGCGGGTCTGGTACGGCAGCGATTTCAACCAGGCCAATGCACAGCTGAACAGCCCGGCCACCGATCCGAAAACCATGGCCGACAAAGGTCTGGCCCTGCGCGAAATGCTCTCGCTGATGATCGCCCAGCGTCGCCCTTCGCATTACCTGAACAAGGGCCGTGAAGAACTCGCCAACCTCACCGACAGCCACTTGCGCCTGCTCAAGCAGAACGGCGTAATCGACGGCGCGCTGGCCGATGCCGCACTGGCGAGCAAGGTCACTTACCGCGACTGGCAGACCCAGCCGACCATTCAACCGATCGAAACCAACAAAGGCATCAGCGTCGCCCGCAGCCGTCTGGCGAGTATGCTCAACCGTCCGCTGTATGACCTCGATCGCCTCGACCTGTCGGCCACCAGCACCTTGCAGAGCGAATTGCAGACCCAGACCACCGACTACCTGAAAAAACTCGCCGACCCCACGTTTGCCGGGCAGATCGGTTTGATCGGCGAACGCCTGCTCACCCCGACCAGCACCACCCAGGTGCGTTATAGCTTCACCCTGTTCGAACTCACGCCGGACGGCTCGCGAGTGCGCGTGCAGACCGACAGCACCGACCAGCCGTTCGACATCAATGAAGGCAGCAAACTGGAGCTCGGCTCGACAGCGAAGATGCGCGTGCTCACCACTTACCTGCAGATCATCTCTGAACTGCACGACAAGTACGGCGCCATGAGCGTGCCGGAACTGAAGAAAGTCGAAGTGCCGGATCAGGACCGCCTCAGCCAGTGGGTGATCGACTACCTGATCCAGAACAAGGACCATGATCTGTCGAAAATGCTCGGCGCCGCACTCGACCGCAAGTATTCGGCCAGCCCCGGCGAGGCGTTTTTCACCGGTGGCGGCCTGCATGTGTTCCACAACTTTCGCAAGGAAGACAACGGCCGCCTGCCGACCCTGCGCGATGCGCTGCGCGAGTCGATCAACCTGCCATTCATTCGCCTGATGCGCGATGTGGTGCGCTACGTCACCTACTCCGGCCCCAACAGCAGCGCCGAGTTGCTCAAGGACGACCGTGACCCGCGGCGTCAGGAATACCTCGCCAGTTTTGCCGATCGCGAAGGGACTTCGTTCCTGCTCAAGTTCTGGAAGAAGTACAAGAACAAGGACACTCAGGCGCGCCTCGACACCTTCCTCGACAGCATGCGCCCGACCCCGATCCGCATGGCCGCCGTGCACCGTTATCTGCTGCCCGATGCCAGTCAGGAAGATTTCAACAGTTTCGTGCGCGCGCACCTCAAAGGCGCCAAGCTCACTGAAAAACTCACCGACGATCGCCTGATCCGGCTGTACGACGCTTACGGCCCGGGCACCTACGATCTGCCGGATCAGGGCTTCATTGCCAAAGTGCACCCGCTGGATCTGTGGCTGATGGGCTACCTGCTGCACAACCCGGACGCCACCTTCAGCCAGGTGGTCAAGGCCAGCCAGTTCGAGCGTCAGGAGGTTTACAGCTGGCTGTTCAAGAGCAAGCACAAGGGCGCCCGTGACAGCCGCATCCGCACCATGCTCGAGATCGAAGCGTTCCTGGAAATCCACCAGCGCTGGCAGAAAGTCGGCTATCCGTTCGACCATCTGGTGCCGTCGCTGGCCACCGCCATCGGCAGCTCCGGCGATCGCCCTGCCGCGCTGGCCGAACTGATCGGCACCATCCTCAACGATGGCGTGCGCATGCCCACGCTGCGCATCGACAGCCTGCACTTTGCCGCAGGCACACCCTATGAAACGCGCCTGACCAACGACCCGCATGTGGGCAAACGGGTGATGCCTTCGGAGGTCGCCACAGCGATGCGCGAGGCGCTCTCGCAAGTGGTGGACTCGGGTACGGCGAAACGGGTTTCCGGCAGTTTCAAAATCGCCGACGGCACCCCGCTGGTGATGGGCGGCAAGACCGGCACCGGCGACAACCGCATCGAAGCCATCGGCTCCGGCGGGCGGATCCTCAGTTCGAAGTCGATCAACCGTACCGCGACATTCGTGTTCTACATCGGCAACAACCACTTCGGCACGCTCACCGCATTCGTCCCCGGGCGCTCGGCGGAGAACTTCAAGTTCACCTCGGCGCTGCCGGTGCAGGTGCTCAAGGGCATGGCGCCGATCCTCTCGCCGTACCTGCAACCGGGTACGCACACGATGTGCCAGGCACCGGAGGTCACTGCCGCCCGCTAAGCACGAAAGCGCTGTGACGGGGTGGTAACTGTGTATTTTTCACTCCGTGTTTTTCGAAGGCTCCGTGCGCAACCCCGGCGGTTTCAACCGGGTATTTGCGCTTTTTTCACCCACTGTCCTTGCCTAGGCTGATCGCTCCATTTTTGATCAAGGACGATCCAGCAATGCCCACCCTTTCCCCGCAGGGGCAACCGCCACGCACGGCGCACCTCGTCTCACCGGATGTCAGTGTTCATTATCAGACGATCGAAAAAGCCAT
>Ga0247818_10002743_pt1 | contig 11362 bp, 7 predicted proteins | sample 13C_Glucose_Day1_FD_192424 | JGI IMG/M metagenome (GOLD analysis project Ga0247818, IMG submission 192424) | Soil microbial communities from agricultural site in Penn Yan, New York, United States - 13C_Glucose_Day1 | ecosystem: Environmental > Terrestrial > Soil > Agricultural land | place: USA...
TGGCCATGGCACGCTTCGAAAGCGACCAGGCCCTGCGTGCGCAACTGCATGCCCGGGACCAGCAACTGGCCGAGCGCAAGCGCATCGAGCTGGCCAAGGGGCTGCTGATGAAGATGAAGGATTGCAACGAGGAACAGGCCTACACCCTGATGCGCCGCCAGGCCATGAGCCGCCAGCAGAAGCTGATTCAGGTGGCGGAGCAGATCATTGCCATGAGTGAGTTGCTGGGCTGAAGGTTTATGGCGCCTGTCAGGGCGCCTTCGCGGGCAAGCCTCGCTCCTACAGGATGGCGTCGAATTCAATAGGGTGAACGACACAAATCCCGTAGGAGCGAGGCTTGCCCGCGAACAGCAGCAACCAGGCCTCAGAGTGTTGGCACAGATCTCGCTAGGTAATCACCACAGGTAACCAACGGCGGTTGCCCCACCTACGACAAAGACGTCGCTCATCCCATTCGCCCCTGGCGAGTCGGGTGGCGGCGTTTTTTGTTTTGGCCCCACAGCCCGGGGCCGGTGGAGCGGCCGATGCGGCGCCCCACTAGCAAGCTCATGACTCCTTCTCGAGACGACTAACAGCTGAGGTGCGCGATGAATTCAAGCTTCTGGAAATCCGGCCATACCCCGACACTGTTCGCGGCATTCCTCTATTTCGACCTGAGCTTCATGGTCTGGTACCTGCTCGGCCCGCTCGCCGTGCAGATTGCCACCGACCTGCAACTGACCACCCAGCAACGCGGGCTGGTCGTCGCCACACCTATCCTGGCCGGAGCCGTCCTGCGCTTTGTGATGGGCCTGCTGGCTGACCGCCTGTCGCCCAAGACCGCCGGGCTGATCGGCCAGGTGATCGTCATCTGCGCCCTGTTCGTCGCCTGGAAACACGGCATCCACAGTTATGAACAGGCGTTGCTGCTGGGCCTGTTCCTCGGCATGGCCGGTGCGTCCTTCGCCGTTGCGCTGCCGCTGGCCTCGCAGTGGTACCCGCCGCAGCATCAAGGCAAAGCCATGGGCATCGCCGGCGCCGGTAACTCCGGCACTGTGCTTGCAGCCCTGATCGCCCCGGTCCTCGCCGCTTCGTTTGGCTGGAGCAACGTGTTCGGCTTCGCCCTGATTCCGTTGATCCTGACTATCATCACCTTTGCCTGGCTGGCCAAGAACGCCCCTGAACGGCCGAAAGCCAAATCCGTTTCCGACTACTTCAAGGCCTTGGGCGACCGCGACAGCTGGTGGTTCATGTTCTTCTACAGCGTCACTTTCGGCGGCTTCATCGGCCTGGCCAGCGCCCTGCCCGGCTACTTCAACGACCAGTACGGCCTGAGCCCGGTGACCGCCGGTTATTACACCGCGGCCTGTGTGTTCGGTGGCAGCCTGATGCGTCCGTTGGGCGGCGCCCTGGCCGACCGTTTCGGCGGGATTCGTACACTGCTGGTGATGTACACCGTGGCCGCGACCTGCATTGCGGCGGTGGGTTTCAATCTGCCGAGTTCCTACGCCGCCCTGGCACTGTTCGTGTGCACCATGCTCGGTCTGGGTGCAGGTAATGGCGCGGTATTCCAGTTGGTTCCGCAGCGCTTCCGTCGGGAGATCGGCGTAATGACCGGTTTGATCGGCATGGCCGGTGGTATCGGCGGTTTCGCGCTGGCGGCCGGCATGGGCGCGATCAAGCAAAGCACCGGCAGTTATCAGATGGCGCTGTGGTTGTTCGCCAGCCTCGGGGTCCTCGCCTGGTTCGGCCTGCACGGGGTGAAACGTCGCTGGAGAACCACCTGGGGTTCGGCTGCCGTCACCGCTGCACGGGTATGAGGGCTGAATGAGCCTGCAATTGAGTTTCGCCGAAGCAAGCGCCATCGGCCCTCGCGAGGAGAACCAGGACGCCCTGCGCCTGGTCACTCCAACGCCGGCGCTGGCGGCGAGCAAGGGTTATCTGTTCGCCATCGCCGATGGCGTGAGCCAGTGCGCCGATGGCGGCCTGGCCGCCCGCTCGACCTTGCAGGCCCTGGCATTGGACTACTACGCCACCCCGGAAACCTGGGGTGTCGCCCAGGCGCTGGATCGCCTGTTGCTGGCACAGAATCGCTGGTTGCAGGCCAACGGTGGCGGGCAGCCCTTGCTCACTACCGTCAGCGCCCTGGTCATGCGCGGCAGACGCTTCACCCTGGCCCACGTCGGCGATTGCCGGGTCTATCGCTGGCACGCCGACACCTTGCAACGGGTGAGCGAGGATCATGTCTGGGACCAACCGGGCATGCAGCATGTGCTCAAACGGGCGCTGGGGCTGGATCAGCACCTGGTGCTGGATTTTCTCGATGGCGAATTGCGCGTCAACGAGAGTTTCGTGCTGCTCAGCGACGGTGTCTGGGCCGTGCTGGGCGATACCGCCATTGCGGCAATCCTGCGCGATCAGCCCGATCTGACCAGCGCCGCGCAGACGCTGGTCAGCGCCGCGCATCTGGCCGGCAGTCAGGACAATGCCAGCGCCTTGCTGGTGCGGGTCGATGCCCTGGGTGAAACCAGCATCGGCGATGCATTGATTCATTTGCAGCAATGGCCGCTGCCGCCTGCGCTGAAAGCGGGCCAGACCTTCGAGGGCTGGGAGGTCGAAGGGATACTCGGGCAGAGCCAGCAATCGCTGCTCTATCGGGTTCGCGACGGGCAACAACAGCCCTGGCTCTTGAAAACCTTGCCCGGCGCGTTGCGCGACGACCACCTGGCCGGACAAGCGTTGCTGTCGGAAGAATGGTTTCTCAAGCGCGTCGCCGGCCGGCACTTCCCTGAAGTCCACACCGCCAGCCAGCGTCAGCATTTGTACTACGTGATGCGTGAGTATTCGGGGTCGACCCTGGCGCAACTGCAGGAGAAAGCCGGACCGCTGCCCTTGGCCCAATGGCTGGATCTGGCCGAACGCCTGCTGCGGGCGGTGGGGATGCTGCACCGACGGCAGATTCTCCATCGCGATATCAAGCCGGAGAACCTGCTGCTGGGGGACGACGGTGAGTTGCGCCTGCTGGACTTCGGCCTCGCCTACTGCCCCGGCCTGTCCGAGGATCAGCTCTCTACCCTGCCCGGAACGCCCAGCTACATCGCGCCCGAAGCCTTTGGCGGGGGCACGCCGACGCCGCAACAGGATTTGTATGCCGTCGGCGTGACCTTGTATTTCCTGCTCACCGGGCATTATCCCTATGGCGAAGTCGAAGCGTTCCAGCGACCGCGATTTGGCGTGGCGGTCAGTGCCAGCCGCTACCGGCCCGACCTGCCGGAATGGATCGCACAAAGCCTGGAGCGCGCCGTTGCGGCAGATCCGGATCAGCGCTTTGAGACGGCGGAAGAATGGTTGCTGCTATTGGAACAGGGCGAGCGGCGCAGCTTGAGCGTGCGACCCAGACCCTTGCTGGAGCGCGAACCGCTGAAGGTCTGGCGGACATTGGCGTTGGTGTCGTTGGTGGTGAATCTGGTGCTGCTGATAGTGGTGTTTCGTGGCTAGAGCCTCGTTCCATGTAGGAGCGAGCTTGCTCGCGAAAAACCCGAAGGCGCCGCTGGGCATCCGGTTTCACGCGTTATCGTTCACGACCTTCGCGAGCGAGCTCGCTCCTACAGGGAACGAGGCTGCAATCTGTTGAACTTCTGCCTTAAAACCGGGCGCCTCGCCTTAATTCGGTGCATGAAACTATCGCTGAACCCGCGCACCCCCCCCAAAACCGCTGCTTTTCGGCACTTGGCACAACCACTGCATTACCTCTCCCAACTGACATAAAGCCCAGCCTTCAACGACGAAGGGTGCGCTACCCGAGAGAACGGGACAAGGACAAAGGCGTCCTCGCCAGGCAACTGGCGGGATGCCTTTTTTTGTTTGCGCAAAATTTGTCGAGCAAGACCACAAAGCCCTGATGAGGCGGGTCTGAGCTCCCCGGAGAACCTGATGAAAAAACTAAAACTGGTGATGATCGGCAACGGCATGGCCGGGGTTCGCACCCTGGAAGAACTGCTCAAGCTGAGCAACGATCTGTACGACATCACGGTCTTCGGCGCCGAACCCCATACCAACTACAACCGCATCCTGCTGTCGCCGGTCCTGGCCGGCGAACAGACGTTCGAAGAGATCGTGCTCAACGACCTGGACTGGTACCTGGAAAACAACATCAAGCTGCTGCTCAACCGCAAAGTGGTGGAAATCGACCGGGTCAAACGCCGGGTCATTGCCGAAGACGGCAGCGAAGCCGAATACGATCGCCTGCTGATCGCCACCGGTTCGACCCCGTTCATCCTGCCGATTCCCGGCAACACCTTGCAGGGCGTGATCGGCTACCGCGACATTGCCGACACCCAGGCGATGATCGACACCGCCAAGACCCACAAGCACGCCGTGGTCATCGGCGGCGGCCTGCTCGGCCTGGAAGCCGCGAACGGCCTGATGCTGCGCGGCATGCATGTCACCGTGGTGCACATCGGCGAATGGCTGCTGGAGCGGCAACTGGACAAGACCAGCGGCGAACTGCTGCAAACCGCCCTTGAAGGCCGCGGCCTGCACTTTCGCCTGCGCGAACAGACCCAGGCCCTGCACGACGCCGGCAATGGCCGGGTCGGCTCGGTCGAATTCAAGAACGGCGACATCATCCCCGCCGACCTGGTGGTGATGGCCGCCGGTATCCGCCCCAGCACCGAACTGGCGGAAAAAGCCGGCATCCCCTGCAACCGCGGGATTCTGGTCAACGATACGATGCAAACCTACGACCCTCGGGTCTACGCCATCGGCGAATGCGCCAGCCACCGCGGAATCGCCTACGGCCTGGTGGCGCCGCTGTTCGAACAGGCCAAGGTCTGCGCCAACCACCTGGCCCAACTGGGTTTCGCCACGTACAAGGGCTCGGTGACCTCGACCAAATTGAAAGTCACCGGCATCGACCTGTTTTCCGCCGGCGACTTCATGGGCGGCGAAGGCACCGAGACCATCACCCTTTCCGACCCGATCGGCGGGGTCTATAAAAAACTGGTGATCAAGGATGACGTGCTGGTCGGCGCCTGCCTGTACGGCGATACGGCGGACGGCGGTTGGTATTTCCGGCAGATTCGTGAGAACCATGCGATTGGAGAGATCCGTGATCACCTGATGTTCGGCGAAAACGCATTAGGTGACGTAGGACACCAGGGCCAGGACAAGGCCATGAGCATGGCCGACACCGCCGAAGTCTGCGGTTGCAACGGCGTGTGCAAAGGCACCATCGTCAAGGCGATTCAAGAACACGGGCTGTTCAGCGTCGACGACGTCAAGAAGCACACCAAGGCCGCCAGCTCCTGCGGCTCCTGCGCCGGCCTGGTGGAACAGATCCTGATCAACACCGTGGGCGGCGCCGCCGACGTCAAGCCCAAGAGCGAAAAAGCCATCTGCGGCTGCAGCGACCTCAACCACGGACAAATCCGCCAGGCCATCCGCGAACAGCATCTGCTGACCATTGCCGGCACCCTGAGCTACCTGAACTGGCGCACCCCGAACGGCTGCGCCACCTGCCGCCCGGCACTCAACTACTACCTGATTTCCACCTGGCCGGGCGAGGCCAAGGATGATCCGCAGTCGCGCCTGATCAACGAGCGCGCCCACGCCAACATTCAGAAAGACGGCACTTACTCGGTGGTGCCGCGGATGTGGGGCGGAGTGACCAACCCCTCGGAACTGCGGCGCATCGCCGACGTGGCCGACAAGTACAACGTGCCGATGGTGAAGGTCACCGGTGGCCAGCGCATCGACTTGCTGGGGATCAAGAAGCAAGACTTGCCCGGGGTCTGGAAGGATCTCGACATGCCTTCCGGCCATGCCTACGGCAAATCCATCCGCACCGTGAAAACCTGCGTCGGCAGCGAGTTCTGCCGGTTCGGCACCCAGAACTCCACGCAACTGGGGATCGAACTGGAGCACGACCTGTTCAACATGTGGTCACCGCACAAGGTGAAGCTGGCGGTCTCCGGTTGCCCACGCAATTGCTCGGAAGCCGGCATCAAGGACGTCGGAATTATCGGCGTGGACTCGGGCTGGGAGATGTACATCGGCGGCAACGGCGGGATCAAGACCGAAGTCGCCGAGTTCTTCGTCAAGCTCAAGACCGCCGAAGAAGTGCGCGAATACAACGGCGCCTTCCTGCAGCTCTACCGCGAAGAAGCGTTTTACCTCGAACGCACCGTGCATTACCTGCAACGGGTCGGCATGGAACACATCAAGAAAGCCGTGCTGGAAGACCCGGAGCGACGCCAGGCACTCAATGCGCGCCTGCAATTCTCCCTGTCGTTCGAACAGGATCCGTGGAAGGAACGCCTGGAACAGCCGTTGCTGAAAAAAGAGTTCGAGGTCATCACCGTGAAGAACCTGGAGGTGCTGGCATGACCTGGCTGGATATCTGCGCACTGGAAGAGATCAATGCCCTGGGCTCGCGGATCATCGCCGGTCCGAAAGGCGACATCGCGATTTTTCGTACCAGCGACGATGAAGTGTTCGCCCTCGACGACCGCTGCCCGCACAAGGGCGGTCCGCTGTCCCAGGGCTTGATCTATGGCAAACGCGTCGCCTGCCCGCTGCACAACTGGCAGATCGACCTGGAAACCGGCGAAGCCCAGGCACCGGACATCGGTTGCGCTCACCACCACGCGGCACGGGTCGAAAATGGCCGGGTGCTGCTGTCCCTGCGGGAAGCAAGCTAATGAACCATCAGATCACCGCCTCCACCTGCTGTTACTGCGGGGTCGGCTGCGGCGTGCTGATCGAGCATGACGGCGAGCGCATCCTCGGCGTCAGCGGCGATCCGGCCCACCCGGCCAACTTTGGCAAACTGTGCAGCAAGGGCTCGACCCTGCACCTCACCGGTGACCCGGCGGCTCGGGCGTTGTACCCCGAACTGCGCCTGGGCAAAGGCCTCGCCCGCAGCCGCACCGATTGGGACACGGCCCTCGATCACGCCGCCAGCGTTTTCGCCGAGACCATCGCCGAACACGGCCCTGACAGCGTGGCGTTCTACATTTCCGGACAATTGCTGACCGAGGATTACTACAGTTTCAACAAGCTGGCGCGCGCCCTGGTCGGCACCAACAACATCGACAGCAATTCACGGTTGTGCATGTCTTCGGCGGTGGTCGGCTACAAGCGCAGCCTCGGTGCCGACGCTCCGCCCTGCAGCTACGAAGACCTGGAGTTGAGTGACTGCGTGATGATCGTCGGCAGCAACATGGCCTACGCGCATCCGATCCTGTTTCGTCGCCTGGAAGAAGCCAAATCCCGTCGGCCGCAGATGAAAGTCATCGTCATCGACCCGCGTCGCACCGACACCTGCGATCTGGCTGACCTGCACCTGGCAATACTTCCTGGTACCGACGTCGCGCTGTTCCATGGGATTTTGCACTTGCTGCTGTGGGAAGACTGGGTCGACCGCGATTTCATCAAGGCGCACACCCAAGGCCTGCCCGAGCTGAAGAGCCTGGTGCGCGACTACACGCCGCAAATGGTGTCGCAGCTGTGCGGGATCAGCATCGAACAACTGCACCAATGTGCCGAATGGGTCGGCACTTCGCCGAGTTTCCTGTCGTTGTGGTGCATGGGGCTGAACCAGTCCACCGCCGGCAGCGCGAAAAACAGCGCACTGATCAACCTGCACCTGGCCACCGGGCAAATCGGTCGCCCCGGCGCCGGACCTTTCTCGCTGACCGGCCAGCCAAATGCCATGGGCGGACGGGAAACCGGCAGCTTGTCGAACCTGCTGCCAGGTCACCGCGAAGCCGGCAATGCCGAGCATCGTGCGCAAGTGGCAGCCTACTGGGGCGTTGATAAACTGCCGGAACAGACCGGGCTCACCGCCATCGAATTGTTCGAACAGGTTCGCAGCGGAAAAATCAAAGCCCTGTGGATTGCCTGCACCAACCCCGCGCAATCGATGCCGGACCAGAGCGCCGTGCGCGCGGCACTGCAAGCCTGTCCATTCGTGGTCTTGCAGGAAGCCTTCCGCACCACCGAGACCGCCGCGTTTGCCGATCTGCTGCTGCCGGCCGCCAGCTGGGGTGAAAAAGAAGGCACGGTGACCAATTCCGAGCGGCGTATTTCCCACGTGCGGCAGGCGATCGTCGCACCCGGTGAGACCCGTTCCGACTGGGCGATCACCGTAGATTTCGCACAGCGCCTGGAAAAACATCTGCGTCCAGGGCAAGACAGTCTGTTTGCATTCGACACCCCGTCACAGATTTTCGATGAGTACAAGCAACTGACTCGCGGCCGGGACCTGGACCTGTCCGGCATCAGCCATGCGCTGATCGACCGTCTCGGCCCACAGCAATGGCCCTTCCCGGAGGGGGCCAGTGAAGGCACGGCGCGGCTGTACCTGGATGGCGTTTTCCCGACCGCCAGCGGACGCGCGCAGTTTGTCGCCGACCCCTATCGCGCCGCCAAGGAACAACGGGATGCGCGTTTCCCCCTGACCCTGATCACTGGCCGTCTCCGCGACCAATGGCACGGCATGAGCCGCACCGGGACCGCCGCACAGTTGTTCGGGCACGTCAGCGAAGCCGTGTTGAGCCTGCACCCGGACGAATTGCGCCGCCATCGCCTGCAACCGGGAGACCTGATCAGCCTGAAAAGTCGCCGGGGCGCGGTGATCGTGCCTGTCGACAGCGATGACAGCGTGCGGCCGGGCCAGGCGTTTCTGCCGATGCATTGGGGTGACCGTTTCCTCAAGGGTGGCGTGAATACGCTGACCCAACCGGCGTTCGATCCCCTGTCGAAACAACCGGAACTCAAGCACAGCGGCGTACGTCTTGAACCTGTGCACCTGCCGTGGCAGCTGTTCGCACTCATTGAAGGCAATGTTCAGCAGCATTTTGAGACGCTACGACCGCTCTGTGAGGCCTTTTCCTACACGAGCCTGAGCATTGCTGGCCGGGAACGCCCGGCGCTGCTTATACGCGCTGCCAGCGCCGTCGCGCCGGATCCGCAATTGTTGCGTGAGATCGATCGATGCCTGGCGCTCAACGATGGCCCGGTATTGGCCTACGACGATCCTCGGCGCTCCATCGGCAAACGGGTACGGATCGAGAATGGCCGGATCACCGCGATTCGCCTGGCGGGCGAAACCCTGGCCCGGCACTGGCTGCAAAACCTGTGGCTGGAAGGTCGCGCCGACGAACAACTGCGACGCTGGTTGCTCGCCCCGCTGAGCGCACCACCAGGCCAGGCCAATGCGTCGACCGCTGGCAACAAAACCCTGTGCAACTGCATGAACGTCAGCCAAGGCGCGGTCTGTGCCGGCATCGGCCGAGGCCTGGACTTGCAGGGACTGAAACAAGAATTGGGCTGCGGCACGCAATGCGGCTCCTGTGTTCCGGAAATCAAGCGTTTACTGGCCGCCACCGCGCAGCCGGTCGCCGTTGTCTCGTGAGGAAAAACACTATGAGCGCAAAAGTCTGGCTGGTGGGTGCGGGTCCTGGCGACCCGGAATTACTGACCCTCAAAGCGGTACGGGCACTGCGAGAAGCGGATGTGGTGCTGATTGACGATCTGGTCAACGTCGCGGTGCTGGAGCATTGCCCCCAGGCGCGGATCATTCCGGTGGGCAAGCGCGGTGGCTGTCGCTCTACGCCCCAGGCGTTCATCCATCGCCTGATGCTGCGTTATGCCCGTCATGGCAAATGCGTGGTGCGGCTCAAGGGTGGCGATCCGTGCATTTTTGGCCGGGGCGGCGAAGAAGCACAGTGGCTACGGGAACGTGGCGTCGAGGCGGAGCTGGTCAATGGCATCACTGCCGGGCTTGCCGGTGCGACGCAGTGCGATATTCCGTTGACCCTGCGCGGCGTTGCGCGTGGTGTGACGCTGGTGACCGCCCACACCCAGGATGGCAGCAGCCTGAACTGGCAAGCGCTGGCCCAGGGCGGCACGACACTGGTGATCTACATGGGGGTGGCGAAGCTGAGCGAGATCCGCGAGCAACTGCTGGCCGGCGGAATGGCGGCGGATATGCCGGTGGCGATGATTGAAAACGCATCCCTGCCCCATCAGCGGGAATGTCGCAGCGACCTGACGGCCATGGAGCAAGATGCCTGCGCCTTTGAGCTAAAGAGCCCGGCGATCCTGGTGATTGGCACTGTGGCAGGCCCTGATCATTGTAGGAGCGAGCTTGCTCGCGAAGAACCCGAGAACATCGCGCAGTGTCAGGCTGGCAGCGCTATCGTTGACGACCATCGCTGGACTGCCGCCCAGAGCTAACCCGCTCCTGCAAGTAACGCCAGAACTCAAATCGCAGACATAGAAAAGCCCGGCCGAAGCCGGGCTTTTCACAGCTGCGCGCTAATTACTTAGCGTTAGCTTCAACCTGCGCTTCTACGCGACGGTTTACAGCACGGCCAGCGTCAGTAGCGTTGTCGGCAACTGGGCGGGTTTCGCCGTAGCCAACAGACTCAACGCGGGACGATTCAACACCGTACTGGTTGGTCAGAACTTGCTTAACGGCGTTTGCACGACGCTCGGACAGTTTCTGGTTGTAAGCGTCAGGACCGACGGAGTCAGTGTGACCTTCAACAGTGGTGCTGGTCGATGGGTACTGCTTCATGAAGTCAGCGAGGTTTTTGATGTCGCCGTAGCTGTTAGGCTTGACTACCGACTTGTCGAAGTCGAACTTCACGTCCAGCTCAACACGAACAACTTCAGCAACTGCCGGGCAGCCATCAGCGTCAACAGTTACGTTGGCTGGGGTATCCGGGCACTTGTCGACGTTGTCGCACACGCCATCGTTGTCGCTGTCGGAGCAGACTTCAGCTGGTGCTGGAACTGGAGCAGCAGCAGGCTTGGAGCCGCCACCGAAGTTCACACCGATACCGACGCTAGGAGCCCACTCGGTGTTGCCCTGGTCGATGTTGTATTGAGCTTCAACGCCGGCACGGGCGTAGAAGTTCTCGGTGAAGTACAGCTTGGCACCGCCGCCAACGTTGGCGAAGGTGGAGTGGTCACGACCGCCCGAACCATTCTGGTCGATGCTCTGGTGGGAGAAACCACCGGAGAGGTACGGACGAACCAGGTCGCCTGGGTTGTTGAAGTGGTACAAACCGTCCAGAGCTGCGTTCGAGCCCTTAACGTCTTGGCCATCATTGGTAACGGCGTTGTGTACTTCGTCGTAGGCCAGACGCAGTTCAACGTCATCAGTCAGGAAGTAACCGATCGAACCGCCCGGCAGGATGCCGTCGTTCTTGAAGTTACGGTCGCTATCGAAATATTGCTTCTTTGCGTAGCCTTCGATTTCCACTGCGCCTTGGCCTTGTGCCAGAGCGCCGAAAGAAGTGGCGGCAATCAAAGAACCAATGGCCAAGCCCAAGGTGTTTTTCAGTTTCATCCGTTAAATCCCCATCTGGTG
>Ga0247818_10002744_pt1 | contig 11361 bp, 11 predicted proteins | sample 13C_Glucose_Day1_FD_192424 | JGI IMG/M metagenome (GOLD analysis project Ga0247818, IMG submission 192424) | Soil microbial communities from agricultural site in Penn Yan, New York, United States - 13C_Glucose_Day1 | ecosystem: Environmental > Terrestrial > Soil > Agricultural land | place...
GGGTCGTACCGTGCCGGGGTTGGTCATCCGGCCGTGGATGGGCCGGGTGGCGCGGGACCACTGCCGTCGCTCGAGCGCTCGTGCCGCTGAGGGGGCCCCTCATCTGCGGTCGTACGTGGTGTACGCCTCGCGTGGAGGGCTGTCGGGTCGGAGCCGATCGGGCCACCGACCGGGCATCCTCATTCAAGGTCGCGCTCCTGGCACAAGAAAATGCTCAGTAAGCGCAATACCACTGTACCCCGGATTCGCGCATGTGTGTTGGGCGAATTCATCGGAACGGTGTGATGTCTCCGGTCGGCCAGGCCCTTCCACCCCCCACGTGGCGGGCTATTCTGCGCTCCATGGAGACGCCTGACAACGCCACTGAAGCATCCGACGAAGCGCCCGCACCGACCGGAATCGCCGCCCAGGACTGGGCCACCGCCTCTGCCGACCCGCAGTACCGCGCCGCGGTCGTGGATCTGCTGGGCGCGCTCGCCTACGGGGAGCTCGCGGCCTTCGAGCGGCTCGCCGAGGATGCGAAACTCGCGCCGACACTCGGTGACAAGGCGGCCCTGGCGCGGATGGCGTCCGCCGAGTTCCACCATTTCGAGCAGCTGACCGACCGGCTCACCGCGATCGACGCGGAGCCGACCGGCGCCATGGAGCCCTTCGCCAAGGCGCTCGACGACTTCCACCGCCAGACGGCGCCTTCGGACTGGCTGGAGGGCCTGGTCAAGGCGTACGTCGGTGACTCGATCGCCAGCGACTTCTACCGGGAGATCGCCGCCCGGCTCGACTCCGACACCCGCTCCCTCGTGCTCTCCGTGCTCGACGACACGGGGCACGGGAACTTCGCCGTGGAGAAGGTGCGGGCCGCGATCGAGGCGGAGCCCCGGGTCGGCGGACGCCTCGCCCTGTGGGCGCGCAGGCTCATGGGTGAGGCGCTCTCGCAGGCACAGCGGGTGGTCGCGGACCGTGACGCCCTGTCCACGATGCTCGTGGGCGGTGTGGCGGACGGCTTCGACCTCGCCGAGGTCGGCAGGATGTTCTCCCGCATCACCGAGGCCCACACCAAGCGGATGGCCGCACTCGGCCTCGCCGCCTGACCGGGCCCGTCAGAACGCCGCCGACCGCACCGGCCGGCTGCCGCGCGGGCGGATCAGCAGGGACAGGGTGACCGCCCCCACCAGCACGGCACCGGCCGGGGTCGCCAGAAGATGTGCTCCGCCCAGCGCCGAGTGGGTCAGATACGCCCCGAACAGGGCGCCGAGCGCACCCGTGACGAACACCACACGGGGGGACGGGAGGCGGCCGGGCAGGGAGCGCAGCGCGACCCACGAGAGGACGAGTCCGAGCACGACGGAGCTGATGGGTTCCCAGAGCACTGAGGGGTCACCTCGCTTGATGGCGCGGCGGGCAGTCGGTCGTAGGCCGTACTACCCGGGGCTTGCGGAACGCAACCCTCCTCCGCCCCCGCCGGCCCCCACCGAGGGAACGGCCGGGGCGGATCCGGAGCAGGATCCCGGCAGAAGAGGTGGAGGCCCGGCGGACATGTCCGCCGGGCCTCCACCTCTTCTGCTTCGCGTCGCGCGTGCTACAGCGCGCCGAACCCCACCCGCCGGGTGCTGGGCTCGCCGATCTCCACGTACGCGATCCGGTCGGCCGGCACCAGGACCTTACGGCCCTTGTCGTCCGTGAGGCTGAGCAGCTGCGCCTTGCCGTTGAGCGCTTCGCCGACCGCGCTCTCGACCTCTTCGGCGGAAAGTCCGCTCTCCAGAACGATCTCGCGGGGCGTGTGCTGCACCCCGATCTTGACCTCCACGGCTATGTCCCTCCGACGGTCCGTCTCTGCGCGGTGAACCGCGCCGTACGCAGCACACATTAGCCCGGTGAAGGGACCGGACAGGGGCCGACCGGCAACGCCCGCAGCGAACACCGCCCCGGCCGCGGCCGTGGCTCAGTGCTGATCGGCGCCGTGCAGCGGGAATCCCGCGATGCCTCGCCAGGCGAGGGAGGTGAGGAGCTGGACCGCGGTGTCCCGCGGAATTCCCGAACGGCTGGAGAGCCAGTAGCGCGCCACGACCTGGGATACGCCGCCGAGGCCGACCGCCAGCAGCATCGATTCGTCCTTGGAGAGCCCCGTGTCACCTGCGATGACGTCGGAGATGGCCTCCGCGCACTGCAGCGAGACCCGGTCCACCCTCTCGCGGACGGCCGGCTCGTTGGTCAGGTCGGACTCGAAGACCAGCCGGAAGGCGCCGCCCTCGTCCTCCACGTAGGCGAAGTAGGCGTCCATCGTCGCCTCCACGCGCAGCTTGTTGTCCGTCGTGGAGGCGAGCGCCGTGCGCACCGCCTGGAGCAGCGACTCGCAGTGCTGGTCCAGCAGGGCGAGGTAGAGCTCGAGCTTTCCGGGGAAGTGCTGGTACAGCACCGGCTTGCTGACGCCCGCCCGCTCGGCGATGTCGTCCATCGCCGCGGAGTGGTAGCCCTGCGCCACGAAGACCTCCTGCGCGGCGCCCAGCAGCTGATTGCGTCGGGCACGGCGGGGCAGCCGGGTGCCCCGTGGGCGCGCCGCCTCTGTCTGCTCGATGGCTGTCACGCCGCCTCCCAAGAACTCGTGATCGAACACAGTCGTACCGTGCACGCTGCGCCGTGGATGCCATCGTACTTTTCGGTAACCCGGGTGCGCGCGGCGCGGACGCAGAATTTCACGGACCGGACGGCTGCGGTAGCCACAAATGTGCCGGTCGGCACCGCAAAGCGGTGCGATCTACCGGTAATCGTCCTCATCTTCTGTGACGACGCGGGCCTGTTCGGCGGCGTCGGCCTCGTTCGCCGCTCCCGGGTCGATGCGGGTGAGGGGCTCGTCGTCCTCGGGCCGCACGGGGGACCGCTGCTCGACGGCGTCCGCTTCGGGGGCCTCGGGGTCGCGCTCCTCCGGCTCGGTGTCCTCGAAGGTCTCGGGGTCGCTCGGGTCGACCGTCATGGTGGCTCCCTTCCTTCCCTTGCAGCCTAGGAGCAACCCTCCAGGGACGCTATGCGGCCTGTGACCGCGAACACATGAACCACCGCGTGATCATCTCGTAACATTGCCGCATGTCTTCGACCGAGCTGCCCGGTATCCCAGCCGTCGCCGCCGCGGTGGCCCCCACGGTCAGTGCCGTCAGGGTGGCGGAGGGGGAGAAGCTGCGCACCGTCACCCCGGTGGGCCTCACCCTGAACGTCCGCTCGCGCCCGGCAAGGACGGCGGAGGCCGCTCCCGCCCTCTTCGTGCACGGCCTGGGCGGCTCCTCCCAGAACTGGTCGGCCCTGATGCCCCTGCTGGCGGACACGCTCGACTGCGAGGCGGTGGACCTCCCCGGCTTCGGGGACTCCCCGCCGCCGGACGACGGCAACTACTCCGTCACCGGACACGCCCGGGCGGTGATCCGGCTCCTGGACGAGGAACAGCGGGGGCCCGTTCACCTTTTCGGTAACTCTTTGGGGGGCGCCGTTGCCACCAGGGTCGCTGCCGTGCGGCCCGATCTGGTGCGCACCCTGACGCTCATCTCCCCTGCTCTGCCCGAGATCAGGGTCCAGCGGCCCGCCGTGCCGACGGCGCTGCTCGCACTCCCGGGCGTCGCTTCCCTGTTCGTCAGGCTCACCCGTGACTGGACCGCCGAGCAGCGCACGCGCGGAGCCATGGCACTCTGTTACGGCGATCCGGCACGCATCTCCGACGAAGCCTTCCGCCATGCGGTGGCCGAGATGGAGCGCAGGCTGGGGCTGCCGTACTTCTGGGACGCCATGACACGCTCGGCCCGGGGCATCGTCGATGCCTACACGCTGGGCGGCCAGCACAACCTGTGGCGCCAGGCCGAGCGGGTGCTCGCACCGACCCTGCTCGTGTACGGCGGACGGGACCAGCTCGTCTCGTACCGGATGGCACGCAGGGCGTCCGCGGCCTTCCGCGACTCGCGTCTGCTGACACTGCCCGACGCCGGGCACGTGGCGATGATGGAGTATCCGGAGGCGGTCGCCCAGGCGTTCCGGGAACTGCTCGACGAACGCGGCAGGAGCTGATCCGGGGCGTGGGACGACACAGCCGAAAGGGCCCCGAGGTCACAGGGCGCGACACCGGGGCCGGCGCAGCCGCGCCGGCGACCGGGCGGGGTACCGGCCGACGGGGACGGAGCGCCGCCCCGCCACCCGCGGGCCCGTTCCACGACGCCCCCCAGGTGCGCGGAGGGCATCCCGAACAGCGTGAGCCCGGCGGCGGATGGGGGACCGGCCCGCTCCCCGCGTACGACCGCGGCCGTGACCCGGCGGAGCAGGGCGGCCAGGAGGCCTACCGGGCCCGGCAGGCCATGGCGCGGCAGCAGGCGGCGCAGCGGATGGCGGCGGAGCGGCGTACCGCAGGGCCGCAGACGGGCAGCGCTCCGCTGATACCCGGCCCCCGCAAGGAGTTCCTGGAGGCGTTCGACACGGCGCCTTCGCGTCCCGTCCCGCCCGCGTCGGCCGCGCGCGCGGCCGAGACGTTCGAGACCTCGGCTCCGCCCGGCGGGCCCGAGGGCCCGGAAGGCCCCGGCGAGGACCCCGGCGCCCCGGACGGCCGGGAGCCGAAGGGGAACAAGGGGCGCACCTTCACCGGGATCGCCGCCGCCGCGGTGACCACGGTCCTCGCGGTCGTGGTGGCCGGGCAGGTGGCGCAGGACTCCGGGAGCACCCCCGACGCGCCGCGGACCACGGGTGTCGACCGGCAGGACTCGGGGGACTCCTCCCGTTCCGTGGACCGTGCCACCCCCGAGGTGAAGCCGCAGGAGGTCAAGCCCCTGACGTACGCGCAGAAGATGGCCGCCCCCTATCCGCTGGCCGCGAGCCTGAAGGGGCCCGGGACGTTCGAGGCGGTGGCGGGGCACGCCGACGCGCCGGGCAAGGGGGAAGTGCACCGGTACCGGATCGACGTCGAGAAGGGCCTCGGTCTCGACGCCGGGCTGTTCGCCGAAGCCGTGCAGAAGACGCTGAACGACGACCGCAGCTGGGCTCACAACGGTGCCATGACCTTCGAGCGGATCTCGTCCGGCAAGGCCGATTTCGTGATCACTCTCGCGAGCCCGGGTACCACCGCGGTCTGGTGCGCGAAGTCGGGTCTGGACACCACCGAGGACAACGTCTCCTGCGACTCCGCGGCCACCGACCGCGTGATGATCAACGCCTATCGCTGGGCGCAGGGTGCCGCCACCTTCGGTCCGGACAAGCTCCTGATCTACCGGCAGATGCTCATCAACCACGAGGTCGGCCACCGGCTGGGCCACAACCACGTCAGCTGCCGCACGCCGGGAGCCCTGGCGCCCGTGATGCAGCAGCAGACCAAGACCCTGGAGCTGGACGGCGTCAAGTGCCGGCCCAACCCGTGGGTGTATCCGGGCAGTTGAGGGCCGGGACGGGCCCTCTGTCCCGGATCATGAGACGCCCGTCTCATTCCGCGTTGACATCGCGGAAGAGGTCCTCCATATTTCTCCGCATGTCACGCACGTCCGCATCCACCGAGCGCGCCGCCATCGAGCTGGCGCTCTTCGGCGTGGCCGGGCACTGCGTAGCCGACATTCTCTGTCGCTGACGCCTGCTCGAGCGCGCGTCGGCACCGGAGGAGCCCTTCCCGGCTCCCCGGTCCATCCTGACTGCCGCGCCCGGGCGTTCTCCGTCCGCAGGCGCGGCATGTGTGTCTCCAGGTCTCCCGGCTCCTCGCCAGAGGTGAGACCTCGCTGCGCCCCGGACGGGCATCTCTCCCGTTTCCCCGTCGCAGCAGCACACCGAGAGGTCATCTTCCGATGAGTCAGCCGTCCGTCATATCGCGCCGCGTGGCAACCGCCGCCGCAGTAGGTCTCGCCCTGGTCGCCGGACTCGCGGCCTGCGCGGGGCCGCAGGACAACGGGGGGAGCGGCGGTGGCGACGGTGCCTCGGGCAAGCCCGCCAAGGGCGGCACCCTCACGGTCCTCAACAGCAACCCCCAGCAGGACTTCGACCCCGCCCGGCTCTACACCTCCGGCGGCGGCAACGTCCCGTCCCTCGTCTTCCGCACGCTCACCACACGCAACCGCGAGAACGGCGAGGCGGGCGCACAGGTCGTCCCGGACCTGGCCACCGACCTGGGCACGCCCAGCAAGAACGCCACCGTCTGGACGTACACCCTCAAGGACGGGCTGAAGTACGAGGACGGCACCGCGATCACCAGCGCGGACATCAAGTACGGCATCGAAAGGTCCTTCGCGGCCGAACTCTCGGGCGGCGCGCCCTACCTGCGGGACTGGCTGATCGGCGGAGCCGACTACCAGGGGCCGTACAAGGACAAGAAGGGCCTCGACTCCATCGAGGTCCCGGACGACAGGACCATCGTCTTCCACCTGAACAAGCCCGAGGGCGAGTTCCCGTACCTCGCGACGCAGACCCAGACGACCCCGGTGCCCCAGGCCAAGGACACCGGCACCAAGTACGAGGAGCACCCCGTCTCCTCCGGGCCGTACAAGGTCGTCTCGAACGAGAACGACGGCGAGCGGCTCGTCCTGGAGCGCAACCCGCACTGGTCGGCCGCCACCGACGAGGAGCGCAAGGCGTACCCGGACAAGATCGACGTTCGCTCCGGGCTGGACTCCGCCGTCATCAACCAGCGGCTCTCCGCCTCGCAGGGCGCCGACGCCGCCGCCGTCACCACCGACACCAACCTCGGTCCCGCCGAGCTCGCCAAGGTCACCGGGGACAAGGAACTCGCCGCACGCGTGGGCACCGGCCACTTCGGCTACACGAACTACATCGCCTTCAATCCCAAGGTGAAGCCCTTCGACGACCCGAAGGTGCGCCAGGCCATCGCCTACGCCGTCGACCGCTCCTCCGTGATCAACGCGGCCGGCGGCTCCTCGCTCGCCGAGCCCGCCACCACGTACCTGCCGAACCAGAAGTCCTTCGGCTACACGCCCTACGACCACTTCCCCGCAGGGGAGACGGGCAACGCGGCGAAGGCGAAGGAACTGTTGAAGGAGGCCGGCCACCCCAAGGGCATCAAGGTCACCCTCACGCACTCCAACGACAAGGACTTCGAGACGAGCCCGGAGATCGCCACGGCGATCCAGGCCGCGCTCAAGAAGGCCGGAATCACCGTCGAGCTCCAGGGCCTGGAGGGCAACGACTACTCCGACACCATCCACAGCGCGTCCGAGGAGCCGGGCTTCTTCCTCGCGCACTGGGGCGCGGACTGGCCCTCGGGCGGCCCGTTCCTCGCACCGATCTTCGACGGCCGTCAGATCGTGAAGGACGGTGCCAACTTCAACACGGGCTTCCTGAACGACCCGTCGGTCAACAAGGAGATCGACGAGATCAACAAGCTCACCGACCTGGACGCCGCCGCCACGCGCTGGGGCGCCCTCGACAAGAAGATCGGCGAGCAGGCCCTGACGGTCCCGCTCTTCCACCCGGTCTACAAGAGGCTGTTCGGCCAGGACGTCAAGAACGTCGTCATCAGCGACTGGACCGGCGTGCTCGACATCTCCCAGGCCGCGGTCAAGTAACCATGTCGGAAGCACTTCTGGTCCAGGAGGCGGGAGCGGCCCCGGTCGCCGCTCCCGCCTCGGGGGCCCGGCAGTTCTGGCGGCGGCTGCGCGCACAGCGCGCGGCCACCGCCGCGGCGGCCGTGGTCCTCCTGCTCTTCCTGGCCGCGATCGCCGCGCCGCTGCTCGCCGCGCTCGCGGGCCAGGACCCCGACACCTACCACCCCGACCTGGTCGACTCCGCGGCCGGCGGGGTCCCCATCGGCTCCTTCGGCGGCATCGGCGCGGACCACTGGTTCGGCGTGGAGCCGCAGACCGGCCGCGACCTCTTCGCCCGCGTCGTGTACGGGGCCAGGGTCTCGCTCGGCGTGGCCGTCGTGGCCACCGTCCTCCAGGTCACCATCGGGGTGACCGTGGGACTGGGCGCCGCCCTCGGCAGCCGCAGGGTCGACCAGGTCCTCAGCCGGATCACGGACGTCAACGTCGCCCTGCCGCTCATGGTCATCGCGCTGGGGCTGCTCGCGATCGTGCCGTCCTCCTTCCCCCGGCCCGTGCTGATCGCCCTCGTCATCGGTGGCATCAACTGGGCGGGCACGTCGAAGATCGTGCGCGCCCAGGCGCTCGCCCTGAAGTCCCTCGACTTCGTCTCGGCGGCCCGGCTCGCCGGACGCGGACGGTGGAGCATCGCCCGGCGCGAACTCCTGCCCTCGCTCGCCGCGCCCGTCATCACGTACGCCGCGCTGCTCTTCCCCGTCAACATCACCGTCGAGGCGGCCCTGTCCTTCCTCGGCGTCGGCATCAAGCCGCCCACGCCCTCGTGGGGTCAGATGCTCACCGAGGCCGACACCTGGTACCAGTCGGCCCCGACCTATCTCCTGCTGCCCGCCGGGCTGCTGTTCGTCACCGTGCTCGCGCTGACCGTGCTCGGCGAGGGCATCCGGACGGCACTCGACCCGCGGGCCGCCTCCCGGCTGCGGATCGGAACCGGGCGCGGGCAGCGCGAAGAACATGCGAAGGAGCCGACGACATGACCGGTTTCCTGCTGCGGCGGCTCGGAGGCGCCGTCTTCGTGCTGCTCTCCCTGACCGTCATCCTGTACGCGGTCTTCTACGTGGCACCGGGCGACGTCGCCCAGATCGCCTGCGGACCGCGCTGCTCGCCGGCGCAGGTCGCCCAGGTCACCGAACAGCTCCGGCTCGACGACCCCGTGTACACGCAGTACGGGCACTTCCTCCAGGGCGTCCTCGCGGGGCGGGACTTCTCCACCGGCACGGGCGTGGAGCACTGCTCCGCGCCCTGCCTCGGGGTCTCGTACCAGAGCGACCAGCAGGTCATGCGGCTGATCCTGGCCAAGCTGCCGGCCACCGGCTCGCTCGTGATCGGCGCGTTCGCCGGGTGGATCCTGCTCGGCGTCGGTACCGGGGTGCTGTCGGCCTGGCGGCGGGGCCGGATCACCGAGCGGGTGCTGACCTGGCTGACGCTGGCCGGCACGGCCACGCCGGTCTTCGTCATCGGGCTGCTGCTCATCATCGTCTTCTGCTCCACGCTGCAGTGGCTGCCCTCGCCCGCCTACGTGCCGTTCACCGAGAACCCCGAGCAGTGGGCCTGGGGGCTCCTGCTGCCGTGGGTCTCCCTGGCTCTCATCGAGTCCGCCAAATACGCCCGTCTGACCAGGAGTTCCATGCTGGAGACGCTCGCCGAGGACCACGTGCGCACCTTTCGCGCGTACGGGGTCGGCGAACGCGCGATCATCGGTCGGCACGCGCTGAGAGGGGCGCTCGCGCCCGTGATCGCGCTCAGCGCACTCGACTTCGGCAGCATGTTCGGCGGTGCCGTACTGACCGAGTCCCTCTTCGGGATCCCGGGCATCGGGCGCGAACTGGTCCACGCGGTCAAGGTCGTCGACCTCCCCGTGGTCGTCGGCATGGTGCTGGTGGCCGGCTTCTTCGTGGTGCTCGCCAATGCCGTCGCGGACGTCCTGTACGCGCTGGCCGACCGACGGGTGGTCCTGTCATGACATCACCGCTGGTGCGGGTCGAGGACCTCACCATCGACTTCGGGAAGGTCCGTGCCGTGGACGGACTCTCCTTCACCCTGGAGGCGGGAGCCGCCCTCGGTGTCGTAGGGGAATCCGGCTCCGGCAAGAGCGCGTCCGCCTCGGCGCTGCTCGGGCTGCACCGGGGCACGGGCGCCCGGGTCACCGGGACCGTCCACGTCGCCGGCACGGATGTGGGTGCCGCGGACGAGGCCGGACTGAGGGCCCTGCGGGGCGCCGAGGCCGCGATGATCTTCCAGGACCCGCTCTCCTCGCTCGATCCGTACTACACGGTCGGCGACCAGATCGCCGAGGTGTACCGGGTGCACAACCGTGTCTCCCGCAGGGCGGCACGGGCCCGCGCCGTCGAGGTCCTGGACCGGGTCGGCATCCCGGACGCGGCCCGCCGGGCCCGCTTCCGGCCGCACGAGTTCTCCGGCGGGATGCGGCAGCGGGTGCTCATCGCGATGGCCCTGGCCTGCGAACCCCGGCTGATCGTGGCGGACGAGCCGACCACGGCTCTCGACGTCACCGTGCAGGCCCAGATCCTGGACCTGCTGCACGAGCTGCGCCGCGAGACCGGCACGGGCCTGCTGCTGGTCACCCACGACGTGGGCGTCGCCGCCGAGAGCGTCGACGACATCCTGGTGATGCGGCACGGCCGGGCGGTGGAACGCGGCCCGGTCGCCGAGGTGCTGGGCGCCCCGCGGGAGCCGTACACCCGCGAGCTCCTGGCGTCGGTGCCCCGGGTGGACGCGAAGCGGGCGTCCCGGGTTCCGGGCCCCCGGGCCGCCGGGGGCGAGGACGTGCCGCTGCTCGAAGCCGTCGGCCTGCGCCGTGAGTTCGGCCGGGGAGCCGGGCGCGTCACCGCCGTGGACGAGGTCTCGCTCACCCTCCACGCGGGCGAGACCCTCGGGATCGTGGGCGAGAGCGGCAGCGGCAAGACAACCCTCGGGCGCATGCTCGTGCGTCTGCTCGACCCGACGGCGGGCGGCCTCCGCTACCGGGGCAGGGACATCGCCTCGCTGCCGGAGAACGGCCTCAGACCCTTCCGGCGCGAGCTCCAGATGGTCTTCCAGGACCCGGTCGCCTCGCTCAACCCGCGCCGCTCGGCCGGGGAGTCCGTGGCCGACCCGATCCGGGCGGCGGGGGAGACCGACGAGGGGCGGATCCGGGCCCGCGTGGGCGAACTGCTGGAACGCGTCGGCCTCGACGCCGGACACCACGAACGCTATCCGCACGAGTTCAGCGGCGGTCAGCGGCAGCGGATCGGCATCGCGCGTGCGCTCGCCGCCGAGCCGAAGCTGATCGTGTGCGACGAGCCGGTCTCCGCGCTCGACGTCACGACCCAGGCCCAGGTGATCGCGCTCCTCGCCGAGCTCCAGCACGAGCTGGGCATCGGCCTCGTCTTCATCGCCCACGACCTGGCCGTCGTACGCCAGGTCAGCGACCGGGTGGCGGTGATGCGGCAGGGCCGGATCGTCGAGCAGGGCCCGGTCGACGAGGTGTACGGATCGCCTCGGGACCCGTACACCCGGCAGCTCCTGGCGGCCGTGCCGGCACTCGACCCCGCGCTCGCCGCGGTGCGCCGCGCGACCCGCAGGGAACTGGCCGCAGCCTGACCGTGAGTAACTGAACGCCCCATTGTCGCAACAGAACGCGACCGGCGCGGGAAAGTTACGACGGTTCACCCCTTTCGGTGGTGCGACGGACAACCGTCCGTCGCACCACCCGCGAATCCGCTTACGGTCGTCCCGCTGCGAGTCGCCGATCAACGGCGGCCGCCCACAAGGGAGATCGGGGGTGTGCTCGTGCGGATCGGAC
>Ga0247818_10002745_pt1 | contig 11358 bp, 5 predicted proteins | sample 13C_Glucose_Day1_FD_192424 | JGI IMG/M metagenome (GOLD analysis project Ga0247818, IMG submission 192424) | Soil microbial communities from agricultural site in Penn Yan, New York, United States - 13C_Glucose_Day1 | ecosystem: Environmental > Terrestrial > Soil > Agricultural land | place: USA...
CTTGCGCAGCAGTTCGGTTGCCTGACTGCTCTTGCCCATACTGCGGTAGATACGCGCGGCCTCGGTCAGCGATCGGGGATCGTAGGTTTCGAGCTTGAGGAATTGCTCCAGTGCTCGCTCGGCAAAGCCGACGTCGTGCGCCTGAACGGCGGCGTCCGCAGCATTCAGGAGGATTTGCGGGTCGTTGGGCTGACGCTGCAACAAAGGCTTGTACAGCTCGAACGCCTTGGCGTTGTCGCCACTGCTGGCGTACATCCGCGCCAGCGCCGAAACTGCGCCGGCATCACCCGGACGCGAGGCGAGGGCTGGGGCCAGAGTTTCGTAGGCCGCTGCAAGATTACCGCCTTCACGCAACTGATCGGCCTGACGAATGCGGTATTGATACAGCACGTCATCGAAGCGTTTGCGCGTGGCCACGCTCATCTGCTGGTTTTGTAAACCACGCAGGATCGAGTTGACCTGCGCATCATTGCCAGTGCTTAGCAGCAGGTTGGCGTATTGCAGCATAAGTTCTGCGGACGGCGCCGGCGTTTGGGAAATTACGTCACGCATCATGGTTTGAGCACGAACCGAATCGCCAGCGTCAACGTAAGCTGCAGCGAGTGTCGCCATGCGGTCAGCGCTGCGAGTGGCCATCGGCTGCAAGCGATCGAGTAGCGCCAGGGCTTGCGGGCGTTCGCCGCGCTTGGCCATGCTTGCCGCGAGTTTGATCTGCACGGTGAGGGTGATCTGGTCAGCCAGTTCGTTCATGTCGGCGTTGCGGCGCTCGGCTGGAATACGACTGATGGTCGTTTGAGCGGCGCTCCACTGCTCCATTTCCACCGAGAGCAACGCGCTGGTGTACAGCGCGTCATTATTGGTCGGATGCACCTTCAGATAGCCGTCGATCAAGTCTCGAGCCTTCTGTGCTTCGCCGGTCTTGAGGTACAGGCGAGCCAGGTCGAAGCGTGTCCAGACGTTGTCCGGATCTTCCTTCACGGCCTGTACGAGGGCTTGCTGCGCGCCACGAGTGTCACCACGTTGTTCGGCGAGCTTTGCCGCTTGGGTCGAACGCAAAGCACGCAGTTGAGCGACTCCACCCATCCTGCTCTGTTCGGCCGGGGGCAAGGTGTCGAGCAAGCGCAGCGCTTCATCGGCCTGACCGGTTTGCGATAGCACGTTGACCAGACCTTCCATGGCCTGAACGTTGCCGCGCTGCATTGCCAATACCTGACGGTAGTTGTCCTGCGCGGCGTCCAGTTGCCCGGCCTGAGCCTGTATATCGGCCAGGGTCAGACGCGCATCGATGCCATTAGGGTTCATGCGCATGGCCTGAGCGGCAGTCTGTTGCGCCTTGGCCGGCTGAGTCTTGGCCTGCTCGCGGGCCTGTTGCAGCAATGCCCAATAGCGCACGCTGTCCAGGGCCGACTTCCAGCGTGTACCACCATTGGCTATGGCTCGATTCAGCAACTGCTCGGCTTCGCCGAAACGGCTCTGTTGCTGACGCACCACCCCTAGGCCACCGAGAGCATCGGCGTCGTCGGGTTTGTTTTTCAGGCGGGCGGCGAAAGACTGCTCAGCGCTTGCCTGATCGCCCTTCTCCAGCGCCTGAAGCCCGCGAGCCACCATCGGGTCTTGCTGCCACGACGGCGCAGCAGCAGTGGTCATTTGCTTCTTGCCTTTGTTCAGTTGATCTCGGATTTCCTGGTCATCCGGATGCACTTTGAGGAACTGTTCGAACAATGGCACCTGCGCCGCATTCGGCGGACCGGTCCAAACCAGAGCCAGACGCCAGCTCTCGTCGGCATCACCCGCGATGTCAACGCGTGTCGACAGCTTGGCCAGGGCGCGTATGCCTTCCGGGCGGCTGTCTTCGTGACGCACCAGATGTTTGGCGAGGAACAGCGCCAGAATCGAGTCATGCGGGGTCTCGCGCAGCAAGCGCTCCAAGCCTTTACGGGCCTCAGGCCAGCCGGCCGCATTGAACGCAAGGTTGTTGTAATATTCACGGCCCACAGTGCCTTCCGGCGTGCGGCCGCCAAACAGTTGGCGGAATACTTCAGTGGCCTTGTCACGCTGATCGCCGTCAGCGAGACGTCGGGCTTCGGCCAGCAACGCGATGTTCTGCGGCTGAGCCAGCGCAATGTCCTGCTCAAGCTGCGCCGCCAACCAGGGTTGTGGCGACAGTGTTTGCAAGCGCAGCAGGTATTGTTGCGCTTGTTCAGGATTGTTCTGTTTGATGCCAATCAGGCCCATGCCATACAGCGCATCGATCTGGTTAGGGTCCAGACGCAGCACTTTTTGCCAGGCTTCAGCGGCACGCGGCGCATTATCCCGCGCCTGCCAGTATTGGCCCTGCTCCACCAGAAGGGCTTGCACGTCGGTGGTTTCAGCGTGGACAGCGGTACCGATAAGTGCGGTGAAAATCCCGATGGCTAGCGTGTGGCGGCGCGACTGCATGACATCTCCCAAGAGAGTTTGAGTGTTCCGTCATCACGAAACTGATAGCGTTTTTCAGCCCAGCCAAGTGCAAATAGACTGAGCATTGCGTTGTAGTACAGGGGTTCGGCACGTTCGCCATCGGCCTTAGCCAGCGCTGCGTTCAAAGCCTGCTCGGCCCGACGTTTCTGCTGCTCGGCAAGTAAAGGCTGGCCTTTAGCCATGAAATACGGAATAAGCGCGGCAGAATACCCGAATGGCCCCTGACCTTCGAGGGCTCCGTTGATGACCTGGACCTTTTCCGGGGGGATACCGGTGGACGCCGTGCTACCCGACATTCCGTCCAGACGCGCCAGCAACTGTCGCGCCAGCGGGTCGGACTTCGGGGTCATACCGGCCCACAGATAGACACGGATTGCGTCATAGCTGCCCAACTCACCTTTGATTGGATCAACCACGAATAAACCGGCTTGCGGGGATGCAGCGCGGTAACCGATCCAGTCGGCAACGTAGCCTTTGGGGCTGGAAGCGTTGACCATTTTCACGGTGTTTGTAGCGATCTCTTTCCACGGCCCGTTCGGCGCTTCCTTGGCTAGGCGACGCAGCAGCGGCAGCGGTAAATAACTCGGATTCAGGCGCCACAAATTATCGGGTTGCACGAAACCTTCCGGGCCAGGCAGAACCATCTTGCCCAAACCCGGTAGGCTCACAACCAGTTTGCTTTCAATATTCTTGAGTAGACGCAATGCGTCTTCATGATAGTCCGGACGTTGCCACAACCGCGCCGCTTCAAGTAGCGAATAGGTGATCCACAAGTCCGAGTCAGAGGCAGAGTTGGCGTCCTGCAATTGCCATTTTCCGTCCTTGCCCTGTCCCCACAACCAGCCTGGCAGGCGATTGTCGACATCGGCACCCGCCATGTTGGCAGAGGTCCATTTCCACAGCGCGTCGAAGCGTTCAGGGTCATTGCCGATCACTGCAAACAGCATGCCGTAGGATTGCCCTTCAGAAGTGCTGTGGTTCAACTCAGCGCTGGACTCCAGCATGCGTCCGTCGTTCTGCACGAAGCGGGCGGCATAGGTTTGCCACAGCGGCCAATCGGCACTTTTGCACGCCGCGTTGTCAGCCATGGCCGGGGACAGGCTCAGCGACGCCAGCGTACCCATCAGCCACAGCATGATCAGGCGCCAGCGGCGCGCGCGAATAAGGATGCAACGGTTGATCCCGAGGTCGTTCATGGGTGATCTCAGAGACCTAAACGTTTTATGGCACGCGAACGCAACGCCACATAAGCCAGGCAGCTAAGCAGTAGCACTCCGAGACTGGTCAACACCAATACCCAGCCCACATGCCGTGACATCAGCCATTGCAGGTATTTGAACGGGCCCAGTTCGCCGACGTAGTACTGCTCGTCCGCTACCAGCGCTTCGATGGTTTTGCCGCGAACCACCACCAGGCTGCCTTGGATCGACTGAGTGTATTCCTCACCACCGATCAAGGCGTTGGTGGCTTCCGCCAGGCCGTCAGGATGACCGCTGGCGATCACTACCACGCTGCGACCACTCTTGAGCGGCGATTCGAAACCGGTCAGGTAGGTGGTGCGCTGGCCACCGGAAAAAGCCATCGCCAGTCGCGCGCGGCGGTGGTTGGCGTCCGGGTTCGGGCTGAACCAGTCTCGTACGCGCATCGTCAAGTCAGACAGCTGGAAGCTCTGTTGGCCACCGGCGTCCGATGCGGGCAGGCGATCGGCCCATTGTTTCAGCAATGGCTGGTTGGCGCCGGAAGCCAATACCAGCAAGTCTTTGTCCGCAGCCGTCTGGATCTGCGCCGCCTGGATTACTGAGACGCCAGTAGCCGGGTAACCGGTCGACTTGCCGAAACGGCCAAGCACCGTCAGGTAAGCATCGAGGTCCGCAGCGCCAGCGTCGTCGGGCAGCACGACGGCGGTTTGCGAGAGGTCAGCGAGCCGGGTGAACGGAAAACCCGCGTCTTTGAAAACGCCGAGGTTCGGCATGGCCATGAAATGGTCGTAGCCGCTCAGGTCCAGTGTCGATTCCGGGTCAACGCTGCCGCGCATGTTGTCGATGATGATGTCGCCACACTCGCCCTGCTTGATGTAATCGAACATGTAGCGCAATTGCAAACGCGACTGCAGTGCGACCGAGTTAAGCGGCAGGCGTGCGTTTATTTCACGGGCGAGGTTGCCATCGTTGGATTTGAGGGTGCTGAGAACACCGCTGTCGAGCTTGTCTTCTGATGGCAGGTTCCGGGATTGGATCAAAGCATCGTTGAAGCTGACTATGAACGACGAATTGGTGGATTTCTCTTGCGGGGTATAGCGATATTTAAGGTTCAGCGGGGCGCCTTCATCGCGCCAGGTGAACAGGTCTGGCGGGAAGTTCAACGGCACCGTGATATCGCCCGGATTGTAGCCGGACACGTTGAATTGTTTGGCCGGGATCAACTCACCCAGCTTGACCGGGCGATCGCTCGGCAACCAGTTAGGCGCATCGTAAGGCTTGCGTGGCCGCACCACATCCAGGCGGTCTATCACTACGCGGCTGCCCGACAAGGCTTGGCTGCCGAGCACCAAAGCAATGGCGGCCTGCTTGAGTTCCGCACCATCACGGCCGGTAATCACCAGCAACTTGCCATTGACGTCGTTCGGGTTAGTCATCATAGCGAGAGTCGGCCCCTTCGCCGCCGGCAGGCTCAGCCCACCGATTTGTAGCGCGTCAGGACCGCTGACCAGCAGGACGGCGTTGCCAGTGGCTGGAATCTGGCTGAAGCGCGAGGAGAACGTCGCCCCACGATAATTAGCCTGGGCGCCGAACCACGACGATAGCGTGCCAGCAGCCTCCAGGGTTGTGTTATCCGGCGCTGCGGTGAACACAAAAGGCAGGTTCAGCGCACGACTGTCACGGCGGTCGAAGAACGGCACCGGCAGTATCGAAAGATCATCAGGCATGGCCAGCGGCGAGACTTGAATATCGAGCTGGGTGGTGTTGCTGATCTTGGCCCAGAGACTGGAGTGTTGCGGGTCTTCGCAGCTCATCGTGTAGTGACCAACAAACTGTAGGCTCAAGCGGTTGAACTCTGTGATCAGGTGCGCCGGAATTTCAACCACCTGCTTTTGCAGTACTCCGGCGTTTTCCTTGGGCAAAGGCAAGCTGGCAGCCACTTCATCGTTGACCATGACGTTGATCTGCGAAAGGTCGGCCAACAATGCGGGGGAATAGGTGTACTGCAAATTCAGGTGAGCACCGGTAACGATCGAGTCGGCCCGTACATCGAAGTTGACACTGTCGGTGGACTCCACGCCGCGCAAGGCCATCGGATAGTTCCGGCCCAGTTGTTTTAGAGTCACGCTGTAGCTATTGATACCTGCCGGAACCGGAATCGGCGAGGTTTCAGCGAACACGGTTGCGCCACCACCCATGGCCAGCAAGGTACATGTCAGGCGTGCCAAGGCGCGGCGGGTGTCTCGTAAGCTGCCGAAAGCGAAAGACTTTGAATTCATCAGTTATCCATCAATTTTTCTAAGATGGGCGGGGGCGCGCGTCGATTGCGCAGCCATGCCCGCATTTCCATGACCGTGGCCTTGAAGAGTTCGTACATACCGCGCAGGCCGATCGTGCTGACATCACGCAACGCAGCCAACGGCGTATCGACCTGGCCACTGCCCCAGGTCGATGCCCAGGTATCGGCGCGCGAGAACGTCAGGCGAACCAACTCGCTTTGCTGGCGCAGGGTCAACTGATCAAACTGAGCCCCAAGAACCCCATCTCGACTGAACACGATGGCGGCAGGGAATACGCTTAGTTGCTCATTGCGAAACAGCGAGATCTGCACGCGCTCACCCTGGTCGATCGCAACGTCATCGGATAAGCGAAAGCCCAGACCTTTTTGCGAGAAGTCCAGGGTCACGCCATCGATTGTGGTGCCATCGGCGCGGGTCAGGCGCATTGGTAAAGCGGCAGCAACCCGAGGTTCGGAACGCACCTGACGGGTTTCGCTGGCCACCGCCACCGATGCACTGGTGATGATGATGTTGTAAATCGTCCACGCCAGGTTGATCAGGATCGTGGTCATCGCGCCTTCTGCGCCTTCGAACAATCTGACCACGCCGAAGATCAGGCCTACGATGTTCAACATCAACAGCACGATGTAGGGGCGAGCCAGTTTCCATTCAAAGAATTTGTGGTCAATGATCCCGCCTTTGTCGGTAACGTTGAAACCACCGAACTTGGGATTGACCAGTGCCATCAGCACCGGACCCATGATGTACCAAGCGAGTACCGTCTCGTACACTTCGTTCCAGAAGGAGTGGCGGAACCGCCCCTGAATGGTGGAGTTGGTCAAACTCGCGTGGAAAATGTGCGGCAATACGTAGGCGGTAATCATCAATCCGGATGCATGGAAGACCTGCGCATCGAAAAACAGAAAGGCCAGCGGCGCGGTGAGGAACGCCAGGCGCGGCAAGCCATAGAAAAAGTGCAGCATCGCGTTCAAGTAACACAGGCGCTGACCGAGGTTCAGCCCTTTGCCGAACAGAGGGTTATCGGTGCGAAAAATCTGCGCCATCCCGCGCGCCCAGCGAATCCGCTGACTGATATGCCGGGAAAGGCTTTCCGTCGCCAGGCCCGCAGCCTGAGGAATTGCCAAGTACGCGGTGTTGTAACCGGCCCGATTGAGCTTGAGCGCAGTGTGGGCATCTTCGGTCACGGTCTCGACGGCAACACCGCCGATTTCCAGCAAGGGTTCACGACGGATGACCGCACAGGAGCCGCAAAAGAAAGTGGCGTTCCACAAGTCATTGCCGTCCTGCACCAAGCCGTAAAACAACTCGCCTTCGTTTGGCACGGAGCGGAAAGTATTAAGGTTTTTCTCGAATGGGTCGGGCGAGAAGAAAAAGTGTGGCGTTTGCAGCATCGCCAGCTTCGGATCCTTGAGGAACCAACCGATGCTCACTTGGAGGAAAGAACGCGTCGGCACATGGTCCGCATCAAAGATGGCCACGTACTCGCCATGGGTGACCTTCAGCGCTTCATTAAGGTTGCCTGCCTTGGCATGACGGTTGTTATCGCGAACGATGTAGCCCACGCCGATCTGCTCGCAAAACTCGCGAAAATCTTCGCGACGACCGTCATCCAGCACATGGACACGCAGTTTATCCTGAGGCCAGTCGATGGCCTGGGCAGCGAAGATCGTGACCTTCACGATGTCGAGAGCTTCGTTGTATGACGGTATGAACACATCGACGGTTGGCCATTCGCTGGGAGGGGTGTTGAGCAATACCGGCTTGCGGCGCAGCGGCCAAGCCGTTTGAAGGTAGCCGAATATCAACACGATCATTGCGTACAGCTCGGCCATGACCAGACCGTAGCCGAACAGCATGTCCACCCAACCTTCGAAGCCAAGGGTCGAGGTCAGTCGCCAGTACAGGTAACGCAGTGATGCGGTGAGCGACAGGCCGATAAGGATAATCACCGTCAGGCGTCCCGGAATCTTGCGCAACACCAGGGCTGCAATAAAGCAGCAAAGGGCAAAGATGCATTGCGAGTAAAGCTCGAATGGCACCGTTATGATGACCAGCGCCAGCAGGCCGCACAGCACGGTAATGCTGACGGTCAGCGCTCGACGCGCGGCAGCCGGCCACTGCTCGAGCCGATCGAGCAAGCGTTGCGCCCACCGCTGGGACCGCGTCGACACGGTGCCGGTTTCGACAGATGAAGTGGTCACGACACACACAGTTCCGCAGTACAGGTGAATTCGAGCCGCGATTTGAGCTGCTCACTGAGATTCAACAGGTCTTGACACGCCGGGGACGAGCCTGCTCCCAAGAGCGGATTGTGACCGTAAGCCAGTGCCTCGCCCAAGGCATGATCCATCGAAACGACACCCAGCAGTTTCCCGCCCAGCCGCCGCTTGAGCACTTCGTGCATGTCCCGGGAGAACTCTCGGCTGGCATCGAACTGATTGACGACATAGCTGTATTCAGAGGACGGCGCACGCATATTGGGGGTCGCGAGCAAACTGTCCATCTGATCAAGGGTCAAGAAACTGGCCGCGTCGGTGTTGGTCACTACGACAATCTGATCGGCCACATCCAAAGCTTGTTCCAGGTAGAGCGTGCGCCCCGGTGGCGTATCAAGAATGACCACATCGTTTTCGTCCAGAGTCATTCGCGCCAGCTGCCGGGCCAGCCAATGACGGTCGTTAGCCATGTAGCGCTCCAGGGTATGTCGCTCCTCTTCAGTGAGCGCACCATAGGGCAGCAACAGCGATTCGGCGGAGCCAGGCAGCAGCAGGTCGCTCCAGCTTTCGCCGGTAAGGCTCGCGCTACCCATACCGGCCACATCGGGCTGAACACCGAGGTGATACTGCATTGCGTTTTGCGGATCGAGGTCGATTGCCAGAGTCTGGCCGCCCTTCAGGTGCAAGGTGCTGGCCAGCGCGGCACACAGGGTCGTTTTGCCAACACCACCTTTGCTCGACACCACTGCCAAGATGCGGGCCTTGCACTTGGCGGGTCGCCCCTGAGACAGCGCCTGCCGCAGGGCTTCTTCGTTGAGCGCCTGGGCCTCGGCAAGACGGGCCATCGCGACTTCAGCCAGCAAATGACGAAGCGGCGCAGGGCTCGTAACGGGATTGTCATTCGGAACATCGGTGACAATAGCCAAAGGTTTGACGGCAAATGTGGGTTCTAACGGCTGGACTTCGAGCAGGACACCCATTGACTCGATCAATGGCACCTCAATACCAGCGTCCACCAACAGCTCAGGGGCAATCGGTGTCAGCGTCGAAGGCTTTTCCTTGAAGTCGAGAGGGCTATCAAATTCAAGATAGCTGTCCGCACTTGCTCCGAACCGTTTGAATAGGTTCGATATATCGTCTGTACGATTCATAAGAGACTGTCCGGGGCACTGGCTGTAAGGGACCGCGTCGCGCAGTTCAGCCCCTAATCCGAGCCATCAAAATGATACCGTCAAAATTTTGAACTGCGCAAGTGTAATATTTGTTAGCGATTAAAAAAATGTTTTTTATCGCCATGTTTTTGACGAAGTAGTTTGTTTTTATTTTGGCGCACCATTCGCCTGCACCCTTCGAGTACGCCACAAGCGCCTGAAGCCAAAGCTGAAGCCAAAATTGCGCGGGATTGTCCAGCAAATCATCAAGGGCACACATATTTTGCGCCGGGTGACATCGCGCTGGATAAATGGCGCCTTGGGGAAACACAAAGCAATTAGCGGACCATATAAACTACCGAAAAATTAGCCATTCTTTCGCCGTAGCAGAATTGTTTTTAAATCAATATCTTGGTTATATATTGGTAAGTAACGGATCTCGCCATCAGGCATTTAGAGGATCGACATTGTCGTGTAGACGACAAAACACGAGCTCCACTGGCGCGCCCTTGTCTATGCTGCTGTCAGCATGAGCGGGTTCATCCAGGAGGGATGCACAATGTTCTACGTGCAACGGAAGGCCGACTGACGCGTATTGAAGCCCAGGCGTACGCCGAAGCCACCGAAACGCTCCCGACCGACCACCCCGACCTACAGAGCTTGTTCGCCAGCTAGGTCATGGCGAACATGCCTCAAACAGCTGCAGCAGAGCGATCTGGACATGATCCGGTACTCGACGACTTGATCCAGGTATTGACCAGCAAAGGGGTGATCCGCGTCACCGACCTGCCAGCCGCCGCGCAAGCCAAGCTCATGGACCGGTCCCACGCGCGTGAGGCGCTTCGCGGGTTGAGTCAGTTGGTCGAGGATGATGAGGCAGGGTTGATCTGAACTTCTTCGTTGCCTGCGCTGACCCCTTCGCGAGCAAGCTCGCTCCCACATTGGTGCTCGGTCGAGCACAGAACTTCATCCACTGAAGATCCCTTGCTCGCGAAGGCGATTCTCGATTTACCGAGAGCTTACCCAGTTAAACCTTTACTTGAGACTGCCTGGTTTCTGGCGATTCAAGGTGATCCGGTACTCGCTCCACCAACAAATAAACCCCATCGGACATGCGACTGAGCGCCAGGGCTACAGAACGGCGCGAGCCCTCCACATCGTCGGCGAGGTCGGCGGCGATGGCGCTGATCGAGAGCAGGTCTTCGGAGGCGTTGGCCAGGAGCGCTTCGATGTGAACGTCAGGGGATACGGTGAAGAGAAGGTCTTTGCGGGGAGCAGGCGGATTGGGAGTTACTTTGAACATGGTAAATCTCCATCTGAGTGGTTCTGCTACCGTTCGCTTGCACGCGAATGGGGTGGCAGCTGTGCGCGAGTGTGCAAGACCGGGCAGACGGACCCCGGCAGATAATTCTCGAAAGAAAGATCTCCCGCGCACAACCGCCATAAAACAGGCATTGCGAGCATGAGTATGCCCGTCAAGTAACCAATGACGTTGCGCGTCGTCTTTTAACCGGACTTGCACGTCCGTGTCACCGATTATTCAGTGACAAAGCCAGACTAGGCCTGAGTCCCGGCCGGGACAAGTTCACCAACACCGCTACAATTTGAAGGAAATCTCCGACGCTGCTGTCCCCCGTCAGATGATTCTTACGCCAGCCTGGATGTTGTCTCTACTCACGCCTTCGCGGACTGACCCGCGGCAACACAGAATATCCCGACAGGACTTGAGCGCGTGCACCAGGTCGATGTCCTCTTCGTACTGCAGTTTTCTGTTGAAAAACTGGTTGGCCACGTCGAGCTGTTCCGGCTCGCTGATCTGTTTTTGCGTGGCCAACAACCGCTGCCAGGCATCAATGCGTTGCTGACCCTCACCCAGCGGTCCGTATAATGCCTGTGCCCGACGGCTGATCAGGGAAACGACAATGGCACGCTGAGATCACTGACGACGCGCTAAACTATTGATACAGTCCTTCTACATAGTTTGACATCCTGTACAACCATACTACTGTCATTTGGATCCAATATTTATCTC
>Ga0247818_10002746_pt1 | contig 11357 bp, 16 predicted proteins | sample 13C_Glucose_Day1_FD_192424 | JGI IMG/M metagenome (GOLD analysis project Ga0247818, IMG submission 192424) | Soil microbial communities from agricultural site in Penn Yan, New York, United States - 13C_Glucose_Day1 | ecosystem: Environmental > Terrestrial > Soil > Agricultural land | place...
AGACAACGCTGTTAGCGATGTCCTTCGCCGTCAGCTGCATGCCCGTACGGCGGTTGAAGACCACCAGGAAGTCAGCAGTAGGAATGTTACTCTGAACTGTCCACTCATCGAACCAGATGGTGCCGCCAAGCAGGCTAGCGAAATCCAGACGACGGTAGCGAACCTTGAAGCCACCAATGTACGGACTGTTCGGCCGTGGGGTGATGGTGAGTTCGGTGTTACGGTAGTTGCCAGCCGCCGACCAGACCGTCGGAGTACCGAAAATACACTCGTCCGCTTTGATGGGGAACGGGAGATCCGGGTTATCGCGGTTGATCAGGTCGACAACCAATTCACCGGTTGGCTTTTTGTAATCTAGAAACATGATCAGACTCTCGTTAATGATGGAGCTGGTGTGATCCAGCTCCATCTATGCCGTCAGGTGATGGCGTTCGGATCTTCTGGATCGTTGTAGTGGAGGATGAACCGACCACTCGGCTTGGTCACCGCGCCAGCAAGCTCCAGTACGAGGATGTACTTGTAGGCAGTGTTCGAGGCGTACTCGAGGGAGTTCAAGCCGTTATAGACGCAGGTAGCACCGAACAGGTTCCACACGGTAGCGGTTGCATCCACACCAACCCACAATGCAGCACCGACACCCTTGTCGAGCGATTTCAACGCACCGGCAATCAGAGCGGCCTGAGGTTGAGTGATCACCCCACCGTCATCGATCAACAGGAACTGATCGCGGTACAGACTGAAGTCGTAACCGTAGGTGTAGATCAGTGCAGAGGTCTGTGTGGTGAAATCGTCCACCGGGTAGTTCAGACCGTTCAACGTGGTCGAGTTCAGGTAGTCGTCGATCAACGCACCGCCAGGGACGATGTCGAACGTCACGCTACCCAGCCAGATCAATGCACCGGCTTTAGCCCGTACAGTGATGGTGCCATTACCTTCGCCGTCCAGGGTGATCGGGTCATCCTCTACATCATCGGGACCCAGCTTGATGGCGTAGTAGTAGAGGATGTTCGACAGAATGTCGTGCACCGATTCCACTTGATAGCACGGCAACGGACGCACAGGACGGAAGTGTCGGAAGTCGCCGAGTTGCAGGCGATCGTACATCAAGTACGTCTTACCCTTGAAGTCAGCGCCAGGAGCAGCGGTGGCCTTGACAAAGGTGTTCTTGGTGGTAGTGCCTTCCCGCCACGTACCAGCCACCGGCTGAGGGGCAGAGAGGGCAGTGTTCAGTACCGTGAACCGCGTCACGCCGTTAGCGGCGTTGATGTAGTCCATCAGACTTTGTTTGGGATCAATGAAGATGCTCACTGTCTTCTCCTATTACTTGTTGTAATACATGATGGTGCGCCCGAACTTGTTGTACAGCGCGGCATCCTGAGTGTACATCACGGCGGCGTAGCTGAACCCTGGACGATTGGCTTCCGGGTACGATGGATGCGGTAGACCGATGAAGCGGAGGAACAGCGGCTTCGTACCGAGACCTTTCGGGTTGGTCGTCTCATTGTACGGATCGAAGTTGATCTCGAGACCCTGGGCGAGGAACGCATCGGCGTACATCTTGCCGATCCCTCCGTACGAGCTGGCGTCGGCACTGCCGACGCTGGTGTTCGTGACGGTACCTGCCGCCACGGCGGGCCAGTTGCCAAGAATAGCTTCTTCTGTGAAATGCTTGTTCCAGAACAGCCAGGTGCCGTAAGCGCGACGGTCGTCCCACGCGACGAAGTCGTTACCCTTATCAGAAGGCCACAACTCGCCAGCGAGAGTAGCCTGGGTCATGATGTCCAGACCGAGCTCTTCTTTACCCATAACCCAGGCCATGGTGACGGTACCCGTGTACATCAGCGATTCAGGCTTCACGGTGAGGGTGAAGTTACGGCCTGGGATCTGACTGCCATGGATGGTGTTACCTTCCACGAAGTCCACCATCGAGAAGTTCATCCCCGCTGCGGCATTGACCAGAGGTAACATCTCCGAGACAGGAATCCAGCGCGAGGTGAAAAACCGCTCAATGATCGGCGTACATTCCCGGAACAGTGAAGCCAGGATGAGGCGACGATACGTCAGGGTGATGCCACCACGGTACATGCTGCCGGACTTAGGCACCAGACGAATCTGGGTATCGTGCTTCTGAGCAGTCGGTGCGATCGCCAACGGTACGCCCACGATCATCGTGGACTCATTGACCGGAAACGGAAGACCGGGGTTGTCTCGATTGATAAGATCGAAGACATTCTTAATTGCGGTACCTTGGTAAATAGGCATCTCAATGTCCTGTGTTAAGCAGCCGAGGCGTCTTCGGGGTCAGAGTAGTGGAGGTAGAAGCGTCCCGACGGAATGGTCAGGTCTCCTCTGAGCTCGATACCGATGACGTACTTGAAAGCTGGGTTCGTCGGTAGGGCGGCTTCGTTCAACCCGTTGTAGAAGACGGTAGCGCCTTCCAGGGACCACGTCAGCGAACCTACCGAGCTGTTCCAGAGCGTCTTACCGTCACTGGAGGTATCCAGAGTCAGCATGGCTTCCAAAACAGTAGCCAGACCAGTGCCGTGCAGCAAGCCTTCCTCAATAATGAGGAGGTTGTCGCGATACGGTGTGGCGTCGAGAGGATACGCAATGACAGCGGCAGACGAGCCCGTCTTGAAGTTGTCAATCGGGTACTTGATCTGATCAGGCGTGATGTTGGTCAGGTACTCTTCCAACGGCAGACCGCCAGGGAGTACATCGAACGTGATCGAGCCAATCCACAACGGAGAGGTCGCCTTTGCACGGACCGTGACGGTACCCACGCCATCGACATCCAGGTTGGTTGGATCATCTTCCACGTCATCCACCGACAGCTTGATGGCGAAGTAGTACTGGATCGCTGCCAGCATCCCGTGGACCGAAGTAGGCTTGGGAGCCTTCAATGGCCGCACAGGGCGGAAGCGAGCGAAGTCAGCCAGATCCAAACGGTTGTAGAAGATGACCTTACGACCGCGGAACGTCAATGGCGTCCCATCAGGCTCTACGATCGACCAGGTGTTCTTGAGCGTCTGCGTTGCGTAACGCCCGCCTGACACCTCGTAAGGTTTGGACAACTTGACGTTCGTCGGGGTGATGCGTACAGGCGCGTTGACGGCGTTGATGTAATCGATCACCGCCTGCTTGGAGTTGATGAATACAGACATGGAGACCTCTACGCGTTGTAGTAGAAAGGCAGGTAACCCATGTTCGTCAGACCAAACTCCGGATGGTTAACGAACCAGAGCAGTAGGACGTGGGTTGCGCCCACACGGTTCGCCAGTGGATACGCCAAGCGGGTCGCAGGAGTCAGCGGCATGAAACGATACCCCATCGTCCGGCCGTAGATCCCTTTCGGGTTGTCGGTGACATGGAAGTCTTCGAACTTCATCCCGAGGCTGTAGGCTGTGTTGATCTCGGTGAGTAAGTCCTTGAACAGGTACGACGGAATCGACGTACTCCAGACGAAGGAGGTTTGCGTGGTCACGAGCGGCCAGAGTCCGGTGATGGACTCTTCGGTGTAGTCGCGGTACAGAGGCAGGAACTCGTTGCGCAGACCGTAGGTGCCTTCAGGATCGAAGACCGATACACCGTTAGGCCATTTGGCACCGTCCAACTCACCCTGGGTCAATACGTCCAGACCGAGTTCTTCCAGGTCCTGAGACCAGTAGAGGTTAATGGTCCCTACGTACTGGTAACTCAACTCACTCATGACGATTGGTCGAGTGTACGACTGCCAGCCGCCGTAGAAGTTACCGGCAGTCAGCTTGGTGACGTCGAGGTTCAGGCCGTACTTCTGATTGACCAGCGGAATGTACGTCGCCGGAGTCATCCAGGTGGCGTCCTTCACGAAGCGCTTGAGTTCCAACTTCTGACTACGGAACAGGACCGCCAAGTCAAGCCGTCGGTACGTCAGGATCACGTTACCGCGGTACGGACTGGATTCCTTGGCCGTTACCCGGATCTGGGTGTTGTGGTCCAGTACGTTCGGGACCTCGTACACCGCTGGTTTACTGTAGATGAAGTCGGTCGCGTTAAGCTTCCACGTCATCGCTGGGTTGTCGCGGTTGATCGCTGCGATAAGCAGGTCAATATCTTTACCGGCGTACAGAGGCATTGATCTTCACCTAGTAAGGGTTGTAATGGAAGTAGAGCGGGCCGGTGTAGCTACCACCAGGCGTGGTCATTACGAACACGCGCTCAAACTCCGGGTTGGCGTCAGGTACCGACGACGTAGGCAAGTCGCTGAGTTTACCGTTCGCGAAGGGTGGGAACCCCAACTTGTTGGTTGTCGCCACCAAGTTGTTGTAGCTGGTCATGTACCCGGTCTTGTTCGGCCTCAGGTCGTCGTAGTGAAACGAGAAGTCGTAACCCCAAGAGACCATACGACCATACGGCTTGTCGTACTTCTTGGACGGATGGCGCAGGACATCCAACTCGATGCGGGAGATCATCAGGTTCAGCCACGAAGGACCGAACTTAATGGTGACTGCTACCGTACCGATCCACTGTAGAGACAATGGAGACATGTTGATGTTGACCGTCACCTCATCGCCGTCACCGATGATGATCTCATCGAAGTGCTCGATGTCTTCGACACTGAGGTCGAGCTTGGTCGCGGCCTTCAGGTACGGGTAGACGTTCTCCGGTGTGATCGGGAGAGGGGTCTGCCAATTCAGGGTCGGGAAGAACTGAGCGATGTCCAGTCGGTTGTAGTACTGAACAACGTTACCCCAGTAGCCCTTACGCGGAATACCTTCCACAGTGACCACGGTGTTGCGATCATTGAGGTCGGTTGGTGCGAGGTCGAAGTAGCGAAGACGCGTACTGTCGAACTCTTTCGGCGGCAGGTAGTCTTCGTTCAACACTTGGTGGATGAGGTTGGCGCTCCCTGCCAGGAACTCCTTCACCACTGGGTTTTCTTCATCGGCCATGGCTTACGGCTCCAAAGGGACGTTGAAATGGAAGTACAGATCGCCAATGTAGCCCAGGCACTTCACTGGATCGAGCGCTACTCGCACGAAACGGTCGTACTGGATGTTGTAATCAGCTTCGTGTTCGATAGTCTCGCCCACAGCTGTCACAGTCGCGCCTGCCAGCGAGTAACGCTGATTGGCTGTCATGGTCCAGGCGTTGCCCGTAATGGCCACCAGGGCCAGTCTGACGGCCTCAATCTGCGTCGTACCCACCTCTACGGTGATGAGTTTGTCGTATTGGGTGGAAAAGTCACGCCAGTACGAGTAAACGGCCGCGAATGGCTTGCTGGAGTAAGTCGCTGGGTAATCGAAGGCGCTGACAGTCAGGTCAGTGATGTAGTCCTTGAGCTGATAACCGCCGCGGCGCATGCCGACTTCAACGCTACCAACCCAACCTTGACTGAGTGGCATGGCTTCGATCGTGACGTTGATCGGATTGTCGAGGTCTTTCTCCTCGGTCGTCAGAGGACGAGTCACGATGTCGTCAGCGGTCAGGATCAGACCGTACTTCTTGTTGAGGGCCGCTACCACATCCATCGTGGTGTTGGCTTCCATCACGTCTGCCATCAACGGGGTCTGGCGGATTAGCTCCTGCAAGTCCATCCGGTGGTAGTAGACCGTTACGGAACCCTGGTACAGCGAGTACTGGTCCTTGGCGGTGATCAGCATCGACGTGTTGACTTTCTCGTCAATCGCCTTCTGAGCCGGAGTCCAGTTGTTGTTCTCTTCCAGTGGATCGACCGGAGTCGGTGGGCCGAAGAGGTACTGCTCAACAGTCAGGTTCAAACCGTTGAGTCGGTTGATGGACTCGACGATCTGTGGAAACGTCTGCTTATAAATAGCCATGATTCAGATATACTCCTCGGACTCGATGAGCTCGGTTTCGTTGTAGTGGAAGTACGCCGTGCCCTCGTTCTTACGATAGTACGGGTAGTACGGATCGGTAACGCGCTGAATGATCACAAACTCGAAGTCTTGACGAGCTTCAGGGCGATCCACTGTACGATACCGAGTCACGGTATGGTTCCACCCTGAGTACCATTGACCGAACCCGAACAGTTGCTGAAGCACGTTGGCTACCGCAGTGGGGTTGATGAAGAGCATCGGGTAACGACGACTCAGCCGGAAAGCATCGCGGTACGGCGTGAAGTCTGTGCCATAGGTTGCCATGTCTACGGAATCTTTTACCGTGAACACTGGAACCCCTGGGTACGGTTGCGGAGGCGCGCGGTAAGTACGACCCACGTCAAGCAACGCATACAGGTTCGGCTTCTTGACCACGTTCTCGAGCATGATGCGTCGACGGGTGAAGCGAACGATGAAGTAACCTTGATACGCCACACTCGACGACTTGGCTTCCAACTTCAGGTTGGTGGTCTCGTCGTAGTCCAACCAGCTGTAGTCGGCGTCGAGGAAGTCCTCTTCGCTTAACCGGATGCCGAGGAGCTGAGACAGCCCTGGGAAGATCGAATAGAGTGTACCGGTACTCACGCCTTCGTAGCGCGGTACAATGTCCCCAAACGCCTTGTTGAGGTCCATACGGGCATAGTTGACCGTCACGGCGCCTTGATAAGGGGAGAGGGGGCTGGCGATGGCCTTTACGCGAGCATGTGTCGGGCTAGCCATCCCCACAAAGACTGAGGGTGTAAGCTTCAGATGGTCTGGCTCAATCGGAACCGGCAGTAGGGGAGACGCCGAAATCGCTTGAGCGAGGATATCTCTGCCAGGACCTGGGACCAGGATCATGAGATCGCTCCTTACATGAACAAAAAAATAAACCAGGATGACGCACAGCGAGAAGAGAACAAGTCTCCATCGCTATGCGTCAGGACCGACTACTTACGGAGCTGGCTCTACTGGAGGCGGCTCAGGGTAGTTCAGACCTTCCATCACTGGTTTGGTGATTACGGACGACAGAGGGATGTCATCAGCAGTCAGGGTCAGAGTCAACGACCCGATGAATACCGGACTGTCCGGGTTCATCTGGATAGTGATCAGCTTGGTTTCGTTCGGGATACCTTCCCAATCACCGGCGAAGGCAACGATGCTGCCATCGATGTAGTCATCGACGGTGATGTTGGTCCGCAGCTTGAGGTTGATCTCCCCCATCAGGTCGGAGAAGTTCTCAGCGTCGCCGATTGGCAGCGAGAGGGTCTCACCGAACAGGAAGCCTTGGACGTCCAGACGGTTGTAGCCCAGGATCACTTGGCCACTGTAACCCGAACCTTCCAGGGCAGTCACGGTCATGTCGGTGTTGTACAGCGCACCGGCAGTGGTGGTGACTGTCGGTAGACCCAACTCGACCAGCGTGTTGTCGAGCGTGGTGCCGTTTTGCTCGTTGATGAGATCGAAGATGATCTCCTGAGGCAACTTGCTAAAATCACTGATGTGCTTAGCCATCATGGTTTCCTTCAGTTGTGAGGGTGTTCTACATAGGATCGAGCTTAAACGAGGGTAGTGTCACGTTTCAGCCAGAGTCGTACAGACTCCGAATAAACCCTAGAGGTAGCTGATGCAAAGATCCGAACCAGGGTCCAGTCTGCGGCGTTCACCAACATCGCATCGAGGTCGATGTTGTCTACCGATACTTCCTCAAGCTTGAGGTGCAAGGCAGCGTTAATGTACGTCAAATTCTCGTAGAGACTCGGACGCTTCCCGATCACGACTCGAGGAATCTTTTCACACGCGGGGAGTAACTGCCGCATCGGGACGCGGTTATAAAGGTAGGTGGCGTTTCCCCGGTAACGATCGCTGGTGGTGATCGTCGCCACGATAGACGTATCACGACCCGCGTTAGCGTCCGGAGACACAGCGGTTGGAGCTCCCCACGAGAGCTCTGAAGCATTCATGGGGACGTTCCCATTCGAAAGCCGGATAATGTCCAGCATCAGACTGAGTTCTGGTTTGGTGTAATCGAAGACGATAGCCACGGCACTCACCTATTTGGTGGATCTGGGTAATAGAGGCCGTCCAGCATGGTTTTAGTGATAACGTCTTTGAGCGGTATGACGACTGGATCGGTCGGATCTATTTCAGCCTCAAAGACATGAATTCCTACCCAGATGTATGACCACGTAAAGAACTTCACCGACCAACCGGCGTGTGTGCGGGTTGCCAGCTGCACCTGCGATAAATCGAGGTCGACATTATAAGTGCTAGCGAAGTACGCCGCCAGTTGTGGCGGTGTCTTCACTTCCTTTGGAATCAGGATCGTTGGATTACCCAACCCTTGAAGAAGTAGCTCTTGCGTCAACCGGTTGTAATAGAAGACTTGGTCTTTCTCGACCTTGTCGTGCACAGCGGTAGCCATCACCACTGTGTTCATGCCATCGATGTCATCGGCCCTAGGTAGGGACAGCACCAGCGAACTCGCATCAAGCACGACATCGTAGCCTTCGATTACCTCCCTGTTCGTCGACACTATCATGTCGATTAGTTGCTGTTTCCCGTCCATATGTGTGTCCATGTGGAGTTAACCTGAGTCATAGGATGTTTTCGATTCAACTTTCTTTGAGTCGTACATTCTACACTTGACAATGGCAATAAAAATATACACAGGCTACTGATGTAATGTGTGTATCGCCTTTCACTATCTGAGGAATGGACTATGACTTCCGTAACACGGGAAATACAGGGTGTAAAACTCCAGCTTGAACCAGCTGGCGAGACCACCAGGCTCAATCGCCGGATCGGCAGCTGCACCATCAAGTTCGCTGATGAATCCCGTGATTACATTCGGGTGTACGGCACGCTCGAAGACATCTGGACTCGTCCGGAACGGGTCACCTTCGAGAAAGAACTTCGAGCTCTCTGCGCTGACCAAGAGGTCATCAGTGAGCTGTTCCCTGGCAAGGAACTGCAATCCGTACGCCGCTTCAACCCTTCTGAGTTCCTGATCAGTAAAGGCTGGCGCTGCCACGGTACCCAAGTCACCGCTTCCCAACAATAAATCACCTGCAATATCCCTAACTGAAAAGTTCGTCCGTGGAGGACATCAGCATGACCGTATTCAAACTCGACAACCGTAAAGTAGTTGTATCGGAAAAAGGCGTTTCCAAAGTACTGACCTCGCCCTGCGGTGTGAGTTACTCGGAAAAGACTGAGCGCTTCTATGCGTGGGTTATCAACGATCAGGACCAGTGGTCTTCCCGTTCGTTCGGTATCAACGTACATGGCGCCATCAACGCCTTCGAGTTGGCGGTTGAGGCTCGGGAAGATTCGCTGAACTTCTTGCTCAACCGCCGCATGCTGCCACGCATCCGCCACTTGATGCGTAAGGTACCAGATCACGCTACCACGATCCGCCAGGTTGGGGATTTCTACATCGTGCGTGATCCGCTGCGTAAGAACTATCACAAGTTCGCTACAAAGGAAGATGCACAAACCTTCAACATCGCTGTAACTGAAGAGTGGAAGCTGGAGTACAAGTTCGACAAGCTCTCCATGATCAAGATTGACCACCAGCCTTACAAACGAACCGATGTCGTGGATAGCTTCACCCGTCAGTTCCGTAATGCGGCACAGGAGATTGGAATCCGTCACTGATCCCCGTCTAACCAAATCCCGTACTTACTAAGGAAGAACCAACATGCAGCGTTACCCTCATCTCGATATCGATACCTCTTACATCTACGGCAAACTGAACCGTCGTCGTAAGGCTTACCGTCGTGAGCAACTCGCCAAGCGAGTCTGCCCTGTCGTGATCTTCGTCGCTACCATGGGCACCCTCGGCTACCTGCTTGTAACGAGGCTGTTCTAATGGCGAAGCGCAATCAAGACAAGGACATCATGGTCGCAGAGAGTAATACGATCCTCTGGCTCATCGGCGCACTCTTCAGTGTCCTGCTGTTCGCCAGTGTGGTCTATGAAGACCATCGTCCTGAGCCTGGCTGTGTTACGTTTGAACAGGCGTTGAAAGCCGGAGTAATGAGTTACCCTGATCCAGAAGCCACTGCCAATAGTTGCGGCTGATACACACTGAGTGATGGGACTGTCCCATCACTCGCCTATGACTGAGGAGTCGAAAATGCTGTACATTATAGCGGTGAGTAAGAAGCTTCGAATCAAGATCAGCGATGCTGAAGCCTTGTTCGATGGCGTGAAAGCATTCGAGGGTAAAGAACTCTCGGGCACCATCAGTGCGCGTGAACTCGAAGTCGGTAAGTACTTCGGCAAGCTCTTCCAGATGGATGATCCTGTCAACGAGTGCAATGACGTCCACCTGGTTATGCTGGGTGACTTCAAAGAACACGAGCGTCTCGAGATGGGTCGCTTCTTCACACCGATCGTCGAAGCCATGCCGGCTGAAGAGTACACCAACCTGTCTGGTGATGTGCTCCGCTACCAGGGCGGTCGTGCAGCACTCGACCTGTTGATGAACTACATGAAACGCAAGACCGAACAATAAGACCGTGGAGGTCAGTATGAAACGCAACAACAATGCGGCACCGTGTGGCAGCCCAGATACTCCAATCCCGGAGAATCTGTTGTACACCCGTGAGCAACTCGAGAAAGGCATGAAGCCTGGCTCCCGTCCGGTGATCCCAGCCTGGCACCTGGTAGAGGGTGTGATCAAGCTGACCTACTGGCATGCGATCAAGTATTACAGCAAGGTCATCATCGCCGCTGAGAAAGCTCGCCTAGAGTGCACTCAGGAGCAAGCGAAGGAATGGGTGGAAGGTTATCACGACTTCCGCAATCGCCGCCTGGAGGAGGTCCTGAAGTATCTCCTGGATGCTTACCCTCCCTTCATCGAAGGTGAGAAGGCGCTTCCTCAACATCGTCAATGGATGATGGTTCGTAACCGGACATCGGAATGCCCTCAGCCTCCTACCGAGGAGGTGAAAGAGATCAAGCCGTACGTGATGAAGCCCGGTGACTGGTACCTCAAGAAATCAGCGATGATCGCGATCTACGAGGGTGAGCCTGAACCGTTCTTCGAATTCCTACGCCATGAAGTTAAGGAACTGGCTGAAGCGTTCGAACACTTCAAGACGGCGATGTCTAGTGGTCATGGAAAAACCCTCCGTGAACTCGAGTCGTTCAGTAACACAGTCAAGATGATGCATAACGACATCGCTGACTTCCTCGCCAAGTACAACTAACAGCATAGAGCCGGGGCGTAGTGCCCCGGCTCTATGCCCTTTCTTTTTTGCTTAGACGCCGCGAGCGCCCAGGCAAGTGTCCACTTCGTGGATACCTGGATCCAGGATGCGCTCTACTGGGCAAGCCAGCAGACGGGAAGCGATACCGATACCCACTTGCAGGGCATTGGCCATCTTCGAAGATGCGGCCAGTTCAGCAGCCTGTTCAGGCGTGTACTTGTCGATCTTCTTGTCTTCGGCATCAGCGATCTGCTCGAGCATTTTCAGCTCGGACTGACGC
>Ga0247818_10002748_pt1 | contig 11354 bp, 7 predicted proteins | sample 13C_Glucose_Day1_FD_192424 | JGI IMG/M metagenome (GOLD analysis project Ga0247818, IMG submission 192424) | Soil microbial communities from agricultural site in Penn Yan, New York, United States - 13C_Glucose_Day1 | ecosystem: Environmental > Terrestrial > Soil > Agricultural land | place: USA...
TCGTCGACATGGTCGCCGCCGGCCGCAAGCCCAGCGACATCATGACCAAGGACGCGTTCCTCAACGCGATCATCGCCGTCGCCGCCGTCGGCGGATCGACGAACTCGGTCGTCCACCTGCTCGCGATCGCCGGCCGGCTCGGCCTCGATCTCACCCTCGAGGACTTCGACGCCGCCGGCGCGGGCGTGCCGGTGATGGCGAACCTGCAGCCCAGCGGCAAGTTCCTGATGGACGACCTGTACCGGGCCGGGGGAGTGCTCGCGCTCCTCACTCAGGTCAAGGATCTGCTGCATCCGATGCCGATCACGGTGACGGGAAAGCCGCTCGTCGAATATCTGACGCCCGACCGGCAGGTGTTCGACGACACGGTGATCCTCCCCCGTGAGGCCCCGTTGATGGCGGATGCCGGGATCGCGGTGCTGCGCGGCAACCTCGCGCCGCGGGGAGCGATCATCAAGCCGTCCGCGGCCACGGCGGAGCTGCTGCAGCACGTTGGGCCCGCGGTGGTGTTCGATTCGATCGAGGACATGCGGGCGCGCATCGACGACCCCGATCTCGATGTCACCGCCGACTCGGTGCTCGTGCTGCGCGGGTGCGGTCCGCGCGGCTACCCGGGGATGCCGGAGGTCGGGAACATGCCGCTGCCCCGGAAGCTCCTCGAGCAGGGCGTGCGTGACATGGTGCGGATCAGTGACGCACGGATGAGCGGCACGGCCTACGGCACGGTCATCCTGCACACGGCGCCGGAGGCGGCCGCGGGTGGACCGCTCGCGTTCATCCGCACCGGCGACATCGTCACCGTCGACGTGGAGAATCGCATCCTGAGCTTCGACGTGACCGACGAAGAGCTGCAGTCCCGCAGCCAGACACCGGCAAGCGAGGCCGCGTACGCAGCGCCGCTGCGGGGCTGGGCGAAGCTCTACGTCGACCACGTGATGCAAGCCGACACCGGCGCCGACCTGGACTTCCTGGTCGGATCGAGTGGCGACAAGGTCAGCCGTGAGTCGCACTGACCTCGCGTCGCGGGCGGACCTCGACGATCAGGCGGCGCTCGGGCGCAGCCTCGCGGGCGCCCTGCCCCGCGATGGTGCCGTCTCGGTGAGCGCGTTCGACCGTGTGATTGCGGCCGTGGACGCCTCGCACTACCTGATCACCCCGCGCGCGGTGGTCACCCCGACCGGCGTCGACGAGGTCGCGGCCCTGCTCATGTACGCGAGCGCGGCTGGTCAGCCGGTGACGTTCCGCTCCGGTGGCACGAGCCTGTCGGGTCAGGCTTCGACCGGGTACATCCTGGTCGACACCCGCAAGAACTTTCGTGGCATCGAGGTCCTCGACGACGGCGCGGGTATTCGCGTCGGGCCCGGTGCGACGGTCCGTCAGGTCAACGCCAGGCTGGTGCGGCACGGTCGCAAGCTCGGGCCCGACCCGGCGAGCGAGATCGCGTGCACGATCGGCGGAGTGGTCGCGAACAACTCCAGCGGGATGGCGTGCGGCACTACGCAGAACACGTACCGCACGCTCGAGTCGGCCGTCATCGTGCTGGCGAGCGGCACGGTCGTGGACTCCGCCGCCCCGGCCGCCGATGAACGGCTTCGAGCCGCTGAGCCCGCGCTGTGGGAGGCGCTCCGTGCCCTGCGCGCGCGCCTGATCGGCGAACCCGCACTGCGCGACGAGGTCGAGCGACAGTTCTCGATCAAGAACACGATGGGCTACAGCATCAACGCGCTCCTCGACCACGAGTCGCCGGTGCAGATCCTCACCCACCTCATGATCGGCAGCGAAGGCACGCTCGGGTTCGTCGCCGAGGCCACCTTCCGCACCGTTCCACTCCACAAACACGCCGCCACCACTCTCCTCGTCTTCGAAACCTTGCACGCCGCGACCGACGCACTCGTCGACATCGTCGCCTCAGGGGCCGCGACGGTGGAATTGATGGATGCCGCATCCCTGCGCGCCGCTCGCATCGACCCGGAATCGGCATCCGCTCTCCCCGCCTTCGAGGTCGTCGATCACTGCGCGCTGCTCGTCGAGTACCAGGCGGCCACAGCCGAGGACCTCGCCGCGCTGACCATTCCCGCCGAGCAGCTCTTCGCGGTGCTCCCGCTCGTCGAGTTGCCGGTGCTGTCGACGAATGCCGCGATCCGCGCGGCCCTCTGGCACGTGCGGAAGGGGCTGTACGCCACGATCGCCGGGGCGCGCCCGTCGGGAACCACGGCGCTGCTGGAGGACATCGCGGTGCCGGTCGAGCGCCTCTCCGATACATGTGCGGGCCTGCAGCGGCTGTTCGAGCTCCACGGCTACACGGATGCCGTGATCTTCGGTCACGCCAAGGACGGCAACATCCACTTCCTCCTGACCGAGCACTTCGACGACCCCGCCAGCGTCGTCCGCTACCGCGCGTTCACCGAGGACATGGTCGACCTCGTGCTCGCCGCCGGCGGCACCCTCAAGGCGGAGCACGGCACGGGCAAGATCATGGCGCCGTTCGTCGCCCGGCAGTACGGCCCGGAGCTGTACGCGATCATGCGCGACATCAAGCGTGCGTTCGACCCGACCGGGATCCTGAACCCCGACACCGTCCTCACCGACGACGCCCATCTGCACCTGCGCAACCTGAAATCCACGCCCACGGTCGAAACCGAGGTGGACCGCTGCGTCGAGTGCGGATACTGCGAGCCGGTGTGCCCGAGCAAAGACCTCACCACCACTCCGCGCCAGCGCATCGTCGTGCGTCGTGCGCTGGCCGAGGCGCACGCGCGCGGCGATGTCGCTCTATCCAAGGAGCTGACCAAAGCACAGGAGTACGAGGTCATCGACACTTGCGCCGTCGACGGCATGTGCCAGACCGCCTGCCCGGTGCTGATCAACACCGGCGACCTGGTTCGACGCCTGCGCACTGAGACCGTCGGAGCCGTCGAGAGCGCCGTGTGGAACACCGCCGGGAAGGCGTGGGAAGCGACCACCCGGATCGCGTCGACGGCGCTGAGCGTGGCATCCGCACTTCCGGCTCCGCTCATCGAGGTGCCGAACAAGGCGGCCCGCGGCGTGCTCGGTCACGACACGCTGCCGCTGTGGTCGCCGGACCTGCCCAAGGGCGGGAAGCGGCGCCCCACGGGACGAACGGGATCGGGCGCCGCCAGGGTGTCCGCCGTCTACTTCCAGGCCTGCGTCGGCACCATGTTCGGGTCCGCAGAAGAAGGACCCGGCGTGGCCGCCGCGTTCGCGTCCCTCGCCGCGAAGGCGGGCGTCGGGCTCATCCGCCCCGACGAGATCGGCGGACTGTGCTGCGGCACCCCATGGAAGTCCAAGGGCATCCAGGGCGGCTACGCCGAAATGGTCACACGCACGATGGACGCGCTGTGGACCGCATCCGAACACGGCACGCTGCCCATCGTCTGCGATAACTCGTCCTGCTCGGAAGGCCTCGTCCTCTCCCTCGAGAAGGCAATCGACACGCGTCCGGAATACCAGGCGATGCGCCTCCTGGACGCGGTCGACTTCGCCGCCGAGCACATCCTTCCGCACATCACCGTCACCGATCCGCTCGAGAGCATCGTGGTGCACCCCACCTGCTCGAGTACGCGTGCCGGCTCGAACATGCACCTGCTGGAACTGGCCTATGCGGCTGCGAACAACGTCACAGTTCCGGATGACTGGGGATGCTGCGCCTTCGCCGGCGATCGCGGCATGTTGCATCCCGAACTCACCGAGAGCGCCACGCAGCGCGAGGCCGCAGCCGTCGCCGGGACAAAGTTCGATGCGTACGTCTCCTGCAACCGCACGTGCGAGATCGGCATGACCCGCGCCACCGGCCACCCCTACCAACACGTACTCGAAGTACTCGACGAACATTCAAGGAGCTCCACGTGAAGCGTGCGATCATCACCGGCGGCCAGAGCGGACTGGGCGCGGCCTGCGCCGAACGACTGCGAGCAGACGGCATCGAAGTCATCACGTTCGACGTCTCGCCGGACGCGGACTACCGCGTGGACGTCACCGATGCGGCCTCGATCGCCGCGGCCGTGACAGTGGTCGGCCCGGTCGACATCCTCATCAACAGCGCCGGCATCGTCGGACCGAACAAACCCCTCGTCGAGACCGACCCCGCAGCCTGGGAGCGCACGTTCGCCGTCAACGTGCACGGTACCTTCCGCGTCATCCAGGCAGTGGTGCCCGGCATGATCGAGCGCGGATGGGGGCGCATCGTGAACATCGCGAGCATGGCGGGTAAGGACGGAAACCCCAACCTCAGCGCCTACTCTGCATCCAAGGCCGCCGTCATCGGACTGACCAAGTCGCTCGGCAAGGAACTCGCCAAGACCGGTGTGCTCGTCAACGTGATCGCACCTGCCGTGATCGACACACCGATGAACGCGGCGACGGCGCCGGAGGTGCTCGCGCACATCACCTCGCTCATCCCTATGGGACGCGTCGGCCGGCCAGACGAGGTCGCGGCACTGGTCGCGTGGCTCACCTCGGACGAATGCAGCTTCTCAACAGGGGCCGTGTATGACATCAGCGGTGGCCGCGCGACGTACTGAGTGGGCCTCCTGTCCACTGGGCCGAGTCGTCCGTGCTCGTGCTGAGCCTCCGACACACCATGACGCGTGCTTCGGTCCCAGGGCGCCGACAACTCAATGTGAAGTTGTTCGCGGGCCAGCTTGCGTGGCGGCCGAGGTCATCGAGCGGCGGTGGCGCCCGATATCCAACGTGACCGGGTGCGAGCGAACAAAAATTGTAGCGGGCTGAGATTTATGGTTGGGTGTTGGAACCGCCGGGTCGAATGCCTCGAGCCTCGCAAGCATCGAAATGTCCATCGCTAGTCCACTCACGCCTTCTTAGGCATCAAAGAAGATGAGGTCCCGCATGAAAATGACCCGAGGGCTGGTTCCCCTGGAACGGGTCAAGGCGATGGTGCGCCCTGGTCGGACGGGCGGTGCCACCCCATGATCGACGCGAACAAGCTGGGCGAACGCATCGAACGCATCCTCGCGCGAGAGAACATACCGCAGTCGCAGTTCGCGCTGGCCAAACGAGGCGAGATCATCGCAGCGGGCAGTCTTGGCGGCGCCACGGCGGAGTCCCGGTTCTGCATTTTCTCGGCGACCAAGCCGATCTTCGCATCGCTCGTTCTCACGTTGGTCGACGACGGTGAGCTGTCGTTGGACACGCGGGTCACTGACATCTGGCCCGAGTTCGTCGGCGGAGGCAAAGAAGCTGTCACCGTTAGGCACCTCCTCCTCTTCACCGCGGGGTTTGCTGAGAACTGGCTGCTTCCCCCGGTGGTCTACGACCGCGCACGCCGGGCGGCGGCGATCGTCGGCTGGGACGTCGCTTGGGAGCCGGGGTCGGCGTACGCATATCACCCCGCTTCCGCGCACTGGGTGCTCGCTGAGGTCGTCGCGCGTGTACTCGGGCAGGATCATCGTGAAGCGCTAGCGCAGCGCGTCCTTCGGCCGTTGGGGCTGGACAATCTGCGGCTTGGGGTACCCACCGATCAGCAGCAGCGGATCCTGCCGAGCCACGCCATCGGTGCGCCCCGGCTCGATGCCATCGAGGCCGCCCTGGGCCGGAAGATCGACGCGGCGATGTTCGACGCCTTCATCGCGCCGGCGCTCGCCCACGGGAACGACGCGGAGCTGATCGCCGCGGGCGCGCCCGGAGGAGGAGCGATTTCGGATGCCGCATCTGTCGCGTTGTTCTATCAGGAACTGCTCACGAACTCGCGCGGCATCTGGTCCCCCGCAATTCTCGAGCGCGCGACCACCCAGGTGGAGAACATCCTGCCTGATCGCGAGCGGCAAGGACTGTCGGCGAACAGAACGATCGGCTGCTTGACGATCGCCGGCGACGAGCCGTTGGGTACGTCGGTTGCCGGAACCGACTTCGCGGGGTCGCACCGACACTGGGGCCCGCGAGCCTCCTCGGGCACCTTCGGGCATTTGGGGGCGGGCGGTCAGATCGCTTTCGCGGACCCGGAGAGCGGGGTTTCCTTCTGCTTTCTGACGTCGGCCTTCCAACGCGACCTCCTCGTTGCCGCTGAACGGGAGCGCCAGATCACGGAGGTCGTTTTCGACGTCGCAGCGGCATCCTGAATCCGGCGTACTTCCGCACACGAGCTCCCGAGCAGGCGCACTCCTGCCGAGCACCCGCCGGCATCAACCCGCTGGTCGGGTGGCGGAGTCACGGACCAGGCTTGCCCTCGTAGCGTGTGCGGCCTTCGCCCGATCGAGGGCATATTGGTCTTGCTCAACGCCTTGGCCGACACCGATGTTGGCATGGTGCCATGCTCGCTCGCGCGCATGGACAGGCCCGAACGGCCTGCCCATGCGCAGTCATCATGAAAGGAGCCAGTCGGCGATGCGGCTGATTCCCGCGCGGCCGAAGTCTGACTCCGGCTCGTTGAGGAACCCATGCTGGGAGCCGGCGTCGTGCGCGACCTCGACCCGGACTCCGGCGTACCGCAACTGGCTGGCATAGAGCTCACCGGACGACCGCAGCGGATCGGCGTCCGCGTTCAGCACGAAGGTGGACGGATGCTTCGCGGGGACGGCACCGTTACCCGGAAAGGCGATCTCATCACGGATCCCGGCCGCTCCGGCGAAGTGGGCCATCGTGAAAGCGAGGAGACCTGGGATCATGTCCGGGCTCTCGATTCGCGTCAATGCCTCGGCCAGCTCGGCCGACGGCTCGGGCAGCTCTGAGTGGATGGCGGGGTACGCGAGAACCAGTGAAGTGGGGGCGGATCCGCGTTGCGCGAGACGCTTCGCCACTCCTGCAGCGAGATTACCGCCCGCGCTCGCACCGCCTAGATGTAGCGAGATGCCTGCGAGTCCAAGCGCGGGCAACTCGGCGAGTGCCCAGTCGTAGGAGGCGAGGAGATCATCCGATGGCACCGGGAACGTCACACCGCGCAGCGAGAGGTGGTAGTCGACCGAGAACACACTGACGCCGCGAGAAGCGAGCGCGAGACCTACCCAGTGCGCCTCGGGCATGTCGATGCTCCCGCCGACCCACGCTCCGCCATGGGCCCAGACCATTTGCAGCCCTCGTGCGTTGCGGGGCCGGAAGGTAGCGCCTCACCACGATGTGTCCGGCTGGGGTTGGGATCTCAACATCCTGCACGTCGACATCCGCGAGGCTACCGTCGAGCTGAATCAGGCGAGCAGTGTCATATCCGTTCGACTGGTCCTGAGCGGGTGCGGCTTCAAGAGTGGCCAGGATGGTCTCGAACGAGGGCGTTGTCATGGTGGTCCTGTCGGTCAGTTGCCGGCGTGAGTGCGGTCGGTGGTTGGTGGCTCGTCGGCGGCCATTGCGGGAAGTACGAGGGTGAGGAAGCGTCGGATCTCGGCGACGAGGTCAGAGTACGCAGTGCAGCTCGGTCAGTTCCGGGGTGTGGACGTTTCGCGCCACGATCGCCACGAGGTTGCCCGTTGCGTCTTCGCCGGCGTGGATGGGGTTCTCCTCGCGTGATGGACGATCTCGTTCCTGGAGCACTGCGGCCAGCAGGGAGTCCTTGTCGGGGAAGTGGTGTTGGAGCCCGGTGAGGGTCTTGCCGATGCGGTCTGCGACGTCGGTAAGGGTGGCCCCGCGGTAGCCCGTCGAGGAGAACAACTCGATAGCAGCGTCTACCGCGCGCTGGCGAGTGAGCGCCGACCTCGCGTATGGGCCGCGCTTATTCGTGGGGGTCTTGGTCGTCATCTTCAACCTGCCTCACTGACGGCAACAAATGCACTGGACCCTTAGGGTTCAGATCGACAGCCGATCCGCCGTCGTGCCAGCAAATGGAAACCTAATTTAGCTGAGAATTTAGATCTTATTCGGACCTGCCTCTGACAAGCCGTTGACCACTCTTACTCATTGCGGTGCGACGACGGTCCGTCGCTGGGATCCGAGTCCGCCGATTTTCGAGTTCAACGACGTCGTCCGGCCGCGCCCAGACAGGCGGTTGGAATCCCTTGCCGACGCCCGCGGGAGCGGCGGTGTTGGCCGAGGAACGGATGGATGTCGTGACCCTCAGCGCATTCGGCTACCACCGGGCGGATGCATTCCAGTGCCTCACCGGCGAAGAGGGCCGCGCCGAAATCCGCGACGACGTCGGAGACGCCGACGTCGCTGTCGTTGGCGAGGAACACTGCTGGCTTCTCCTCGCCGACGGCGCCGATACCTGCGAGCTTCATGGGTTCTCCTCCGGGGCGTCCGGGGTGCCGGCCCACAGTGACACGGGCAGTTCGCGAACGCCGGTCGTCAGTTCCCATGTCCAGCGATACCGGTCGCGCTGGAGCCGATGCCGCGGCCGTGTGTCGGGGCCGAGGGCGGCGGTGCCGATCCCGCGATGGGCAATATCCAGGTGGACGATCGTGCGATCGCTCGGGGGCAGTTCCCACCAGTGGTCGGCCGCCTCCAGCTCGGCCACGGCGTATCGCGACACGTTGAGGTGCAGCTGGGAGTCCGAGCGGAACGATACGGTCTCATCGGGGCCAGAGATGCTGGCCCACGAGACTCCCCCTCGCGTGCCGTTCTCCTGAGGTTGAAGATATGGCGTCGCGAGGGCGTCAATCGCTGTTTCCCATCGACCAATGAGAGCGGAGGAGGCGCGGTCCGGATAGTTCTCCCAAGGGCCGAGCCCGATCCAGTGCAGCTGCTGGAATGTGCCCGCGAGCTCGAGCTCAACTCCGACCCGGAGACCGTCACGCGTGCCGGTAGGAAGCTCGACGTCCTCCTCAAACCGGTAGCCGTCCTCGATCGCGACCACCTGCCGTCGATGGATCACCTCTTCGTGCCAGGCGGTGGCGTAGCGGACCTCGACAATGGTGCTATCCGGGAGGGGTGTGACTTCGATGGAGCGGGCGGTGAGCTCGAAGAAACCCGACCGGATGAACCGATTGTCGAGAAAGAAGGCCCGGTCGTTGTCTGTGAGGGCGCGCCACAGGCACAGGCGCGGCCCGGCTTTGATCAGCGGATGTTCGACCGTACCGTCCGATGTCACCTCGGCGGCCCCAACCGCGTCTGGCCACTTGTACTCGGTAGCGGGCAGTGCGACCTGTGACGCGGCGACCACGGTCCCCGCCGCGGCCCAGATGGCGTCGGCCGCTGTGCTGGCGGTGACCGTGAGCGCGAGCGCGCCGGGTGCGCCCAGTAGTGCACGGATCGGCTCCGGTATTGCGAAGGCTGCTTCCTCGCCGGCGGCGAGCGCAAAGTCCACCGCGACGGACGCCGAGGGGCCGTTGACCGTCTCAACCCGGTATGCGAAGCGGAGGTCGCTGAGGTCGCTGAAGTGGCGTCGACTGCGAACGCGCAGCCTGCCCAGTGCCAGCGCCTCGGCATCCGAAATGATCCTGAACGGGCTGAACAGACCGCGCATCTCGAACATCGCCGGTTTGGGGGTCAGATCGGCGAAGGCGATGCCGCTGAGCACCATCGCGCCGTCGGTTGCTGGGGCGCCGATTTCTCCGCCGTATCGCAGTCGTCCGTCACCGGCTGGGTCGAGAGCGTGATCGGTGAACTGCCAGATGAAGCCGCCTTGCAGGCTGGGAAGCGATTCGAACGCCTGCCAGTAGTCCGCGAGGCCGCCGGTGGAGTTGCCTTGCGAGTACGCGTACTCGCAGACGATCAGGGGCCGATTCGCGCGGGAGTCGCTGGCGTATCCCTCCAGGGCGGCGAACGACGGGTACATTGGCGCGACGATGTCGGTCACATCGTGGCCACCGTGCCAGTCTGTCGCGATTGCGCCCTCGTAATGCACCGGGCGCGAGGAGTCGGTGGCACGCACCCAGGCGGCGGCGGCGCGATGTGCGGAACCGACGCCCGTCTCATTGCCGAGAGACCAGGCGATGACGGAGGGGTGGTTGCGGTCGCGCAACACCATCCGTTGCACGCGCTCGACGATCGGCAGCAGATACCGCGGATCGTCGGGGATCGTAGACGCGAAGGCGTGCGCCTCCACGTTGGCCTCGTCGAAGACGAAGAATCCGATCTCATCGCACAGGTCAAGGAAATCAGGGTCGTTGGGGTAGTGCGAGGTCCGGATGGCGTTGACGTTGAAGCGTTTGAGGAGCGACAGTTCATCGAGTAGCCGCTTCTGGCTCACGACGCGTCCCGTCCTCGGATCGGTGTCGTGCCGGTTGACGCCCTGGATGAGCACCCGCTGACCGTTGACAAGGAGGTCCGGACCCACGATCGCGACAGTCCGGAAGCCGACGCGCAGACTGACCGTGTCGCAGGGCTCCCGATTGGGCCCGATCAGCGAGACGGAGACATCGTACAAACGAGGGCGCTCCGGCGACCAGGGGTCGACGGTGAGGCCGTCGACCGCGACGGAGGAAGTGCCAGCAGGCCCGGCCGGTGCGGCGGAGGCGATGAAGTTCGGGACTGCCCGAAGCTCGGGAGGCACCGGCGCGCTCGCCGCGCGGATGCTGATGAGGTCCAGCAGGTCATCGGGAAGACGAACCGGCGGTCGCTCTGCGCGCGTCTGTGGTGCGGGAGGTACGGGTGTCACGATGCGAGGGAACACCTCGCCCTCATGGGTGCCCCACGGTGCATGGACCCGCACACTGTAGTCACCGGGGGCGTGATCGCCGAGCCCGCGTGTCTGAACTTCGAATCGCACCGATCCCGTCTGGGCGCGGTGGTCCCAATCCGCCTGCACCACCACGTCGGCGATGCCGACGGCGGGTATGTAGATGACGGAGACGGAGCGCGCGATTCCGGCGTGCCACCACTGGTCCTGGTCTTCGAGATACGTTTCAGACGACCACTTCGACACACGAAGCTCGAGTTCGTCGAGATCTCCGGTCAGTGCGTCGGTGACGTCGAACTCGGCGGCCAGGTGCGAGTCGGTGCTGGCGGCGAAACGGTGCCCGTTGACCGTGACGGTCAATTGGCCCTCGGCTGCACCCACATGAAGGATCGCTCGGTGATTGTGCGGTGGTCGGATGGCGACGCGGCGACGGTACACCCCGGTCGGGTTCGCGGAGGGCACCGTGGGCGGGGCGGACTCGAACGGCATAGCGATGTTCGTGTAGGTCGCGGGGTCGTCTCGCGACATCATCGTCCACAGTCCGGGCACTGTCACGGTTTCCCAATCGTCCGTGAGCGGATGCTGCGGCGTGGGCAGGAGCTGGAAGTCCCATACTCCGTCCAGGGCGATGTTCGTGTGCCGGCGGATGGCCCTCATGGGCTCGCGTGCGGAACCGTTCATGGCTGGATGGCGGAGGGATCGACCTCGAGCAGCGACAGTCCGACCGTGGACGGCCGACCGCTGACCGCATCCCACAGCCAGTCCAAGGGGGTCCGCCCCTCGATGGTCACCTTTTCGGCCTGACCGGCGTTGATGATGCAGTGCTGTGTGAGCC
>Ga0247818_10002750_pt1 | contig 11352 bp, 8 predicted proteins | sample 13C_Glucose_Day1_FD_192424 | JGI IMG/M metagenome (GOLD analysis project Ga0247818, IMG submission 192424) | Soil microbial communities from agricultural site in Penn Yan, New York, United States - 13C_Glucose_Day1 | ecosystem: Environmental > Terrestrial > Soil > Agricultural land | place: USA...
GGTGCGTGGCGCCCGCGGCCAGTAGTTCGGTCGCCACGCACCAGAAGCAGAAGGGAGCACAGGCCTTTGGCGATCATGCCCGGCACCGGCCTTCGTGTGGGTCGCTCCGTCTCGTGCTCAGCCACGCAGGGCCTGCCTCGCGTCGTGCAGGTGGTAGCCGAAACCGCGACCGTCGGCCTGAGCGTCCTCGGTCTGCCAACCGGGGCCGCCGTTGTACCGGGCGGCCAGTTCCTCGTACTGCGCCCGAGTCGTCTCCTCGGCCGGTACGTCGGTGAATGAGCTCTCGGCCTTCAGCTGGGCGAGATACTCCGAAGCGATGTAGACATCGGTGGCCGGGTCCTGTGTCGCTGTCTCGACCTCGTCGCGCTGGGCCCGGGTCATGCTCTCCGGGGCATGTCCGAGCACCTCGGCCGACCTGCGGATCTGGATCGCGATCGGTCCCGTGGACGTCCGGTCGGCCTCACCCGTATGGCCGACGTGTCCGTAACCCACTGGAATTCGGGCCACACCTCGTGCTGGTTCCGACGGTACCGACCAGCGGGCCGTGTGCGTCGGGGTGGCGCCACCCCGACGCACACGTACGTCATGCACGTTTCACGCCCTCCGGGCCAGGTCCAGAGCTGCCGTGTGGATGAACCAGTCCAGGGCCGCGCATACCGCCTCGCCCTGCGCCGCGAAGGCCTGGAGCGGAAATGACGGGCGGAGCTCCAGTTTGGCCTCGGGGAGGTCGATGCCGTCGACCTCGTTGAGCCTGCGCAACAGTTCACGACGCTGTTCCGTGTCATCGAACGGGGCACGGTCCTTGAGGTACTGGAAGACCACCTCGACCGTACCGCTCACGGGGTAGAGAACCATCGGCCACATGAGGTGCGGGTGGGCGCTCGTGCCCGCGTCGAGCATGAGGTAGCAGCTCGTCTCGTCGTGGCGCCCGTAGTCGAGATGGCCGCCTTGACGGCGCCAGAAGTCCAGGGCTGCGGTCACCCCGGTCACGGTTTCGGGCCGGTGCTCCAGCAGCTGGTCGCGGAAGCGTGCTGCGACCTCGGTGTTCTCGCCGTCGGGCAGAGGGTCGTACTCGGTCTGCGGGGTGACGTCCTTGCCCAGCAGGGTTGCGAGTTCCGCGGCGCTCAGGCGCTGAGAGGAATGGGCGCGGCCGTATCGGTCGAACCGCACACCCTCGCTCTCCAGCACCTCGCGTGGCGGCAGCCGGTCGCTGCCCTCGGCCCAGCGGAAACCGGCCGACACCTTGCCCTCGGAGTTCAGTACGCGGTAGGCCCCGAAAACCGTGGGATTGGCCGACAGGTAGGCGCCGACCGGGACAGGGTGGCTGCCGATGAGCTCGGCAATATCGCCGTACGCAGTCCATGCCCCGCTGGGCATCGCGACCAGCGCTGCGCGGAGTTCCGTCCAGCTGGACGATTCCTCACCGGCCGGGCGGACCCCGCCGATCGGCCCGGGCCACAACTGCACCGCGCGCTCGCACAGCCGGTCGGCGCGGGCCATGATCTCCGTCCTCCCCCAGCGCTCCGACGACGCGATCTCCAGGTTCATCCGCAACGCGCTGGAGTCGAGGATCTGTTGCTTGCGCTGGAAGGGATGGTTGGAGAGCTTGGAATTGTCGCCGGTCAGCGTCAGATTGCCGAGGGTGTGGACCAGCAGATCGTGCAGCTCCTGGGGTGACTGGTTCTCCTCCGTCTCGTCGGAGAGGAGATCGAACCAGGCCTGCGCAGGCTTCTGCGGGAGGACGTGCTCGACGCTGAGGGACGCCTTGGCGAAGTCGACAGGTTCGCTGGGGGAGTAGCTCTCCTCCAGACGGCGCAAGATGAAGGCGCGCTGGGGAGGGCGTCCACTCCAGTAGAACGGCTTGCTGCGGATCGCCGACTGCAACTCCTCGTCGCTCGGCCACCGGCGCCGCTTCCCTGAGAGAAATCGCCTGACGGCCTCGGCCGCCGGGCGGTCGATCTCCAGGTCCTTCGGGGCCTCCATGAAGATGCGGTTGATGCCCGCGGTCGGCGTCTGACAGATGAGACGCCTGGCCAGATACGACTCGACGTACAGCAAGGCCTCGGCCGCGTCCTCGGGGCTCCTCGATCCCGCGTCCACAAGGTCCAGCAGATGCAGCGCCAGGGGGTAGTGCGTCTGTCCGCCCCACGCGGTGAGCCGTTCCAGCGCTTCGCGCAGGGGCGGCGACTGCTCGCGGGAGGGTTCGACGATCCGGAGGAAGCGCTGGGCGCGCTCCGACAACTGCGCGATCTCGCGCTGCAGGGCCTCCTCGTCGCCGGCGAGCGGCTGCAGCCGCTTCTGCTGTTCGCGGTAGATCTCGCTCTGCTTGGTCTTGTAGTGTCCGCGTACGACCAGGTCGAGCCAGACCAGCAGTTCGAGGTTCTTCGGGCCGAGGCTCTGCTGCATGGGCAGCCACAGCTCACGGTAGACCCGCTCACCCCGCTGGGGCAGCAGCATGAAGACGTAGTTACGCAACAGGTCGCTCTGGCTGAGGCCGACACCGGTGTTGTTGATCGACTCGAAGATGCGGTACACGTTGTCGCCCGATTCGGCGGTGATCTCCACGATCGACAACAGCCCTTTGAGGACGTTTTCCACGGACTCCAGCCAGTCCTTCGAATCCGCGGCTTCCTGCCCCTCGGCGAGCGCTCCGAGGAAGAACCGGTAGGCGAGTCCGATGTTGCCGCCGCCACCTGCCTGCGGGGCCGAGCCGATGCACGCGGTGAACGCCTGACGGTCGGCCTGGGTGGGCAGCAACCGATAGTGGTCGAGCGCTTCCTGGTACTCGTTCACGAGGATCTGACGGTGTACTCGCTCGGCGCCCCGGGGGTCGCCCGCTTCCTTGAGCTGGTCGCGCAGTGCGGTGAACGCCAGCATCAGCGTGGTGAGACGCTGCTGACCGTCCACGACCAGCCATTTCTGTACTCCACCGGCCTGGATCTGGCCTGGAGCGAGAACGACGGAGCCGAGGAAGTGTGGCGCCGCGCGCTCACCTGCCCGGTGCTGCTCGACAAGCTCGCCGACGTCTTCCCACAGCCGTTCCAACTGCTCCTTGCCCCAGCTGTACGTCCGCTGGTAGAGCGGAACCTGGAACTGCTTCTCCCCCTGGATGAGATTGAGAAAGGTGATTTCCTGGGCGCGCATGTGATTCCTTCCCTGCCGCGACCGACGATCGTGCGGAGCGCTTCACGGCGCCGAGTAGTGCTTCGCCAGGTGCGCGAGCTCGCGAGCCCACAGCTCGGTGTCGTCACCGGGACGTGAGAAAGGGGAGCGGCGGGCGAGTTGGAAGAATCCGCCGGACGGCCATGCAGTGGCCTTGAGTGCGACGAGGGCGGACAGCATCGGGAGCGACCCGTCGGGACTTTCCCGCAACGACGCGTCCTCCAGGATGCACGGCATCGGGCCACGGTGCGCTGGGACGCGGTGTCCCCGCGCGTCCAGTTCGGCGCTGAAGGCGCCGTATGTGAGGGGCTGTGCGCCGGCGGCCGCACGTGCTCGCAGGATGCGCAGCGCTGTATCCAGGGCCTGCTCGTACTCCAGCGTATTCCTCATCATGTGCCCTCCCCAGGACTACGACTGACACCGTAATGGATCAGATCGATGGTGCGTGACGGTTCGTGCGCACACAGTTGTGCGGGTGGTGCCTATGCCTCCGCCCTCGCTCCCGTGGCGACCGCATGGTTCGAGATCTTGGGCATCGTCTCGTCGGGGGAGCGGCGCAGCAGGTTCATGCTGCGTCCCTCGACCCACGCGTTCCAGGACTTGAGGTAGTACAGAAGGTGCTCGCGGGAGTCGTCCCGGCAGCGGACGGTATCGCCGTTGGCCATCTTCATCATGGTGTTGCGCAGGGTGAGGCGAGGATCCCCGACGTCCAGCATCGCCCCGGAGACCACGCCCCGATAAATCCGATGCGGAGGTCCCGGGGTGTCCTTTAAGGTGCCGGCATGCACTTCCACCAGATCTACGGCTGACACCGGCCGGGGCAGCGCCCCCGTTCCCGTGCCGCGCACCCGTGCGCGCTTCCCGGCAGGCTGTGCCCCGGGTGGCGGCGCGCCGGTCCGGTGTGTCCTTCTCGCCGTAGACCTGAAACGAGTGATTCCGCTTGTCCAGTCGCCGTACCCACATCGCGATGATCGGCGTTCCGGTCGTCAGCCACGTCCTGCCCGGCCTCGAGATCATGCGTGAGCTGGTGGCCCGTGGCCATCGGGTGACGTATGCCAACGACCCCGCCGTGGCGGACCTGATCAAGGCCACCGGAGCCGAGTTCGTCCCGTACGGCTCCAGCCTGCCGTTCGCCGACAACACCTGGCCCACCGACCCGATCGCCGCCATGGACGTCTTCCTCGACGACGCCGTCCAGGCGCTGCCGCAGCTGCGTGCCGCCTACGGCACGGACCGGGCGGACCTCTACCTGTACGACATCGGCGCCTACGCCGCGCGCGCCCTCGCGGAGTCGCAGGGACGGCCCGTCCTCCAGCTCTCCCCGACCTTCGTGGCCTGGGACGGTTACGCCGAGGAGATGGCGGCGGCCCTGTGGGAGCTGCCCGGTGCCGACGCGTACCGGGCGAAGTTCGCGCACTGGCTCGCCGGGTCCGGGGCGGCCACCACGGATGTCGACGCTTTCTCCGGCCGGCCCGCGAGGGCCCTGGCGACGATCCCGAGGGCCATGCAGCCGCACGCGGACCGGGTCGACGCCCACCGGGTGTCGTTCGTCGGCCCCTGCTTCGGTGCGCGTACGGACCGGGAGACCTGGACCCGGCCGTCCGGTGCGGAGAACGTGCTGCTGATCTCCCTGGGGTCGGCGTACACCAGGCAGCCGGACTTCTACCGCCGCTGCCTGGAGGCGTACGGCGACCTGGCGGGCTGGCACGTCGTGCTCCAGATCGGGAAGTACGTCGACCCGGACGAGCTGGGCCGCGTCCCGGACAACGTCGAGGTGCACTCCTGGGTGCCCCAGCTGTCGATCCTGGAGCAGGCCGACGCGTTCGTCACCCACGCGGGGATGGGCGGCAGCAGTGAGGGGCTGTACACCGGTGTCCCCATGATCGCGGTCCCGCAGGGCGCCGAGCAGTTCATGAACGCGGACCGGCTGGTGGAGCTGGGCGTGGCCCGCCGCATCGACACGGCGGACGCCACCGCCCCGGCGCTGCGCACCGCGCTCACCGAACTCGTCGCCGACCCCGAGGTCGCCCGGCGCTCGGCACGGCTGCGTGCCGGTGCCCGGGCCGAGGGCGGCACCGCCCGGGCCGCCGATCTCGTCGAGGAGATGCTGGGCTGACCTCGGGCCTCAGGCGAGGCTCGAGCCGTTTCCGGGGGAGGTGGTCGCTCCTCCTCCGGGAACGGCTGTCTGCCCCGCCCCGTCCGCTTCCCGGCGGCGCATCGACAGCAGCAGGGTGAGCACCGTGCCCGCGACCGCCCAGGCGGAGAGCACCAGCAGCGGGCCGGTGACCGCGTTCCCCTCGAAGTAGGCGATCGAGCGGGCCACCCAGGTGCCCGCGCCGGGTGGCAGGGCGGGGCCGATCGCGCGCCAGAAGTCCGGCAGCATCGGCAGCGGGAAGGCGCCGCCCGCGCTCGGGTTGCCCGCGATCACGATGATGAGGACGGCCAGGCCGATCCCGACGATGCCGGTGAGCGCCTCCAGGGCGAGCGTGATCATTCCGACCGCGAAGACGACCAGGGCGCCCAGGCCCGCCAGCGCCCACACGCTGCCCGGGAGCGCGCCGAGGACCGGGCCGATGATGACCGCGCCGCCGATGCCGCCCGCGATCGAGTACAGCGCCATGACCCCGGTGCGGATCACCGCGCGCTGCCGGTTGGCGGGCTTGGTGCCCGCGCTGATCGCCAGGATCGAGGCGCAGAGGTAGCCGCCGACGCACCAGCCCACGACCAGGTAGAACGAGGAGAGGCCGTCGAAGTCGTCCGGGGAGGCGGGGGCCACGTCCACGGTCCGTACCGTGCGCTGCCGCGGCCCCTCCGCCTCCTTGACGATCTTTGCCAGTGAGGTGGCCAGTACGGTTCCGCCGCCGGAGGCGACGAGCACGGTGTCGGTCGACCCGCGAGGGCTGACGACCAGGGCTCCGTCGATGTCCCGGTTCTGGATCTGCCGGCGGGCCTCCGCCTCGTCGGACACCGCGCGTGGGTCGAGCGGGCCGCCGGGCAGGCTGTCCAGCTGGGTGACGAGCTGCCCGGACACCTGCTGCGGGGCGACGACCCCGAAAGGGACGTCCGTCGGGTCCGGCCGGTGCAGCGCACCGACGTAGGAGGCGATGAACAGCAGCTGCAGCGCCAGTACGCCGACGACCAGCAGGGCGGCTCGTGTGGTGACGGCGTTCTTCACCTCGTCAGCGAAAGTCATGCCCCCACGGTCCGGGCAGGGCGCTGCTCATGCAGGCGGAGGCGGGCCGAATGGCGTAGGGGTGGCCGCACCCTCGGTTATCGTACGAACGTTCGAAACTTGGTTTATGGTGGAGAGCGAGGGGGGTGAGTGCGGATCGGTCCAGGAGGTGCGGATGTCAGGGTTCACGCATCTGCATACCGTTTCCGGGTTCTCCCTGCGGTACGGGGCGTCGCACCCGGAGCGGCTGGCCGAGCGCGCCGCCGGGCGCGGGATGGACGCCCTCGCGCTGACCGACCGCGACAGCCTCTCGGGCGCGGTCCGCTTCGCCAGGGCCTGCGAGAAGGAAGGCGTGCGGCCGATCTTCGGGACGGAGCTCGCGGTGGAGCCCCAGGTGGCGGAAGGGGCCCCCGCGCACCGGCCGCGTACACCGGCGCGCGGGGGTGCCTTTGTCGATGAATCGGCACCCCGGGTCACCTTCCTCGCCCGGGACGGTGCCCGCGGCTGGGCCGAACTGTGCCGGCTGGTCACCGCCGCCCACTCCGGCGCCGCGGACCGGGGCGCGGGCCGCCCCCTGGCCGGCCGGGACGCGCTGCCCGCCGAAGGGCTCACCGTGCTGCTCGGCCCCGCCTCCGAGGTGGGCGCCGCACTGGCCGCCGGCCGGCCCGACCGGGCCGCCGCGCTGCTCGTCCCCTGGCGTGAGATCTACGGCGACGCCCTGCGCCTCGAAGCCGTCCACCACGGCCGCGAGGGCACCGGCCCCGGATCGCTGCGGCTCGCCGCCCGTACCGTCGGCTTCGCGGCCGAGCAGGGGGTGCGGGCCGTGCTGACCAACGCCGTCCGGTACGCCGACCCCGGGCAGGGGCCCGTCGCCGACGTGCTCGACTCGGCCCGCCGGCTCGTCCCCGTCGACCCGCGCCGTAGCCCGCTCGACAGCGGGGAGCGCTGGCTCAAGGACGACGCCGCGATGCGGGAGACCGCGGAGCGGATCGCCTCCGCGGCAGGACTCGGCCGAGGGGCCGGTGAGCGGCTGCTCGCCGAGACCCGGCACACCGCCGACGCCTGTCGCGTCGACCCGGCGCGGGACCTGGGTCTCGGCAGCGTCCACTTCCCCGAGCCGCGCCTCGTCGGGGCGGAGCGGCGCACCGCCCAGCGGGTGCTGGCCTCCCGCGCCGCCGCGGGCATGGTGCGGCACGGCTACGACCGCAGACGCGACTACTGGGAGCGGATGCACCGCGAGCTGGACATCATCGCCCACCACGGCTTCGCCACCTACTTCCTGACGGTCTCCCAGGTCGTCGACGACGTGAAGGGGATGGGCATCCGGGTCGCCGCACGAGGGTCCGGGGCCGGCTCCCTCGTCAACCACCTGCTCGGGATCGCCCACGCCGACCCGGTCGAACACGGGCTGCTCATGGAGCGCTTCCTGTCCAAGCGGCGCTTCGTGCTGCCCGACATCGACATCGACGTCGAGTCGGCCCGCCGTCTGGAGGTCTACCGCGCGATCATCGACCGCTTCGGCACCGAGCGGGTCGCGGCCGTCTCCATGCCCGAGACCTACCGGGTGCGCCACGCCATCCGTGACGTCGGTGCCGCGCTCTCCATGGACCCGGCCGAGACCGACCGGCTCGCCAAGGCCTTCCCGCACATCCGGGCCAGGGACGCCCGCGCCGCGATGGAGGAGCTGCCCGAACTGCGGGCCGTGGCAGGAAGCAAGGAGAAGTACGGCCGGCTCTGGGACCTGGTGGAGTCGCTGGACGCACTGCCGCGCGGCATCGCCATGCACCCGTGCGGGGTGCTCCTCTCGGACGACTCGCTGCTGCGGCGTACCCCGGTCGTGCCCACCAGCGGCGAGATCCCCAGCCTCGACGGCGGGGGAGGTTCCCCCATCCCGATGTCCCAGTTCGACAAGGACGACGTGGAGCACCTCGGGCTGCTCAAGCTCGACGTGCTCGGCGTACGGATGCAGTCGGCGATGGCGCACGCGGTGACCGAGCTGAAGCGGGCCTCGGGACAGGAGCTCGACCTGGACGCCGTACCGCAGGGCGACCCGGAGACGTACCGGCTGATCAGGGACGCCGAGACGCTCGGCTGCTTCCAGATCGAGTCGCCGGGCCAGCGCGACCTGGTCGGCCGCCTCCAGCCCGCCACCTTCCACGACCTCGTGGTCGACATCTCGCTGTTCCGGCCGGGGCCGGTCGCCGCCGACATGGTGCGGCCGTTCATCGAGGCCAGGCACGGCCGCGCGCCCGTGCGCTACCCGCACCCCGACCTGGAAGGGGCGCTGCGCGACACCTACGGGGTGGTCGTCTTCCACGAGCAGATCATCGAGATGGTGAACATCATGACCGGCTGCGGACGCGGCGAGGCGGACCGGGTGCGGCGCGGGCTCTCCGACCCCGAGTCGCAGGCCCGGATCAGGGTCTGGTTCGCACGGCGGGCCGCGCAGAGGAAGTACGACGCCCAGGTGATCGTCCGCGCCTGGGAGATCATCGAGGCGTTCGGGAGCTACGGCTTCTGCAAGGCGCACGCGGTCGCCTTCGCCGTGCCGACGTACCAGTCGGCCTGGCTCAAGGCGCACCACCCGGCGGCCTTCTACGCGGGGCTGCTCACGCACGACCCCGGGATGTACCCGAAGCGGCTGCTGCTCGCGGATGCCCGACGGCGCGGGGTGCCGGTGCTGCCCCTGGATGTGAACCGGTCGGCAGCCGCTCATAGGATCGAACTGGTGTCTGGTGACAAGGGTGAGAAATGGGGATTGAGGCTGGCCCTGTCGGACGTCCACGGCATCAGTGAGGCCGAGGTCGCCCGCATCGAGTCCGGGCAGCCCTACAGCTCCCTGCTGGACTTCTGGCAGCGGGCCAGGCCGGGGAAGCCGGCCGCGGAACGGCTGGCCCAGGTGGGCGCGCTGGACTCCTTCGGCGCCAACCGCCGAGACCTGCTGCTGCACCTGTCCGAACTCCACCGCGCCCAGCGGCGCTCCGGCTCCGGTGCGGCGGGTGCCCAGCTCCCGCTCGGCGGCGGACACCGGACCGGGAGCGTGGGGCTGCCCGACCTCAACGACGCCGAACGTCTCAGCGCCGAACTCGGCGTCCTCAGCATGGATGTGTCGCGCCATCTGATGGGCGATCACCACGGCTTCCTCGAGGAGCTGGGCGCGGTCTCCGCCAAGCGGCTGCGCGAGGCCAGGCACGGGGAGACCGTGCTGGTCGCGGGCGCCAAGGTGGCGACCCAGACCCCGCCGGTCCGCTCCGGACGCCGGGTCATCTTCACCACCCTGGACGACGGGACGGGCCTGGTCGACCTCGCCTTCTTCGACGACAGCCACGCCGCCTGCGCCCACACCGTCTTCCACTCCTGGCTGCTGCTGGTGCGCGGGGTGGTCCAGCGGCGTGGTCCGCGCAGCATGAGCGTGGTCGGCGCGGTCGCCTGGAACCTGGCGGAGCTGGCCGAACTCCGGAGCACCGGCGGCCTCGACGCGGTCGCGGCACGGCTGGCGGAGGAGCCCGCCGCGCAGGAGGGGGAGGAGGAGGCCCCCGACGACGGCCGCCGCATCCAGCTGCCGACCGGTTACGAGATGAACCCCTGGTCCGACCTCCAGCCGGCCGGCGAGGGGACGCCCACGGGGAGGAAGCTGTGGCACCGGAGCCAGGGGAGCGCGGGATGAACGACCGGCCCGCCGTCCTGTGCCTGCGGTTCTGCCGGATCGGCGGCGGACTGCCGGACAGCGCGGCCTACGAGGGACTGCTCGCCCTCCTCGGGGCGTTCACCCCGGTCGTCGAGGCGGCCCCGCCGGGCGCCGCGCTGGCCGATGTCGGCGGCGCGCTGCGCTACTTCGGACAGGACGCGGCGGGTCTGGCCTCCGTGATCCGGGTGCGCGCCCTCGCCCTGCACGGGGTGGACTGCGCGATCGGCGCGGCCTCCAACCCCATGCTGGCCAGGATGGCCGCACGGCAGGCGACGGCCGGAACGACCTTCGTGGTGGCTCCCGGTGAGCACGCCGGCTTCCTCGCGTCCAAGCCCGCCGCCGCACTGGACGGCGTCGGGGCGGCGACCGCGCGCACCCTGTGCGGATACGGGCTCGACTCCATCGGCCGGATAGCCGCCGCGCCGCTCGCCACCCTGCAGCGGATCACCGGCGTGCGGACCGGACGCGAGCTGTGGGAGCGGGCCAACGGCATCGACCGCACACGGGTCGTCCCGAACGCGGCCGCGCGGTCGATCGCCGCCGAACGCTCCTTCCCCCGCGACGAACTGGACCCCGAGCAGCACCGTCGCGCGCTCCTCTCGCTCACCGAGGAACTGGGGGCCAGGCTGCGCGGCGACGGGCAGGTGTGCCGGTCGCTCGCGGTCTCCGTGCGTTACGCCGACCGGACCGGCTACGCGACGCTGACCCGCAGCCGTACGCTCGCGGAGCCCACCGCCCACTCGGTGGCGCTCACCTCGCTCGCGTACCGGATCCAGGACTCGTTCGCCCTGCAGCGGGCGAGAGTGCGGGGGATCGGACTGAGGGCCGAGGGGCTCCACGACGCCGAACGGGCGGCACACCAGCTCACCTTCGATCCGGTGGACGAACGGGCACGGCGGATCGAGGCGGTGTCCGACCGGCTGCGGGCCAGGTTCGGCCCGGGGGCCGTGAAGCCGGGGCGGCTCGCGGCCTGACCCGGGACACCGGGATGTTTTTACCGACGCGTAACTTCCCCAGCGGCCCTACCGGTGCGTAACTTGGCATGAGCACGTTAAAACGTGAGATCCGCTGTGGTCCGGACCGCAGGGCGCACCGACATCGCAACTCCCTTGAGCCGCAAGGAGAACACCCGATGCTGCCCTGGACCCGCCCCCCGCGCACCCCACGCGCGCGCCGCACGCTCGCCGCACTGCTCCTCACCCTCGCCGCGCTCGTCGCCCCCACGGCGACCGCGACCGCGGCCCCCACGCAGGCCGCCGCTCCGTCACGGGGCTGGAACGACTACTCCTGCAAGCCCTCCGCGACCCACCCCCGCCCGGTCGTCCTCGTC
>Ga0247818_10002751_pt1 | contig 11351 bp, 7 predicted proteins | sample 13C_Glucose_Day1_FD_192424 | JGI IMG/M metagenome (GOLD analysis project Ga0247818, IMG submission 192424) | Soil microbial communities from agricultural site in Penn Yan, New York, United States - 13C_Glucose_Day1 | ecosystem: Environmental > Terrestrial > Soil > Agricultural land | place: USA...
GCCAGCAACAGGGTGACCAGCTGGTCGCGCAGCTCGCTGTCGTCGAGGGCGTCGGTGCCGTCCTCCCCGTCGCGGACCAGGATCAGCCGGGAGAGCACGTCGGTCCGCTCGTGGAGGTCGGGGGCCCGGCGCCGCTCGCGGATCTCGGCGTAGATCAGCCGGTCGAGCTCGTGCTGGTTCTGCACGGTCCGCTTCCAGGGCCCGAACCGCTGCAGCTTCGGGTAGCCCCAGCCGAGCAGCACGGCCGGGCTGATGTCGACGGTCGCGTTGACCCGCGGCCGGAGCTCGGCCAGACGGGCCTCGTCGGTGACGCCGAAGACCACCCGCAGGATGACCTCGAGGGTCAGCGCGTTCATCCGGTCCAGCGCCCGGAACTCCTGGCCCGGCGACCAGCGGCCGACCTCCTCGCGCGCCAGCTCGGTGACCAGCGCCTCGTACCCCCGAAGCGCATGTCCGTTGAACGCCGGCATCAGCAGCTTGCGGGCCCGCTTGTGCTCGCCCGAGTCCTGCAGCAGCAGCGAGTGCTCGCCCATGATCGGGCCGAGGATCGCGTTGGCCTTGCCGGCATGGAACACCTCCGGGTCCCCGGCGAAGATCTCCTTGGCGTGCTCGGGCCGGGTGAAGAACACCAGGGGCCGGCCACCGGGGACCAGGCGCACGGTGAAGACGTCGCCGTACCTGCGGTGCAGGTAGGGGTGGAACCAGTGCCGGAACCGCAGCAGCCCGGCACTCTGCACGAGCACCGGCCACCTCGGACCGGGCGGCAGGCCGGTCATGTCCACCGGCGGGAGCGAGTTGCCACCGATGAAGCTCATCCGCTGGAAGCGCTGCTCGGTCAGCTGGTCGACGTCCTGCTCGATCGTGGCCATGCTCACATACTACGAGTACGTCAAGCCCTTGCCTCTCCCGTCCAGCCCTGCCTCCCGCGCCGCGAGCCCGCGCTCCTGTAGCGTCGCCGGCCATGGACAGCTCGGTGTCGCTGGCGTCTCAGCGACGCCGTTTCGCGGTCGCCGTACCCCTCGCCCTCGTCCTGACCGCGACGTTCGCGGCACTCCTCGGGCCCGGCTTCTCGCTGCCGTTGCGGCAGTCCGTCAGCGGTCTCGGCCTGCTCCTGGCCGGCATCCTCACCGCCGTCAGCTGCGGCGTCCGGGCCTCCCAGACACGCGGCCGCCGGCGACGGTCGTGGCGGCTGCTCATGGCGGCCGGGGTGGTCGCGGTGGCCGGCAACATCTGGGTCACCGTCTCCGGCGCCGACCCGGTCGAGTCCCCGAGCGCGATCGGCAACGGCAGCATCGCGCTGGCCCTGATGCTCTCCATCGCCGGCCTGCTCAGCTTCCCGAGCGTGCGGCGGCGCGGCATCGACCAGCTGCTGATGTCGCTCGACGGGCTCGTCGCCGGCAGCGCGGTCCTCGTCATCGCCTCCGTCCTCGTCTACTCCGAGCTGCTCGACTCGGTGACCGACGACCTGGCGTCCCGCTCCACGGCCCTGCTCTTCCCGGTGCTCGACGTCGTGCTCGCCACCGTGGCCATCCTCCTGATCCTGCGTACGTCGGGCCCGGACCGACCGGCGCTCGGCCTCGTGACCGGCGGCTTCCTCATGTACGCCGTCGCGGACCTCGCCTTCGCGGTGCTGGCCGCCCAGGACCGTTTCCACTTCGGCACCACCCTCGACCTGGGGTGGATCGCGGGCTACCTCCTCATCGGCCTCGCCGCGTGGTACCCCAGCGACCAGGCCGACGGGGCCGCGCCCCATCCCGAGGGCGGCGCGTCGGACGCCCGGGGCACCATCGTGGTCTTCGGGGTGCTGCTGACGGCCGGCGTCGTCCAGGTGGTCTTCGGCCCGGGCGGCCACCTTCCCGGCACCCAGTCCGTGCTCTGGCTGGTGCTGATCCTGGCGGCCGGCACGCGGCAGATGCTGCTCGCCGCCGACAACGCCACGCTGCGCCGCGGGCTCGAACGCCGGGTCCGCGAGCAGACCGCCGACCTGAGCCGGCTGGCCCGCCAGAACGAGGTGCTGCTCACCTCCGTCGGCGACGGCATCTACGGCGTCGACCACGACGGCCGGGTCACGTTCATCAACCCGTCGGGGGCCTCGGCGCTGGGGTACGACCCCCGGGAGCTGCACGGCCGCCGCGCCCACGACGCGTTCCACGCCCCCGACGACGACGGCATGCCGTTCCCGTGGTCGGGCTGCTACATCACCGACGCGATCCTGAGCGGGATGGTGGCCAGCGCGGAGGAGGACGTCTACGTCCGGGCCGACGGCGAGACCTTCCCGGTCGAGATCACCGCCTCCCCGCTGCTCGACGACGACGAGGTCCGCGGCGCGGTCGTCGTGTTCCGCGACGTCACCCAGCGGCGTGAGGTGGAGCGGATGAAGAACGAGTTCCTCTCCGTGGTCAGCCACGAGCTGCGCACCCCGCTGACCTCGATCCGCGGGTCGCTGGGCCTGCTGGCCGGCGGCAAGCTGGGCGAGCTCCCGCCGCGCGCGGACTCGCTGGTCGGGATCGCGCTCCAGAGCAGCGAGCGACTCACCCGCCTGATCAACGACCTGCTCGACATCGAACGCATCGAGGCCGGGACCCGGCCGATGGAGATCGCGGCCCTCGACGCCTGCGAGCTGCTGCGCAAGGCGGCGACCTCCATCGAGGGCCTCGCGGCCGCGACGAGGGTCCGGGTCGAGGTCGGCGACTGCGCGGGTCGCGTGCTGGCCGACGAGGACCGGATCATGCAGACGCTGACCAACCTGCTCGGCAACGCGATCAAGTACTCCCCGGCGGACTCGGTCGTGGTCCTCGACGCCACCGAACGACCGGACCACGTGCTGTTCCGGGTGACCGACCGGGGCCGGGGCATCCCGCAGGACAAGCTGGAGACGGTCTTCGAACGGTTCGAGCAGGTCGACTCCTCCGACGCCCGCGAGAAGGGCGGCACCGGCCTGGGCCTGGCCATCAGCCGAGGGATCGTCGAGCGCCACGGCGGCCGGATCTGGGCGGAGAGCGACCTCGGCTCCGGGACCACCGTCCTGTTCACCCTGCCGAGCGCACCGACGCTGACAGCCGGCGCCCGGCAGGGGGCCGGCTCGCGGGACGGATCGGTCCTGCTCGTCGAGGACGACGCGGACCTGGCCCGGGTGATCACCGCGCTGCTCGCCGAGTCCGGCCTGGACGTCGTCCACGCCGCCACCGCCGCCGAGGCCGTGGCCCGCGCCCGGGAGCGGCACCCCCGGGCCATGGTGCTCGACCTGGGGCTCGCGGACGGGGACGGCGCCGAGGTCGTCGCGGAGCTCCGCCGCGACCCCGACCTGCGCTCGACGCCGCTGGTCGTCTACAGCGCCGCCGACGTCGCCCCCGACCGGCGCAGCGAGCTCGAGCTGGGCAGTACGGCATTCCTGACCAAGGGGCGTTTCAGTCCCGAGGAGCTACGCGAGAGACTGGTGGGGCTGATCGGCACCACCGCCGGCAGGCAGCAGGGACACACGCGCGACTGACGCTCGGGAGGCAGTACCAGTGGAGGGCCAAGCAGGACCGGACATCACGATCAGGACGGGCTCGGGGCAGGGGCACACCAAGCTGTCCGCCTTCGACCACGCCCTGCTGACGGCGGGCGTCGCCAACTTCAACCTGATCACGCTGTCGTCGGTGATCCCGCCGCGCAGCCGGATCCGGCTCGTGGACACCGTGCTGCCGGGCGGCCACGGCGACCGGCTCTACTGCGTCCTCGCCGCGGCGCACGCGGAGCACCCCGGCGAGACGGCGTGGGCGGGCCTCGGCTGGGTCTGCGACGAGACCGGCAAGGGGTTGTTCGTCGAGCACACGGCCGGCAGCGAGGAGTCCCTCCTGGAGCAGATCGAGCTCTCCCTCGACGACCTGACCAGGAACCGCGGCGGGGGCTACGGCCCGGTGCAGACGGTCACCGCCTCCGCGCACTACGTGGACCGGCCGGCCTGCGCGTTGGCGATCGCCGCCTACGAGGTCTCCCCCTGGAGGCCCGGTGCTTGAGCAGTCCGTGGACACCGTCCCCATCTCCGTCGAGACCGAGGTCGACCCGGACACCGCGGCGACGTACTACCGGCTCTACCGCGAGACCTTCGGTGCCCTGGAGACCAAGGCCGTGGCCCGCCAGCTGCTCCGCGAGGACGAGTTCCTGGAGGAGATGCGCGACCCGCGGGTCCACAAGTACGTCGCGTGGGACGACGCCGGCGAGGCGATCGGGATGTCCACGTTGACCGCCGACCTCGAGACGGTGCCCTGGATCAGTCCGGGGTACTTCGCGCACCACTACCCCGAGCACAGCGCACGCCGGGCGGTCTACTACCTCGGGTTCACCCTGGTCCACCGCCAGCGTCGCCAGACGCGCATCTTCCGGGCCATGGTCGAGCGCATCGTGGAGCTCCTGGTCGCCGAGCGCGCGGTGTGCGCCTGGGACATCTGCGCGTTCAACGACGAGGTGCTGGGGCTCAACGACAACATCGAGCGGATCCTGCACGGCTGCTCGGACGTCACCGTCGTCCCGATCGACCGGCAGACGTACTACGCCGGCACGTTCCACGGCTCCCGGGACGGCCGAGCATGACCGTCCCCACCGTCCTGGTCGTCGACGACGACGACTCGGTCCGCGAGATCACCCAGCTGGCCCTGGAGGTCGTCGCCGGCTGGCAGGTGATCGCGGCCGACGGTGGCGCGGCCGCCCTCGAGCTGGCCCGCGCGCACCGGCCCGACGCCGTGCTGCTCGACGTGATGATGCCCGAGATGGACGGTCCGACCACGCTGCGGCACCTGAAGGCCGACGAGACGACGCGGGACATCCCGGTCATCCTGCTCACCGCCAAGGTGCTGGCCGGCGAGCGGCAGGCGTGGGACGAGCTCGCGATCAGCGGGGTCATCGCGAAGCCGTTCGACCCGATGGGGCTGCCCACCGAGGTGTCCCGGATGCTCGGCTGGACCGGCTGACGTAGCGACGACCCGGCGGGGCCGGGGCCCCGCCGGGTCGTCACCGCGGAGGTCATTCCGTGACCACCGCCTGGAGGACGTCGACCTTCGCGGCGGACCGCGCCGGACCGATCGCGGCCACGACCCCGGCTGCCGCGGCGAGCACGACGTACATCGTCACCTGCAGGACCGGGATCGAGATCGCCTTGATCCCCTCGTCCTTGAGCGCCTGCGACAGGGCGAGCCCGATGCCGATGCCGAGCGCCGCGCCGCTGACGGCGCCGATCAGCGCGATCACCGCCGACTCCCACCGGACCATCGCCCGGACCTGGCCGCGGGTCATCCCGACCGCCCGGAGCAGACCCAGCTCGCGGGTGCGCTCGAAGACCGACAGGGCCAGCGTGTTGACGATGCCCAGCAGGGCGATCACCACGGCGAGGAGCAGCATCACGGTCACGAAGGTGAGCAGCTGGTCGATGAACCCGCTGGCCTCCTTCTCGAAGCCCGCCTGGTCCACGACCTTGGCGTCCGGGTGGTCGTCCAGCGCGGCCGTCACCGCGTCCTGGACCTGGGTCTGGTCCGCGCCCGGCTCGAGGGTCAGGAAGGCGCTCGAGACCAGCTGGGGACCCGCGAACGCGTTCTGCTCGTCGATGCTCAGGACGAAGTCGTCGCCGATCCAGCCCTTGCCGTCGTACAGACCGACGACGTGGAGCTTGTGCTCACCGCTCGCGGCGAAGTCCGCCGTGATCGTGTCGCCGACCTGCCAGCCGTGCTTCTTCGCGGCCGACTCGGCCACGACGATCCCGTCCTTGCCGAGGTCCGCGGCCGAGCCACGGGAGACGTCGATGCCCATGATCTCCGAGGCCGTGGCCGGGTCGACCGACGAGAAGCTCGAGCCCTGTCCGTCGAAGCGGGCTTCGCCCCAGCCGCTGGGTGACACCTTGTCCACGCCCGCGACGTCGTCGACCGCGCCGAGGACCGCGGGGCTGAAGCCCGGTGCCTGGGCACTGGAGGTGACGACGAACAGGTCCGCGTTCACGTCGTCCGAGATGACGTCGCTGAAGGACGCCTTGAGGGACGAGGCGAAGACCCCCATGCTCACGACCAGGGTGAGGCCGATCATCAGCGCCGCGGCCGTCGCCGAGGTACGCCGTGGGTTGCGGGTCGCGTTCTGCCGGGCCAGCTCCCCCGCCATCCCCCGCATCTTCAGCGGGGCCGCCACCACCGACGCGAGCGGGCGCACCGCGATCGGCAGCGCGAGCATCACGCCGACCATCGTCGCGAGCAGCCCGAGCCCGAAGAGCTTGAAGCTCGCGCCGCCGTACAGGTTGGCCAGCATCCCGCCGGCACCGGCACCGAGCACGGCCACGCCGAGGAGGGCGCGGCGCCGGGAGGGCTTCTCGGCACCCGGCGTCGACTCACGCAGCGCCTCGACCGGCAGCACCTTGGTGGCGCGCCGGGCCGGGACCAGGCTGGCGACCACGGTGACGACCGTGCCGACCAGGAACGAGAGCCAGATCGCGCTCGTCGGGACCTGCAGCGCGGTGAACGGCAGCGCGAGCCCCACCGCGTCCATCAGGACCTTGAGGCCCTTCGCGACGGCGAGACCGAGGCCCAGGCCGATCGCGGAGGCCGCGACCCCGAGCACGAGCGCCTCCACCAGCAGGCTGGTCATGACCTGGCGACGGCGGGCGCCGATGGCCCGGAGCAGGGCGATCTCCCGGGACCGCTGGGAGACGGTCATCGTGAACGTGTTCCAGATGATGAACGAGCCCACGAACAGGGCGATGCCGGCGAAGGCCCCGAAGATGATGCCCACCATCGAGAAGTTCGCCTTGATCGCGTCCGCGTTCTCCTGCGCGACCGCCGCACCGGTGACGGCCTCGGCGCCCTGGGGCAGCACGGCCGACAGCCGGTTGGCCAGCTCGGTCTGGGACACGCCCGGCTCGGCGCTCACGTCGATGGAGTCGAACGTCCCCGGGTTGCCCAGCACCTTCTGCGCGGTCGCGGTGTCGAAGTACGCCGACGTGGTGCCGCCGAGGTCCTTCACCCCGTCCCCGTAGCCGACGGTTCCCACGACGGTGAACTCGCGGGTCGGCCCCTGGAGCAGCACGTCGATGGTGGAGCCGAGCGCGATGTCGTGCTTCTCGGCGCTGGTGGCGTCGATGGCGACCTCGTGCGCGTTGGTCGGCGCGCTGCCCGAGAGCAGCTCGACGTCACCCCGGAGGTCCTCGTCGGACGGCATGCTGTAGCCGTTGGTGGGCGCGCCGCCGTTGGTGGTGATGGCGTGGCCGTCGTTGTCGGTGAGCAGCGCGTAGCCGCTGACCGACCCCTCGGCCGCGCGGACGCCGTCGACCTGGCCGACCCGGTCGAGCACCGAGTCCCGGATCGGGCCGCGGGTGGTGCCGACGCCCTCGGTCGCGGTGTACGGCGCCTCGGTGCGGACCACCGCGTCGGTGCCGGAGCCGATCTTGCCGAACAGCTGGTCGAAGGCCAGCCCCATCGTGTTGGTCAGGATGAGGGTCCCGGCCAGGAGGGCGACCCCGAGCGCGATCGACGCCGCGGTCAGGAGGAAGCGCAGCTTGTGCGCCACCACGCTGCGGAAGGTGGCAGTCAACATGACGATCAGGCTCCTAGGTGCTTCATGTAGTCGAGGACCTCGTCGGCGGTCGCCGCGTGCATCTCGTCGACGACCCGTCCGTCGGCGAGGAAGACGACCCGGTCCGCGTAGCTGGCCGCCGTGGGGTCGTGGGTGACCATGACGACGGTCTGGCCGAGGTCCGTCACGGCCGTGCGCAGGAAGCCGAGCAGCTCGGAGCTCGACGTCGAGTCCAGGGCGCCGGTCGGCTCGTCGGCGAAGACGATGTCGGGCCGGGAGGCGAGGGCACGGGCCGCCGCGACCCGCTGCTGCTGACCGCCGGACAGCTCGGCGGGCCGGTGGGAGAGGCGGCCGGTCAGGCCCACGGTGGCGACGATCGACTCGACCCAGTCCGGGTCGGGCTTGCGGCCGGCGATCCGCATCGGGAGGACGATGTTCTCCGCCGCGGTCATGGTCGGGAGCAGGTTGAAGGCCTGGAAGATGAACCCGATCCGGTCACGACGCAGCATCGTCAGCTTCTTGTCGCTGAGCCCGGTGATCTCGGTGTCGCCGAGGTAGACCTCGCCCGAGGTTGGTCGGTCGAGACCGGCGAGCATGTGCAGGAGCGTGGACTTGCCGGAGCCCGAGGGGCCCATGATGGCGGTGAACTGACCTTCACCGAGGCCGACGCTGATGTCGTCGAGGGCCACGACAGCGGCGTCGCCGCTGCCGTAGAGCTTGCTGACGCCCTCGGTCCGCGCCGCGACGGCGCTCGAGATGCGGGGGGTGCTGGTGATGACGGACATGGGTTGTTCTCCTGGGGTCGGGGGCCCTCGAAGCGGGGCACGTCACCAGCACACGCGACTTCCGGGCCGTCGCCGATCGGGCTGGGCACACGTCACCAGGCGCTGACCGCCCGAAGTCGCCGGGCGATCGTGCGGTCGGCCCCACCCCCGGGGGTTCGGGCAGGCCCCTCCCACCCGGCGCCGGATGCGCGCACACTGCAGAGGTGACCTGGCTGCCGCGATGGCGCTACCGGAGGCGCCGCGAGGTGGTGGCCGCTGCCCTCGAGCTGGCCGGCCTCACCGGGTTCGCGGTGCTCGTGTACGTCGTGATCGTGCTCGGCGGCGGCGCGCTCGTCGGCAGCACCTCGTCGCCCGACCTCACGCTCTCGGTGCTGGCCACGGCCGTCGTCGCGCTGGCGTTCGACCCGGTGCAGACCCGGCTGGAGGGACTCGCTGCCCGGGCCGTGCACGACGGCACGCCGCCGCCGTACGACGTGCTGCGGCACTTCTCCACGACCGTGCCCGGCAGGTACCCCGCCGAGGAGCTGCCGTGGCGGATGGCGCAGGTGCTGGCCGAGGGCACCGGCGCCGAGTGGTCGCAGGTGTGGCTGGTGGTCGGGAACCGGCCGACGCTGGCGGCCACCTGGCCGCCGGGGGCGACCCGGGAACCCACGGCGGGCGACCCCGACCCGCAGGACCAGGACGCCCCGGGGCGGCGTCAGCTTCCCGTGCGCCACGGCGGCGAGCTGCTCGGCGTCCTGGTCGTCCAGGAGCGTGAGCACGTGCCCCTGACCTCGGTCGAGCAACGCCTCTTCGCCGGCCTGGCCAGCCAGGCCGGTCTCGTCCTGCGCAGCGTCAGGCTGCGCGCCGAGCTCGAGCGCCGCCTCGCCGAGCTGTCGTTGCGGGCCGAGGAGCTCCGGGCCTCACGACAGCGACTGGTCGACGTGCAGGACGAACGGCGCCGGTTGCTCGAGCGCGACATCCACGACGGCGCCCAGCAGCACCTCGTCGCCCTGGCCGTGAACCTCCGGCTCGGCCACACCCTCCTGGCCCGGTCACCGGACCGGGCTCGCGAGCTGCTGGCCGACCAGGAGCGTGCCGCCGCGGAGGCCATCGACACGCTCGCTCACCTCTCGCGCGGGATCTACCCACCGCGCCTGGTCGACGGAGGGCTGGCGGTGGCGCTGGACGCCGCGGCCACGACGAGCCCGATCCCGGTCCGGCTGACGACCCAGGACGTCGGCAGGTACTCCGCCGGCGTCGAGTCGGCCGCGTACTTCTGCTGCCTCGAGGCCCTCCAGAACGCCGCCAAGCACTCGGGGGCGTCGGAGATCAGGGTCGACCTGCGTGGTGAGCGGGACTCGCTGTCGCTCACGGTGGTGGACGACGGCTCCGGCTTCGACCCGGCGTCCACTCCGGCGGGTGCGGGCCTGTCGAACATCCGCGATCGTGCCGAGGCCGTCGGCGGCCGGGTGAGCACCGTGTCGGCCCGGGGCCGGGGCACGCGCACGACGGTGGTGCTCCCCGCGACACCCCCCGCGACGTCCCTCCCGTCGGCCCTCGCGACTGCAGGGGACGGTGCCTGACGTGCTGCCCCGGATCGCCTGGGCGCTGGCCGGCGTCACCCTCGTCCTGGTGGTGGTCGACGCGGTCGTGGTCGCCCAGTCCGTGGCGCTGGCGTCGGAGACCGCCGTGGCCGTGCACGGCTTCCCGTTCCTCCACGGAGCGGTGCTGGGATCGTCGGTGATGGGTGCCCTGATCATCTCCCGCTACGACCGGCACCCGATCGGATGGCTGCTCGACCTCGTCGGGACGACCACCGCTGTCTCCCTGCTCACCGAGTCCTACGCGTACTGGGTGCAGGAGGCCGGCGGCCCCGGCTCGGCGAGCCTCGGCGGCGTCTCCAGCTGGATCTCCGCCCTGCTGGGCGGGCAGCTCGCGATCTCCGGCATGGCGCTGATGTTCCTGCTGGCCCCCGACGGCCACTTCGTCTCCCGCCGGTGGCGCTCCGCCGCCTTTGTGACCGGGTTCGGGACCCTGCTCTGCCTGACCGCCATCGCGTCGATGAACCCGGCCTCCTTCCGCCTGCAGGTGCACTCGGAGGACGTCGGCCCGGTCCGGGCACTCATGCTGACGGTCGGGTTCCTGGCGATCAGTGGCGGCCTCGTGGCCTCGGTCGTGTCCATGCTGCAGCGGCTGCGCCGGAGCCGGGGTGAGCAGCGCCAACAGCTCAGGCTGATCGCCCTGTCCGCGGCCCTGATCGTCGTCGGCATCGCCTTCCTGCTGGTCGTGCAGCTGCTGAACGGTGGCCACCAGACCTGGCTGGCGGGCGTCCCGCTGTTCGCCGCCTACTTCTTCCTGCCGATCCTCTTCGCGGTCGCGGTGCTGCGCTACCGGCTCTACGACCTCGACGTGATCATCAACCGGACCGTCGTGCTCGCCGCCGCGACGGCGTTCGCCGCGATCGGCTACACCACCCTCGTCGTCGCGATCGGCAAGCTGGTCGACCGGCAGACGGACCGCTTCTGGGTCTCGCTGCTGGTCACGGCGCTCGTCGCGGTCGCCTTCCAGCCGGTACGGCGTCGCGTCGTACGGCTCGCCAACCGGCTCGCCTACGGGTCGCGCGCCCAGCCCTACGAGGAGCTCTCGGAGTTCAGCCGCAGGATCTCCGAGACCCCGTCCGCCGGCACCCTGCTCCCCGCGGTGGCCGCGGCGGCCGGGGAGGCGCTCGCCGCCCGCCGGGCCACCGCGACGCTGTCCCTCCCGGGCGCCGGCGCGATCGGCACGTGGGGCGAGGACTCCCCCGCGGCGACCGACACCTACGCGGTTCCGGTGGGCGGTGACGGGGACGGAACCGCCCTGGGCGCCATCGAGGTCGCCATCCCGCGGGGCCGCCGACTCCGGACGGCCGACGAGCGGATGCTCCGGGCACTGGCCGACCAGGCCTCCGTCGCGTTCCGCAACGTCGCCCTGGAGGCCCAGCTGTCCGGGCACGTCGCCGAGCTGGACCGGACGACGCGGGAGCTGGCCGGGTCGAGGGCGCGGGTGATCGAGGCA
>Ga0247818_10002753_pt1 | contig 11348 bp, 10 predicted proteins | sample 13C_Glucose_Day1_FD_192424 | JGI IMG/M metagenome (GOLD analysis project Ga0247818, IMG submission 192424) | Soil microbial communities from agricultural site in Penn Yan, New York, United States - 13C_Glucose_Day1 | ecosystem: Environmental > Terrestrial > Soil > Agricultural land | place...
CTCCAGCACCTCGGCGAGCACGGCCCGGGGGTCGAGACCGGCCCAGGGGCCCGGCTCGGTGGCGAAGACGTCGAGCGCCCTCCGCCCGGTGAAGACTGACAGGTCGGGGAGCTCCCAGCCCTTGTGGGCGAAGAACGCCTCGTAGCCGCGCCGATGCAGCGGCTCGGAGTCGACCAGCGTGCCGTCGAGGTCGAGCAGGAGCGCGGAGACCGCGGTGGCCGTCATGCGGTGGCGAAGAGCACGTCGCCGGCGGTCACGGTGCCGCCGATCGCGTCGCTCGCGACCGACCCCTTGGGCGCGTCCATCAGCACCACCGGGACGACCGGCGAGACGTCCTGGCCACCGGCCGTGGACGGGAGCGAGGACGGGTCCCACCGGACCATCGGGTCGCCCGCAGCGACCTCCCCGCCCTGGGTGGCGAGGACCTCGAAGCCCTGCCCCTCGAGACGCACCGTGTTGATGCCGAGGTGCACCAGCACACCGACACCGTCGCCGAGGACGACGAAGGCGTGAGGGAGCACCTTGACGACCGTGCCGGCGATCGGCGACACGACGGTGGTGGGGCCGGGCTCGGGCTCGATGGCCACGCCGGGGCCGACCATCTCCTCGGCGAAGACGGGGTCGGGCACCTCCGACATCGCGAGGACCCGTCCCGGGCAGGGAGCGAGGACCTGGACTGCAGCGCTCACATCAGGTCCTCGATGTCGTCGGCGAGGTTGTCCGCCTCGGGCCCGACGACGACCTGCACGACGGTGCCGCTGGCCATGACGCCGTGGGCTCCGGCGGCCTTGAGGGCGGCCTGGTCGACGAGCGAGCCGTCCTTGACCTCGGTGCGGAGGCGGGTGATGCACGCCTCGATCTCGACGACGTTGTCGGCGCCGCCGAGGCCGGCCAGGATCTGCTCTGCCTTGCTGCTCATCTCGGGTTTCCTTTCGGGGAGTGGGTCCTGCTGGGTCAGCGGTCGGTCTGGGTGACCTTGTTCAGTCCGCGGGGGTTGTCGGGGTCGAGCCCGAGGCGGCGGGCCATCTGCTCGATCATCAGCTGGGCGGGGACGATCGACGCGATCGGCTCCACCGTCTCGGGCAGGTCGGGGCCGGCGAGGTGGAGGTCGCACGCCTCCGCGAACGCGGACGTGCCACCGAGCCCGAGGACGCGCGCCCCCCGGTCGTGCAGGTCGTCGACCAGGTCGAGCATCGGGTCGGCGAGCGGGCCCTCCGCCGCCCCGACGAGCACGGCCAGCAGCCCCTCGCTGACCACGGAGATCGGGCCGTGGCGCAGGTCGGCGTAGGAGTAGCCCCGCACCGGGCGCAGGCAGGTCTCCTCCATCTTCAGCGCCGTCTCCAGCGCGGTGCCGAGGAGCAGCCCGCGCCCGGACACGACGACCCGGTCGGTGGTGGCCAGCGCCTCGGCGGCCGCGTCGACGTCGACCCGGAGGAGTCCCTCGACGGCGGTCGGGACGCGGTCGAGGGCGTCCGCGAGAGGCGCCTCCCCGAGCGCGTCAGCGACGACGGCGAGGGCCACGAGCTGGGTGAGGTACGACTTGGTGGCGGGGACCGCGACCTCAGGGCCGGCCCGGGTCACCAGCGCGACGTCGGCGGCGCTGGCGAGCGGCGAGCCCTCGACGTTGGTCACGCCGACGGTGGCGGCACCGCAGGCGCGCGCCCACTCCTGCGTCTCGACGATCTCGGCGGTCGCACCGGACTGCGACACCGACACCACGACGGTGTCCGAGAGGTCGAGTCGCGCGCCGTAGTGCGTGGCGACGCTCGGGGCGGCGAGCGAGGCGGGGACGCCCGCGGCCACCTCGAGGAGGTAGCGCCCGTAGATCGCCGCGTTGTCGCTCGACCCGCGCGCCACGAGCAGCACGCGGCGGCGGCCGGCAGCGAGCTCGCGCAGCCGCGGCTGCTCGGGGAGCAGTGCGTCGAGGGTGCGGCGCGCGGCGGCGGGCTGCTCGGCGATCTCGGAGGCCATCTGCGTCGCGGCCGGGGGCGAGGTGTCCATCGTGATCCTTGACAACGTCGGTGGGTCGGAGCCATGCTCCTCCAACTGGTACGTACCAGACCGTACCAATGGATTCCCCAGACGTCGAGAGGACAGCATGTCCACCAGGATCGAGGACGGCCCCCGGCCCAAGCACGTGCAGCTGAGCGACGTGCTGGCCGAGCTCGCCACCCGGGACCTCGGACCCGGCGCCTCGATCCCCTCCGAGCGCGAGCTGATGGCGACGTACGACGTCTCGCGCGCCACGGTGCGCAAGGCCATCGACAGCCTGGTCGTCGACGGGCTGCTCGAGAAGATCCACGGCAAGGGCACCTTCGTCGCCCGGCCCCGCATCCAGAGCAGCCTCCACCTCGCGTCGTTCTCGGACGACATGCGCCGCCGCGGCCTGGTGCCGTCGACGCGGCTCATGCGCGTCGACGAGGAGCGGCCGCCGCCGGAGGTCGTCACCGCGCTGCGGCTGGGTGCTCGCGGCACGGCATGGCGGCTCGACCGCGTGCGGCTCGCTGACGGCCAGCCGATGGCGATCGAGCAGGGGTGGTACCCGTGCTCCCTCCTGCCCGGTCTCGACACCGCCGACCTCAACGGGTCGCTCTACGCCCTGTTCGCGTCCCGCTACGACCTCGTCATCGACAGTGCCGAGCAGACGCTGTGGGGCGAGGCGGCGGAGGGCGTGACCGCACGGCGGCTCGAGGCCGCCGTCCACACCCCGCTCCTGGTCTTCCGCCGGGTCTCGGCCGCGTCGGGCCGACCCGTCGAGTACGTCGTGTCCCGCTACCGGGGCGACCGCTACCAGGTCCACATGAACCTCGGCGCCGAGCAGGGCGCCGCCAGGAAGAGCAGCACCACCAGAAGGGATCCATCGTGACCACACAGGACGCCACCACGAGTGGCACCACCGAGAAGCGCAGGATGAACCTCGCGCCGGTCCAGAAGTTCGGACGCAGCCTCATGCTGCCCATCGCGGCGCTGCCCGTCGCAGCGCTGCTGCTGCGACTCGGGCAGCCGGACCTCCTCGGCGAGGACGGGCTCGGCTGGGTCGACGTCGCCGCCGTGATCGGGGCGGCGGGCAACGCGCTCTTCGCCAACCTGCCGCTGCTGTTCGCCGTCGGCATCGCCATCGGCATGGCGAGGAAGGCCGACGGCTCGACCGCGCTCGCGGCCGTCGTCGGCTACCTCGTCTTCAAGGGTGTCGGCGACGCGATGTCGCCCGTGATCCTCGGGACGCCGTCGGGTGACGCCGAGCAGGAGCTGATCAACTACGGCGTCCTCGGCGGCATCGTGTCCGGCCTCATCGCCGCCTGGCTCTGGCAGCGCTACCACCGGATCTCGCTCCCGCCCTACCTCGCCTTCTTCGGCGGCCGGCGGTTCGTGCCGATCATCACCGCGTTCGCGATGCTGGTGGTCTCGGTGCTGATGAGCTTCGTGTACCCGGCCTTCGACGCCGCGATCACCGGCCTCGGCGAGTGGGTGACCGACAACGCCGTCCTCGGCGGCTTCGTGTACGGCACCCTCAACCGGCTGCTGATCCCGCTCGGCCTGCACCACATCCTCAACAACCCGCCGTGGTTCATCTTCGGCGAGTACTCGTCCGGGGGCGAGACCTACAACGGCGACATCGCCCGCTTCCTCGCCGGCGACCCGACCGCGGGCGCCTTCATGACCGGCTTCTTCCCGATCATGATGTTCGCCCTCCCGGCCGCAGCCCTCGCCATCTGGCACGAGGCCAGGCCGCAGAACAAGAAGCTCGTCGGCGGCATCATGCTGTCCGCCGCGCTGACCGCGTTCCTGACCGGCGTCACGGAGCCGCTGGAGTTCGCCTTCATGTTCGTCGCGTTCCCGCTCTACGTCATCCACGCCTTCCTCACCGGCACGTCGATGGCGCTGGTCAACGCGATCGGCATCAAGGACGGCTTCGGCTTCTCCGCCGGACTGTTCGACTACGTGCTCAACTTCAACATCGCCACCCAGCCGCTGCTGCTCATCCCGATCGGCCTGGGCTACGCCGCCATCTACTACTTCCTGTTCCGGTTCGTGATCCGGAAGTGGAACCTCAAGACGCCCGGTCGCGAGGACGACGACGAGTCCGGCACGGTCAACCCGATGCTCGAGCAGGACAACAAGGTCTGACGTGATCGTCACCGCCGCACAGGTGGTCACCCCGGCGCGGGTCCTCGCGCCGGGGTGGCTGCTCCTCGAGGGCGACCGCCTCGCCGATCTCGGCGAGGGCCCACCGCCCCGCTCCCCCGACGTCGACCTCGGCGACGTCGTGGTCGTGCCGGGCTTCGTGGACCTCCACGTGCACGGCGGCGGCGGCGCGTCCTTCGACGCGGGTACGGCGGACGCCGCGGCCGTCGTGGCAGACGCGCACCTCGCGCACGGCACCACCACGATGGCTGCGAGCCTGGTCACCGACACCGCCGACCGGATGACCGCGGCCGTGCGCGAGCTCGCGCTGCTGGTGCAGGACGGTCGGCTCGCCGGCATCCACCTCGAGGGGCCGTGGCTCAGCCCGCAGCGCTCCGGCGCCCACCAGCCGGGCTCGCTCGCCCACCCCGACCCGACCTCGGTCGACGCCCTCCTCACCGCGGGGGACGGCGCCGTACGCATGGTCACCCTGGCCCCGGAGCTGCCCGGTGGCGTCGACGCCGTGCGCCGCCTCGACGACGCCGGCGTCCTCGCCGCGGTCGGCCACACCGACGCGACGTACGACCAGGCGTGTGAGGCCCTCGACGCGGGAGCGCGCCTCGGCACGCACCTGTTCAACGCGATGCGACCGCTGCACCACCGTGATCCCGGCCCGGTCGGTGCGCTGCTGGACTCCCCCGTCGACGTCGAGCTGATCGCGGACGGCGTGCACCTGCACCCGGCGGTGCTCCGCACGGTGTTCGCCGCCAAGCCCGGACGCTGCATCCTCGTCACCGACGCGATGGCCGCCGCCGGCGCCCCGGACGGCGACTACCGGCTCGGTCCGATGGCGATCGAGGTGCGCGACGGCGTCGCCCGCCTCGCCTCACCGGGCGGCGACGGCGCTATTGCCGGCTCGACGCTCACCATGGACGCGGCCGTGCGCTTCTGCGTCCGCACGGCCGGCCTTCCGCTGCTCGACGTCGTGCACGCGGCCAGCACCGCCCCGGCCCGGGCGTGGGGGCTGGACGACGTCGGCGCGATCGAGCCCGGTCGCCGCGCCGACCTCGTCGTCCTCGACGAGGACCTCCGGGTGGGGCGCGTGATGCGCTCCGGCGCCTGGGTCAGCCCTTCGTCGACCCCAGCGTGAGCCCGGAGACGAACTGCTTCTGCAGCGCGAAGAACACGATGAGCACCGGCAGCGCGACGATGATCGAGCCTGCCGCCACCAGGTTGGTGTCGGTGAAGAACTGCCCGCGGAGGTTGTTGAGCGCCGAGGTGATCGGCAGCTTGTCCCCCTGCTGGACGAGCACGGTCGCCCAGAAGAACTCGTTGTAGATCCAGGTGAACTGCAGCGTCGCCAGCGCGGCGAGCGCCGGCCGTACGAGCGGCATCGTCAGCTGCCAGTACTGGCGCCACACGCTGGCCCCGTCGAGCTCCGCGGACTCGTAGATCTCGTGGGGCAACGTCTTCATGTAGTTGCTGAGCACGAAGGTGCAGAAACCCATCTGGAAGGCCGTGTTGACCAGGATCAGCGCCCAGAAGCTGTTGAGCATCGAGCCCGAGTCGCTCATGAACAGCGGCAGCGGGATCTCGCGGAACATCCGGAAGACGGGGATCAGCAGCGCCTGCGGGGGAAGCAGGTTCGCGGCGAGGAAGACGCCCAGCATGATGAGGTTGAAGCGGTAGCTGAACCGTGCCAGCACGAACCCCACCATCGACGAGAGCCACAGCGTCAGGATCACGGCCGGGACGGTGATCAGCAGCGAGTTCTTCAGGTGCAACCCGAAGTCGCCGCGCGTCCAGGCCTCCTCGTAGTTCGACGTGGTCCAGCCGCCGAGGGAGAGGTAGCCGTTGGCCTGCGTGTAGTCGTACTCGCGGAACGAGTTGACCAGCGCCCACAGCAGCGGGAAGAGCCACAGCAGCGCGAGCAGGGCCACGATCACCGTCACCACGATCCCGCGGGGCTTGCTCAACACGCCGCCCTCGACGCGCTTGGGCGGGGTGCGGGTGCCGCCCGCGCCCGAGGGCGTGGGACCCGTCTCGGCGGGCAGGGTCTGGGTGCTCATCCTCGGCGCTCCTCACGGAAGACGTTGCGCAGGTAGAGGGTGATGAAGATGGACGAGATCAGCATCATGATCACGGCCAGGGCCGAGCCGAAGCCGTACCTCGTCGCCTCCCCGATGACGTTCTGGGCGACGAGCGCTCCGATGACCTCCAGCCCGTTGCGCCCCTTGTTGATCACCCAGACGATGTCGAAGGCACGCAGCGACTCGATGACCACGATGACGACCACGATCATGTTGATCGGCCGCATCACCGGGAAGATCACGTGGAAGAAGGTCTTCACCTCGCTGGCCCCGTCGACGGCGGCGGCCTCGCGGAGGCTGGCGTCCACCCCCTTCAGGCCGGCCAGGTAGATCAGCATGATGTAGCCGGTGTGGCGCCAGCCCGTCGCGACCAGGACGGCCCACAGGTTGATGTCGGGGTCGCCGTACCAGTCCACCTGGGTGCCGAAGAGGTCGTTGATCAGTCCCTGGTCACGCGAGTAGAAGAGCTGCCAGATGAAGCCGATGAGCGCCACCGACAGCACGACGGGCATGTAGAAGGCGGTCTGGTAGAAGCGACTTCCGCGCACCTCGCGGTCGAGGAGCACCGCGAGCAGGATGCCGAGCACCGTGGGGATGAGGAAGAGGAACCCCAGCCAGATGAGGTTGTGCTGGATCGCCGGCCAGAACGGCGGGTAGATCGTGACGACGTCCTGGTAGTTCTGGAAGCCGACCCACTCGATGGTGTCGAGGTCGCCGAAGCCGTTCCACTTGCCGAAGGACAGGGCGACCGACCCCATCGCAGGGAGCCACACGAGCAGCAGCACCAGGACCAGCGGCACGGTCACCATCGCGATGACCGTGATCCGGTCACGGGTGGGCAGCTTCTTCTCGCGCCCCTGGGGCGGCGCCGCGGTCCGCTCGGCGCCCTTCGCGGACTGCGGCGCCTCGTCGATGTGTGCCATGACTCAGCCGAAGATGGAGTCGGCCTGCTCCTGGATGCTGGCCGTGACCCCGTCGATGTCGTCCGGGTTCTTCAGGAACTCCTGGATGGACGGGATCATCACCGTGTTGGCGAAGTCGGCGTTGGTGTCGCGGTCCATGAACTGGGCGATGTTGGCGGCCGCGCCGACGACCTCGGCCGACTTCTTCTGCAGGTCGCTGTAGGTCGAGGTGCCGGCGCCGGAGTTGGCCGCGATGAAGGGAGCGTCGGCGGCGTTGTTGCCCGCGTCGGCGGCGGCTGCGCTGCCGAGCCACTTCGCCATGGCCTTGCCGGCCTCCTGGTTCTGGCCGGCGGCCGCGACGCAGAAGCCGTCGATCGGGGCATCGAGTGCGTCTGCTCCGATGGACGAGTCGAGCTCGGGGAAGGTGAAGAAGTCGAGGTCCTCGCCGTTCTCGCCCAGCCCGTCGACGACGAAGGTGCCGAGCAGGTACATCCCGCACTCGCCCTTGCCCATGCTGGTCGCCGCCTCCTGCCAGGTGCGGCCCAGGGGGTCGGCCTGGTGGTACGGCAGCAGCTTGCGCCAGGTGTCGAAGACGAGCTTGACCTCGTCGCCGTCCCAGGCCTCGTCGCCCGCCATCAGGCTCATGTGGAAGTCGAAGCCGTTGAGGCGCATGTTGAGGATGTCGAAGGTGCCCATCGCGGGCCACCCGTCCTTGTCGCCGAAGGCGAACGGGGTGACGCCCTTGCCCTGCATGTCCTTCATGAGCTCCAGGAAGTCGTCGTTGGTCTCCGGCGGAGCCCACCCGTTCTTGTCGAAGACCGACTTGCGGTAGAAGACCGCCCACGGGTAGTAGCTGATCGGGACGAAGTACTGCTTGCCGTCGGGCGCGGTCGCCGCCTCCTTGAAGGAGTCGCTGATGCCGTCGATCGGCCACTGGTCGCTCAGGTCGGTGATCAGGCCGTTCTCGGCGAACTGCGCCATCCGGAAGCCGGCGAACCAGGTGAAGACGTCGTCGGGCGAGCCCTGGAGGTAGGTGTTGACGCCCTCCTGGAACGTGTTGTGGTCGACCGCATTGACCGACACCTCGGTGCCGCTCTCCTTCGCGTAGGCGTCGGCGATCGCCTTGAGGCGGTCGTACGCCGGCCCGGAGCCCTCGGCCTCGTTGATGCCGAACTTCACGGTCGCACCTTCGCCGGTGGCGGGTCCGGCGTCGTCGCCGCCGCACGCGGCGAGCAGGTTGGCACTGCCGACGGCGAGGCCGCTGAGCGCCAGGCCTCGGAGCACGGAGCGTCGCGAGGCGGCCATGGTGGTGAGCGCCGAGCGGGGGATGGCGCTGCTGGGACGGGACAGTGACACGACGGCCTCCTGGGAAAGGCTTGTGCAGCCTGGGACAAAACCAAACAGGGAAGAACAGCATGTGATGGTGGACACAGGCTCGTCAAGCCCCAACCCCTCTCATTTCGGACCAGATCAAACATTTCCGAACTGAAATCCTCGCGGGAGCGTTGACTTTCTCATGTGGGGGTGGACACAGTTGGGCGCATGCCGACGTCCCTGCCCGCGCTCGCCTTCGGTGGCGACTACAACCCCGAGCAGTGGCCGGCCGCGGCCCACGGCGAGGACCGCGACCTCATGCGGGAGGCCGGCGTCGACCTCGTCACGCTCGCGGTGTTCTCGTGGGCCTGGCTCCAGCCGCGACCCGGCGAGTGGGAGTTCGGCTGGCTCGACCAGCAGATGGACGACCTGCACGAGGCGGGGATCAAGGTCGACCTCGCCACCGCGACCGCCTCGCCGCCGCCCTGGCTGACCCACCGCCACCCCGAGATGCTGCCGGTGACCCATGACGGCCGGACCCTGTGGCCGGGCGGGCGGCAGTCGTTCTGCCCGAGCTCGCCGGTCTACCGCGAGCACGCCCTCGAGCTGTGCACCCGGATGGCCGAGCGCTACCACGACCACCCCGCACTCGCCCTGTGGCACGTGTCCAACGAGCTCGGCTGCCACAACGCCCACTGCTACTGCGACACCAGCGCGGCGGCGTTCCGCACGTGGCTGCGGGACCGCTACGACGACGACGTGGCACACCTCAACGACGCCTGGGGCACAGCATTCTGGTCCCAGCGCTACGACGACTTCGAGCAGGTGCTGCCGCCGCGCGTGGCGCCCACGCACGCCAACCCGACCCAGCAGCTCGACTTCGCGCGCTTCTCCTCCGACCAGCTGCTCGACAACTTCGTCGTCGAGCGCGACGTGCTGCACCGGCTCTCACCCGGCGTGCCGGTGACGACCAACTTCATGGTGATGCGGCAGACCCCGGCGATGGACTACCTGCGCTGGGGTCGCGAGCTCGACGTGGTCTCCAACGACCACTACCTGATCGGCGCCGAGGACGGCGGTCATCGCGAGCTGGCGTTCAGCGCCGACCTCACCCGCGGCACCGCTGGCGGGCGTCCCTGGCTGCTGATGGAGCACTCCACCAGCGCGGTCAACTGGCAGCCGCACAACCGGGCCAAGGTGCCCGGCGAGATGATCCGCAACAGCCTGTCCCACGTCGCCCACGGCGCCGACGCGGTGCTGTTCTTCCAGTGGCGCGCCTCGCGCGCCGGGGCGGAGAAGTTCCACTCGGGGCTCCTCCCCCACGCCGGCACCGACACCCGCCAGTGGCGCGAGGTCGTCGAGCTGTCCCGGGTGCTCGACGCGGCCGAGGAGGCGGCCGGCAGCACCGCCCGCAACGACGCCGCCATCCTGTTCGACTACCAGGCGTGGTGGGGCTGCGAGCTCGACTCGCACCCGAGCGTCGACGTCCGCTACCGCGACCGCGCCGAGGACCTCCACCGCGCGCTGTCCGCCCAGGGCGTGGGGGTCGACGTGGTCCACCCGAGCGCCGATCTCTCGTCCTACCGGCTCGTGGTGGTGCCGACCCTCTACCTCGTCGACGACGCCACCGTCGCGTCCCTGACCGCCGCGGCCGAGGCCGGCGCCACGGTCGTGATCACCTACTTCAGCGGGATCGTCGACGAGCACGACCACATCCGGCTCGGCGGCTACCCCGGCGCGTTCCGCGACCTGCTGGCCGTGCGCACCTCCGAGTTCCTGCCGCTGCTGCCCGGCCGGTCCGTGCACGTGGACGGACTGGGCGACGGGGCCGTCACCGCCGACACCTGGTCCGAGGACCTGGAGCTGACCGGCGCCGAGGCGGTCGCGACGTACGCCGACGGGCCCGCCGCCGGGCTGCCGGCCGTCACCCGGCGGAGCGTCGGCGAGGGCACCGCCTGGTACGTCGCCACCCGCCTCGACCCCGCCGGCACCGACCGGCTGGTCGAACGGCTGGTTGCCGAGACCGGCATCGAGACCCTGCCCGGGGCCGGCGACCTCGTCGAGGTCACCCGCCGGGTCGGCGACGACGCGAGCTGGCTGTTCGTCATCAACCACGGCGACGTACCCGCCCGGGTCGACGTGCACGGGGTGGAGCTGGTCACCGGCCGCGACGTGGCCGGGGACCTGCAGGTGCCGGCGGGCGGCGTGGCCGTGGTGCGGGAGTCCTGATGCTCGCCGCACAGCGCCGGGGCCGGATCCTCGCCGAGCTCAGCCGGGACGGGACGGTGCGCGTCACCGACCTCGTCGAGCTGCTCGGCGTCTCCGACATGACCGTACGCCGCGACCTCGTGGCCCTGCACCGCGACGGCCTGCTCGAGAAGGTCCACGGCGGGGCGCTCGCGGTGGCCGAGCCGTCGTCGTCCGAGCCCGGGTTCGCCGCGAAGTCGGTGCAGCGCCGGCGGGAGAAGGAGGCCATCGCCGCGGCCGCCGCCGAGCTGGTGCACACCGGCATGGCCATCGCGGTCTCGGCCGGCACCACCACCCACGCCCTCACCGAGCACATCGCCCGGATCCCCAACCTCACCGTCGTCACCAACTCCGTGTGGGTCGCCGACGTGCTGCACCGCACCGGCGACGCGACGACCTCCGTCCTGCTCACCGGAGGTCTCCGCACACCGTCCGACGCGCTGGTCGGCCCGGTCGCGGTGTCGTCGCTGCGCAGCCTCCACGTCGACGCGTTCTTCATGGGGGTGCACGGCATGGACGTGCGCGCCGGCTTCAGCACGCCCAACCTGCTCGAGTCGGAGACCAACCGCGCGATGATCGAGCGCTCGCGCCGCCTGATCGTGTGCGCCGACTCCAGCAAGTGGGGCGTCGTCGGGCTCAGCAGCATGGCCGGGCTGTCGGAGGCGGCCGT
>Ga0247818_10002757_pt1 | contig 11338 bp, 9 predicted proteins | sample 13C_Glucose_Day1_FD_192424 | JGI IMG/M metagenome (GOLD analysis project Ga0247818, IMG submission 192424) | Soil microbial communities from agricultural site in Penn Yan, New York, United States - 13C_Glucose_Day1 | ecosystem: Environmental > Terrestrial > Soil > Agricultural land | place: USA...
TGCGTTGATGGGCTTCGCCGGTTTCGCCGGCCTGTGCCTGGCCATGGAAAAACACTTCAACGACCTGCTCGGGCGCAAGCCCACGGGGCGGCAGCTACGAGCCTTGAAAATCACGGGCTGGGCGTTGCTGCTGCTGTCGTTGATCCTCGCGGTGAATGGGCGCGGCTGGGCCCTGGGCCTGGTGGAGTGGATCGCCGTGCTGATGGCCGGGGTGACCCTGTGGGTGTTCGGCCTGCCCTATCAGCCGCGGCTGTTGCTCGGCGCGGCGCTTGCCAGCCTGGTGCTCGGGCCGCTGCTGGCCGTGCTGGCGGTCTAGGCCCTTGAGCGACTCCGAGGCCGGCGGCGGGCGGGCACGCTTCCTCCAGGTGTTCCTCGCCCAGCGCGCGCGCATGGAGGCGCTGGTCAGCCGGCGCGTCGGCTGCCGCGCCACGGCGTCGGACCTGGTGCAGGACTTGTTCCTGCGCTTCTGGCGGCGCCCCGAGGTGAAGGTCGAGGCGCTCGACACCTACCTGCTGCGCAGCGCCAGCAACCTGGCCATTGACTACCTGCGCAGCGAGGGCAGCCGCGACCGCGCTGCCGTGGGTTTGCACGACCCCGACGAAGCCCACTGCGCCCAGGCGCCCGAGCAGGCCCTGGAGGTCGACCACGACCTGCAGCGCATCGAGGCGGCCCTGCGGGCCCTGCCCGAACGCACCCGGCAGATCTTCCTGCTCAGCCGCATCCATGGTTGCACCTACGGCGAGATCGCCAAGGCCATGCAACTGTCCCAGAGCGCGGTGGAAAAGCATATGATGCGCGCCCTCGAAGCGTGCAAGGCGAGTGTTGCCGAACCCGCGTCCCCATTGCGCCGGCCAGGGAGCGCCCGTCGATGAGTGTGGAACAGCCGATCACTGCCGCCCAGTCCCAGGCCGCCCTGCGTTGGCTGGGGCGCATCCAGCAGCAGCCGGCGCAGGCCGAGGGCGCGGCGTTCAAGCGCTGGTTGCTGGAGAGCCCCGCCCATCGCCAGGCCTATGCCGAGGCCCAGGCGCTTTGGCGCCTGAGCGAGGCGCCGGCGGCGCGGCTGGCGGCCGAGGAACACCAAGGTCTGCAAGCATACCTGGAGGCCATGCGCCGGCCTCAGCGCAAGCGGCCGTGGCGCGGCCTGGCGGTGGCGGCGAGCCTGGTCCTGGCGCTGGGATTCGCGGCAGGCTGGCAGCCGCAGTTCTGGCTGCAGGACCTGCGTGCCGACTACACCAGCGGGGCGCAGGTGCGCCAGGTGACCCTGGCCGATCGTTCGCAACTGACCCTGGATGCCGGCACCGCCGTGGCGGTGGACTTCGCTCATGGGCAGCGGCGCGTGCGGTTGCTGCGCGGCGCCGCATTCTTCGAGGTGACCCATACCGGCGAGCCGTTCCTGGTGGATGCGCAGGGCGGCGAAGTGCGGGTGCTGGGGACCCAGTTCGAGGTGCGCGGGCAGGGTGACGGCGCGCAGGTCACGGTGCGCAGCGGGCGGGTGGCGGTGACGGTGGCCGAAGGGCAACCGGCCCGCGAACTGACAGCCAACCAGCAGCTGGCCTATGCCGGTGGTGTGGCCGCTGGGGTCGAGGCGGTGGACAGCGACAGCCGCCTGGCTTGGCGCCAGGGTTGGCTGAACTACTACCAGGTGCCGTTGGCGCAGGTGATCGAGGACCTGGGGCGTTACTACCCGGGGCGGATCCTGCTGCTCGACGGTGAGCTGGCGCAGCGCAGGGTCAGTGGCAGTTTCCCGGTGGCGGAACCGCTGGCCGCGCTGGATTCGCTGGGCAAGGTGATGGGGTTCGAGCGGCAGACGCTGCTGGGGCGGTTGACCGTTTTGCGTTGACCTACACCGACGCCATCGCGGGGCAAGCCCGCTCCCACGAGTCCGTTCCCATAAGCCATTGCGTGGGAGCGGGCTTGCCCCGCGATAGCGTCGGAACAGCAAAATATTTCCATCAGGTGATGAGGTACCCCACGCCGGCATCCGTGTAGTGAGTGGAAGTGCGATTCATTCGCATACGATCATCCCGCCCACAGGTCCGCGTCCATGAAGTTCACCCCGCGTTGCGTCTCGCTCTGGTTCGGCCTCTGCAGCTTGTCCGCCATGGCCGTCGTGCCCCCTGCCGTGGCCGCCCAGCAGAGCCAGGTCTATGCCTTCGCCCAGCCCAGCCAGCCGCTGGCCCAGGCACTCAACGCCTTCAGCCGTACCACCGGGCAGAGCGTGGTCTATACCCTGACGCTACCGGACCTGCAGGCCCCGGCGCTGAACGGCACCTTCGACGCCGAGCAGGCGCTGCAGCAGTTGCTCGGCAACTCGGGCCTGGCCTGGCGCCGCCTCGACGCCCGCACCCTGACCCTGGAGCCGGTCGGCACCTCCGGTGCGCTGAACCTGCAGGCCACCACCATCAACTCGCAACTGGACGACTACAGCTACCAGCCGCCGGCCAGCGCCTCGATCATGCGCGGCCAGGGCGCGACCCTGGATATCCCACAGGCCGTGAACGTGGTTCCGGCCCAGGTGATCCGCGACCAGGCGCCGCGCAATTTGGACGATGCCCTGTACAACGTCAGCGGCATCACCCAGGGCAACAACTTCGGCGGCACCGCCGACACCGTGATGAAGCGTGGCTTCGGCGACAACCGCGACGGCTCGATCATGCGCGACGGCATGCCGATCGTGCAGGGCCGCGCGCTCAATGCCAGTACCGAACGGGTCGAGGTGCTCAAGGGCCCGGCCTCGCTGTTGTACGGCATCCAGGACCCGGGCGGGGTGATCAACGTGGTCAGCAAGCGCCCGCAACTTGCGCAGTACAACGCCCTGACCCTGCGCGGCTCGACCTACGGCAGCGGCAAGAACGGCAGCGGCGGCGGCCTGGACAGCACCGGTGCGCTGGGGGAGAGCAACCTGGCCTATCGCCTGATCGTCGATCACGAGGATGAAGACTACTGGCGCAACTTCGGCGTGCACCGCGAATCGCTGGTGACGCCGTCGCTGGCCTGGTACGGCGAGGACACCCAGGTGGTGCTGGCCTATGAGCACCGCGAGTTTCGCTACCCGTTCGACCGCGGTACCGCCTTCGGCAGCGACGGCCATCCTCTGAATATTCCTGCCACCCGCCGCCTGGACGAGCCGTTCAACGATATGGAAGGGCGCTCCGACCTGTACCGCCTGGAGGTCGATCATCAGTTGGACGATGCGTGGAAGCTGCACGTCGGCTACAGCTTCAACCGCGAGACCTACGACGCCAGCCAGGTGCGCGTGACCGGCGTGGATGAAAGCCAGGGCACGTTGTCGCGCAGCATCGACGGCACCCGGGGCGCCCTGAGCCGCGACCAGTTCGCCACCTTCAGCCTCAACGGCAGCGTCGAGCTGGCGGGCATGCGCCACGACCTGGTGGTCGGTGTCGATCACGAGGACCGCAAGGTCTACCGCGCCGACCTGATCCGCCAGAACAGCCGCTCGACCTTCAGCTACCTGAACCCGGTCTATGGCCGCGAAGTGCAAGGCACCAGCGTGCGCGCCAGCGACAGCGACCAGACCGACAAGCTGCGCACCGATTCGCTGTTCCTGCAGGACGCCTGGCACCTGGACGAGCACTGGATCCTGGTGGCCGGCGGGCGTTTCCAGCAGTACGACCAGTACGCCGGCCGCGGCCGACCGTTCACCGTCAACACCGACACCCGCGACCAGACCTGGGTGCCCCATGCGGGCGTGGTGTACAAGGTCGATGACCAGCTGTCGTTCTATGGCAGCTACAGCGAGTCGTTCAAGCCCAACTCGACCATCGCCCCGCTGAGCATCGGCGGTGGCCGCACCCTGACCCTGGACTCTGGGATCGCGCCGGAGGAGGGCAAGTCCTGGGAGCTGGGGGCGAAGCTCGATGTGCCGGGCGCGGTGAGCGGTACCATGGCGCTGTTCGACATCACCAAGCGCAACGTGCTGGTGGCCGATGGCGACACCCAGCCGGGGACCATTCTCTACAGCAACGCAGGGGAAGTCCGCTCACGGGGTGTCGAGCTGGACCTTGCCGGCCAACTCAGCGAGCGCTGGAGCCTGATCGGCGCCTATGCCTTCACCGACGCCGAGGTCACCAAGGACCCACAGCTCAAGGGCAATCGCCTGCAGAACGTCGCTCGTCACAGTGGTTCGCTGTCGGCGGTATACGACTACGGCAGCCTGTTCGGCGGTGATCGCCTGCGCCTGGGGGCCGGTGCGCGCTACGTGGGTGAGCGTGCGGGCAACGCGACAAACGACTTCGACATGCCGGCCTACACCGTGGCCGATGCCTTCGCCAGCTACGAAACCAAGCTGGACGAGCACAAGGTGCGCTTGCAGTTGAACGTGAAGAACCTGTTCGACAAGGTGTACTACAGCTCGGCGGTGAACCGTTACTTCGTCGCCGTGGGGGATGCGCGGCAAGTCAGCCTGTCGAGCACCTTCGAGTTCTGACGCCAACCGATGATGGGCGGCGTGGGCTGGTCCCGCGATAGCGCCCGGCAGTCAGGCGCAGAACGCCGCCCGATACTCCCCCGGCGTCGCTCCCAACGCCTGGCGAAACCGGTTGCTGAAGTGACTGGCACTGGCAAACCCGCACAGCAGCGCCACTTCGCCCAGGGGCAGCGTGCCCATGCGCAGCAGGTGACACGCCTTCTGCAGCCGTCGGGCCAGCAGGTACTGATGCGGCGGCAGACCGAAGCTTGCGCGGAACATCCGCGCGAAGTGGTATTCGGACAGGTTGCAGCGCAGCGCCAGCTCGCCCAGCGTCAGCGCCTGGTCGAGGTGGGCCTCGATAAAGTCCACCAGTTGTCGGCGCTGGTGCGGCGCCAAGCCGCCCTTGAGTTTGAGCCCTTGGCGCAGGCCGGCCTGATTGAGCACGGCGTGGTCGATGATGTCATGGGCCAGGCTGCTGGCCAGCAGGCGCTCGCCGGGTTCGGCCCAGTCCAGGCCGATCAGCTGGCGAAAGCGTGCGGCCTGTTGCGGGTCGTCGAGGAAGGTCGCCTCGTGCAGCTGCATTTCACGCGGCTCGCGGTCCAGCAGGCGGGTGCAGCCAAGGGCGAACTGCTGTTCGCTGATGTACAGGTGGGCCAGGCGGATCGTGCCGTTGACCACCCAGTTGGACTCATGGCCGGCCGGCATGATGCACAGCTTGCCCGGCGCGCCCTTGTCGGCCGGGCGCTGGCGGCGGAAGGTACCGGTGCCGTCGGCGATGTAGCACGACAACGTGTGGTGGCTGGGCGCCTGGTAGTCGCGGGCGTCGTCGCGGTTGCTCCACAACGCCGCCGCCAGCCCGTCGCCCAGGTGCGCGCTCAGCTCCAGCCGGGCGTGGGGCGAGGCATGCATGGCGTTGAAGACTTGCAGGTGGTCGAGTGCGGGCATGGGAGACTCCTCTGAAGGCCATCGTACTGCGGCGCGGGCGGGAAGGCAGCTGGCCGAAGAGGAAAAGCGCAAGTTTATGCAAGCGCAGGCGTGAAGCTCGGGAAGACACTGTTTGCCTGTGACGGCCATCGCGGGGCAAGCCCGCTCCCACGCCAGCCCGCCAGGGTGGCCAAAACGTGGGAGCGGGCTTGCCCCGCGATGGGCCGAAAGCCTGTTCGAGGAAGTCGCCATGAACCTGTCGCTCTACCTGCTCACCGTCCTGATCTGGGGCACCACCTGGATCGCCCTGAAATTGCAACTGGGGGTAGTCGCCATCCCGGTGTCGATTGTCTACCGCTTCGCCCTGGCCGGGTTGATCCTGTTCGTCTTGCTGCTGCTCACCCGCCGCCTGCAGCCGATGAACCGCCGGGGCCATCTGGTGTGCCTGGCCCAGGGGCTGTGCCTGTTCTGCGTCAACTTCATGTGTTTCCTCACCGCCAGCCAGTGGGTCGCCAGCGGCCTGATCGCCGTGGTGTTCTCTACCGCCACCCTGTGGAACGCGATTAATGCACGGATCTTCTTCGGCCAGAAGATCGCCGCCAATGTGCTTGGCGGCGGGGCCATGGGGCTGCTGGGCTTGGGGCTGCTGTTCTGGCCGGAGCTTTCCCATCATGCCGCCAGCCGCGAAACCCTTTATGGCCTGGGCTTGGCGCTGCTTGGCACGTTGTGTTTCTCCGCAGGCAACATGCTTTCCAGCGTGCAGCAGAAGGCCGGGCTCAAACCCATGACCACCAATGCCTGGGGCATGGTTTATGGCGCGTCGATGCTGGCGGGGTATTGCCTGCTCAGGGGGATCCCCTTCGATATGGAGTGGAACACGCGTTACATAGGCTCGCTGCTGTATCTGGTGATCCCGGGCTCGGTGATCGGCTTTACCGCCTACCTCACCCTGGTCGGGCGCATGGGGCCGGAGCGGGCCGCCTACTGCACTGTGCTGTTCCCGCTGGTGGCGCTGAACGTGTCGGCGTTTGCAGAAGGCTATGAGTGGACTGCACCAGCCCTGCTGGGACTGGTCGCGGTGATGGCGGGAAATGTGCTGGTGTTTCGCAAGCCGTCGCAACGTACGCAGAGTGCCCTGGCCAGAAGCTAGTCCGGCACAACTGATATTTTTAGCAGGTGCGGCCAGCCAGCGGGTGACTAGACTAGCCCAGGGGCGACAGACTGGGGAGCGCAATGGCCGTTTCGGCAATCTTGGATCATCGACTGTCTCGCAGGGACGTTTGGCTGTTGTGTCTCATGGCGATCGGGCTGCACGTCTTGCCCCTGGTGCTGGCAGACCTGGCCTACATCGACGATGTCTGGCGATCTCAATTGGCGGGGCAGTTGCAAGACCCGGGTGATTCCTGGACGGGTCAGGGCCGGGTGTTGGCTGACGTGCTGCATGGTGGGCTGGGGTTCGGCAATGCGACGCCGAACCTTTACCCACTGCCGTTGCTGCTGGCAATGGTGGTGGCCGCCAAGGCATTGTCGGATTTGGCATTCCACTACTTCGAGGCACCCACAGGTACGGCACTGCTAGTGGTCTTGCCCCTTTGGTACAACCCCTTCTTCCTGCAGAACCTGTCCTACCAGTACGACGGGGCCGTGATGGCGCTGGCCCTTGCCGCGAGTGTCATGGCCATCACGCAAGGGGCACGGCACCGGTGGGGCACAGGCCTGGCGATGGTGCTGATTGCGGCGGCGGCCAGCCTTTATCAGGTCAGTGTCAATGTCTTCGCGGGGTTGTGCTGCATTGAAGTCATTCGTCAGGTCGCCGCGCATGCACCCCTGAAGCAGGTGGTACGGCAGTTGGCGCAGCGTACGGTTCAGTTGCTGGGTGGCGTCCTGCTGTACTTGCTCACGGGATATCGACTCATTGATGTTCCTCGCACGGCGCTGCTCCCCCTGGACCACGCATGGCCGGGAACCCTGGCGCGTCGCCTGCAGATGGCCTTCGAGCATGTGGGGTTGTTGGCAACGGCCGGCACGGCCTGGCTGTTCCTCATGCTCGGCGGCCTGGCTGGCGCGACGCTGGTGCTGTGCTCCTGTCAGGTGCTACGCAGTGCGCGTCCGGTGATGTCGAGGGTGGCGCTGTTGACGTTGATTTGGTTCTCTGTCGTGGCGCTTATGCTACTGGTGCCGGGCATGTCGCTGCTGTTCGACCATTACAACCAAGGCGCGCGATTGTTGATGGGGGTGGGGCCCGCCATGGTGCTGGTGATGTTGCTGGCACATGAGCGGCTTGCTGGCCTGCATGCACGACTGGCCTGGGTCACCGCCATGCCCCTGGTGTTCATGCTGTCTTTTTCTTATGCCTATGGGCGGCTGCTGGTGGCGCAAAAGGAAGTGGAGCGGGTGATGACCTTCAGTATCGCGCAAGCCATCCAGTCCAACCCCGCGTTGTATGGCGCCAAGCGTTTCTACATCCTTGGCCATGACAGCCGTCAAGTGTGGTTGCCCGCCGGCAGTGGTTCGTTCCAGGCCATGCCGGCCTTGAGGTATGTGTTCGCCATTGGTTACCAGGTGCTTCCCGAAATGATGCCGAGAGTGGGCATGACGACTTTCGGCAGCCACCCGCCCCTGCAAAGAGCGCAAGTATTGGTGTCCAGCCCTCAGCCCCAAGTGGATGGAAAGTTCTTTGCCATTCATCGGGTAGAGGACGTCGGCTATGTGTTGATGAAGCCGATTCTCGACGCAGAGGCCTTCCATAAATGAGCCTGGTACGTTTCAACCGTTACGCGCTGATTGGCGTCGGCAACACGCTGATCCATTGGCTGACCTTCCTGCTCCTCCAGCTGCTTGTGGGCTTGTCGCAAGGGGCGAGCAACCTGCTGGCGTTTCTGTTGGCGGCGAGCGTGTCCTACTTCATGAATGCCCACTACACCTTTGCCGTCAGAGCTCGCACGAGACGCTACCTGATGTTCCTTTCTGGCATGAGTTGCCTGAGTCTGGCTCTGGGTGCGTTTTCTGACTTTGCCCGTCTGTCTCCATGGTTGACCTTGGTGACCTTTTCGATGGTCAGCCTTATTGTCGGGTATGCCTTTTCACACACCGTGGTGTTCAAGAGGAGGGACCTGTGAACATTACCTTGGTGGTGCCGTTGTTCAACGAACAGGAAACCCTGGAGCGCTTCTACCAGACGGTGCGGAGCGAACCTTCGTTGCAGGGTAAGACCGTGGAGATCGTCTTCGTCAACGACGGCAGCACCGACGACACCGAAGCCATCTGCGCCGAGCTGGCGGCTAGGGACGAGTGGGTCACGTCGATCACCTTCTCGCGCAACTTCGGCAAGGAGTCGGCGTTGTTCGCGGGGCTGGAGCACGCCGAAGGCGACGCGGTGGTGCCAATCGATGTCGACCTGCAAGACCCCATTGAGGTTGTCGCGCAGATGATCGAGCGCTGGCAGGGCGGCGCCGACGTGGTGCTGGCCAAGCGCCGCAGCCGGCTGGCCGATACGCGGTTCAAACGGTGGACGGCGGGGCTCTACTATCGTCTGCACAACGCCATCGCTGCGTTGCCGATCGAAGAGAACGTCGGCGATTTCCGCCTGCTCGACCGCAAGGTGGTCGCTGCCATCCGGCAGATGCCGGAGCAGCAGTTGTTCATGAAGGGCGTGCTGTCGTGGGTGGGGTTCCGTACCGAGATCATCGAGTACGACCGCCAGGAGCGGGCGGCGGGCAATAGCAAGTTTGGCTTCTGGCGCCTGTGGAACCTGGCACTGGACGGTATTACCTCGTTCAGCACGGTGCCGCTGCGGCTATGGACCTACATCGGTGGCGGTGTGTCGTTGTTCGCCCTGCTGTACGCGGCATTTCTGGTGCTGGACAAGCTGCTGTTCGGTAACGACTTGCCGGGGTACCCGTCACTGATGACAGCGATTCTGTTCCTTGGCGGGGTGCAGTTGATCGGGATTGGCATCCTGGGCGAGTACATCGGGCGGATCTACCAGGAAACCAAGCACCGGCCCCGCTATGTTGTACGCAAGGTACTGGGGCGGCGTAGCCAACCCCAGTAGGCTCTATCGCGGGGCAAACCCGCTTGCACAAACCCCGTGATTGGGCTTTCAGCTTTGCCACACCTGCGGATTCACCAAGTCCTGCGGTCGCTCGCCCAGCAAGGCCGAGCGCAGGTTGTCGATGGCCCGGTTGGCCATGGCTTCGCGAGTCTCGGCAGTGGCCGAGCCGATGTGCGGCAGGGTCAGGGCGTTGGGCAGCTTGAACAGCGGCGAATCGCCGAGCGGTTCTTTCTCGTACACGTCCAGGCCGGCGCCGCGAATGGTCCCTTCCTGCAGTGCCTCGACCAGTGCCGCTTCGTCCACCACCGGGCCACGGGCGATGTTGACCAGGAACGCGCTGGGTTTCATCAGCTTCAGCTCGCGGGCGCCGATCAGCTTGCGGGTGGCGTCGGACAGCGGCACCACCAGGCAGACGAAATCGGCTTCTGCCAACAGCTCATCCAGGCTGCGGAACTGCGCGCCCAACTCCTGTTCCAGCGCGGCCTTGCGGCTGTTGCCGGTGTACAGCACCTGCATGTTGAAACCGAAACGGCCACGCCGGGCGATGGCCGCGCCGATGTTGCCCAGGCCAACGATGCCCAGTTTCTTGCCGTGCACATCGCTGCCGAACTGCGCCGGGCCGACGGTGGCCTGCCAGTGGCCGGCCTTGGTCCAGGCGTCCAGCTCGGCGGTGCGCCGGGCACAACCCATGATCAGGGCGAAGCCCAGGTCGGCGGTGCTTTCGGTAAGCACGTCGGGGGTGTTGGTCAGGGCGATGCCGCGCTCGTTGAAGTAGTCCAGGTCGTAGTTGTCGTAGCCGACCGAGACGCTGGACACCACCTCCAGCTTGCCCGCGCCTTCGAGCTGCGCCCGGCCCAGCTTGCGGCCAACGCCGATCAGGCCGTGGGCCTCGGGCAGGGCTTCGTTGAACTGGGCGGCGATGTCGCCCAGCTTGGGGTTGGGCACGATCACGTTGAAGTCGTGTTGCAGGCGCTCGGCCATGGCCGGGGTGATGCGGCTGAAGGCCAGGACGGTCTTTTTCATCGGGCTGCTTCTCTGCAAGGTGCAAGGACGGGGTCTGCGCAGAGGGGGCCGCGTTGCGGCCCATCGCGGATAAATCCGCTCCTACAGGAAACTCATGACCCTGTAGGAGCGGATTTATCCGCGATAGAGGGCCAAGCCCTCTCATGAACCTCTCTGCCAGACGCTGAAATCAATGGTTAGCAACCTACCATTGTCCCCCGCCCGAATGCACCGGCTTTTTCAGTTGGCGATCAGCAGCTCGTGGGTTTTCAGGTCGGCCTCGTGGGCGGCGAGGATTTCCGGCAGCGAATTGCGCAGGTACTCGACCCAGGTCTTGATCTTCGCATCGAGGTACTGGCGCGACGGGTAGATCGCATACAGGTTCAGCTCCTGCAGGCGGTACTGCGGCAGGATCCGCACCAGGCTGCCGTCACGCAGGCCATCGATGGCGGTGTAGATCGGCAGCACGCCCACGCCCATGCCGCTGCGGATCGCGGTCTTCATCGCATCGGCGGAGTTCACCTGGAACGGTGAGGTGGTGATATTGACCACCTCCTGTCCCTCGGGGCCGTCGAACAGCCATTTCTCCAGCGGGATCACCGGGCTGACCATGCGCAGGCAGGCATGCTTGAGCAGGTCGGCGGGCTTGTGCGCGAACCCGTGGCGCGCCACGTAGTCGGGCGATGCGCAGACGATGCTGTAGGTGATGCCCAGGCGCTGGGAGACGAACCCCGAGTCGGGCAGCTCGCTGGCCAGCACGATCGACACGTCGTAGCCCTCATCAAGCAGGTCGGGCACGCGGTTGGCCATGGTCAGGTCGAAGGTCACGTCCGGGTGCGACTCGCGGTAGCGGGCGATGGCGTCGACCACGAAATGCTGGCCGACACCGGTCATCGAATGCACCTTCAGCTGCCCGGCGGGGCGGGCAT